>Ga0302314_10004288_pt1 | contig 26249 bp, 30 predicted proteins | sample III_Palsa_N2_3_FD_200533 | JGI IMG/M metagenome (GOLD analysis project Ga0302314, IMG submission 200533) | Peat permafrost microbial communities from Stordalen Mire near Abisko, Sweden - III_Palsa_N2_3 | ecosystem: Environmental > Terrestrial > Soil > Palsa > Peat permafrost | place: Sweden...
GCGGCGCGGTGCTGCGGGCCCTGCTGCCGCACCAGACCTTCTCGATGAACTGGATGCTCTATCACGGCCGGGAGTTCGAGCAGCTGATCCAGAACCCCCTGCTGATGACCCTGGTGGACGCCTCGCTCGGGCGCGGGGCGGTGATCGCCTCGTTCAGCAGCATCCGCAAAGGCCCCGGCCCCGGGGCCATCCCCATGCACACCGATTACGCCCATGTGCCCGAACCCTATCCGGAGTTCGCCCTGACCGGCGTCGGCGTCTGGGCGCTGGAGGACTGGACGGTGGCCTCCGGCCCGACCTGGATCGTCCCCGGCAGCCACCGCATGCGCCGGCCGCCGCGTCCGGGAGAGGGTCACAACGCCGGCGTGCCCATCGAAATGCCCAAGGGCTCGGTGGTGTTCTTCACCCACGGGGTCTGGCACTGGCAGGGCGACCGGACCGAGCCGGGCGACCGGGTCACCCTGCACGCCCACTTCAACCGCGGCATCCTGCGCAGCCTGGAGCCCAAGAAAACCGACGTCCAGATGCTGCACCGCAACGCCCCGCGCCTGGGCGAAATGCTGGGCGAGGACGACTGGTTCGACAAGATGTCCGCCGCCGGACGGGACTACGCGCGCTTCAACTACATGCAGAAACTGCACGCATTCACGGAGAAGCAGAAGAGGGTGATTTTGGAGGGGGTGGGGTAGCCGCCAGCTAGCAGGGCGCGGACCAGGAAGCGGACGATCAGACTGACGTCAATCGCCAGCATGGCGTCGTTTCACCCCGGCGGCGATCCCGGCGTCCATGTCCTCCAGCGTCTTGGGCGGCCCGGAGTAGGTCAGGCAGCCATAGACGTCTTCGATTCGCGTCGGCGCGAACAGCGGCGCGGCCTTCAACAGCACCCCTTCAGCCGTATCCTCGACAATCAGCCGCGTGCCGGTCTCCCAATGCCGCCGCTGCCGGATGGCCTTGGGCAGAATGACCTGGCCCTTGGTCGACACGATCGTGGTCAGCCGTCCGGCGCTCGCCATGACGATGCGGTCCCGTGGGGTGGTTAAGACATCGGCAAGATAGAGATGGGATGGCCATCCGGCGAGGGCTGATCCGCAGTCCGGTGGCGCACGCCGGCGAACGAGGCAGGCCGGTCTAGGAAATCACGTGAAGACCCAGATGATCGCTCCCTTGGTATTCGATCCTAAAGGTCTTAGAAGTCGGGTCGAAGTTGTCGCCAGTGACGCTAATGGTCACTCTATACTTTCCCGGAACGCACTTTGCCGGAACGCGGCTCGGCATTGGTTGCATCTGAAACGCCAATCCTCCTGGGAATAGGTCGGAGGCGGCGACCACGTCGCAATGGCGCGCGAACTTTCGACTGATATTCAGAACGGTCGATTCTCCGTCACCTCCGAATGACCAGGGTAACGGGATTGCCTCATCCCGAATGATCGTAATCGCTGTACCGTCTAGGTCCTCTCGCTCCAGTTTTGTGACATAGACGCGGCACTGTTTTGCAGTAGAAATGCCGCTATTTCGAACAAGAACGCGGATGTAACGCGCAATGCTCACCTTTGATGAAGGTAGTCCATTCGCGACGTCCCCGTATTGAACGACGACATCCGTATCGACTACATATGGCGGTTCGTTTTGGATTTCTATAATTACACGCGGATCGCGCCAGCGAGATGACAGTGCCTGAACGAGGACTACGACCAGGCCCCCGCCGACCGCGCCACCGAACGCCTCGGCGATCGACTTAGTCACATCGAAACACATCCGACGCCCCCCAAAATATGGCCACCTTACCGCACGCGATATAGGTTTTGTTCGCGAACTCTCCCGTCGCCGTGGAGGGGATCGTGAATCGCCATGTGCGGAACCTCCAAAGACGGCGACAAGCTAGGATAGCGAAATGAGCATTAAATCCGACCTGCGTAAGCTCAGGGTTCGGCGCGCGGGGGCTGATTATTTGGGCGAATATTATGCTCAAATCGACGCGGAGAGGAACGATCGTGGGGCCGCCATCCTCGCTGCCACTTTCCTAGAAAACGGGCTTGAGTTCGCTGTTAGCCGGCGTCTACCTGGGTCTGCACGGCTTCATGAGGCCTTATTCGAAAACCAGTGCCCAGCTAGCAGTTTGGACGCAAAGATACTGTTGGCAAACGCTCTTGAAATTATCGGTCCGCTAACAGTGTCGAATCTCGATATTATAAAGCACGTTCGTAATACATTTGCTCATTCGTCCATTCCGATATCCTTTGAAACTGCCGAGGTGGCAGCAGCGTGCAATGCCCTAAATATGCCATCGGTCAATCCCCAATGGTACCGTAAATCGTTGAAATTCGAAATGCCGAGGGAAAAGTATAGTACCATTTGCGAGACTACGGGCGCGGCGCTTCTTAATTATGCGGCCTCATGCGTCAACACGAGGTCCGAGTTGATTGCTGCTAGGTACCCGGGAGAGTTTTTCCCTGTGCCGCCGCCGCCGTTACCCTGAAGTCGACCTAGCAACTTGTTCAGCGCTTAGAGCCACTGGTATTGAAGGCTCTGATCCTCATTTCTTATCCCGCCCGAAGTTCGGCTCCGCGCTCTCCTGTCCCGCCGCCACGATGCCGCGGCGGATTTCGCGGGTCCGTGTGAACAGGGCTTCCGGTTTTTCGCCTTCGCTGTTCGGGGTCGTCGAGGGTGATGCGCCCCGGCGCCAGTGCTGGTCGCACAGCTGAATCCGAAGCCGGAGTGGGGCGCGCGCACCTTGCCTTTGCGCCGTTTCTCGACCGGCTGGCCCGCTCCTGGGATTCTACAGCTTGACATTGGAACAAAACAAGAACATATTGTGGCGCTGACGCTACCACGGAGAAGCCATTGTCCGCGCCGGGCCGCCCTTATCGACTGACCGACGAGCCGGGAGGCTTAGGGCTCAACTGCACGGATACGGGCCTATCGCTGGCGGGCGTTCCGCTCCTGCGGACGACCCCGCTTGGATTCGAGCCCCGATCGGCCGCCGAAATCGGCGCTCTGGCCAACAGAGCTTATGGCGATGATATCGATCCGACGAGATTGGCGTCTGGGCTCGAAGTCGTTGCTCAGGCATTGAACCGGGGCGATCTTGGACGCGCGATGATCGCGGCCGTGCAGTTGAGGCTTCCGGAGTTGGATTGGGGCGCAGCGGTGCGCATCGCCCAAGCCGAGCATGCACTGGCCAAGTTCGATCCGAACGAACCCAGGGACGGGCGAGGGCGATGGACGACAGGCGCCGGAGCGGCTCCTGCTCCTTCTGATCCGGCGCCCCAGCCGTCCCGCGACGAACCCGCCCGCGACGACCCACGTTCGGGCGGCGTCCAATCGCGCCCTGACCGACAAAGCGAACCCGAACCTGCTCCGCTCCGCGAAGTTCGTCCCGAAACGCTCACTCCCGTGGCCGCTGAAGAAGAGGAACCAAGATCCTTCAGCAACCGGCCGCCTGGCATAGTCGACGACCTGCGGGAAATATTCCCGTGGCTGCCCGAGACCCGCGCCGACGCCATCCTGGCGCCCATTGACGGGCTGCTGGGCTTGAGCGAGCCCGGGGAGGCCGCGAACGAGGCGGCGACCCAGATCATGCGCGATTATCTCATTGCGCAGATCAAGGCGATCAATCCCAAGTATGTGTTCGAGTCCTTTGATCCCGGCGGCATGCCGTCGACTTGGAAGGGGCGGACCAATCTTATCGATGGTCTCCTCGCCGAACGCGCTGCAGCGCTGTACAGATTTCGTGGAGAGACAGGTCCTTTACAAGTAGAAACGCTTCGCTTTGTCCAGCATCAGGTTGACGAAGCATATGCGGAAGCCGTGAAGTTGTTGAGTACAGGCGGAATATCTGGGCTGTCGTCGCAGCAGGCCATCGGAAGCGAAATCGATAGGACTGTTCGTGAAAGACTTCGGCGATTTTACAATTCCTTGAATATCTCGCCAGAGACTGACGCGCAAGTTCGTGTCAATAGTCGCGAATATGATACATCGGAAGGCGGGCGAACATATCGACTCCCTGACTCGCGCGTGGGCGACATCGCTTTCGAGGTGTCTCTGACGCCAAAGGCCCCCGGCATTGCCCAGGTTCGAGGATTTTTCAATGCCGACTTCAAACCAAGCGCGGTTGTAATTATTAGGCCAAGTCAACTCGGGCCAGGCAGCACATACCTCATCACCCGCCCTGTCGCTCGATCACCGAGAATTTAAGATGCCGCAGTCTAAACCCACTATTCCACACAGCGTTGGTGAATTGATGGATCATCTTGGTATGATGATGCTTAAATCACCTACTTTTGAAGACGAATATTTTACAAATATTAATGTCGATATGGTGTTTTTTGAACTGAATGAAGGTCTCAAGTTCATTCAAAAGAAACTGGGGGACGAGCGGTATCAAAAGCTGAGGACATTATCGGATAAGATGCGGGCGCACTTCGAGGCTGACCCGGAAGATAAGACCGATGATGCGCGAGCGGGACGCCGAATTATCCGTGAAATGGAAGATATTTTGGCGTCGACGTACAAGAAACGAATACCCGCTCCGGAACGATAGCGCCCCTACTTCTTATCCCGCCCGAAGTTCGGTTCCGCGCTCTCCTGGCCCGCCGCCACAATACCCCGGCGGATTTCGCGGGTGCGGGTGAAGAGGGCTTCCAGTTTTTCGCCTTCGCCCCAGCGGATGGCGCGGGACAGGGCCTGCAGGTCCTCGGTGAAGCGGCCCAGGATCTCCAGCACCGCGTCCTTGTTCAGCAGGAAGACGTCGCGCCACATCACCGGGTCGGAGGCGGCGATGCGGGTGAAATCGCGAAAGCCGCCGGCGGAATATTTCATCACCTCGCCCTCGGCGACCTCCTCCAGATCGGCGGCGGTGCCGACGATGTTGTAGGCGATCAAGTGGGGCAGGTGGGAGGTGACGGCCAGGACCAGGTCGTGGTGCCGCTCGTCCATCAGCTCGACATTGGCGCCCAGGGCGCGCCAGAAGTCCGACAGCCGCTCGACCGCGTCCGCATAGGCCGGATCGGCCGAGTCTCGTGGGCAGAGGATGGTCCAGCGATTCTCGAACAGGGTGGCGAAGCCCGCGTCGGGTCCGGATTGTTCGGTGCCGGCGATCGGGTGGCCGGGGATGACGAAGACGCCTGGCGGGGCGGCGGCGTTCAGCGCCTCGCCGATCGCGCCCTTGACCGAGCCGACGTCCGAGATGATCGCGCCGGCCTTGATCCCAGGCGCGGCTTCCAGCGCGGCGGCGGCGATGGCGGCGGGCGGGGCGGCGAAGATCACCAGGTCCGCATCCGTCGCGGCGGACGCCGCGTCGTCGAACACCTGATCGGCGATGCCCAGCGTGCGTACACGATCCCGCACGGCGGGGCTGGCGTCATAGACCGCGATCTGACGGGCCGCGCTCTTGGCTCGCGCGGCGCGGACCACCGACGATCCGATCAGGCCGCAGCCGATAACGGCCAGCCGCTCGATCGCCGGCGCAGTCATCCGCCCCCCCGCCCGAGAAACTCGGCTAGCAGGTCAACCACCGCGCGGTTGTGCTCCTCCAGCCCGACGGTGATGCGCAGGTGATAGGGCAGGCCGTAGCTGGCGACATTGCGCACCAGATAGCCGCGCGAGGCCAGGAAGGCTTCCGCTTCGTTCGACGTGCGGCCGGGCGTGGCCGGGAACCGCGCCAGGACGTAGTTGGCGCCGGACGGCGTCACCTCCAGGCCAAGCCCACCGAGTTGCTGGGTCAGCCAGGGCCGCCATTGCTCGATCAGGGCCAGCGCCTGGGCCTGGAACACGGCGTCGCCCAGCGCCGCGACGGCGGCTTCTTGCCCTGCGATCGAGGTGTTGAACGGCGGTCGGATGCGGTCGATGGCGTCCACCGCCTCGGCCGATCCATAGGCCCAGCCCACGCGCAGCGCCGCCAGGCCGTGCAGCTTGGAGAAGGTGTGGGTGATGATCACGTTGGCGGCGGTCCGCGCCAGGTCCAGGCCGTCATCGAAGTCGGGATCGGTGTTGAATTCGGAATAGGCCGCATCGACCACCAGCATCACGTTGGGCGGCAGGCCCGCGTGCAGGCGGCGCAGTTCCGCCGCGCTGATCCAGGTTCCCGTCGGATTGGCCGGATTGTTCACCATGACCAGCCGCGTGCGTTGATCGACGCACTTCAGCATTTCGTCGACATCGATCCGCAGCCGAGGTTCCGGCGCGAAGCGGACCTCGGCGCCGCAGGCCCGCGCGCCGATCGCATAGGCGCCAAAGCCGTACTGGCCCTGGACGACGTTGTCGCCGGGCTCCAGATAGACCTGGGCGATCAGGTGCAGCAGCTCGTCGGAGCCGTCGCCGAACACCAGCCGTTCGGGCTCAAGATCGAAGTGCTTTGCGATGGCCTCGCGCAACGCGTTCGAGCGGCCGTCGGGATACATGTTCAGTCGCTCGGCCGCCGCGACGAAGGCTGCCTTGGCCAGCGGGCTGCAGCCGAGGATGTTCTCGTTGGACGACAGCTTGACCGGGTCGGTGACGCCCTCGACCGTGGACTTGCCGGGCACATAGGGGATGATGTCCGAAATGCCGGGCTTTGGCAGCGGCCGGTCGGCAACGTCGCGGGGATTGAAGGTCTCGGCATTGAAGGTCTGGGCGGTCATCGCGGGCTCTCGGGCCTAAAGATCGAAGGTGTCAGAGGTCGAAGGTGACTGGCGCGGCGCCGATCACGCCGGACATGCGCCCGGGCGCGCGGGCCAGCCGGGCGTCGTTGGGCTGATGGAAGCCGGCCAGGGCGAACAGCTTCATGCCGCCGCCGTGCGCCAGCAGGTGCGCGGCGACGCCATCGCGGCTCAGCGCCTCGGTGATCTTGTCCGCCGGTTCAGGTGCGTCGGTGACCCAATAGGTCTCATCCGCGCCCGACGGCTCGACCTCGATCTGGGCCACCGCCAGCGCGCCCAGCGGCCCCCAGGCCGTCAGGCAGGGCATGGCGGCGAACACCTTCAGGCGCGGCTCGGCCAGCAGGCGGCCCCACCAGCCGTTGTCCGAGACCAGAGCCAGCACGCCGACGCCCCACGGCGTCTTGGCGGCGGCGATGGCGTCCTGAGGCTGGGCGACCTGACGCATCGGCGGCGCGGCGCCGAAGCGCAGGCGGGCCAATTCGACCGCCCGGCCGGGATCGTTAGCGCCCCAAACCGCCAGATGGAAAGGTCCCTGCTGGACCAGGCTGTCCGAGATCAGCTCACGCCAAAGACGCACCGTGAGCGCCGCGCTGGCGCCCTGTCTGGGGGTCGCGAGCAGGCGGCGTAGCAGCTGGGCTTCGCGCACCGGCCGAAGACCGAACTTGTCGCCCTCACCGGCGGCATGCTTGGCCTCGGCCACCGCCTTGGCCAGCCCCGCCCGCTCGTCGACCAGGCGCAGCAGCTCCGCGTCGATCGCGTCAAGGCGCGCGCGGATGGCGTCCAGCGATGGCGCGGGTTTGTCCAATTCGTCCCCCAAGAGGAAAGCCGCCGGACCATAGAGATTGCGGCCGTCCGCGCAAGTCGCCCCCCTTTTCGAAAAGAGTGGATGCGGTCAATAGACCTTGGGCGCGGGTCCGATCGCCACCGGACCAAAGGTCGTCACCCCGGCCAGGAAGGTCAAATCGGCCTGGGTGACTGGGCCGCCGGCCGCGCGAGCCTGGGCGACGGTCAGGGCGCTGTCGGCCGCCGAGGCGTCGATGGTCCTTGCGTCGGCCAGGGTGCGGATGATGTTCGGCGCCTGGCGCAGGTCCAGGCCCACCGACCCGCGCAGCCGCCCGTCCGACCCCACGGTCAGCCGACCGGGGCGCAGGCTCAGCGCCGTGGCGCCGGCGGTGAGGGCGCCATGCTCCACGTCCAGGCCGCCGCCCGCCGCCGTCCAGGCCTGGACATCGGCGGGCCAATCGCGGCCGTGCAGGGCCGAGACATTGGATGCTTTGGCCTGCCAGGCGATCACCATCGGTTTTCCTTGCGCGATGTAGGCCAAAACGCCACCGCCGGGCGCCGCGGCGCCGTCGATCCGCAGCAGGAATTCGGCTTGATCGCCCCCGGCGGGGTGCAGGTGGAAGTCGAGATAGTCAGCCGCGCTGATCATGAATGGCTTGGAGCCGGCCTTGGGCGTGAAGACCGGCTTCACCACCTCGACCGCGATCCTGGGCGCGCCAAGGTCGGTGGAATAGCTGGCGCGCAGAGCCTGGCCGGTGATGGCCACCGGGCCGCTGACCGGACGGGTCAGGACCACGCCGGCTGGCGCGTAGCCGATCCAATGGCCCAGCTCATAGGCATAGGCCTCGGCCTTGATCCGCGGCGCCGCCAACGCCCAGCCGGACGGTTCGGCCAGGCGCAGGCCGTCCAGCGTCACGTCGATGCGGAACGGATAGCCGTCGATCCGGCGCGACGTCCAATCCATGACGAAACCCGCCTCGCGCAACCGGCTCGCCGTCGCGTCCATCCGGCCGGCGATCTCCGAGCGAATCCACACCCAGGCCAGGCTCCAGCCCACGATCGCGACCAGCAGCACTACATAGGGAGCGTAGAGCCAAAATCGGCGAGCCGGTTTGCGAGGCGGGTTCTGGTCGTGCAAGGTCATTCAGACGGGCGATTGGCGTTGAAGGGCGAAGGATGAGCGAGGAGGGCGCGGGCGAAGAGCGTTGGGTGTTCGGCTACGGGTCTTTGATGTGGCGCCCAGGGTTTGGCTTTGTAGAGCGTAGGTCCGCCACGCTCCATGGCCGCCGGCGGGCCTTCTGCATTTATTCCGTGCACCACCGCGGCACCTATGCGCGGCCGGGCCTGGTGCTGGGTCTGGCGCCGGGCGGAGCGGTGCGCGGCGCGGCCTATCGGATCGAGGCGGCGGCCTGGAACGAGGTCTACACCTATCTGCGCGAGCGCGAGCAGCCGACGGAAACCTATTTCGAGGCCTGGGCGCCCGTCCGCCTGGCCGACAAACGCCGAGTGTCCGCCCTGGTCTTTCTGTCGGACCTGAAGCACGCCCAATGGGCCGGCGATCTCAGTCTTGAGCAGCAGGCGCGCCTCATCGCCGGCGCCACGGGTCTTTCCGGGCGCAACGTCGACTATCTGCGCGACCTGGTCGGCCATCTGCACGAGGAAGGTATTGCGGACGGCGCCATGGAGCGCCTGCTGGCGCGGGTGGAGACGCTGGAGGCGGAGGCGGCTTAGACTTTCGCCGCCAGCAGAGCGTTCGACGCAGTCTCGATACGGTTTTCCAATTCCCGCATGAAGGCCGGCCGCTTCAGCCCCGGTTGGATCGGCTCCAGAAACTCCACCACGATGGTTCCCGGATGGCGCAGGAAGCCATGGGCCGGCCAATGCGTTCCCGAGTTGGTGGCCACGGGAACGCAGGCCACGCCCAGGCTGTAGAGAGCCGCGACGCCCGGCTTGTAGTCGGGCGCGGAGCCCGGCGCCATCCGGTGGCCTTCCGGGAAGATCAGCAGCTGGCGGCCTTCGGCCAGGCGGCCGCGCCCGTCGGCCAGCAGCTTGCGCATGGTCTTGGCCGCGCCTTCGCGATCGACCACGATCATGCCTGACTTCAGCGCGTACCATCCGTAGAACGGGATCGCGACCAGCTCCTTCTTCATCACTTGGCAGCAGTCGGGCAGCAGGGCCAGGGGCACGATGGTGTCGAACAGGCACTGGTGCTTGGGCGCCAACAGCGCGGGGCCGGCGGGTATGTGCTCGCGCCCGCGGACCTCCAGCTTGACGCCGCAGAACACGTCCAGCGCCCAGATCACGCACTTGGCCCAGCCGCGAAAGGCGGCGATCGTCCAGGTCCTGGGCGCCAGCAGCAGCGGGATCATCAAGATCGCCCCAGCCGCCGAGCACACGTAGAACACGGCGGTGAACGCGATGGATCGAAGCAGGATCAAGAGGTCGCTCCTGAAGGCGCCGCGCTATCGGCCGGCGCATCGACGTGGTGGTCCTTCGGGCCGAGGCTCAGCAGCGATTCCCGCCCCAGAATCGCCAAGTATTTGCAGTATTCCAAGATCATCCGTCGAGCGCCTTCCTGGGTCCGCCACCAATGCCGCGCGTTGAGCTCCGCCGATGCTACCGGATAAGGCGTGAAGTTCACCTCCGGCAGGGCGGCGCGCAACTCCAGCATGGCGCGCGGCATGTGGAAGTCCGATGTGACCACGATCAGATTGCGATAATCGCGCCGCCGCGCCCAGCGCGCGGTTTCACGGGCGTTGCCGACGGTGTCGGCGGCCTGGAATCCGAGGTCGACGCAGCAGTCATAAAGCCGGCGCGTGGCCTTGGCGACGCCGCGGATGTCCGCGCGGCTGGCCTGGGGGTTTACGCCGGAGATCAGCATCCGCCGCGCCTTGCCGGTCTCCAAAAGCTTCATCGCCGCAGTGATCCGCGCGTCGGACGCGCCGGTCAGAGCCACTACGCCGTCGGCGACCGGGGGCTCGGCCGCCGGGGTTGAATCCGCCACGCGCCCGACGAACGAGATCAGCCCGACGCCCCAGATGAGCAGGATCACCATCAAGATCGCGGCGCTCCTCATCCCATCTCCTTCAGCAGGGCCATCGCCGTTGTCCGCGCGGCCAGAGCGGCGACGGCCGCCGCCGCCAGCGGGCAAAGCGCCAGCGGCGCCAGGTCGATCCAGGCCAGAGGCAGCACCGGGGTCAAGCCCGCGCCGCCGCCGAAAAGTCTCGCCGCCGCCGCGATCGCCGCCGCCGCCGCCGCTCCGAACAGGCCCGCCAGCGCCGCCATGCGGGCGAAGCGGGCCTGGAACAGGCCGGCGATGAAGCGGTCCTCCGCGCCGGCCAGATGTAGCACGCTGACCAGGTCCCGCCGCGCCGCCAGGCCCGCGCGGGTGGCGAACACGATCACCGCGCCCGCCGCGGCGGCCACCAGCGCGGCCGTGGCGACCGCGAAGGCCACGGCGATGGCGCCGGCCCTCAGCACGTCTTTCAGCCACAGGCTGTGGTCATCGATGACCGCGTCGACCTCGGCCGCCTTCAGCGCCTTGTCCATCGCCGCCACGTCGGCGGGCGCTTTGGGATCCAGATCGACGCTAACTAGGCGCGGGATCGGCAGATCGTCCAGGACGCCGTCCTTGCCCAGCCAGGGCTCGAGCAGCGCCTTGGCCTTTTCGGGCTCCAGCGCGTCGGCCTCGGTGACGCCCTTGACCCCGGCCAGCACTTCGGCCGCCCGCGCCGCGGCCCCGTCGGCGGTCTCCTCGCCGCGCGCGCGCACCAGCACCGTGGCCGAACCGCTGAGCTGGGTGCGCCAGCCGTGCGCCGCGCGGTTGGCGCCCAAGGCGGCCACGACGGCCAGGCAGGCCAACAGGCAAAGCACGGCGACCACGAACACCAGCGCCCCGTCGCGGGCGTCCTCGGGCGGCAGCAGCGGCGCTGTCCGCTCGCGCCTGGGTTTTGACCGGGCGCCGCTCACGGTTCCATCGTCGCGGCGGGCGCGTCCGTCTGGATCAGTTGACCGTTCTCCAGATGCAGCACCGGCCGGCCGGACCGCGCCACGAGCGCCTCGTCGTGGCTGGCGATCAGCACCGTGGTTCCCAGCCGGTTCAGCTCGACGAACAGGCGCAGGATGCGCAGCGCCATGGCCGGGTCCACATCGCCGGTCGGCTCGTCGGCGAGCAGGATGTCCGGCCGGTTGACCACCGCCCTGGCGATCGCCAGCCGCTGCTGCTCGCCGCCGGACAGGGCCGGCGGTCGGGCGTCGATGCGCTCATTCAGGCCCACCCAGGTTAAAAGCTCCGTCACGTCCGCTTGGTAGTCTTTCGGTCGGCGACCCGCCAGGCGAAGCGGCAGGGCGACATTGTCGAAAGCGCTCAAGTGTTCCAGCAATCGCTTGTCCTGAAACACCACGCCGATGCGGCGGCGCATGAACGGCAGCTCTCCGCGCCGCAGTGTCGCGATGTCGTGGCCGAACAGGCGGATCAGGCCGCGCGAAGGCCTAAGGGCCAGGTCGATCAGCCGCAGCAGCGACGACTTGCCGGCGCCGGAAGCGCCGGTCAGGAAGTGAAATGATCCCGCATCCAGCTCGAAGCTCAGATCGCGCAGCACCTCCGGCGCGCGTCCATAGCGCAGCCCGACGCCATCGAACCGGACGATGGGCCCATCGAAGGCTTCCGGGGCTTGGGGCTGATTGTTCGGTGTCAGGCGGACGCCCCTACGCTCGGCAGGAGAAGCGGTTCTGGACATGGGGCCTGAAATCGGCGACCTCGACGGTGAGGGCGCTCATGCTTCCGATTCGACAGCCATGATACTGACCTGTCCCGAGTGCGCCAGCCGCTATTTCGTCGCTGACGACAGTATCGGCCCGGCCGGCCGGCCTGTGCGCTGTTCGTCCTGCGGCGCGCGCTGGACCGCCCATGCCGAGGATGCGGTCGACCTCGCGCCGCCGCCCAAGCCGATCGTCGAGCCTGAGTTCACGGAGGCGGAACCCCCGCTTTCCGTCGCCGAGCCTTTGCCGCGAGTGTTTCGCGAACGCGCCGCGACGCGTCAGAAGGTGCGCGAGGCGGTGGCCGCCGGCGCGGTCTGGGCGGGACTCGCGGCAGGCTTCATGCTGCTGCTGGGCGTAACCGTGCTGCTGCGCCAGGACATCGCGCGGATTTGGCCGCGCACGGCGGGCGCCTACGCCGCCGTCGGCCTGCCGGTCAATCTCGTCGGCCTGATCATCGAAAACCAGCACGCCCAGCCGCAGCTGCAGGACGGCCACGCCGCCCTGATGATCACCGGCTCCCTGCGCAACATCCGCGACCGGCCGGTGGTCGCCCCGCCGCTGCGCATCAGCCTGTTGAACGCCGCCGGCCGCTCCTTGGCGGTCAAGATCTCCGATCCCGGCGGCGCGCGCATCCCGCCCGGCGAGGCGCGCCGGTTTGTGATCAATATGCTGGACCCGCCCGTCAGCGCCACCGACGTCGACATTGTCTTCGCGCTGGACCGCCCGCCGCACAAGGGCGCCGCCGCGGCCGGGGCGCCGCTGCCCGCCCGGCTGTCCCTGCGGGGCGCCGACGTCGCGCCCGCCTCGCCGCCAGCGCAAGGCCCTGTCGTCCCGAGCACCCCGGCCCAGGACGCCAAACCGCTGCCCAGCGCCTCGCCCTACGCCTTGCCCAAATCCGCCGACCCGGCCGCCGAACCCCGTGGCTGAATCGGGCCCGCCCGTCCAGACCCTGCTCCTGTCCGCGGATCAGGTGGCCGCGCGCGTCGAGGTTCTGGCCGACCAGATCGCGCCGCGCATCGATGACGAGACGGTGGCCGTCTGCCTGCTCACCGGCGGGCTCTGGTTCGCGGCCGACCTGATGCGCGCCCTGGCCGAGCGCGGACGACATCCGCTGTTCGACGCCTTGTGGCTGTCCTCCTACGCCGATGAGCGGACCAGCCGAGGCCGCGTCCACGTGCGCGCCGGCCTGCAGCGATCGGTCGAGGGCCGCGCGGTGCTGCTGATTGACGACGTCGCCGATTCAGGCCTGTCGCTGGCTGAAGCCGTGCGGATCGTCCGTGCGGCCGGCGCGGCGAGCGTCCTCTCAGCCGCCTTCGCCCGCAAACCCTGGCCGACGCCGCGCGAGGTCGAGCCGGATTTCGTCGGCTGGGAGGCGCCCGACCGGTTCCTGGTCGGCTATGGGCTGGACGATGCCGGAAGGCTGCGCGGGCTGCCGGGGATCGCCGCGCTGGACTGAGATCCGCGCACCGCGAGCGCGGGTCCGGCGATCCGAGCCCTCCAGAGAATCAAATGCAACTCATTCGCATTTGCCTTGCCTTGGGTGCGCTCCTGCGAATAGGAGTGACTCGCAAATTCCCTCTGAGACCTGGTGATGAAAACGCGAAACCGTACTGCTCCTGTCCACGCCGCCCCGCCGATGCGCTACCCGGCCGCCCTTTCGGCGCTGTCCGTGATCGCACTGATGTGGAGCGTTCCGGCCCTGGCCTCGGACGGCGCGGCGGCGGATGCTGGAGCGAGCTCGCCGGGCGCTGTCGTGGACGAGGTGACCGTGACCGGACGCAGGTTGACCACCGCGACCGGGCCGAACGTGTCCGCCGGCGGCGCCAACGACTATGCGGTGACGGCGCAGGACATCGCCAACCTGCCGACCGGCGGAACCAGTCCGATGACCGATGTCCTGACGCATATGCCGGGCGTGGCCATCGATCAGAACCAGCAGATCCACATCCGCAATACCGAGGGCCCGCAATTTCAGTACCAGATTAACGGCGTGCTGGTTCCCCTCGATATCAACACCAACCCGCCGTTCCTCTCGATGATCAATCCTCAGTTCGTCAAGCAGTTGGACCTGCTGGATGGGGTGCTGCCGGCGCGCTACAGCTACGCCACCGGCGGGGTGGTGGACATCCAGACCAAGGACGGCTGCGAGCAGCCCGGCGGCAGTGCAACGATACTCGCCGGCCAGCGCGAAACGCTTCAGCCCAGCGCGCAGTACGGCGGCTGCGCCGGCAAGTTCAGCTATTATTTCAGCGGCCTCTATAGCCAAGGCGAGACCGCGTTCAGCTCCGCGACGCCCGGCCCCAATCCGATCCACGATTACACCCGTCAAGGACAGCTGTTCAGTTTTCTGTCGTATCAGTTGGATCCGGACACCAAGCTGAGCCTCATTCTTTCCGCGGCGTCCAGCGACAACCAGCTGCCGAACGTGACGAACCTAGCGCCGCAGTTCACACTGGCGGGCGTCAACACGTTCCAGTCGGCCAACATCAATTCCGATCTCAATTTCAGGGACTATCTGGCGATGCTCGCCCTGAATGGGGCCACCGTCGGCGGGCTGAACTACCAGCTGGCCTATTCGGCGCACTACATCTCGCAGAATTTTCGACCCGATAACGCCGGCGAACTGATCTTCCAGGGCGTCGCCTCGACCACCTCGCACTTCGATATCGACAACACGGTCCAAGGGGATGCGACCTACAAGCTCGGCGATCACACCTTGGGCGCCGGCTTCTATGTCGGCGACTATCTGGTCACTGTTGACGACACATCGCTCGTCTTCCCTGTCGACGCCAATGGAGATCAATCGAGCAACACGCCCATCCGGGTGGTCAACAATTCCCGCGCCACCAACATCCTGGCGGGCGTCTACCTCAACGATCTTTGGCAGATCACCGACAAATTGCGCGCCAATATCGGTGTTCGCTTTGACAGCCTGACCGGTTTCACCAATCAGCAACAGATCGATCCCACCCTCAACCTGACCTATGTCCTGAGCCCCGATACGACCTTCCACGGCGGCTTCGCCCGCTACATGCAGGTTCCGAGCTTTCAGGGTATTTCGCCCACCGCCCCGGCGGCTTTCGCAGGGACGACCGCGGCGGGTCCGCTAGGCGTTCCGACGCCGCTGACCGAAGACGACTATGAGTGGGATATCGGCGTGGTCCATCACCTGACGACCCACATCACCGTCTCGCAGGACAGTTTCTACGAGCTCACCCGCCACTATCTTGATACCGGTCAGTTCGGCGTCGTGCCGATCTTCGCCCCGTTCAATTATGATCACGGCTACATCTGGGGCAGCGAGTTCGCGATCAACTACAAGAGCGATCGCCTTTCGGCCTACGCCAATCTGACGATCGGCCAGAATTGGCAGAAAGGCGTGGCGACAGGCCAATTCAATTTTGATCCGGACGAGTTGGCCTTCATCAACAGCCACTACATCCTGCTTGACCACCAGCCCCTGGCGGGCGCCTCCGTTGGCGCGACCTACAACTGGCGAGCCTATTCCGTCAGCCTCGACGGCATCTACAGCAGCGGTTTGCGCGGCGGCTTCGCGGACCAGCAGCAACTGCCGACCGTGGTCCAGATAAACGCCTCCGTCCAACGATCCTTCGATGTCCCTGGAGTCGGCAAGGTGATCGATCGGATCACCGTCCTCAACGCTTTTGACAGGGTCAATCTGATCAGGCCAGCGGAGGGAATCGGAATCTTCCAATCGGCCTATGGCCCGCGGTTCACAGTCCTGGACTCACTGACGATCCCGTTCTGAGCTCGCGTACGACGAAGATCTCCACCGTGGAGGCGCGTGACGCCGAGCCTGCCGGTCAATTGGATGATGCGTCCGTGGCCAAGGTGATGGCGACTATCGCGGGTCGGTTGGGGCGATAGACAGGCTATTCTGTGTGATGTCCCCGGAACCGCGCCGCCGCTCCATGATCTCGTGCACGTTGCCGCCGGGGGCTAGAAAGGCAGCGTAACGGAGCCCGCAATGAGCGTTCACCGCCGGCGTTTCGTGCAGGAAAATGACACCCTTGTTTTTCAGATCGCGCATTGCGACGTCGATGGAAGGAACCTCGAATACGCAGACTGTCGCGGCACTGTCGGCGTGCTTGTGCGCGGGTGCCGCGTAGCCACACTGGAAAACGTGGAACTCCGCGCCAACCACGTCGAAAATGAGTTGACTCGGCGTTTGGTCTTTGAGTTCGAGGCCAAGTACGTCGCCGTAGAAGCGTTGAGCTTCCTCAAGGTCGGGCGTCAGAACCATCGTGAATCCAAGCTTCAATGCGGCCCCCATGCCCTACCGGCCTATGCTGCGGCGCTGTGCTCCGGCTCTACGGACAGCCGCATGCCAACGGCCTTCAAAACCGCCAGCAGTGTCTTAAGCGTCGGATTGCCCTTGGGTGAAAGAGCCCGGTAAAGCGATTCGCGGCTGATCCCGGCGTCGGCCGCCACCAGGCCCAGCCCGCCATAGGCTTCCGCCACGGTCCGCAAGGCTAACAGACAGGCTCCGCGATCCTCGGGGTTGTCGAGCGATGTCATCGCCGCCTTGAGGTATTCGACGGCAAGTTCGCGGTCGGCGCGCAACTCGGCGACCTCTCGCTCGTGATGGGAGACGAGGCCCTTCAGCTTCGTCATGACTGCCTCCGTTTCCATTCCGCCCAGAATTCTTTAGCTCGCTTGATGTCCGCCGTCTGAGAACTCTCGTCGCCACCGCTCAGCAGGATGACCAAGGACTTTCCGTGACGTCCGAAATAAACCCTGTATCCGGCGCCCACATGAATCCGCAGTTCGACCACGCCGTCGGCCCGCCTAAAGCCAAGGCGCCAGCGGTTCCTTCGCCAGCATCTGCGCGTAGGTTGGGCGCGGACGCACCACGGCGAACTGGTCGCCGCGCACCAGCACTTCGGGAACCAGGGGGCGGCTGTTGTATTCGCTGGACATCGCCGCGCCATAGGCTCCGGCGGACATGAATGCGACCAGATCGCCAGTTTTCAGCGGCGGCAGCAAGCGGTCGCGGGCGAAGGTGTCGCCAGTCTCGCAGACCGGGCCGACGACGTCGTAGGCGACTGGCGCGGCTGCGCCATCGTGGTCCACGACCCGGCGGATGTCATGATAGGCCTCGTACATGGCCGGCCGGATCAGGTCGTTCATCGCCGCGTCCAGCACCAAGAAGCGCCGCCCCTCCGGCCGCTCATGCACGTGGATCACGCGGGTGAGCAGAACGCCGGCGTTGGCCGCGATGGCCCGGCCGGGTTCGAAGGCGAACTGGATGTCGAGACCGGCGGTCACTCGGGCGATCATGGTCGCGAGGTCCGCCGGGGAGGGCGGCTCCGGCTGGTTGAAATAGGGCGCGCCCAGGCCGCCCCCCAGGTCCAGCCGTTCGACGCTAAGGCCCTCGCCGCGCAGCCGCTCGACCAGTCCGCGCATCTTGACAAAGGCCGCCTCCAGGGGCGCCAGCTCGGTGATCTGGCTGCCGATATGGCAGGCCACGCCCACGGGCTTCAGCGCGGCGCTGTTGGCCGCCTTGGCGTAGAGTCGCTCGGCCTCGGGCAGGGAGACGCCGAACTTGTTGTCGGCCTTGCCGGTGGCGATCTTGGCGTGGCCGCCAGCGGAGACGTCGGGATTGACCCGGATGGCGATGGCCGGACGCGCGCTTTTGGCCGCGGCGACCTTGCCCAGCAGCTCCAGCTCGGGTTCGGACTCCACGTTGATCTCGGCCACGCCCGTGTCGATGGCGAAGGCCAATTCCTCGGCCGTCTTGCCCACGCCGGAAAAGACGATCCGGTCGGCGGGAATCCCGGCCGCCAAAGCGCGGCGGATCTCGCCCTCGGAGACCGTGTCCGCGCCCGCGCCCAGCGCCCCCAGCGTCTTCAGCACCGACAGATTGGCGTTGGCCTTGACCGCATAGGCGATCAGCGGCTGGCCGAGGCCCGCTCCGATCATCGCATCGCGAAACACCGTGTAGTGGCGCTCCAGCGTTGCGGTCGAATAGACATAGACCGGCGTGCCGACTGCTTCGGCGATACGCGACAGCATAACGTTTTCGCAGGCCAGTTCGCCGCCGCGAACCTCGAAATGGTTCATGGATTGGGCGAGGTTCCGGGGTTGGGCAGGGCGCCTTGCGGGCCCGGCGCGAACGGGTCGCTGGCATGGCCCGGGTTCGGCGGGTTGTAGGGACCTGTCGGCGCCGGCTGGCTATCGGGATCGTCGACGATCGGCGCGTTCGATTGGGCCTTCTTGGCCGCGGCGGCGCGAGCCTTGGTGTCGGCGTCGGCCTGTTTCTGCGCGGCGTAGTCAGCCTTGGCCCTGGCGCCGAACATCGGGGCGGGCTGGTCCAAAAGGCCGGTCTTGCCGCAGCCGGCCAAGAGCGCGCTCGACAGCAACAGGGTGACGATCAGGGGGCGGGCGATCATTTCAAGCGATCCTTCCAAAGTTGGATTTGCGCGCGCACCTGGACGGGCGCGGTTCCGCCATAGCTTGTGCGGCTGGCGACCGAGGCCTGGGGCGTCAGCACCTGATAGACCTCGGCGGTGATCCTCGGCTCGATCACCTGCAACTCCGCCAGCGGCAGTGAGGCCAGGTCGAGACCGAGCGTCTCTGCCCGCTTCACCACGCTTCCGGTGACATGGTGCGCCTCGCGGAAGGGCAGGTCCAGGGTCCGCACCAGCCAGTCGGCTAGATCGGTGGCGGTGGAAAAGCCGCCGCCGGCCGCCGCCGCCAATCGCTCACGGTTGGGCGCCAGGTCGGCGGCCATGCCGGCCATGGCCGCCAGCGCCAGGTCCAGGGCGTCAAAGGCCTCGAACAGCGGGATCTTGTCCTCCTGCATGTCCTTGGAATAGGTCAGCGGCAGGCCCTTCATCACGATCAACAGACTGGTCAGGGCGCCCGTGATCCGGCCGGCCTTGGCGCGGATCAGTTCGGCGGCGTCGGGATTGCGCTTTTGCGGCATGATCGACGAGCCGGTGGTGAAGGCGTCCGACAGGGTGATGAAACCGAACTGCGGCGTGGTCCAGATCACGATCTCCTCGGCCAGGCGCGACAGGTGGGTGGCGCAGATCGCCGCCGCGGCCAAGGCTTCCAGGGCGAAGTCCCGCGCGGCGACGCTGTCCATCGAATTGCCGGTCGCCCGCGCGAACCCCAGCGCCTTGGCGGTCATGTCCCGGTCGATCGGAAAGGGTGAGCCGGCCAGGGCCGCCGCGCCCAACGGACATTCGTTCATCCGCGCGCGCGCGTCGGCGAACCGGCCGGCGTCGCGGCCGAACATCTCCACATAGGCCATCAGATGGTGGCCGAAGGTCACCGGCTGGGCGGGCTGCAGGTGGGTGAAGCCCGGCATGACCGCGTCGGCGTGGGCCTCGGCCTGGGTCAGCAGCGCGCGCTGCAGCGTCCGCAGCCGCTGGACGGCCCGGTCGCAGGCCTCGCGCGTCCACAGCCGGACATCCAGCGCCACCTGGTCGTTGCGCGAGCGCGCGGTGTGCAACCGGCCGGCCGCGGCCCCGATCAGCTCGCGCAGGCGGGCCTCGATGTTCATGTGGATGTCTTCGAATTCGTCGCGGAAGGGGAAGTCGCCGCCGGCGATCTCCGCCTCGATCCGGTTCAGGCCGTCCTGGATGGCCGCTTCGTCCGCTGGGGTGATCACGCCCACCGTCGCCAGCATGGCGGCGTGCGCCCGCGACCCGGCCAGATCCTGGCTGGCCAGACGGCGATCGAAGCCGATCGACACATTGATCGCCTGCATCAGCTCGGCTGGCTTGACTGAGAAGCGTCCACCCCACATGGACTGGCCTTGCGGCTGGGCCTGCGCGGCACTGGGGCCCGGCGCGCCATCTGAGGCCTTGGTCATGACCGACATCCACGAAGGATCAACAAAAAGCCTGTTCGGGCGCGGTCCCTGGTCCTACGCGCCCTGGGCCGTCGCCCTGATCGGCGTCGCGGTGGTTCTATACATCATCGTCGCGGTTCTCAAACCCGGCGGGCACGCTAGTTTGCAGAGCCTGGCCCGCGGCGAGATGGCGAAGCTGACCGTGGTCCAGAACGGACCGCCCGAGCCTACGACGCCGTTCCTCGATCCCCAGGGCCATGAGGTCCATCTGGCCGACCTGAAGGCGCCGCTGGTGGTGGTCAATCTGTGGGCCACCTGGTGTCCGCCGTGCGTCAAGGAAATGCCGACCCTGGCCAGGCTGCAGGCCGCCTATCCGGGCCGGATCGTCGTGGCGGCCATCAGCATCGACAAGCCGGAGCTGCGCGAGCGAGCCCGCGCCTTCATCGGCGAACACCCGCCGCTCGCCTTCTATCAGGAGCCCAGCATGGCCCTGCCGTTCGCCGTTTCCCCCGCCGTGGAAGGCTTTCCGACGACCATCATCTATGGCCGCGACGGCCGCGAGCGCGCCCGGCTTTCGGGCGGCGCGGACTGGAATGGACCCGACGCAAGGGCGGTGTTCGACGCTCTGCTCGCGCAACCGTGAGGGGTCGGGTGGCTTGACGTTGCTAGCGCACGAAGGCACTTAAGCTGTGCAATCCGATCTCTTGGCTGCCGCCCGGGCGACCCCGGTCTACCGAACTAGCCGACACCAGAATTTGCGATTGTCATGGGTATCCGCCACGGCGGCGCCTGCAACTGGAACGGTTCGTTGGGGAACGAGAGTATGCAGAACGGCACGGTAAAGTGGTTCAACACCACCAAGGGATACGGGTTTATCCAACCCGAAGGCGGCGGCAAGGACGTCTTCGTCCATATTTCCGCCGTGGAACGCGCGGGCCTGCGCAGCCTGAATGAGGGCCAGCAGGTCAGCTATGAGCTGAAGGACGAGCGCGGCAAGACCGCGGCCGTCAATCTCAAGGCGCTGTAGGCGACATGATCGTCTGACCATCCTGGGCGTCGGTTTCGCAAGAAGCCGGCGCCCGAACTTTTTTGGCGTCTCACTCAAAACCCAGTTCGGCCCTCAGCGCCTGGGGGCTCATCCCCCGCGCCCTCAGCTGACCTAGGGTCTCGGCCTCATCGCGCTTGGCGAAGCGCTTGCCGTCGGCGCGCAACAACAGGCGGTGGTGGTGGTAGACCGGCGTGGGCAGACCCAGCAGGGCCTGCAGCAGGCGCTGGCTATGGACCGCCTCGTAAAGGTCGCATCCGCGCGTCACGTGGGTGATCCCCTGCAGGGCGTCGTCGACCACAACGGCCAGGTGATAGGCCACGCCCAGCCCCTTGCGCGCCAGGATGATGTCGCCCGCGCGTTCCGGCCGCGCCAGCTGTTCGCCTCGCTCGCCGCCCGGGCCCGCGCCTTGTTCGCGGAAGCCGAGTTCGTCCCAGGCCGCGCCCAGCTTCCGCCGAGCCGCGGCCAGCGACAATCGCCAGGCGAAGGGCTCTTCGGCGGCCAGCCGTGCGGCCTCTTCGTGCTCCGGCAAAGCCGCTCCGACATAGGCGGCCTCGCGCCCGTGCGGCGCGCGGCCGATATCGTCCAAGATCTCGCGCCGGGTCTTGAAGCAGCGATAGACCAGGCCCTCGGCGCGCAGCCGTTGCAAGGCGTCGGCATAGTCGGTCAGGTGTTCGGATTGCCGGCGCGCCGGCGCTTCCCATTCAAGTCCCAGCCAGGCCAGGTCGTCGAGGATCGCCGCCTCGAATTCCGGCCGGGACCGGGCCGCGTCGATATCCTCGATGCGCAGGATCAGCCGGCCGCCGCAAGGGCGGACCAACGCCTGGGCGGTCAAGGCGGAGAAAGCGTGGCCCCGGTGCAGTCGGCCGGTGGGAGAGGGGGCGAAACGGGTGACAAGCATGGACGCCGTCGCCGTCGTGGGCGCTCGGCTAAGAGGTTGTTTTGAGCCGGCTGAACATGCCCAGATGATCGAGCACGCCGCGCAGGAAGGCCTCCTCCCCGCCGAGTTCGGCCTTCAGCGACCGGAACTGGATGAAGCTGCTCATCTCCGCCAGGCCGTGCGCGGCGCACCAGGAGGCGATCGAGGCCAGATGGACGTCGGTTTCGCTGACCCGATTGCCGCCGGCCTTGGTCAAGGCGTCCTTCAGGATCTGGAACCCATCGTGTTCATGGTCAGGCTTTTGCGGCAGGGCGTCCTCGGCGCGCGCGCAGTCGTACATGACCCGATAGAGCGCCGGGTGACTCTGGGCGAATTTGACATAGGCCACGCCCAGGTCGGACATTTTCGTTTCCCCGTCGCATATGCCGGCCGCCGCCTCGACCAGCGCCGTCGAGAGGCGCGAGAAGCCTTCGTGCGCGATGGCGGACAACAATTCGTCCTTGTCCTTGAAATGATGATAGGGCGCGGCCGGGCTGACGCCGGCCTCTCGCGCGACGGCGCGCAAGGACAGGGCGTTGGGCCCGTCGCGCTCGAGGATGGCGTCAGCCGAGTCCATCAACGCACGACGCAAGTCGCCATGATGGTAGGGCTTGGGCTCCACGGCCACGCTGGTCGTCTTCATCGTTCCTCCCTTAGCCCCCATCGCGATTTTTTTCATACTAACTTGTAATCCGAACGCCGTAAAGATTTATCTTGACACCGTTTAAATAGGGCGTATCTAAGCAGCGTCCAGATGGGACGGGTTCACAAATTCGTCAACCCTCGCCCATCCGGACACCGCCCGGATTTTCCTGACGGTCCAATCAACGCAACGTTCGAAAAAGGATTACGATCATGTCTGTCTCCCTGTTTCACCGCGCCGCCGACAACATCGGCACTCTGTTCATCCTGCTGATGGGCCTGGCCACCGGCGGCGCCATGGCGATTGCCGGTTTCTGACCCAGATGCCGATCCTTCGCATGGAACCGAGGCTTCGAGAGGGCGCCCGCCAGCGCGCTTTCGAACGCCTCGGGACCTGGCGTCCTAAGACCGTCTTCCGCCTGGAATACGCCGCGAACCCGCCCAAGGGTTACGCCGGCCTGGCCCGCGCGCGACACCGCCCGGCTTGATCGACCCCGCCGCCACCCCGTTGCGCCGCGGCCACTGTCACAAAATCGCTTTTCCAACCCCCGCCCGCTGACATAGAGGTGTCTTGGAATCTCGCCTATGGTCGCGCCGCGTCCGGGGACGTGTCGTGATTCTCGGGCGCCGCCGCCGATGAGGAGGAGCGTCTTCAGTCTAGTCGTGTCGCCATTTTTCAGCGTGACTCCGAACCGCGGGGGGCTGCGCCATGCAGGTGCTTAAGCGTCCGCCCTCCGGTTGGCCCGCTCTGGTGCTGAACGCCGACTATCGGCCCCTGTCCTACTATCCCCTCTCGCTGTGGCCGTGGCAGGAGGTGATCAAGGCGGTGTTCCTCGACCGCGTCGCCGTGGTGTCGACCTACGACCAGGTGGTCCACTCTCCATCCTTCGAAATGCGCCTGCCCAGCGTGGTCTCGCTCAAGCAGTATATCGTCCAGGATCGCCCACCGGCCTTCACCCGGTTCAACCTGTTCTTGCGCGACGCCTTTGCCTGCCAGTATTGCGGCGGCGGCGACGACCTGACCTTCGATCACGTGATCCCCCGCTCGCGCGGCGGGCGCACGACCTGGGAGAACATTGTCACCGCCTGCGCTCGCTGCAACCTGACCAAGGGCGGCCGCACCCCGCGCGAAGCCGACATGCATCCCCACCGCCATCCTCGCCGGCCGAACATGCACGAGCTGCAGCAGCACGGCCGCAAATTCCCACCCAACCACCTGCATGAGAGCTGGCTGGACTATCTCTACTGGGATATCGAGCTGGAGGCTTAGGGGTTCGGGGGGACATCAATGTCGGACGATGGCTTCAGGATCGCGGCGCTCAACGCCGTCATTGTGATCACGGTCGGCTTGTTCGTCGGGGGCTTTCCGTTGGTCTGGGTGGTTGTGCGCGAGGCCTACGGCCAGGCCGCGCCCGTCACGCTGGGCGGAGACTATCGCGGATGGCTGATGGCCCACCTGGAAGGCCTGCTCAACGGCCTGCTGGTTATTGGCCTGGCCGCAACCACCCGGCTTCGGCCCATGACCCGAACGACAGAGCGCGTCCTACTCTGGTCGCTGCTAATCGCGGCCTGGGGCAACACGATCGCGTCGGTGCTGGCGCCCTTGCTTGGCGTTCGCGGCATGACGTTCAACCAGTCCGCGCCGAATAATCTTGTGGCGGCGATGTTCACGATCGCCCTGGCCGCGACAGCCGCGACCTTGTTCGTCTCCATCCAGCACCTAGCCAAACACCCGTCGAAATAGGGGCGGGGAACAACCCTCTTCACTTGGTGGACTAGCGCTTCAGCGGATACCTCAGAAATTTGACGATCGGTTCCAGCGACTGATCGGCGCTCGCCCCCGTCAGCTCACGACGGGCAAACTCGACCTGCGCCTTTTCGTGCTCGACCATGTAGACGCACACTGCTTCCTCGTCCGGGGCTCCCCTGGATTTCGCTGCGTCGGCGAAGCCCTGATAGAGCGGCACGAACTGACGGCTGATTCCATCATGCAACAGCTGCATCTGTTGCGTCCAGGACAGCGATTTGGCTCGATCCGCCGCCGCCAGGCCCTCGTGGCGGTCCTCCATGCGTTCCTCGATACCCACGCCGTGCGCCACCATCGGCGCGCGCAGCCATGCCTTGGTCTCCGTCTCCAATAGCAGCAGCATGCTCCATTTGAAACGCTCGTCAGCATCGCGAGCGCTCGCCAGGAGGCCCGAATAAGCCGCCTCCCCCAGCACCTCGCCATTGTAGAACGCGCGCAACGTTTCTTCGAAGGATCCCATCAGCGCTCCCCATAACTGGTGCAAGGACGGCGGCGTGATTGCCCGCCGACGACTGAAAGCTAGGCTCTGGTGAAACCTCGGACAAGCCGCCCCCGGGCCAATGGCGACCTACTCAGGCGAGCTGCGTTGCACCTGTCGGTACCAAGCCAACTGCTCGCTGGTCGCCAGCAGCTTACCGTCTCGGCGCCAGTAGCTGGAGCGTTCATCCGAGGCCCCGCCGCCGCCCACACGGCCCTCGCACTCAACAAGGATGAAGTCGTCCCCCACTTCCGCGATCTCTTCCACCGTTCCATGCAGATAGGCCGTGAGGGTCAAGGTGGTGGTCATGATCGTCGGCCCCAGCGCGTACATCGCCCGCGGCGCGGAATTGTCGGTGATCATGCCGAGTAGGGCCTTATCCAGTGGTCCGCGCCGCGAGCGCACCCAGGCCAAAGACCGCGAATCCGCGCCTGGCGTCGGCGGAAACCCTTCCAAGGCGCGCCGCTCAAAAGCGGAAGCCCCGTAGTGCAACGATACGTCGGACATTTCGGGGCTCGGCAGGCTCGCCGGATCTGGGGCCGTTGGCATCCTGGCGAAGGCGAATTGCGGGGTCTTCGGTCGCCGCGCCATCGTGACGACGCCGTGTACGCTGACTTGGTCGCCTCCGGACGGTAGCAGCTCGACCTCCCAAACGCCGATCGAGCCGCCTTGCCGAAGCCGCCGTGTGCGGATGTCAAGGTCGCCTGAGGGAAGCCCGGCGGCATAGGTCAAGGTCAGCGACAACGCCTCGCCCACCGCCTCCGGCTCGGCCTCCAGCACCCGGATGCAAAGCCCGATGGCATACCCGCCCCAGAGTCCGCCCCCCGGGTTGCTCCACTCAGGTCCGGCGACGGTGGTCCATCGGCCGGCCGCGATGGGAGTGACGGGCATCGAAAGGGCTTGCATTGCGCTCATGACGCCTCTCTACCCAGCCGCCGTGGGATCACGGAAGCATTTTCGTAGCTGTCACGCCTCTGGGTGCAAACGTGATCACCAAACGGTTTCCGTCCGACGTGCGCTCGTATCGCACCGCCGAACTCAGGCCCAGCACGAGGGCGACGCCGGCGCGCCCCTCCTGCCTTTCGCGGCTGGCGGCCGTCCATTCCTCATTGGGGCGCCAGAGCGTGGGGTCGAACGGCTCGGCCTCGTCTTCGTAAACGAGGGTGAGCACTGGCTCGGCGCATAAACGCAACCGGACCGGTCGGTCGCATTCGCCACCGTAGCCGTACTTGATGGTGTTTGAAACGAGCTCCTCGATCACGACGCGAACCCGCGCAACCGAGTCGGCGCGTAGGTTCCGCGTCGCGCGGAATTGATCTATCGTCGCCAATGCAGTGATAAGTCCGCTCACTGTCGC
>Ga0302314_10004289_pt1 | contig 26248 bp, 14 predicted proteins | sample III_Palsa_N2_3_FD_200533 | JGI IMG/M metagenome (GOLD analysis project Ga0302314, IMG submission 200533) | Peat permafrost microbial communities from Stordalen Mire near Abisko, Sweden - III_Palsa_N2_3 | ecosystem: Environmental > Terrestrial > Soil > Palsa > Peat permafrost | place: Sweden...
CGGCGTCCATTTCCTTGGCCTCCGGCGTCAGCCAGGTCAGGTCGCGCGGGTTGTCGGGAAAATCGAGCCGGCCGAGGTAGCGGCCATAATGCAGAGCCGGGTGCTGGGCCCTCAGGCCGGTCACCAGTTTGGCGAAGGCGAGGATGGTCTCGCCCCGCTCGCCGATGTCCCAGTCCAGCCAGCCGATCTTGTCGTCGTGACAATAGGCGTTGTTGTTCCCGCCCTGGGAACGGCCGAATTCGTCGCCGGCCAGTAGCATCGGCAGGCCCTGGCTGAAGAACAGCGAGGCCAGGAGGTTACGGATCTGGCGAAGGCGAAGCGCGTTGACTTCTGGATCGTCGGTCGGACCCTCCGCCCCACAGTTCCAGCTGTGGTTGCTGTCCGAGCCGTCCTTATTGTCCTCGCCGTTGGCCTCGTTGTGCTTGTCGTTGAAGGTGACGAGGTCGTCGAGGGTGAAGCCGTCGTGCGCGGCGACGAAGTTGACGCTGGCGCGCGGGCGACGGCCCTGATGGTCGAAGATTTCTCCCGAACCCTGGACCCGCCGCGCCATGTCGCCCGCCGACGCTTCGCCCCGCCAGTAGTCCCGCACGGTATCGCGGAACTTGTCGTTCCACTCCGACCAGCCCGGTGGAAACCCGCCCACCTGATAACCGCCCGGCCCGATGTCCCAGGGCTCGGCGATCAGCTTCACCGATTGCAGGCAAGGGTCCTGGCTGCAGGCGACCAGGAAGCTGCTGCGAACATCGAACCCGCTGGGTTCGCGCGCGAGGATGGTGCCCAGGTCGAAGCGGAACCCGTCCACGTGGGTCTCCTGCACCCAGTAGCGAAGGCTATCCATGACCATCTGCAGCACCCTTGGATGCGACAGGTCGATGGTGTTCCCGGTGCCGGTGTCGTTGACGTAATAGCGCCGGTTGTCGGCCTGCGGTCGGTAGTAGCTGACATTGTCGATGCCCCGAAACGACAAGGTCGCGCCCTTCTCGTTGCCCTCGGCGGTGTGGTTGTAGACCACGTCCAGGATCACCTCGAGGCCGGCGTCGTGATAACGCGACACCATCTCCTTGAACTCGCGCAGGGTATCGGGTCGGTGAGAGGCGTAGCGCGGATCGGGCGCGAAGAAGCCGATCGAGTTGTAGCCCCAGTAGTTTCGGAGGCCCTTCTCGAGCAGGTAGCTGTCATCGAGGAAGGTGTGAATCGGCAGCAACTCCACCGTTGTCATCCCCAGGGCTTTGATATGGTCGATGACAGACTGCTGCGCCATGCCGGCGTAGGTGCCGCGTAACGCCTCCGGGACCCCGGGATGGCGTCGGGTGAGACCCTTGACGTGGGCTTCGTAGACCACGGTCTTTTCCCAGGGCGTGAAGTTTTGCCGGGGGGCGCCGCTCCAGTCGAAGTTGGAGTCGACCACCACGCATTTGGGGACGAAGGGCGCGCTGTCCCGCTCGTCGAAGCTCAGGTCCTCTTCCTCGGCGCCGATGGTGTAGCCGTAGCAGGCGTCATCCCACTGGATCTCGCCAGTATGGCCCCGGGCGTAGGGGTCGAGCAGCAGCTTGTTGGGATTGAACCTGTGGCCGGCCTCCGGCTCGTACGGACCGTGCACCCGATAGCCATAGACCTGGCCCGGCTGGATGCCTTCGACATAGCCGTGGAAAATCTGGTCGGTGTAGTCGGGCAGGGTGATGCGCCCGATCTCCTCGCGCCCCTCAGGATCGAACAAGCACAGCTCGACCCGGGTCGCGTTGGCCGAGAACAGGGCGAAGTTCACGCCCCCGCCGTCGAAACTCGCGCCGAGGGGGTGGTTCGATCCGGGCCGCACGGCGAAGGTGGACGTCATGCGGCCTCTTTGATGAGCAGGGTTGGGTCGAGCATGGATGAACGGTTCGGCGTTCCAATTGTTGCAGCCTGGCGGGGTTTGTTAGATCGTCGGTCTACGGATCGACAATTCATGCGCCCGCCTCGACGAAGACCGGTCCGGCCTCGAACAGGCCGGAGGCGAACCGCCAGACGCCGTCGATCTGAACTTCGGTGTCCGCCCACCAGTCCGCATCCGGCGTGGCGCCCAGGTCTTTGACGGCCGCCGCGGCATGAAGGATCGCCGCCACGCTGATGCGCCGACCATCCAGGCGCCGCGTAAAGGCGAGGATGTGGCCGGCGCGCTCGCCGCGCGTGGGAAGGGACTCCGGAGCGCCAGTCGTGAACAACGCCGGGTCCGCGCGGCGCAAGCTCAGTAGCCGGAGGATCAGCGCCTGTTTCGCCGCGCCGCTTGTCCAGTCGGTTGACCTTTCCGCCAACAGCCGCGCGCGCAGGTCGTAGTCCACCGGCCGGCGATTGTCGGGGTCGACCAGGGAGAAGTCCCACAGCTCGCCGCCCTGATAGAGGTCGGGAACGCCGGGCCAGGTGCAGCGGAGCGCGGTCTGGACCAGGCCGTTGATCGCCCCGGCCGGCGCGATGCGGGCGACAAAGGCCGCCAAGCTTTCCAGAAAGGCGCTGGATTGGTCTGGGTCCAGCAGTCGGCGCAGCCAGGCCTGGTTGACGGCCTCGTAGTCGGCGTCCGGGACGGCCCAGGAGGACCGCAGCTTGGCCTCGCGCAGGGACTTCTCCCGCCAGCCGGCGATCCGCTTGGCGAAGGCGGCCAGGCCAGCCCGGTCGTCCGCCGCCAATGTCAGCGGCCAGGCGCCGACCAGAGTCTGGAACAGGGCGTAGGCGTCGTCCTTGGCGATGCCGTCGTCTTCGAGCATGGCGAACCAGACCCTGACGGTTGCGCGCCAGGTGTCTGGCAGCTCGCTCAGCACCGCCAGGCGGGCGCGGACGTCCTCGCCCCGTTTGTGGTCATGCGTGGCGGTGGTCAGCATCGCGTATGGCGCGGCGCCTGCTCGGGCTTGCCCCGATGCCAGAAAGGCCTCGACTGGCGTGGCCAGATGGCCGGCCTCGAACCCGACATCGTTGCGCGAGAGCAGACGGCTGTAACGATAGAAGGCGGTGTCCTCGACCGCCTTGGCCGCGACGGGCGCCGCCAGCTGGTTCAGCCGCCGTATCGCCTCCGCGCGGTCAGCCTCGTCTCCGCCATGACCATCGAGGACCGTCTGGATGAAATCCAGGCTGGGCCGATCCGCCGGCAGGGCTTTCCGCGCCGCATCCAGGGCCGCGACCATAGCCGGCTCAAGCTCACGCGGAGCGCCGACCGCATAGCTGCGATAGACGCCCAGCCGGCTGATCAGCCCGACCAGCGTGCGCCGTAAGGTCTCGGCGCCCAGATCGCGGGTCGCCGGGTCGGCCGCGGCCACCAAAGCGAAGGCCCGCGCACAGGCGGCAAGCTGGCCGGCGAATGCGGTCTGGAGGATTTCCGGCCGCGCGACGGCCTCCTCCACGGCGAAGTCGGCCGATCGTCCCGAGACCGTCTCCCAGAATTCGTCCAGCACCGCCTCGCCCTCGGCGTCGTGCTGCACCGCGCTGACCTGGTTCATGAAGTCGTAGCCGGTCGTGCCGTGTACGGGCCAGGCCGGTTCCAGCGCCTCGCCGTGGCCGAGGATTTTCTCGACCACCACATAGGGTCCGTCCCGAGGCGCATCCTCGGGCCGGCGTGGTGTGAGCTTGTCGAACCGATCCTTGAGCTTGCCCAGATAGGCGGTCGGATCGGCCAGGCCGTCGACATGGTCGATCCGCACGCCGTCGATCAGACCCTCGGCATAGAGCCGCAGGGTCACGGCGTGCACCTGCTCGAACACAGCCTCATCCTCAATGCGTAGCCCGGCCAATTCGTTGACGTCGAAGAACCGCCGCCAGTTGATCAGGTCCCCCGCCGTCCGCCACCAGGCGAGACGGAAGTTTTGTCGTTCCAGCAAGGCATGCAGCGCGCCCGGCTCCTGCCAGCGGGCCAGGTCCGCCTTCGCCGGCGCCGCGCCGCCGGCGATCTCGGCATAGTCTTGCGGGCGGATCGGCATCCGATGCGGGCCATAGGCGATGGCGAGCTTGCCGAGCGTCTCGTCCCAGATCAGCGCCAGGCCGCCGGCCGCGAGCGCCTCGCCATAAGGGTCGCCCAGCGTCGGGACCAGAACCTTGCCGTCCGTACCCGGATTATCGAAATCGATGTCGAACAGGCCGGCGTGCGCGCTGTCCCGGCCATTCTCCAATACGTCCAACCAGAACCGGTTGTCCGCCCCGCCCACCGCCATATGGTTGGGCACGATGTCGACGATCAGGCCTAGGCCCGCCGCCTTCGCCGCCTCGGCCAAGGCCCGAAACCCAGCCTCGCCGCCCAGCTCCGGATTGATCCGCCCTTGGTCGATGACGTCATAGCCATGCATCGAGCCGGCGCGAGCCATCAGGATGGGCGACAGATAGAGGTGGCTGACGCCCAGGGCGGCGAAATAGTCCACCCGAGCGCCAGCATCCGCGAAGGTAAAGTCCTTATGCAGCTGCAGCCGATAGGTCGCCGAGGGTATGGTCGACCGCGTCGTCACGATTTGCGTCCTCGCGCCTGGTTCAGCGCCTTGAGCCGGGCGATGGCCTTCGGCTGGTCCAGACCATTGCCGGGCGGCAGGCGGCGACGCCAGTTGGGGTGCGGGTCACTGAGGCCCGGCAGGTTGGGCTGCTCCACCTCGCCCAGGATGTCTTCCGTGGCGATCAGCGCCAGGTCGCAGTCCGCGCCGGCGACATGGACCAGGGCGGCGTCGACCACCTTGTCGGTCTGGCCCGGCCCAGGCTTGGGGCCATGCGCCGCGCCAGACTTGAGCATGGCGCGCCAGAGCCGGCCTGCGTCCCTGTCGCGGTCCAGTCGGGAGGCGGTTGGGTTGGGATCGGCGCCGATCTGCTCGCGCCAGTCGATGTCGCGCCCGCGCCACCAGCCGGCGACGGTGGGCAGGTCGTGGGTGGTGGTCATCGCCGCCGCCCGACGTCCCCAGCGGCTCGGCGCGCGGAATTCCCCGGCCTTGGTCTGCTCGAACCATAGCACCCGCATGCCAGCCAGACCCGCCGCCGTGGTGCGCGCCCGAAAACCCGGCGGCACCGTGCCCAGGTCCTCACCGATGACGATGGCGCCACGGCGGTGCGACTCCAGGGCCAGCAGACGCAACAGGTCCTCGAACGGATAATCGAGATAGGCGCCTTCCGACGCCTTGGCGCCCTCGGGCGTCACCCACAGATGCTCCAGCCCGATGGCGTGATCGATCCGCACGCCGCCCGCATGCCGCAGGGCCGCGCGCAGGGTGGCGAGGAAGGGCTCGTAGCCTTGTGTGCGCAAAGCCGTCGGCGAAAAGGTGGTCAGGCCCCAGGTCTGGCCGTCGTGAGCCAACAGGTCCGGCGGTGCGCCGATGCTCACGCCGGTTAGCACGTCCGTTGGCCGGCTCCAGGCGTGGCTGCCGGCGCCGTCCATGCCGACCGCGAGATCGGAGATCAGCCCCACCGCCATCCCGGCGCTTCTCGCCGCGCCCTGCGCCACGCCGGCCGCCTGGTCCACGCGCCATTGCAGGAAGAGCTGGAACTCGACCTCGGGATCGCCCGCGGCGAGCGCCTGCACGGCGGCCGACTGGACGTCATCGTATCCGTCCGGCCAGTCGCGCCAATGATAGAGGCCGCGCGGGCGAAACCGGGCGTCCAGCACCTCGAACCGAGCATGGGACAACAGCGGCGCGCCACTCGCTTGAACGAAATCCTCAAACACCGCCCGATCATCGCGAGATCCGCAAAAGGCCGCATAGTCCTCTCGCAACGCCCGCATCTTCCGCTCGGCGCCGCCCAGCCAGTCGATCAGGGGGGCGGGCTTTGCCGGATCACGCGGTCCCGCTGGTGCGTAGAGGGGGTTGAGGAACAGCCGAGTGGAGGGTCCATAAGGCGCGTACCGGCCAAGGTCCGCCGTGAACAGGGCGTGGGTCGGGCTGACCGCCACCGCATCCGCGCCGCGCTCGCCCAGCGCCGTTGCAAATCGCGCCAGGTCGCCGAAATCGCCGAAGTCGCCACCGTTGTTGAGGCTGTAGAGCTGGGCCGCCACGCCCCAGGCTTTGCGGCCGCCGGTCAGGTCGGCGATATCCAGGGCGCGGGTGGGGGCGACCGCCAGGATGGTCGAGCCCTCGTCCGTCTCCAGCCGGTGGTAGCCGATCCGCATCGGCGCGCGGAAGGCGACATGGCCGGCGCCGTCCCGCGTCAGCGCCACGTCCAGCCGCTCGCCGGTCTCCAACGTCAGCACCGCCTTGCCGGGCTTCCCGGTCAGTCGAACAGGCCTGCCACGCGCGGCCGTGACCAGCGACGGGCGGCTGCGATGCGCGACGGCGAGGGTTTCAAGACTGTGCGCCAGCTCTCCTTTGGAACCGGCCGGCAGGTTCAGCGCCGCCAGGAGGACGCACAGGGTCTCGTCGGACACGGTGCGCGGCTGCCCGCGATAGTCGGTCCAGGCGACGGCCAAGCCCGCCGCCTTGGCCAGATCCCGCAGCCCCTGATCCTTCAACGTCTGGCCGCTCACGGTTGGATCCAGGCGAGGGTGGTGAAGGGCGGGACTTCGCCGTCGGGCCGCGCACCGATCAGCGGCGGCGTCTCTGGCAAGTCCGCGCCGACGCTGGTTGATCCAAGGTTCATGGCGATGGTCAGGATCGCGCCGTCCGCCAGCCGCCAGCGCGCGAGGACGGCCTTATCATCCCACACGATGGCGTTGATCGACCGGCAGCCCTTTAGCCTCGGCGCGATCAGGTCGCGGCGCAAAGCCAACAACTCTCCGACCAGTGCACGCCACTCGTCCGCGTCCGGAGCATCGGCGGTCCAGCGCGAGGCTTCGAAGGTGGAGGCGGCGTTGGGGTCCGGGATATTGTCGCGGGCGGTCTCGTCGGAAAAGCCGGGCTGGCCGGTGAACTCGCGCCGCCGGCCTTCGCGCACGGCCTTGGCCAGGTCGCCGTGAAAGTCGGTGAAGAACAGGAAGGGTTCGCGCGCGCCGACCTCCTCGCCCATGAACAGCATGGGAATTTGCGGGCAGAGCAGCAGCAGCGTCGTGGCCGCCTTCAGGGCGGCGGGGCCGGCCAGGCGCGTCAGCCGCTCGCCCAGGGCGCGGTTACCGACCTGGTCGTGGTTCTGCAGGAAGCTGACGAAGGCGGTGGGGGCAAGGGCGCCGCTAGGCTCGCCGCGCGGGCGCCCCAGGTTGGCTGACTCCTCACCCTGATAGACGAAGCCCTCGGCCAGGCATCGCGCCAGCCTGCGCGCGGGATGATCGGCGAAGTCGCGATAATAGGTCTGGGTCTCACCGGTCAGCAGGACGTGCATCACATTGTGGAAATCGTCGTTCCACTGGGCGTCGAAGCCCTCGGTCAGCAGTTTGGCGTCGTTCTTCTCATTCTCGACCACCAGATGGACCTGGCGCCCGGGAAGCCGCGCGCGGACCTCGGCGGCCACCTCGACCAGCCAGCTCCGATCCAGGATTTGATGCACCGCGTCCAGCCTGAGACCATCGAAGCGAAAATCCTCCAGCCAGTAGAGGGCGTTCTCGGTGAAGAAGCGGCGGATAGCCGGCTTGTGGAAGTCGATCGCCGCGCCCCAGGGGGTGTGTTTCGCCTCGTCGAAGAAGGTCGGCGCATAGCTGGACAGCCAGTTCCCCTCCGGTCCGAAGTGGTTGTAGACCACGTCCAGGAAGACCATCAGGCCCAGGCCGTGCGCCTCGTCGACCAGGGCGCGCAGGTCGTCGGGCCGGCCATAGGCGCTGGCGGGCGCGAAGGGCAGGACCCCGTCGTAGCCCCAGTTGTGGGCGCCGGCGAAATCGCCGATCGGCATCAGCTCGATCGCCGTGACGCCCAGATCGGCGATGGCCTTCAGCCGCTCCCGCACGCCCTGAAACCCGCCGAGGATTCCGGCGTGAAGTTCGTAGAGAACCGTCTCTTCCCAAGGCCGCCCAGCCCAGCCGGGATGGCGCCAGACATAGGCGCCGGGATCGATCACCTCGCTGGGGTCATTGACATCCTGGGGCTGGAATCGAGACGCCGGATCGGGAACACGCCGGCCATTCACCTCGAAGCGATAGCGGGCGCCCGCGCGCGCCGGCGCGGAGCCGCTCCAGAAACCGTCGGCGTCACGGGTCAGCGCAATCAGGCCCTGGCCTTCGATCGCTACCCCAACCGCCTTCGCGGACGGCGCCCATAGCTGGAAGGTTGTGTGGTCGCCGTCCAGTCGAGGTCCGAATCGATTGCCGCTCGCGCTCATTGCTCCCGCCGCTTGAGCACCAGGGCGGCGAGCGGCGGCAGGGTCAGGTTCAAGGACCAGTCCCTGCCGTGGGCGGGAACTTGCTCGGCCTCGACGCCACCGGCGTTGCCGACATCGGAGCCGCCATAGACGCCGGCGTCGCTGTTCAACAGTTCGGTCCAGAAGCCCTGTTCAGGCACACCGACGCGGAAGTCGTGGCGAACCACCGGGGTCATGTTCAGCAGCACCAGGACGCTCTCGCCGCTTTTGGCGCGGCGCAGATAGGCGAAGGCGCTGATGGCGGCGGCGTCGCCGATCACCCACTCGAAGCCCCAGGGCTCGCAATCGCCCTCGTGCAGGGCCGGCTCGGCGGCATAGAGTCGGTTCAGGTCGCCGACGATCCGTTGCAAGCCCGCATGGCCGGGATCGTTCAGCAGGCCCCAGTCGAGCTGGCCGTCGTGGTTCCACTCGTGGCGCTGGCCGAGCTCGCCGCCCATGAACAGCAGCTTCTTGCCCGGGTGGGTCCACATGAAGCTGAAATAAGCGCGCAGATTGGCCAGCTTTTGCCACGCGTCGCCGGGCGCGCGCTGATAGAGCGAGCCTTTGCCGTGCACGACTTCATCGTGAGACAGGGGCAGGACGAACTTTTCGGAGAAGGCGTAGACCATGCCGAAGGTCATGTCGTGATGCTGGTAGGCGCGGTGGATCGGGTCCTTGCCGAAATAGGTCAGGGTGTCGTGCATCCACCCCATGTTCCATTTGTAGTCGAAGCCCAACCCGCCCTCGGCTACCGGCTTTGAGACGCCCGGCCAGGCGGTGGACTCCTCGGCGATGGTGACGGCGCCAGGACAACGTTCGTGAACCACCTCGTTGAGGCGCTTGATGAAGGCGATCGCCTCCAGATTCTCCCGGCCGCCATAGATGTTGGGATGCCATTGCCCGGCCTTGCGGGAATAGTCGCGGTAGAGCATCGAGGCCACCGCATCGACCCGCAGGCCGTCGATGTGGAAGGTCTCCAGCCAGAACAGGGCGCTGGCGATCAGGAAGCCCTGAACCTCGGTGCGGCCAAGGTTGAAGATCAGGGTGTTCCAGTCCTGGTGGAAGCCCTCGGTCGGATCGGCGTGCTCATAAAGATGGGTGCCGTCGAACTGGGCCAGGCCGTGGACGTCGGTGGGGAAGTGAGCCGGCACCCAGTCCAGGATCACGCCCAGACCCTTGGCGTGGCAAACGTCGATGAAGCGCGCGAGATCCTCCGGCCGGCCGTAGCGGGCGGACGGCGCGAACTGCGACAGCGGCTGGTATCCCCAGGAGCCGCCGAACGGGTGCTCCATGATCGGCATGAGCTCGATGTGGGTAAAGCCGAGCCCAGCGGCATAGTCGATCAGCCGTTCCAGTCCGGCCCAGTTGAGTATGCCGCTCGGATCGCCCTCGGGCCGCATCCAGGACGACGCTTGGACTTCGTAGATGGACATGGCCGCGTCCGGCGCCTGCCGCGCGCCGCGCGCCGTGAGCCAGGCTTCGTCCGTCCACTGAAAGTCCGGCAGGGCGGCGACCACCGAACCGGTGGCGGGCGGGTGTTCGGTACGGCGGGCGAGGGGGTCGGCCTTCAGCGGCAGGGTCTCGCCGCCCGGCCCGACGATCTCATATTTGTAGATCTCGCCGGCGGCCAGCCGTGGGATGAACAGCTCCCACACGCCCGCTTCCGCGCGCAGGCGCATGGGGTGGCGGCGGCCATCCCAGCTGTTGAAGCTTCCGACCACCGAGACGCGGCGCGCATTCGGCGCCCAGACCGCGAACCGCACGCCGTCGACGCCCTCGAACGTCACGGGCGCGGCGCCCAGCCGCTCTGACAGCTTCCAGTGCGCGCCCTGGCTGAACAGATGCAGGTCGAGGTCACCGAGAACCAGGCCGAAGCTGTAGGGATCCTCGGTCTCCTGCACGCCCAACGGCCATTCGATCCGTAGCCGATAGGGCGCCGACCCAGACGCGACGCCTGAGAAGAAGCCTTCGCCGCCTTCGGGCGTCAGGTCGGCGATCACCTGGCCGGTCTTACGATCCAGCACCTGCACGGCGCTGGCGCCCGGCTGCAGCGTACGGACGATCCGCCCCGCCGGACCCACATGCGGACCGAGGATGGCGAAGGGGTCGGCGTAGCGGCCGGTGATCAAGGCCTCCACGACGGCGGGCTCAAGCTGCACGGGCGGGGCGGACGGCGGAGCGTTCGCCGCTGAACGACGGGGTTTTGCGGGCGGCTTGATGCCGGCGTCGGAGCTGCTCATCGGCGCGGCGCCTCCAGAACCTGTGCGGCCAGCCCGGCCAGCCCGCGCAAGGGGATCGGCAGCCATTCGGGGCGGTTGGCCGCCTCGTAGGCGACCTCGTAGGCGGCCTTCTCCAGGGTGAAGAGGTCGATCAGCCGCCGGTCGAGGTCCGGCAGTACGCCCTTGGTCGCCTCCGCATAGCCCTCAAGGAAGGCCGCCTCCGCCTCGCCGCGGAAGCGTTGCAGCAGCTCGTCGGCCCTGGATTCGACCGCCGCGCCGCCGCTGGCCTTGGCGTTGCGCGCAACTTGAGCGGCGGCATAGTCGAAGGAGCGGATCACCCCGGCGACGTCACGGGCGGGACTGAGCTTGGCTCGTCGCAGCTCCAGGGATTTGCTGGGCTCGCCCTCGAAGTCGATGATCTGCACGTCCGGCCCGGCCACCAGCACCTGGCCCAGATGCAGATCGCCGTGGATGCGGATGCGCAGGCTGTCCTTGCCGCTTTGAACAAGGCCATCCAGCCGCTTCAGCAGTTGGTCGCGCTTGGCCGCCAGGGTCTTGGCGAGCGCGGCGTCTTCGGTGAGCATGCCTTGGCGTTCGGCGATGATGTCGATGGCATGGCCCACCTCGCCTCGCACCTGCTCCAGCCAACCGTCCAGATCGGCCGCGTCCGCGGTCTCCGGCGCGAAGTCCGCATCGTCGGAGGGCTGGGCCAGAATGGCGTGCATCTCGCCGAGCCGGCGCCCCAGGGTCCGGGCGAAGGCGCCATAGGGGGCGAACACAGACGTCTGGTCGTGGCGATAGGGCGTCGCGCCCTCGTCGAGAGTCCGGCCCAGGGCGCCAAGCGTCCAGGTCCAGCCGTCGCCCTGGTTGTCGACGAACCGCTGGGCGATGGCGAGGGCGTAGGGAACGCCGTCCTTGTCCTCACGGACGATGTCGCCCAGCAGGGCCGGCGAGCCGGTAAAGCCTCGCTCGGTCAGCACGCGGGTCATCTCGGCTTCCGGATGGATGCCGGGCACGAGATGGCGGAACAGCTTGATCACCGCCTCGCGGCCGACCAGCAGGGTGGAGTTGGTCTGCTCCGCGCCGGGCCAGTCGATCGGCGTCTCGTCGGTCACCTTCAGGTCGCGAATGGCGCTGGTGGGCCGGCAAACGATGCGCCCGCCGCTGGCCAGGTCGACCACCGTCTTGTTCTTCAGTCCACGGATCATCGCCAGCGGCAGGACGGGAGAGGCGAAGGCGTCGGTGAGCAGGCCGACGCGCCGGCCGCGCCGCACGCGGCTCAGCGCCAGCGGCGCCTCGAATGGATGCGGCGGCGCGTCTTCCCAGGCCACGGTCAGCGGCAGGGCGTAGCGTTCGCGCTTGTCGCCGGCCTGGACGCACAGCTCGGCGAACAGCGCTTCCTCGCCCGCGCCCGGCACGGCGTCGAACGCACTGATCGTCACCTCGGTGATCGCCTTGTCCTTGTTCTGGAACCAGCGCCGGTGGGCGAGATAGTTCGGCAGCAGCTCCTGTTCGAGAATGGCCTTGGACGGGCCGGCGACGATGTCCTGCATGCCGTCGCGCAGGACGAAGGTGTGGTGCTCGACCACCGGCCCCGCGGTCGCGGAGCTCCAGGCCGGCGCCTCCGCCGCCTGGCTGAGCAGGAACCAGGAGAAGCCGTAGGGCGGCAGGGTGAGCAGATAGGTCAGCTGGCCGATCTGCGGGAAGGGGGTGCCGCCGGACAGCTCCACCGGCGTGCGGCCAGCGAACTCGCTGAGATCCAGCTCCACCGCCTGCGCCGAGCGCGAGACATTGGCCACGCACAGGATGGTCTCGCCGTCGTATTCGCGCAGATAGGCCAGCACCTTGCGGTTCATGGGCCGCAGGAACCGCTGGGTCCCGCGCCCGAACGCCTGGTGCTGCTTGCGCACCGCCAGGGTCCGGCGGTTCCAGTTCAGCAGCGAATGCGGGTCGCGCCACTGGGCTTCCACATTGATCGCCTGGAAGCCGTAGAGGGCGTCCTGATTGGCCGGCAACACCAGGCTCGAGGGGTCGGCCCGGGAGAAGCCGCCGTTGCGGTCGCTGGACCACTGCATCGGCGTGCGTACCCCGTCCCGGTCGCCCAGGTGGATATTGTCGCCCATGCCGATCTCGTCGCCATAGTAGAGCACCGGTGTGCCCGGCATGGTCAGCAGCATGCAGACCATCAACTCGATCCGCCGCCGATCCCGCTCCAGCAGCGGCGCCAGGCGGCGGCGGATGCCGAGGTTGATCCGCGCCCGGCGGTCGGAGGCGTAGGTCTCCCAGAGGTAGTCGCGCTCCCTATCGGTGACCATCTCCAGGGTCAGTTCGTCGTGGTTGCGCAGGAAGATGGCCCACTGGCAGGTGTCGGGGATCGCCGGGGTCTGGCGCATGATGTCGGTGATCGGAAACCGGTCTTCCTGCGCGATGGCCATGTACATCCGCGGCATCAGCGGGAAGTGGAAGGCCATGTGGCATTCGTCGGCGTTGACGCCGAAATAGGCCTGGGTGTCCTCGGGCCACATGTTGGCCTCGGCCAGCAGCAGCCGGTCGGAATATTTGCTGTCCAGCGCCGCGCGGATCTTGCGCAGGATGTCGTGGGTCTCGGGCAGGTTCTCGTTGGAGGTGCCGTCGCGCTCGATCAGATAGGGGATGGCGTCTAGCCTCAGACCATCGATGCCCAGGTCGAGCCAGAAGTTCATCACCGAGATCACCGCTTCGAGCACGCGGGGATTGTCGAAGTTCAGGTCTGGCTGGTGCGAGTAGAACCGGTGCCAGAAATAGGCCTTGGCCTCCTCGTCCCAGGTCCAGTTGGACTTCTCGGTGTCCAGGAAGATGATCCGCGTGCCCGCATAGGACTTGTCGGTGTCGGACCAGACGTAGAAGTCCCGCGCCGCCGAGCCCGGCCTGGCCTTGCGGGCCTTCTGGAACCAGGGGTGCTGGTCGGAGGTGTGGTTGATGACCAGTTCGGTGATCACCCGGATGCCGCGCTTGTGGGCTTCCTTGATGAAGCGTTTGACGTCGGCCATCGTCCCATACTCGGGATGCACGCCGCGATATTCGGCGATGTCATAGCCGTCGTCTCGGCGGGGCGAGGGGTAGAAGGGCAGCAGCCACAGGCAGTTGACGCCCATCTCGGCCAGGTAGTCCAACCGCTGGATCAGGCCGGGGAAGTCGCCGACGCCGTCGCCGTTGGAGTCAAAGAACGACTTCACATGCAGCTGATAGATGACCGCGTCCTTGTACCAGAGCGGGTCGGCGATGACGGGGGGAATGTCTCGGGCCATGTGTTTTTACGCCTCCCCGCCGATACGCCAGATCGCGTAGGGACGCGCGGGTTCGAGCCGCAGGTGTTGGATCTTGCCGGTCCAGCGGAACCTGTGGCCGTCGATCAGGTCGTGAACGTCGATCCCGTCCCAGTCCCGCAGGCCATGCAGCCACAGCGGGATCTCGATATCGGCTTCCTGAGCGGTGAAGGGATCGAGGCTGATGGCGACCAGGACGCGCCCGGTCTCGCCTGGCGCGATCTTGGAGAAGTAGAGGATCTGGTCGCTGTAGGCGGCGTGGAACTCGATGCCCAGATGGGTCTGCAGCGCCGGCTGCTCGCGGCGGATGCGGTTCAGCGCGGTGATCTCATCGACGATGTCGCCGGGCGCGCGGTCGGGCCGCGGGCGGATCTCGTACTTCTCGCTATCGAGATATTCCTCGCGCCCGGGCAGGGCGGCGGATTCACACAGCTCAAAGCCGGCATAGACGCCGAACAGGCCCGACAGGGTCGCCGCCAGCGCGGCCCGGATCAGGAAGCCTGGCCGGCCCGACGACTGCAGGAAATAGGGATCGATGTCCGGCGTGTTGACGAAGAAGTGCGGGCGGAAGAAGTCCCGCACCGGGGTCTGGGTCAGCTCGGTCAGATAGGCCTGGAACTCCGCCTTGGTGTGGCGCCAGGTGAAGTAGGTATAGGACTGCGAGAAGCCGACCTTGGCCAGGTGATACATCGGCTTGGGCCGGGTGAAGGCCTCCGACAGGAAGATGGCCTCGGGATAACGGGCCTTCACCTCGGCGATCATCCACCGCCAGAAGGGCAGAGGCTTGGTGTGGGGGTTGTCGACCCGGAACACCTTCACGCCCTGGTCCGCCCAGAACAGCACCACGTCGCGCAACGCTTCCCAGAGGCCGGGCACGGCGGCCTCGGCATAGAAGTCGACGTTGACGATGTCCTCGTACTTCTTCGGCGGGTTCTCGGCGTACTTCAGCGAGCCGTCGGGGCGCCAGTCGAACCAGCCCGGGTGCTCCTTAAGCCACGGATGGTCGGGCGAGCATTGGATCGCGAAGTCCAGCGCGATCTCCAACCCGTGCTCGCCAGCCGCGACCAGCAGCGCCTTGAAATCGTCCAGCGCGCCGAGCTCGGGATGGATCGCCGTGTGGCCGCCCTCGGCCCCGCCGATCGCATAGGGGCTGCCGACATCGTCCGGGCCGGGGGTCAGGGTGTTGTTCTTGCCCTTGCGGTTGGCCAGGCCGATGGGATGGATCGGCGGGAAATAGAGGGTGTCGAATCCCATGGCCGCGATGTGCGGCAGGCGGTCGATGACGTCGGCGAAGGTCCCGTGGCGCGCCGGATCGTCCGTCTGCGAGCGCGGGAAGAGTTCGTACCAGCTGGAGAAGCGCGCGGCCGGTCGCTCCACCTCAATCGGCTGGATGAAGCTCTCGGTGAGGAAGGCGTGGTCGTCCGCCTCCGCCATGGCCGCCGTCAGGCCGTCGTCCAGCAGGGTCGTGGCCGGGCCTTCATCCAGGGCCGCGAGGGCTGCCGTGATCGTCTCCGCCGCGGGACCCGCGGCGCGCGCGCGCGCGGCCTCCAGCAGCTGGCGGCCTTCCATCACGTCCAGGGTCAGGTCCTGGCCGGCGTCGCGCTTCTTGCCCAGGTCGCGGACAAAGCCGCCCCAGACATCCAGCCAGGCCTGCAATTTGAGCTGATGGCCGCCCAGGCGCGCAAATTGAACCTCGCCGGTCCAGACGTCGTTCGGTCCGGCAATGAGGGGATGAGAGGCCCACGCCTCCTCGCCGTTGGCGCGGATCAGGATGGCGGCGGCGAGCTTCTCGTGGCCATCGGCGAAAATGTCGGCGGTGACTTCGATCCCTTCGCCAACGGTGGTCTTGGCGGCGAACGCTCCGTGATCGACCGAGGGGGAAAAGCCGGCGATGACGACCCGCGCCGATGGCGAGGCTGCCTGCGCGGCGCTCGGGCGCGTGCAACCTGGCGCGGCCCCTGGAGAGGGTGCGGCGCCGGACGGATCGACGACAGGGGTGCGCCGGTCTTTTGCGACCGTCGCGGATTTTTTGGAAGCCATGGCGCTCGCGGGGGTGGTTACGCTTGCTCAAACAGCCGGGCCGGCGGAGCGTTCCCTCGAATCCGTAAGGTTGATGATTTGATTTGAGAATGACTGCGCGCCGTGCACAGCCGGCATCATTCCCTTTGGTGGCAAGGGATTCGCGCGCTCGCGACCCTTGGTTGAACGGGGCGGCGTCGCCGTGCCGGAACGTGTCCGACCCCTGTCGGTTATACTCACATGACCAAGCTCAACGTCCTGATTGTCGAAGACGATTATCTCATCGCACTGGATGTCGAGCAGGAACTGATCGCCGCCGGCTTTGAAGTCTGCGGCGTCGCCGGCTCCCAGGCCGAGGCCTTGGAGCTCGCCCAGCAGCGGCGGCCAGACCTGGCCGTCGTCGACATCAACCTCTCGCCCGGCGACGGGCGCATTGTCGCCAAGGCCTTGCACGACAGCTTCGGAACAACTGTGCTGTTTGCGACGGGCGAGTGCGACGACGTTGCGGCGCTCAATGGCGCCGGCGCGATCGCCTGCCTGCCTAAACCCTATTCAGCCGCCATGGTGCCGGCAGCGCTGAGGGCGGCGAGCCGGATGACGGCGGGCGACCTGTCCGAGAAGCTGCCCGACGCGATGATCGCCCTGGCGGCCTAGACTCCTGGCGAAAGCGCAAAGGCTCAAGCTGTTCGGGGCCGCCCTCGCGGCAGGCCTTTGCACGGCGGGCGGACCGGATCACTTAGGCGCTTACCGGATCACTTAGGCGCTTGAGGTGACGTCGCGCCATTGTCGTCTGGCGGTGACGTCGCGGGCGCGCCTTGGGCGGCCGGTTGGTCCCCTACGGGTTGGGTTGGGTAGGTCAAGGCGGCCGGCATGAGGGCGACGCTGTCCGCGCCGCCAGCGGAGGCGGCCGTGGGCGCCATCGGCGCCGCATCGGCGACCTGCATCGGAGCCGCGGCGTCCAACGGGTCAGGGGCTGGCGCCGCGCGCGTTGGGCGTCGTGCCGGGGCCTCGGCTTCGTCGTTCGCGACCGCTGGCGTGCTGACCGGTGTCAGGGGTAGGTCGGTGTTGCTCGACGGGAGGCTTTGGATCGGCGGATAGTCCCGCCAGGTCAGGCTGAAGCCCTGGTAGAGCCCGAACAGCGCCAGCATGCTGGCGGCGGCCAAGCCGGCGAAGATCAAAAGCGGCCGACGGGACTCAGTGTCTGAAGGAGATACGTCGCCTGGCTCGTACATGACGGTCACCCGTTGATTTGAATCATTAACAAGCGAAGGCCGAATTGGCTCCACGGGGTTCTCGCCAACCCCCGGACGGACTATCTGGGCGCTCGCTCGAAGGGATTGATGTTGCAGACGACCACCCCCGATCCGCCCGTCTTCGACAGTGGCTTTCGCGGCCAGCTTCGCGATCTGCTGATCTGGCGGCGAGATGTTCGCCGGTTCCGCGCCGAGCCGCTGGAGGACGGCGCCCTCGAACGGCTGATCGATCTCGCCTGCCTCGCCCCCTCCGTCGGCCTCAGTCAGCCGTGGCGTTTCGTGGTGGTCGACGCGCCGGAACGCCGGGCCGCGATCGCCGACAATTTCGCCCGGTGTAATCGCGAGGCCTTGGAGGGCTACGGCGCGGACCGCGCGGCGCTCTATGCAAGGCTGAAGCTGGCGGGTCTGAAGGAGGCGCCCTGTCACCTAGCCATCTTCGCTGACGAAACCACCCCCGTCGGCCACGGTCTGGGCCGCGCGACCATGCCGGAGATGTTGCGCTATTCAGTTGTGACCGCCGTCTGCAATCTGTGGCTGGCGGCTCGGGCGGAGGGGATCGGCATGGGATGGATTTCCATCCTCGATCCCGATCCAGTCGGCCAGACCCTGGAGGTCCCGGCCGACTGGCGGCTGATCGGCTACTTCTGCCTCGGCTATCCCGAGCTCCAGGCCGACACCCCGGAGCTCGAACGCGAAGGCTGGGAGATCCGCCGTCCAGCCAGCGGGCTCATCCTGCGGCGATGAGCCGGCGCGACCCTCGGGGTGCGTCTGAGCATTGACAGGGCCGGTTGCCATGCGTCTGATGGAGGCGTCGTGGTTCTTCGGAACGTTCGCGTTCCGAGGCTAAGAGGGAATTCGGTGACGGCGTATCTCGCGCCCATGCCGGGGCTGCCCCCGCAACTGTAAGCGGCGAGCTGCTGTCGATGAGAGTCACTGGCGCACGCCATCCTTCGGGGTGGGGCGCCGGGAAGGCCAGACAGCAGTGTCGACCCGTGAGCCAGGAGACCTGCCGCGACAGATACGTCCTCCGGCGGGGTGCTCGGTCAGGTCGCTAGTCAGGCGCCCTCCATGACCGGCGCGCCTGCTCGCGTCTGCCGCAACCTCTCCGAATGTCACAGGAAGAGGTCCATGTCTGACGCCGCCGCCGAAATTGGCCCGACCGCCTCTCGTCGAACCGCGTCGACGACAAAGATACCGACCACGATCATCACGGGATTCCTGGGGTCTGGGAAAACCACCCTGATCCGGCGGTTGCTGCAAAATCCGGGCGGGCGGCGGCTGGCGGTGATCGTCAATGAGTTCGGCGACGTGGGCGTGGACGGCGAAATCCTGCGCGGCTGCGGCGTCGACACCTGCGCCGACGAGGACATTGTCGAGCTGGCCAACGGCTGCATCTGCTGCACGGTGGCGGACGACTTCCTGCCGACCATGACCCGACTGATCGAACGCCCGGACCCGCCCGAACACATCCTGATCGAGACCAGCGGCCTGGCGTTGCCCAAGCCCCTGCTCAAGGCCTTCACCTGGCCGCAGGTTCGCAATCGCGCCACCGTAGACGGCGTTATTACGGTGATCGACGCCGCAGCGGTGGCCGCGGGCCAGTTCGCACCCGACGAAGCGGCCTTATCGGCGGCGCGGCTCGCCGATCCGACCCTGGATCACAAGACGCCGTTGGAGGAGCTGTTCGAGGAGCAGCTGGGGTCTGCCGACCTGGTGGTGCTGCATAAGGTCGATCTGCTGAGCGCCGACGAATTGGCGCGGGTCGAGCAGCAGGTGCGGTCGAGGCTTCGGCCTGGCGCCGGCCTGCTCCGCGCGTCGCACGGACGGATCGACCCCGCCGTGCTGCTGGGTCTTGGCCTGAGCGCAGAGGACGATCTGGCGTCGCGCCCCTCCCATCACGAAACCGAGGCCGACCACGATCACGACGACTTCGACAGCTTCGTCCTTTCGGCGGGGGAACTGACCGACCTTGAGGGCCTCGTCGACCGCCTTGCCGAAGCCCTGAGCCGCCACGACGTGCTACGGCTGAAAGGTATCGTGGCCGTCGCCGGCCGCCCGGCGCGCCTCATCCTCCAGGCCGTGGGTCCGCGCGTGGAGACCTATTTCGATCGCGCCTGGCGGGTGGACGAAGCCCGCGTCACGCGCCTGGTCGTTATCGGTCAACGTGGCCTGGATCATGACGCGGTCGAGGCCGACCTGAGGGCGGCGCTGGCCTGATGCACCTGCTGACGCTCAGGCCCGGAACGGTCGTCGAAGGTGACGAGGCGGTCGACCTCGGCCAGACGCCGGGCGATATCGTCGTCCTGTCGGCCGCCGACAGCGACCTGAGCTCTCTGGTGCGCGCGGCGGCGGACCTGGGCGATGGCGCGCCCTCCGTCCGCCTGGCCAATCTGCTGCAGCTGCAGCATCCCCTGTCGGTCGACATCTTCGCCGAGCGGATTGTCGCCAACGCCCGCTTTGTCTGCGTGCGGCTGCTCGGCGGACGCAGCTACTGGCCCTATGGCCTGGAGGAGCTGGCCCGAACCTGCCGAGCGCGGAGGATCGCCTTCGCCGCCCTCCTGTCCGACGATGCGAACGACCCGGACTCCGAGGCCCTGTCCACCCTGGACCTGCCGGCGCGTCAGAGGCTGCTGGACTATCTGCTGAGCGGCGGCGTCGAGAATGCCCGCAACCTTCTCAACTATGCGGCGGGTCTGATCGCTCCAGCGTTGGAGGGCGATGTCCCCGAGCCGCTGTCCATGCCGGACGCTGGTCTCTATTGGCCGGGCGCGCCGTCGCCCGACCTTGATCTGCTGCGGCGCGCCTGGCGCCCGGACAGGCCGGTCGCGGCCCTGGTCTTCTACCGTCATATGGTCGCGTCGGGTGCGCTCGCCGCCATCGACGCCCTGATCGCCGGCCTGATCGCGGAGGGCCTTAATCCCCTGCCGATCTTCGCGCCCAGCCTGAAAAATCCTTCGGCCCAGAGTCTGATCGCCGACCTGTTCGACCGGACCAAGCCGGACGTCGTGCTGAACACCACCGCCTTCGCCGCGTCGGCGCCGGGCGACAACCGGCGGTCGGGCATACTGGAGCGCGCGGACACAGCAGTGCTGCAAGTGGTGCTGGCGGCGTCGAGCGAGGCGGCCTGGCGAGCCGACGCCCGAGGACTGGGCGGGCGGGACCTGGCCATGAACGTCGCCCTGCCGGAAGTGGACGGCCGCATCCTCGCCGGCGCGGCGGCTTTCAAGGCCGAGGCGCGGTTCGATCCGCTGACCCAGTGCGCCGTGGTCGAGCACCAGCCCGTGGCGGAGACGATCGCCCATATCGCCAAGCTGGCGAAAGGCTGGGCCGAGTTGCGCCGCACCCCCGCCGCCGAACGCAAGCTCGCCCTGATCCTGGCCAACTATCCCAACCGCGACGGCCGTCTCGGCAACGGCGTCGGGCTGGATACGCCCCAAAGCGCCATCGCGGTGTTCGAGGCGCTGGAAGCCGAAGGATATGACGTGTCGGGTCGCCCAGTGGCCGCCGCCGATCTGATGCGTGATCTGCTGGCCGGCCCCACCAATGCGCCGCGCCGCAAGGGCAAGCCCGCCCAAGGCGCCTGGTTCGCGCTGGAAGATTATCTGGAGGCGTTCGCGGCGCTGCCCGAGGCTACCCGGGCGATCATGCTAGCGCGCTGGGGCGAACCGGCCGACGATCCTGCCTTCGAGGCCGGCCCCGACGGCGGCGGATTTCGGCTGGCGGTGCGGACCTTCGGCAAGGTCGCCATCGCGGTCCAGCCGGCGCGGGGCTACAATATCGATCCCAAGGACAGCTACCACGACCCGGCGCTGCCGCCGCCGCATGGCTATTTCGCCTTCTACGTCTGGCTGAGGCGAAGCTTCGGGGCCCGGGCCCTGGTCCACCTGGGCAAGCACGGTAATCTGGAATGGCTGCCCGGCAAGGCGCTGGCCTTGTCTCAGGCCTGTTTCCCCGCCGCGATGGCCGGCGCCATCCCGCAGATCTATCCCTTCATCGTCAACGACCCCGGGGAGGGCTCGCAGGCCAAGCGTCGCATCGGCGCGGTGATCGTCGACCATCTGACCCCGCCGCTGACCCGCGCCGAGAGCTACGGACCGCTGCGGGCGCTAGAGACCCTGGTCGACGAATACTACGCCGCCTCGGGCATGGACCGGCGCCGGCTGGCGCCGCTGAAAGCCGAGATTCTCGATCTGGCGCGGGCGAGCGGCCTGGACCAGGACGCCGGGCTGAACCCGGCCGACGGCGACCAGGCCCTGACGGACCTGGACAACTATCTGTGCGAGCTCAAGGAGATGCAGATCCGCGACGGACTGCACGTCTTTACCCGTTCGCCACAAGGCCGGTTGCGTGACGATCTGCTGGTCGCCCTGACCCGTACGCCGCGCAACCTGGGGCGGGACGGCGACGCTTCCCTGATCCGCGCTCTGGCGGCTGATCTCGGCCTTGAGTTCGACCCTTTGGACTGCCGTCTGGGCGAGGCCTGGACCGGTGCGCGGCCCGGCATGCTGGCGGCTTTGAACGACGACGTCTGGCGAAGCGTGGGCGACACGGTCGAGCGGCTGGAGCAACTCGCGTCCGCCCTGGTCTCGGGCGCGTGCGCGGCCGATCCGCGTTGGACCGCGACAAGCCAGGTTCTGGCGTCGATCCAGGCCGACCTTGGGCCGCGCATCAATGCCTGTGGCGAGGCCGAGCGCCGAGGCCTGCTCGACGGCCTGGCGGGACGTTTCGTGGCGCCGGGACCGTCGGGGGCGCCGACTCGGGGACGGCCGGACGTGTTGCCCACGGGCCGCAACTTCTACTCTGTCGACACCCGCGCGGTCCCCACGCCGACCGCCTGGAAGCTGGGGTTCGCGTCCGCCCAGCTGCTGATCCAGACCCATTGGCAGAACAACGGCGATCATCTGCGCGCGGTGGTGCTGTCGGCCTGGGGCACGGCCAATATGCGCACCGGCGGCGACGACATCGCTCAGGCGCTAGCGTTGATGGGCGTGAGGCCGCAATGGGATCACGGCTCGGGCCGGGTGACGGGCTATGAGGTTTTGCCGCTGGCCATGATCGGCCGGCCGAGGGTGGATGTGACCCTGCGCATCTCCGGCTTTTTCCGCGACGCCTTCATCGAGCAGATCGAGCTGATGGACGCGGCGGCCCGCGCGGTTATGGCGCTGGACGAGGCGCCGGAAGACAATCCCGCCGCCGCGCGCTTTCGCCAGGAAGTCGCAGACGGCGCGGACGCTCATGCGGCCGGCGCGCGACTGTTCGGCTCACGGCCAGGCGCCTATGGCGCGGGCCTGCAGGCGCTGATCGATGAGCGCGGCTGGCGCGGGCGCGGCGACCTTGCCGAGGCCTTCCTGGTCTGGGGCGCCCATGCCTATGGCGGCGGCTCGGAGGGGCGGGGCGATCGCGTGGCGCTGGAGCGGCGGCTCGCCCGCGTCGACGCCGTGGTCCACAATCAGGACAACCGCGAGCACGACCTGCTGGATTCCGACGACTACTACCAGTTCGAAGGCGGCCTGGCGGCGACGGTGGAGACCCTGACCGGCCAGGCGCCGGCGGTCTATCACAACGACCATTCCCGCCCGGAGCGGCCGGTGATCCGCACGCTGGACGAGGAAATCGGCCGCGTGGTCCGCGCCCGCCTGGTCAATCCCAAATGGATCGCTGGCGTCATGCGCCATGGCTACAAGGGCGCCTTCGAGATCGCCGCCTCGGTGGATTATCTGTTCGCCTTCGCCGCCACCACCAACGCGGTGAAGAGCCACCACTTCGACCTGGCGCACCAGGCCTTCATTGAGGACGAGCGGGTGCGCGACTTCATGGCCGACGCCAATCCCGACGCCTTGCGCGAGACCTGCGCGCGGCTGCTGGAGGCGATCGAACGCGGCCTGTGGCGGCCGAAATCCAACAGCGCCGGCGCCTTGCTGGCGACGCTTAGAGGAGATGCGACATGACCGACACCGTCGATCAGGACGCCCACCACACTGAAAAGATGCGCAAGATTAAGGCCGCGCGCGACAAGATCATGGCCGGCAAGACGCAGGAGCGCGGCCTGGTCATCGTCCACACCGGCAAGGGCAAGGGCAAGACCACGGCGGCGCTGGGCATGGTCTGCCGCATGATCGGCCACGGCAAACGCGTGGCGGTGATCCAGTTTATCAAGGGGGCGATGCAGACCGGCGAGAAGGTGGTGTTCGACGCCTTCCCCGATCAGGTGGAGTTTCGTCCCATGGGCGAGGGGTTTACCTGGAACACCCAGGACCGTTCGCGGGACGTCGCCGTGGCCATGGAGGCCTGGGCGGCCGCCAAGGCGCGGATCGCCGATCCCGAGATCGACATGGTGGTCTGCGACGAACTCAACATCGCCCTGCGCTACGACTATGTCCCGCTCGCCGAGGTGCTGGAGACCCTGCGGGACAAGCCCGAGGGCAAGCATGTGGTCATCACCGGCCGCAACGCCCCCGAGGCCCTGATCGAGGCCGCTGATCTGGCCACCGAGATGGCGCTGCTGAAGCACCCCTTCCGGAGCGGCGTGAAAGCCCAGGCTGGGATTGAATTTTAAGGTGCGGCCTGGAGCGATTGATCACAAAATCAACGCTCTACCGACTCGCCTTCGCACGCCGGGCTTCGGCCTGCAGCCGTTCCAGCGCATCGGGATAGGACGGGCCGCCGCAGACGGTCATGGACGACGGAATATGCAGTCGCCGCGCTTCCGGAACCGCACGGGCCAGCGCCGGGTGGTCCAGGCTCAGGCTGCCCTCGTCCTGGCCAGCCGAGGCGCCGTCGGTGAAGATGAGGAAGTCCGGATGGGCGTAAACGATCTGTTCCAGCGACATCCGGCCCAGCGAACCACCGTGCCGGCTGGCCAGGTTGATCAGGCCGGCGCGGGTCATCAGGTCGTCCATCAGCGATCCGGGTCCGGTGATGAAGCCGCCGCGCTGATAGTGGGCCGCCACACCGCCCAGGGGCTGGCGTCCGGCGGCGGCCACCCGCGCCTGCATCGACCGGATCAGGGCCTCGCCGCGCGCCCGCTGGCCGATCGCGGCGGCGACAGCACGGGTCTGGTCGACGACCTCGGCGAAGTTGGTCGTCGGCTTCAGGTCGAGAATCTTCACCCGGCCCTTCAGCAGCGCCAGCGAATCGGCGCGGCGATAGGGGCTGGCGATGACCAGATCGGGATGCAGCACCAACACCGCCTCCGCCTGGCCCTGGGTGTAGGGATAGGTCCGGGCCTGATCCGAATAGAAGGACAGGCCGGGGTCGCGGGCGAACTGGGTCAGGGCCGCGACCTGGTTCTTGTCGGCCAGGGCGATGAGGTATTCATCCGCGCAGGCGTTCAGCGAGACGATCCGCTGCGGCCTGAGGGGCGCGGCCTGCGCGCTCGCCGCCAACGCCAGGACGAGGGCGCCGATCCAGGCCGACGCGCGGCCTATTCTTCGCCTGTTCAAGCTGGACAGCATCGCCTAGGAATGCCCGCCCCCGTCTCGGGACACAAGCGCGACGAGGCGCATCGGACCGATCGAAGCCGAGGTCTGCCGTGAGCCCAGCCTTCGCCCTGCGCCGCGCGCCGCCGTTGACGGTGTCGCTGCTGGCGATCGTCGTGGTCGCCAGTTGCGCGTCGCTGATGGTCGGTCCGGCGCCGATCCGTCCCGGGGCCGTCCTCGCCGCCCTGATCGGCCACGCCGACGCCATCACCCGCGACATCATCCTGCAAATCCGCGCGCCGCGCGCGATCCTGGCGGTGTTGATCGGCGCCGTGCTCGGGTTGTCGGGCGCGGCGTTGCAGGGGCTGTTGCGAAATCCCCTGGCTGATCCGGCGGTCATCGGCACGTCGAACGCCGCCGCGCTAGGCGCGGTGATCGCCCTCTATTTTGGCCTGGCCAGGACCTTTCCGCTGGCGCTGCCAGGCATGGCCGTCGCCGGCGCGCTCATCGGCCTGCTGGCGCTGCTGCCGGTGGCGCGGCGCGGGGAGGGGCCTTCGACCCTGATCCTGGCCGGAGTCGCGGTGTCGGCCCTGGCCGGCGCGGGCGTCTCCCTCGCCCTCAACCTCGCGCCCAATCCGTTCGCGGTCTCCGAGATCGCCTTCTGGCTGCTGGGCTCCCTGACCGACCGGTCGTTCCAGCATGTGGTTCTCGCCGCGCCGCTGATCCTGGTCGGCGCGATGCTGATCATGCTGCAGGCCCGCGCCCTCGATGGACTGGCGCTGGGTGAGGACGCAGCCCGATCGCTGGGGTTCGATCTGGACCGGGTCCGGCTGATGATCGTCGCGGGGGTGGCTATCGGCGTGGGCGCCGCGGTCGCGGTGTCAGGCGCCATCGGTTTCATCGGCCTGATCGCACCGCACCTGGTGCGTCCGTTCACGGACGGCCGACCTAGCCGCGCCCTGATCCCGTCGGCCCTGGCGGGCGCCGCCTTGCTGAGCCTGGCGGACCTCGCCGTGCGGCTGGTTCCCACGTCGACCGAGCTGCGGCTGGGCGTGGTCACCTCCTTCCTCGGCGCGCCGATCTTCATCCTGATCCTGCTGCGGGGACGGCGGCTCGGATGAGCGTTCTGACTGTCGAAAACCTTGGCGCGGACCTGGGCGGGCGGCCCGTGCTGCGGGACGTCGGCTTTGAGGCGCGCGCCGGCGAGTTCATTGGCCTGATCGGCCCCAATGGCGCCGGCAAGACCACCCTGGTGCGCGCCATCTGCCAGCTGACGCCGACCTGCGCCGGCGAGGTTCGCTGGGACGGCCAGTCGATCGGTAAAATGCCGGCGCGGATGCGGGCGACGACCCTGGCCTACCTGCCCCAGGGCCAGACCATCCATTGGCCGCTTACCGTGCGGCGGCTGGTGGAGCTGGGCCGGCTGCCCCGGCTAGGGCCGCTGAGCCGGCCGGGAGCGGCGGACGAAGCGGCTGTCGACGCGGCCATGGCCGCCGCCGATGTCGCCGACCTCGCCGAGCGGGAAACGCCTAGCTTGTCGGGCGGCGAGCGCGCCCGGGTGCTGCTGGCGCGGGCGCTGGCGGTGGGCGCGCCAGTCCTGCTGGTCGATGAGCCCATGGCCTCGCTCGATCCCTACCATGTGCTGGAGATCATGCGCCTGCTGCGGCGCGTGGCGGAGCGGGGCGGCCTGGTGATCGCCGTGATGCACGACCTGGGACTGGTGACCCGCTTCTGCGACCGCGCCATCCTGTTGAACGATGGCCATGTCGTCGCTGACGGGACGCCCCGCGCGGTGCTCAGCGCCGAGCGGCTGCGCGAGGTCTACCGGATCGAACCTGAGGCTC
>Ga0302314_10004290_pt1 | contig 26247 bp, 21 predicted proteins | sample III_Palsa_N2_3_FD_200533 | JGI IMG/M metagenome (GOLD analysis project Ga0302314, IMG submission 200533) | Peat permafrost microbial communities from Stordalen Mire near Abisko, Sweden - III_Palsa_N2_3 | ecosystem: Environmental > Terrestrial > Soil > Palsa > Peat permafrost | place: Sweden...
CCACCGAGGGCGAACAGGTACTCAATCACTTCCTCAACCGCCTGCCAATCATCACGCTAAAGGAAGGCTCTCGCGCCCGCGTTTATATCGGCTGGGACATCCTCATTCCGTCCTACGCGGAGCATCGCGTCGATCCCACCCTTTGACCTGGAGAATCCGATGAGGCTCCGCCTTTCAAACCGTCGTCTCGCCTTCGCCTGTGTGCCGTGTTTCGCCGCAACGCTTGCATTTGGCATGGTGCGATTTGCAAGAACGGATGCTGCCGACACGTTGGAGAGGGCAGTTCGGTTCTACGGCGACATTCCAGACCGAATTGGTGACGCCGTCACGAACCTCAAAATGCTTCCGGAGCGGATGGACCCAACCTGCTCTGAGTGCCGCTAACCCTTAACCCTTCAGGAGTCGTTATGAACTTCAACATCAAAAAGCACCGTAAGTATCTGCTTGCAGGTGGACTGCTCTTAGCCACGGCTACGCCGGGCTTTGCGCTCTTCGGAATCGGCGACATCGTATTCGATCCCACGAGCTATGCCAGTCTTGTGTCCCAGCTCACCACGCTGGAGTCGCAATACAACATGCTCAAGAACAATGTCACCCATTTCTCGCTCAAGCAGCAGTGGCAGACGACGCTCAATGCGCTCAAGAACGCGAACGTGGCAAATATGTTCGGCGAGACGGCAGGAGTCAACATCGCTCTCAACAGCAATTCGCCGAGTGCATCGCTTACAGCATGGAAGACGGCGACCGTTCCGGTCAGCACTGGGATCAGCACCCACCTGCAAGGGCAGACGGTTGGCAACAGCGCGCAGCTTTCGCAGCTCGCCATGATCGAGATGTCCGACTCAGTATCGCCGGACTGCCTCACGGCGGTTGGACAGTATCGTGCCGGACGCAGCCAGAACGGTACAGCCAGCACCTCTCTCACGCAGCAGCAGTTCGATACAACGTCAGCGACGAACAGCGAGGTCCAGCAGTTGAACCTTCTGAACGCCGCTCAAGCCCAACAGTTGACCGAGATGCAGTCGCAGGCCGCAATGCACGTCTGCCTTGCCTCTCAGATGACTGTCGCCAACATGCAGCAACGCAATGCCGCAGCCCAGGATTTGAATACGGCGGCGGCTGTGCAACAGCAACGCTCGACGAATGACACCAGTGCGGCCAATGAAGGCAGCACCTGGACGACTTACCTACCCTGATCCGGAGAAGAAATGCTTACAGCAATCAATACGAAGATTCTCCTTGCAATCCTTGCGGCACTGACCGTCATAGGCGGTGCCGCGATTTATCAACGCGATCAGGCGGCAAAGACAGCGGCAGCCACCGCCAAAGCAGCCGAGATCCTTCAGATTCAAAAGGACGACAACGACTACCTGAAGCAGGAAAACGAGGCCCTTCGTAAGCAGGTCGAGGCGGACAAGAAGCGGCACAGTTCAGCCGCTGCCCATGAAGGCAAGACCTGGAAGACCTATATCCCATAACCCCAGACTGAAGCCCAGAGAGAGAGCACCCGTCATGTCTTCCATTGTGTTGTTAGCCCAGGCCCTTCCGAGCGCAAGTTCCGGCGTTGATTGGCTGTACCAGTTCACCAACAATCTGACCAACCTGACGACACAGAACGGCGGGGCTCTGACTCAGCTCGGGATGACCGAATTAGCCTGCATTTCTTTCTTTATGCTCGTCAGCATGGTCGTGAACTGGCAGACCTCGACGATGACGTTCCGTCTGCATCATCACCCGATTCAAGCGGGCGACCTGACCAAGTTCCTGCTTCAGCTCATCATCTGCTGCCTCTTGGAGACTTACTGGGTCAATCCGTTCCCCGGCGCGAGCTTCGGCATCAACCACTTCTTTTCTTACATCGCCCAGGCGATGGTTGCGGCCTTCGATCAGAGTTCATTGGACTCCCTCTTGCACTTGCTCAAGACCGCCGGCGACCAGACGCAGATGCCGTCATTCACGGCGCCGGTTCAGATCCTCTGCTACTTTCTCGTTCAGGTCCTTCTTGGGCTGGCCTCTGCCATCCTCTTCCTAATAAATTGCAGCGCCTTTATCCTCTATGGTGTGACGGCTCTCTTTGGACCGATCTTCGTCCCGTTGCTGATGACGCGGACCTTCCGAGCGAAGTTCTTTCACTTCCTCGATGTGCTTATCGGCTTCGCGATGATTCGGGCTGTAGCGGCAGCCTTCATCTTCGTGTGGGCCGGGTTCCTGAACGGCTTCATCCAGCAGACCTTCAACGGCAACTATTCGATGGAAATGTGGCTCGCCAACTTAATCCCCTGCGTCATGGTTTTCATCGCTTTCATCATCAACATGCTCTTCATTCCGAGCATGACTCAAGCGATATTCGGCGGAGCGGCGGGGATGGCATCCAATGCGACAAGCACGGTGGGCGCATTGATAGGCGGTGCCGCCATCAAAGGAGCAGGAGCTTAGATATGTGGTCATTTCTCGCGGCTTTACTTATTGGAAGGGCAACTGGCGGTTGGCGATACATGCGAGCCGCACTCCTAATCACCCTGATCGGTTGCGTGATCGTAGGCCTCATCTACGCAGTCGTCATTTTCAACGCAGTCGGCACGACGCCGGAGGAGCATCATGTCCAGCACCACTCTACCCATTGAAACCCGGCTAACTCCGGCTCAATCGTTGCTCGCAGATGAGATCGGGAACGAGGTTTATGCCTCCCACTATGCCGAACGGAAGCTCAGCCGGTTCGTCATCGGAACTGAGACGGTTCTCCTGCTGGGAGCCTTCGGACTTATCTTCTCTCTGGCGCACCGTCCGATTGCAAATCGCTACATCCGTATCGACGAGATGGGACGCGCCCAGGCCATCGCCTATACCGACCTAAACTACAGTCCCCGCGAGGGCGAGGTGCGGACGTATCTGACGGATTGGGCGAACTATCGCTACACCCTCAGCCGGGACACCATCGCGAAGAAGTACCCGCTCAATTACTACTTTCTGTCGCAGAACCTCGCCTCGCAGTTGATGACGGCTGACAACCAGAATCACCTTGTCTCTCAGGTGATCGGAGGACAAACTGAACAGAGCGATGTGGAGGTCAAGAACGTAACCATTACCTCGATGTCCGAGGAGACAGTTCAGAACGCCACCATCGCCCGTGGAACGGCGCTCGTTACCATCGACAAGCTCTACTCCCCGCGCAACTCCCGCGAGCCTAGAACGGAGCATTGGCTGCTCAGCGTGACCTACTATTTGAATCCGAAGCAGGTGAGCGACCAGGCCCGTGTCTTCCCACAGTTCGAGACGATCAATCCGCTCGGATTGACCATCACGGAGTTCCACGAGAACCGTATGTCCGTCGAGCCCATCGTGCCCGGTGCTGCCACGCCTGCCGCATCGCTTGCACCGCTGCCGACAACAGGAGACACGCGATGAGCTACCAACTCATCCTGCCCTTCTTCCCGGAGGAGCTGCGGGAACTATTGCTCGACCCGTCCATCTCGGACTTGATGATTAATGGAACAACGGGTGTGTACGCCGACCGCGCTGGAATCGTGCAGCACATTCCGCTGACAACGCCGTATACCAACGACCGGCTGCAGGCGGCGATCGAGCGCGTAGCCCGCATCCTGGGCCAGGACCTTACCACTCAGAATCCGATTCTCAATACTCGCCTGCCAGATGGCTCTCGCGTTGCCGTTGTCGGAGCGCCATCCTCCATCAACGGGCCGACGCTCACCATCCGCAAGTTCAACCGCTGGTATACGTCCGATGAGCTGATCGACTCCGGCAGTATGCCGAAGCACGTTCGGGACACGGTTGTTGAGCTGATCGCCAAGAAGAAGAACGGCATCATCAGCGGCGGAACGGGATCTGGTAAGACGACCCTGATGAAGGCGTTCCTTGACCACATTCCGGCCAACGAACGGCTGCTCATCATAGAGCAACCAGCGGAGCTGAAGGTCGCCCACAAGAATGCCGTTCGATGGGAGGCAGTGGAGGAGATTCCAGGGCAAGTCGCCATCACTCCAAGCGAGCTTTTGGCGGCGGCTCTCCGGCATCGTCCCGACCGCATCATCATGGGCGAAATCCGTAACGAATGCGGATATGACCTACTCCAGGCTATGAACACTGGACATGGCGGAACGCTGTCCACGATCCACGCAAAGTCCGCGTGGGATGCGCTCAACCGTCTCTCCAATCTTGCTCTCAGTGCCAGGCCGAATCTCAACCACGCCTTCATGCGCTCTGAGACGGCAGAAGCCATCGACTTCGTGCTTTATTGCGAGCGCGACCAGACAGGCCGGCGTCGCGTGCGCGAGTTGATTACCGTCACCGGCTACAGCCATGCAGACCAGACCTTCCAGACTGAGGAGGTCTACCGCGCCTCCGCAGCCTAACGCCCAGTCCAAACGCTAGAGAACCCAACCCGTATCCGAGGTCTTACCGATGCCCCATCATGCTCCCAATCCGGCAGCACAGCCCCACCTGTCTCTAAACGCCTTCAGCGTGCCCTTCCTGAGCCGCGAAGAGCGCAACGGCAGTGGCGAGAGGCCGTCCTTTCACGGAACTCTAGCCCGCAGTGATGATCTGCGGCTTGGACGAACATCCGCAGCCGAGAAGCGAGAGAGTGACTTCGGTCCAGTGGGAGTCTTCCGTTCCGTATCCCGCCTTTGCACGGTCACTGCTTCGGGGCCAAGCCGGCGCCCTGCGGCTCGGCGTCGTTCTGCTTCGCTTTCAGCGCCTCTTCGGGGTCTCGGTTCCTCCCAGAACAAGTTTGTAAACGCGCGGCAAATGCGCCGCACAAACTTCTTCCAGGCCCCGCCAAGAAAGCACTCCTTGGCACTTGGGAGCCGGGCCCACTTCGCTTATTAGTGACCCGAGCAAGATCGGGAAATTCAACAAAACGGAGATACCACCATGTACCAGAACAAAGTCACCCTCATCGGCTTCCTCGGCAACGACGCAGAAGTTCGCACCAACGACAACCGCAGCTTCACCACAATCTCACTGGCAACCAAGAGTTCCTACAAGAAGGACGGCCAGTACATCTCGCACACCGAATGGCACCGTTGCGTGATCTTCGGCAAGCTCAGTGAGTTCGCCGGCACGCTGAAGAAGGGCGCTCATCTGCAGGTGGAAGGCGAGCTGCGCAGCCGGGAGTACGAGACCAAGAAGGCCGGCAAGAAGCCAGTCCAGAAGAAGACCATCTGGGAGATCCGGGTGAACTCGATTCTCAAGCTGGACCGGGCGGAGAAGGCAAGCCCGGAAGAGCAGGAGACCGAACCCCAACTTCCTCTGGAAGCGGCCGCATAAGCCGCTTTCCCTTCATCAACTCGGGAGCCCGGTAGACGCCGGGCTTCCCACCCTGTGAGACACCCGATGAGCACTACGATGACCCACGACTTTCTAAGCCGATGCTTCTACCCAGGAGAGACAGTCGCCATTCTCCTCCGCAAGGAAAAGCCCGCGTCTACGACGCAGCGTATCGTCCGGCTTGAGCAAGTGATCTCGCCGCGCTATCTCGCGTGGCTGCGCTACGAGAACCACAACGGCGCGAACGTCTACGTTGCTGCCAATCCGCTTCGCCCCGGCAGCCGCAAGAGGACGAAGGACTGCATCGCGGAAGTTCGTCATCTCTACATCGACATCGACGTGGACGGCGAGAACAGAATCGCTGCGCTCATGGCGTCGGAGGCCGTACCGGTTCCGACCGTGATCCTCTCGACATCACCGGACAAGTATCAGGTCCTCTGGCGCGTCGAAGGCTTCGACTTCGACGGGCAGGAAAGCACGTTGAAGCTGCTCGCCATCGCGTTCGGCGGTGACTCCGCTTGCACCGACCGCAACCGGGTTCTCCGAGTGCCCGGAATCCTCAACAGCAAGTACGATCCCGCTCACCCCGTCACGGTCGAATATCCCAGCGATTCGACCCACCATCCTGCGGACTTCCGATTGGATTACTCAGTCCTCGCATCCACGCTACCGCTTCATGGTGCCCCAGGGACATACGCAGCGAGCAAGAACACCGATTCGGAGCGGGATTGGGCGTGGGTTGTCCAGCAGCTTTCGCTCGGAGAGGATGCCGCGAAGCTCACACTGATGCTCGCTTCCCGGCGGTCGGACAAGCCGAATCCTCTCTACTACGCCCAGCGCACCATCGACAACGCTTCGGCTCGTCTTTCGTTGCTGGAAGAAGTGGCAATTGACGACGTAATCGCCATGCTGGAACGCCGCCGTTCCACCGAGCTTCCGGCTGCGCTTTGCTCCGCCAGAGCGCGCGAGATTGCGACCACAGCGCAGCGCATGATTGCGCGCACCAAGTTTGCTTCAATCCATCACCCAAAGGAGAACCACAATGCCACTGCTTGAAGTCGTCCAAACCCGTCAGATCAGCGCCTCGATTCGCCTCACTGACTCCACCGCAACCCAGGTCGATCAATATGCCGCCTTCATCCGCGCTTGCGCCGACGATGTGGTCGAGCAAGCTCTCACCTATGTCTTCAGCAAAGACCGCGATTTCCAGGACTTCCTCAAGACCCCGGAGGCCCGGAAGGTCGCTTCGACGTTGCGGATTCGGAAGGCCCCGGCTGCCGAGGCATCTGAGCCGGTTGCTCGGAAGCCTCTTCCGGCATCCGTAGCCGCTCCTGTATCCCAGGCTAAGAGCGCATGATCCTCCATTTCATTCCGGGGCAGAGCCACTACGGTGCTGCGCACCGGAAGAATGTTGACACTCCATCCCTAGTAGGGAGCTGCTGAGTTTCCCAGGGAACTCAAGAGTTACTTGTTGAATTCATTCGAGATAGTGCGAATTCGGAAACTTATGAGTTTCCGGTCACTGAACAGAAACGGTGGTAGCCATGACGTTGCTTTCAACGGAATCTCGGCAGTCGCACCGAAAGGTAAGAGGCCGGGAAAAGCGCAATATGACGCTCAACACCAAACTCACAGAGCTGGAGTTTGCCGAAGTTGAACGCTTCTGCGAAGCGCGCAACGTGGCTTTCGGCGAATGGGTGCGCGAGGTGGTTTTACGCGAGGTGCGCGGGCCAGAAGACCGGCTCGGGACTATGCCGCTGCTAGGCGAGATCACAGGCGTCCGCCTGCTCTTGATTAACACCCTGGAGCCGCTGTTGCGCGGAGAAAAGATGACGCCGGATCAGTTCAAAGAAATGCTTCGGTACGTGAAAACCAATAAGCGCAAAGCGGCTACAGACGTTCTCGCCAGCTATGCGGAAGGGACAACGGAACAGCCATGACCAACACACAATGGGGACGCAAAGAAACCATCGTCCGTCCGCCTCACTATCCCGTCTACAGCTTTGGAGCCGTCTTCGTTGCGCTCATCGTGACCGTCCTCTGCTTCTACCTCCACCTCGCATTTGTTATGACGCCGCTGCAACGCTATTACCTCTCCTGCTATGTCGAAACGGGTTTTCTTGGCACAATACGCCAGAGCAGCGAGTACCAACTCGTCACGGTCGCTGACCGCCAACACCATGCCCGCCCCGTCACCGAAGCCGACGTGCAGCCAGGCTCCACACCACAACCGGTCGGTAGGCCGATTCCACTGCCCCTGTCCTCGGCAGCACGCGCCGCAGGAGTCGTTTTCTTATATCGCGGAGCGAAGGTCAGTTACAGGAATCAGCCTCTACATGAGTATCTGCGCAGCTTCGTCTACGACGGCGATACCTTTCTGGCAATCTTCCGTGTGCCGCTATGGTCCGGGCTGACGGTGTTTCTTTTCCAGCTCCCTTTCGCCGTGCGCAAAGACGTTCAACGGCTGAAAGAGATGAAGTACGGGCGTTTGCTGAAGGGGCCGGTCCTGGTTGCGCCGAAGGCCTTCAATAAGGCCATCAGGGGCGACGGCATCGGCTTCCGAACGACCGAATCGAAAGACCTAATGCGTATCCCCCAGCGTGCCGAAGGTCAACACATCGAACTCATGGGCGATACCGGAACAGGCAAAACCAGACTCATAATGCAACTCCTTGTGCAGATCAGAGAAAGGGGGCACTCCGCCATCGTCTACGATCCCGCCTGTGAGTTTGTGCAAAGGTTTTATGACCCGAGTAAAGACATCATCCTGAATCCTCTCGATGCCCGTTGCCCCTATTGGGGACCGTCCGAGGAACTCCGCCGCCGTGCCGAGGCAAAGGCCATCGCCGCCTCTCTGTACCAGCCGACAACTGACAAGAAAGGTGAGTTTTTCACGGAGACGCCTCAAAAGATCTTTGCCCATCTGCTGACGTTCAAGCCAAGTCCGCAAGAGCTGGTCGAGTGGATGGCCAACCCTGATGAGATCGACCGCCGTGTGCAGAACACGGAGATGGCGATGATGATTGCCAAGGGCGCGCAGCAACAACGCAACGGTGTTCTCGCGTCGCTCGGCTTGATTGCGGACAGCCTGCGAATGCTGCCGAAAGAGGAAACCGCGCACAGCAGTTGGAACGCGACCGACTGGGCGGAACATCGTCAGGGATGGATATTCCTTACATCGAAACCGAGCGAACGGGAGGCATTGCGACCGCTGCACAGCTTATGGATCGACTTGCTTGTATTGCGTCTTCTGAATGAACCGAAGGAGAGCCAGCATCCGGTCTGGTTCGTGCTGGACGAGCTGGCGAGTTTGCAGCGTCTGCCGCAGCTCCACACCGCGATTACCGAAAACCGGAAATCGAAAAATCCGCTGGTTCTTGGCTTCCAAGGAAAAGCCCAGCTTGAGATGATCTACGGGCACCTGGCCGAGGTCATGCTATCGCAGCCAACCACGAAGATTTTTCTGCGCACCACCGAGCCAAAGGCTGCCGAATGGGTGTCGAACGCCATCGGCAAAATCGAGATCGAGCGACTGCGCGAGACGCACTCCACCGGCCTACGGGCCGGTAACAATTTCAGCATAGAGCGACAAGTCGAACCGCTGGTGCTGGATTCCGAAATCTCCGGCCTCCCCGACCGGCACGCTTTCTTGAAACTAGGCAATCACGTTTCACGCTTCGCCTTCGACTATTGGAATATCCCCGCGACCCAGCCTGCATTCGTGCCGCGCCCGTTGGAAGATGATGACCTTACATTCGAGCCGAGGCCACTTCCCAAGAAGGCGGCGAAACCTGTAACTGTGGCGGCTATCGGCGTCTCCGATGCCGGCGAGGATGAGCCGATAGAGACCGGATTCTCTCTGGGTGACTGACAATGCTGACTATCTCAAAACCACTCTCGGCATCGCAGGCCCGAACCTACCATGCGAAAGAGTTCACGTCGGCGGAGCAGAATTATTGGAAGCAGGACGACCGAACTTTGGGCGAGTGGCATGGCAAGCTGGCTGAAAAGTTCAGCCTCGCCGGAGGCGTGGAGGAGGAACACTTCGCGCGGCTCGCGGACGGCCAGCATCCCATCACCGCTGAGCAGCTTGTCCGCCATCGCATCGTCCAGGAGTATGAAGGAGCGGACGGCAAAACGGTCGCACCCGTCGAACATCGCGCCGGTTGGGACGCCACGTTTTCAGCTCCTAAGTCGGTCTCGCTCACCGCTCTCGTAGGAGGAGATGACCGGGTGCGGGACGCACATCGTGAAGCGGTCAACGTCGCCTTGAGCGAATTAGAGCGGTACACGCAAGCCCGTATCGGCGGCAACCGTGCAGCGGAAGCCACCGGCGAGTTCATCGCCGCGAAATTCGAGCACGACACGGCCCGCCCAGTGGATGGCTACGCCGCGCCACAGCTCCACACGCACGCCGTCATCTTCAATATCACCGAGCGCGAAAACAGACAGACAGGCGCCTTACAGGAGCGCGGACTGTTCGAGTCACAGCAGTTCGCGACGGCTGTATATCAGTCTGAATTGACGTACCGGCTCCGTGGACTCGGGTATGAAATTGAAGCGGGACGCAGTGGGGCGCCGGAAATTAGAGGCTATTCCCAGGAATACTTAGACGCCTCAAGCCCACGCAGCCAGCAGATACGAGAACATTTGGAGAAGACCGGCTATCAGGGACCCGAGGCTGCACAGATTGCCGCGCACTCCACCCGCGACCGGAAAGGGATTCATTCTCCTGCCGAGGTGTTGGCTGCGCATCGGCAGATCGCGGCCGAGTTCGGCAACCAGGCGGACGCTGTGGTCAAGGAGGCGCGTGCGAGGGGACACACGCTGGAGCGTCATTCCGAAAATTCGCAACAGATCGCCCGGCAGGCCATCACCTACGCTCGCGATCGCAGTTTCGAGCGCGAAGCCGTCACCGATGAGCGCGAGTTGTACCGCGATGCGTTGCGACGCGGCATGAGTGAAACCACGTACTCCGAAGTCCGTGCCGGGTTCGAGGCGCGGATTGCTTCGGGCGAGCTTCAACTCGTGCCGAGACAAAAGCACGATACGGGGCGGCAGTTCACGACAGCCGAGACAATCCGTACCGAGAAAGAAATCCTGCAGAAGATGCAGCAGGGCCAGGGGCGCGCCGAACAGATCATGTCTATTCAGGCCGCCGTCGCGCACACGGAGAGGCAGCAACATTTGAACGCCGGACAGCGAGCCGCCGCTGAAGAGATTCTGACCTCGCGCGACGTGGTGCAAGGGCTGGAAGGGCGGGCAGGAGTTGGCAAAACGACCCTCTTAAAATCTGTCCGAATAGCTGCCGAACAACGCGGCTATGTCGTCGAAGGCTTCGCCCCGACATCCCGCGCCGCGAACCAGCTCCGCGACGCCGAAATCTCCGCTGACACCCTTCAGGGTTTCCTCGTCCGCGCCCACCAGCCGAACCCGGAACGCCATCTGTATATGGTCGATGAATCCAGTCTCGCCAGCACCAAACAGGTGCGTGACTTCCTCTCCAAACTGGAAGTCGGCGACCGCGTGTTGCTGATCGGAGATACCCAGCAGCATCAGGGTGTCGAAGCGGGCAAGCCCTTCGAGCAGATGGTCAACGCCGGGATGAAGACGGCCCAGCTCGATCAGATCGTGCGGCAGCGAGAAGCGCCCGAGCTGCTGAAAGCTGTCGAGCATTTGTCACGCGGCGAAATCGCCGAGGGTGTCGCACTGCTGGAACAGCAGGGACGAGTCACCCAGATTACCGAACCGCAACAGCGCATCGCGGCCATCGCGCGGAGCTATGCCGCCAGCCCGGAGAACACCATCGTCGTTTCTCCCGATAACGCCTCGCGCCGTCAAATTAATCAGGCCGTGCGCTCCGAATTGCAGGCCCTCGGCACTGTCGCCTCTGAAGATCATCCGATGCGCGTCCTTGCTCCCCGTTCTGACATGACCGGAGCTGACCGAACCTGGGCCGCCCGCTATGCGGTGGACGACGTACTCTACTATCCGCGCGGCAGCCATGACATCGGCATCGTGAAGCAAAGTTATACGAAAGTTATCGCTACCCAGACAAAGGACAACCTGCTCACCGTTCAGAAGGGGGATGGAGCCACCGTCACCTACAATCCCGCGCGGCTCTATGGCGTGAACGTCTACCGAGAGTTGGAGCGGGAGTTTGCCGTAGGAGACCGTTTGGGCTTTACCGCGCCGTCCAAAGAGTTAGGTGTCGCCAATCGTGACCTTGGCACGGTGCAGCACATCCACGATGACGGTAAGCTCACCGTGAAGATGGACAACAATAAATCCGTCAGTTTCGACACCCATCAAATGCGGCACTTCGACCACGGCTACGCCGTTACTAGCCACAGCTCCCAAGGACTAACGGCCCAACGCGTCTTGGTGAATGTCGATACTACGACCCATCCGGAATTGCTCAACCCACGATTCGCTTACGTGTCGATTTCCCGCGCGGCTCATGATGCGCAGATATTCACAAACGACGGCTCCGCACTCGTCAAAGGCTTGAGTCATTCTGTTAGCAAGAGCTCAGCGCTTGAAATCGCCCCAAGTGATTCCTATGGAATGGGTTAACCGCCGTTTCTGGCGAATCTTCTCATCACCCAACCACTTTCGTCTCCAGTATCATGGTCTATCGCACAGTTGAGGCACGCCCAACGATGGACCAAGAGCTTACAGGTCGAAATGCCGGAGGTATGGCCACCCAGCGCGGTATCGATTTTCAAAATCGAGTCGCGGCATGGTTCGTGACGCAGGGTCTAGCCGAACAGGGTGGACACAAGGATTTGCCTCCGGCGACATTGCGGCGAGTGTTTTTTGAGACCAGCGAGCCGGTCGCCGACTTGCTCCTCGAGACAAACTCAGACGGATTCGTTTTTATTGAGGTGAAGCACGCTGTTTCTCTTGCGCCCACACAACTTGTTCCCATAATGCGCCAATTCGTGCGCCAGTGGGCGTTGTGTAATGCTTCACAATCCCAATCCATCGCACCTTGGAGACGGCGTCTCGAACCTGACAGAGACAGATTGCTTCTGGTCACTGCCGCGCAGGTGCCAGAAAATGTTCGCGAGGAAGTAGCAAATTGTTTAAGCCGATTCACTTCAGAAACAAATATCGAACGCCCGATCGATGCTGCTCGCACACAAGCGGAGCAAGCAGCTTTCACGCGGTTCACAGAAAGCCTTCAGGTAGCCTGGAGCGAGACATTCGGGCACGATGCATCGAACCCCGAACTCATAGATTTTCTTAAAGTGTTTAGGCTGAAGACCCTAGACGTTGAGGCGGGCCATGCGGAAGAACGTCTCGCAATTGCGACTCTGAGTCCACTTGTATTGGAGCCAGCTGCAGGAGACTCCGCATGGAATAGCCTGCTCTCGATTTGCGCGTCAGCAGCTTCCGACAGGCGAAGCCTGACCATATCGGAGCTCCAGCAAGCTCTCGAAAGTCAAGGAATTCAGCTTGCAACATCTCTCCAACTCCGATCCGATGTCGAAAAATTGCGCGGCCTGACCCGTCGCACCATGCGCTCGCTGGAACATCTCGCCAGGTTACGAGCTTTACCCAATGATCTTTCGATCAAAAGATCTGTGACCAGGGTCATTGAAGAACGGGCTTCTTCTTCTTCATTGCTCATCATTGGCGATCCGGGAGCCGGAAAATCTGGCGTCCTCTTCGAGCTATCCCAGCGGCTAATTGATGCCGGACATGATGTGGTCTTTATCGCCGTGGATCGATTGGAAGGATCCCTTCAGACTGAATTGGGCTTGGAACATGTTTTTGAAGAAGTGCTCTTGCGGTGGACTGGCCGCGGTTCCGGTTATCTGATCATCGACGCCCTCGACGCTGCCCGGGGGCATTCTGCATCCGGAGCAGTCTTAGATTTGCTTAGAACAATGATGCGCGCCGCCTCAAGATGGAAAGTGATTGCGTCCATACGTTCATTCGATCTGAAATACAGCCCAGAATTGCAAGAAATATTCAGAAAAGAGGATTCGCTCCAACGACTAGAACATGAGAGCGAACGCTTCTGGTCTCTGCACCATGTCTCGATTCCGGTATTTACTCACGAGGAAATGGAAGAGATACAAGAGCAGATACCGCGGGTCGAACAAGTTGTCCAAGCAAGCAGTAGCGAATTTAGAGAGATTTTGCGCACGCCCTTCAATCTGCGATTGTTGTGCGAATTGCTGGTGTCAGGGCTGAGCATCGAAGACCTCACGGTGCTTCACACCCAGGCAGCATTGCTCAACCGCTACTGGGAACATCGAGTTCTCTCTCCGCTCAACGAAGCGATTTCCAGAGAACAACTGCTAACGGCGGTGCTTGAGGCAATGAGGGATAATCGAAGACTCTCTATCTCCAAACGAGTGCTTCCAATCTCTGTGCCGGGAGATATCCTGACTTCGCTGCTTTCAAATCAGGTTCTTGTCGAACAAGAGGAAAACGTCGTTGGCAGGTATATCCTTTGCTTCTCACATCACCTCCTATTCGACTACGCAGCAAGTCGCCTCCTCATACTCAACGATCCTCCGCACTTCATATCCAGATTGGCTGAAGAACATGATCTGATCCTGTTCTTGCGTCCTAGCCTTCTTTTGGCTTTCAGAGAGCTTTGGGCGTCTAGCAGAGCGGTATTCTGGCAGCTTGCGCGAACCTTTGAACAAGCATCAGAAATCCCGTCTATAGCTCGTCTAATTGCACCGACCGTTCTGGCCGAGCGAGTCCAAAGTATCGAGGATCTCCAACCGCTGGCTCAGCTATTGAACTCTAAAGTTCAGGCCGAACGCCGGTTCGCTGAGAATTGGGTGCTCCACGCTGTAGGAGCCATGCTGGCGGACAACCATGTCCGGTGTCCCTACGCTTGGGCGGAGTTTGCGGCAAGAACCACCGCTGACGCAACGCCCGAACGCTTGCTAGGAGCCCTGCAGGCGATGAACTCTCTGCTGATTGAGCATCCTCCAAACCTTAGACTGTACGGCACTACTCTTAGCCGTTCTGCTTGCCAGCTTCTGAATGCTATTCGACCACTAGAAGAGTTGAAGCCGTGGCTACGAGCTCGCGCGATCGCGGACGTAATGAAGGCATACTCTTACGATCCAGAGCTGTCGTCAGAGGCACTACGGGCTCTGTTTACGTCGGATGCTTTGCGTCGAATGGGATTTTCTGACGGACCGTGGATCGCTCGAAACCTTCGACCGCTCTTCGAAATCGACGCTCAATTTGTTGAGGACTTCTATATCGCCGTATTTTCATACGACGAGAATTCGGCTGCGAGTACGCCCATGTCCGATGGTCGAATCATGCCCATGACGTCAAATAAGCGTCAGGATTACCACATGATGTGGTGGCAGCTCTCCCAAATCTTCCCCGACTTTTGCAATCTCGAAGCTACGCGCGGAGCGCGAATAGCCGTGGCAGTCCTCAATAGCTATGTGGAGCGCGATCATGCACCAAAACCTGGGGCAAGCGCGATCACCTGGACCAATGAACTCGGACATGACCAAACGATCCTGAGTGATTACAGCTCTATTTGGGATTCAGGTTACCGAGACTCCCATGAGGAACCGTTGCAAATTGGTTCGACCTTTTTCAGAATCCTCGGCGAGCTGATAGCGACAGACCGTGAACTTGCGCTCGATCTCGGACGAACCGTCCTTCGCTCCAGTAGGTACGCGGTCACGATCCGGCGTCTATTCGCAACTTCGATTCAATCTCCCGGCGCTCTAGTGCCCATTTTGACGCCAGTGTGCTTTAGCACGACAGCGCTCATCTCTATGGACCTCTCCTCGACCATAGGAGATTTTTTGAAGATTGAATTTGCGAGCATGCCAGATGAAGATCGGGAATCAGTTGAGAAAGCTATTCTTGCGATCCCTGGTGCAATCGATCTGGACGATGCCGAACTTGTGACTAAGATACGCGACCGTGTTTTCGGTTGCTTGGAACCCTCAGCGTTAGTGACCGACAAGGCCCGGGAACTTCTTGTGGAGATCGAAGCGAAGGGCGGGGCTCCAGAGAACCGACCGCCATTCACGATGAGTGGTGTGCACGGGGGCCAATACACCGCAAGAAATCACCTCCAAGATCGTGGTGTAGACGTCGATGCCCCCGCTAACAAGCGATTGCTGGAATGGGGAGAGCGATTTACTGCCTTCAAGGGCGTTCACAATAGCGAAACACCTTCTATAGTCGAGGCTCTTGAAGTATTACCTCAGCTACGCGAATTCCGTGCCGCAATCGACCAATGGGAAGTGGATGGCGTTGACCAACGTCAGATGTTATACGCCGACTCTGTCTTGGTGGCGGCTTGTTCAAGCATCGCAAAGAACCAAGCTCTAGATTGCACATCGGATCTTGGCCTGTTCGTTCGAGAGGTCCTGTTACGCGGCATTCGCAGCGAAGTCCCCGAGCATGATCCATCCGACGACGCCCAATTTGACGACCATCAATCTTGGGGCTCCCCCGCACAACGAATTGATGCAACCGCGGGACTTTATAGTCTCGCGGTCATCACCAACTGCATGGATGACGATTTGAGGGAGGCTCTTCAACGAGGCCTTTTTGATGAGCACCCAGCAGTGAGGTTTCAAGCGGCAACAAGACTGAGCTGGCTCCACGAACACAATCCCGAGTTGATGTGGTCATTCATTGAGCTCTCATGTAAATCAGAAAAAAGCGTTGGAGTGCTGTCGGGCCTCCTTTCATACGCTTTGAGCCACCTGTCAGGAAAATATCCAACCATTGTTGTTCCCTTGATCGAAAAGATTCTGAAACGATTCTCCCTCGTTGAAGGAAAGAGTTCTATCACTGAGTGGACTCTTAGGATTTTGGCCGGTCTTTACATCTGGCAGAACCGTGCGGATGCCTACGACGTCTTTGCGCCGTTACTCACAAAGGATGGCTTTGAACCGCAGGCAGCCACCCAGTTGTTGATTGACATTCGGGATCTTTATACATACACACCGGATCGTAGTGATGATGATGGTTCTGGAATCAGAAACCGTGCATTTTCACTCTCACAGAAGGTTGCCAATCTCGCTCAACAAGAGCTTCTTGATTCGAACTATTCTGGAGAGTCGGAGCGGCTTACGCAGTGCGCTAGGACGCTCGATTTCATCGGAAACCAGCTCTACTTCAGCTCAGGGGCATACGACGGAACTAACGGCAGCACGAGGGGGACGGACAGCTCTCTCACAAGTGATGAGCGGCAAAGGTTCTGGCATGAATCCCAAGGAACTATCGAAGCCTTAACAGTGGGCGCCCTGCCGAGCATCGCTCATCATTTGGTGCAGACGCTAAAGAGCTTCGTTGAATTCGACCCTGCACGCGTTTTCCATCGAATCGCCGCTGTAGTCGAATCGTCGCGTCGTTTCGGGTATCAATTTGAATCGATGGCTGTCGATCTGCTCGTTGAAATCGCGGAACTCTACCTCGCACAATACCCCGCATTGCTTCAAGACGACGTTCAGTGCCGGAAGGAACTAATGGCGATGCTCGAAACTTTTGTGACTGCTGGCTGGCCATCTGCCCTTCGCCTCATATATCGCCTTGAGGAAATGTACCGGTGAACGACGGACCAACGCGGAGCGCAACCGACTTCGAGAAGAAGTTTCGGAAGATTCGCGACGACTACCGCTACACCTATATTCAGGAGATTGAATCTCTACTCCGGCCACCGACAAACGCCACGTTTGCCTCCACGGCAGATGAGTTGAAGAAGATAGAAGAACGTCGAATCTCGCACGATGTTCTTGAATATCAGATCCGCCTGTGGGTCATTGACGGCTTCTTGCGCTCTCTCAACTGGATACAAAACTCGACTTGGAACTCCAAACCCCAGTTGATCAACATGGCTCCAGAAATGACCGTCACATCTGGCAAGGGCACAAAACGAAGAATGGATTACTTCGGATACGAAAGTGATAGTCGCAGACCTCTTTTGATCGTCGAGGCCAAACGACCGTCCGATGAGCTGCCAAAGCCTAATGGGAGTGCTCGCCTCACTCTAGATGCGACAAAATTGTCACCCGATGTGGTCGGGATCACACGAGGTGCCCTCGCCATCCAGATAGCGAAGGGCCTCCGCAAAAAAACAACTCTCCCCAAAGAATGGCCTAAATGGCTTGAATCGCTCAGAGATTACGTCAAGTCCGTGAAATCTCAAACGGGCGACTATCCTCTCCGCGTGGTGCTTACGAACGGAGAGTGGTGTGTGATATTCGTCACCCCTGCAAAGTTGTTCGCCAGCGATGACGACGTGGAGCCCGAGGATATCCGGGTATTTATTTCTTCGGAAGAAATGTTGCAGAATGCCGGTGAACTCTTCTCCCTTCTTGAACATCATCGAGTGTTGGGAAGAGCTTCTGAATTGACGCCAGGCGAAATGCGCTCTGTGATAGACGTCAATCAGATCGAGCGTCTCGCGTTTGGGTTGAAATTGCGTTATGAGGCTCCGCCAACTGCTGGCATTTCAAGTCTTCCATTCGTCACCGTTGTTCCTTTGGTACTCGCTCGGTCTATCGGTTACTCCTGGGTTCGTATTTCGGGAAACGAGCGTCCTCGACAAATCCCTGATGAATACACGCAACAACATCTTTCGTTTCACTTGTCTGCAGTCCGGGCCGACGCCGACAGCCTAATGACCTCCGTCCGAAACCAACTGGACCATATACCTCCGGTCTGTTCGGTAGAGGAGCATTATTCATCGCCCGATAGTTTCGCTGCTCACGCAGGCGTCTTGAAGAGTGGAGAGTGCTACGTTTTGTTTACCGGACAGCATGCCCACTATTTTCGGGAGGCCCCTACAGTCCAAGGATGCGGATATCACGAATGGGTAGATTGTCGCAAAGATGGCGTCGAACAGGGTGACAGCGGTGTATACGGTAAATGGGTGGTTGCACCCCGAGCGTTCTTTGAATCGGGAACAGATCATCATTGTGCTCATCGCGATGTATACGGAGCGAAGCACAGTCCTATTACTCCAGCAAATCGATCAAAAAGTGGTGCAAGAAGTGGCCAAGACGACTATGCCTTTTGCGAGATCGCTCCTTTTGAAGATTATTTGTGCTGTAGAACATGCGTCTTTGAGCAAGTATGCACAGGTTCCGAAACACTTCGCCTTCCGTGCGAACGAGGCGAGGCGAATGCGAGAAATGCTCCATTGGTACAACTACAGTGAACGCTCTACGCAGAGGCTTCATTTGGGGGAATCCTCATCGCTCGCGACATACCAAGGCACTTGCTTGGACTGGAACAGAGCAGGATACCGAGCGGTGAGATGAGAGAGCACCAGCCGGCTGATACGCACACTATGCTCCACCTCTTTCTCCCATTCCATATCGGCTAGTCCGTCACTGTGCGTCGTCGGCCAACGTGTCGTCCGAATCGCCAAGATCAAGCTCGAAGCAATGACGAGTGCTGGTCCGAGCTTCTGCTGATCGACTTCGGATCTGTATCCGCCGATCTGCGAGCCTTTCTTAGTGGAAGTCATGCGATGTCACCTGAAGGCTCCCAGCCTCTCTCTCATGCTTGAACTCCCGGAACGAAGATGCCATCACATGGATAATGGGTCCTTCCCTCTGAATCGGACCCTCGACCATAACGAACTTTGACTTTGTGACTTCAAGGCGGTGCCGCTCGAAAAACTGGGGGCCAACAAACACATTGAAGACTCCTGTCTCGTCGGATACGGAGAGGAAAACCACTCCTGAAGCGGTGCCCGGCCGCTGCTTGACGATGGCGAGGCCGGCAGTCTTAACATAGGAGCCGTCTGCTCGTTTCGCGAGGTCCGCCGCCCGAAGATAGCCTCTGCGATGCAGTTCCTTGCGTCGAAACCACATGGGATGCGGACCGGTTGTCACACTGCTTACGGCATAGTCGGCCACAAGCCGTTCTTCTGGGGTCATCGCGAGCAGCGGAGATTCTGCAGAATCTTCGCGGAGCCATTGGCTCTCTTGCATCAGTAGCGGCCCTTCGGGTTTACCCGCACGTTCCACTTGCCAGAGAGCATCCCTGCGATGTGCAACGCCGTTCAGGCCATTCAGCGCACCCACGTTCGCAAGCAGCGCCAACTCCTTACGGTTGAGGCTCGGAACGCTCAACACGAGATCGTCCACGAAATTGAAAATATTTTGAGCGCGAGATGCGACGATCGCTTCGGCGCTTTGTCTTCTCAGACCGCGTACATACCCGAGACCCAGCCGCAACGAGAGAGAGAAGTCTGCCTCTTGCTCGACAGAACACGACCATTCCGACACTTGTACGTCGATCGGTTTCACCCGGAGCCCGTGCCGCCGTGCATCTTCGATAATGACGGATGGGCTATAGAAGCCCATCGGTTGGTTGTTCAACATCGCGCAGGTAAACGCCGCGAGGTATTTCACTTTGATATACGCGGATGCGTAGGCGATCAAGGCGAAACTGGCAGCATGGCTTTCCGGAAAACCGTACAGTGCGAACGAGCTGATGTTCTCGATGATGGTCTCTTGCGTCTCCGCATCCAGGCCATTCGCGGTCATGCCGTCCCGAAGTCTGCCTTCGAGATTCTTCATACGTTCCCACGAACGCCGCATCCCCACGGCACGACGGAGTTCGTCGGCTTCGGAACCTGAAAAATTGGCAACGACCATTGCCATGCGCAACAGCTGTTCTTGGAAGAGCGGCACGCCCAACGTCCGTTTCAATGCTGATTCCAATGACGGGTGAGGATAAGTGACCTCTTCTTTCTTCTGCCGGCGACGCATATATGGGTGCATCATCTTGCCCACGATCGGGCCAGGACGGATGATGGCAACTTGCACCACCAGGTCGTAGAACTTTTCCGGGCGATTTCGGGGCAGTGAGGCCATCTGCGCACGGCTCTCGACCTGGAACATGCCAATGGTGTCCGCCCGCTGCAGCGTCCGGTAGACCTCTTCGTCTTCCGGAAGCTGTGCAAGGTCAATCGACTCCCCGTAATGCTGGGGCACAAGCGTGAGGCAATCCTTGAGCACCGCCATCATGCCAAGACCGAGCAGGTCCACCTTAATAATGTGGAGATTCGCGCAGTCCTCTTTATCCCACTGCACGACAGTTCGACCTACCATCGACGCCCGCTCCAGCGGGACGACTTTATCGAGCGCTCCCTGGCAGATCACCATGCCCCCTGAATGCTGGCCAAGGTGGCGCGGGAAATCCTGCACTCGCATACACAGTTCGAGATACTTTGCGATGCGCGGATGCTGCACGTCAAAGCCTGCGTTCTGGAAAGAACGGGCCATCGTGTCATTTGGGCCTTTCCACTCGTAGTTCGCAACCAAACCGGAGAGGCGCTGCAAAGAATCAGGATCGAAGCCGAGCGCTTTGCCGACTTCGCGCGCCGCAGACTTCCCGCGATAGGTAATGACATTCGCTGTCATTGCCGCGCCCAACTCCCCGTATCGCTTGTACACATACTGAATCGCTTGCTCGCGCTTTTCTTCGGAAGGCAGATCGAGGTCAATATCTGGCCACTCGCACTTGCCGCGGCTCTCGGACAGGAAGCGCTCAAAGAGCAGTTCCATACCAACAGGGTCAATCGCCGTAATCTCCAACGCGTAACAGACGGCCGAGTTGGCCGCACTTCCTCTGCCTTGGATAAGGATGCCGTGCCTCTTGCAGAACTCTACAATGTCCCAAACGATCAGGAAGTACCCCGCGAAGCCGAGCTTTGCGACCAACCTCAGTTCGTGTTCCACCTGCTTCTTCGCTCGCTCAAGAAGTCCCGCATCTTGTTTCGGACCATAACGCCGCCGGACGCCCTCATCGACCCGCTCCGCTAGAAAACTGTCCATCGTTTCCCCGTTCGGCACGGGATAACGCGGAAACTCGTATCCAAGATCGGAGAGCTGAAACTCCAGACGTGAAGACAATTCCAATGTGTTCCCGATAGCGCCCGGCACATCGCGAAACAGCGCGGCCATCCTACTCGCAGGTCGTAGATGCCTTTGATTGTTGAGCGCGAGCAGACGTCCCGCAGCGTCGAGCTTTGTGTGATTGCGTACCGCAGTGAACAGGTCGGCAATCTCACGATCGTACTTCGTGGCGTAGCGCACTCCGTTCGTTGCTAGTAGCGGCAAACGGAGCGACTGCGCGATCCGGATGGCCGCCTGATTGCGCCACTCCTCAGCTCGCTCACGATGACGTTGCAGTTCGACGTAAACGTTATTCGGGCCAAAGATGCGTACCAACCGCTCCACGACCTCTCGGCCTGCCGACTCTCCGCCGCGCATCAGCGCCGCAGCAAGCGGCCCTTCATCGCCGCCCGTCAAGCAAACGAGGCCACGACTGTATTCCTCCATATCCGCCAACTTCGCCGAGCCTTCCTGCTTTGTAGCCTCGCGCATCTTGAATCGCGTAATGAGCTGGCAAAGGTTCTGGTATCCCTCTCTCGTTTCACAGAGAAGAGGAAGGCGGGCTGGTTCCGCGAGGTGTTGATGCGGCAACCATATCGGTGGAGCGAGTCGATTGCCTAAGCCCGTGATGGCGACTTCAGCGCCAACGTGCGCCTTGACGCCGTTCTCTGTCGCGATCTTGTGGAACCTTGCCGAACCGTAGAAGCCGTTTCGGTCCATCAGAGCCATTGCGGGCATGTCCAGTGAGAATGCCCGTTCGGCAAGGGCTTCCGGTTGGGAGCCGCCTTCGAGGAAGGAAAAAGCACTGGCAGCATGAAGTTCTACATAGCTCTCAGTCATAGAGCCCCGCCACACGCCAGTCATTTTGAATGAAGTCATGCGCGATACGGCACGCGAGAAACGCGCTATCGCTTGCTCTCCCGACGACATCCCATTGCTCGTTACCCCAAATCGCTTCGTTCCACCAGTCTCCGCCGCTCAACCAAGGGCCATATACCTCTTCGAGCGTGTATCGGCGGGAGCGGAAGTAAATCTCCCGTGGGCGGCCACCGCGCACTTCGACGGTAGTACGTTCGGCGGGGCGCAAGACACGCAAGCAGAGTCGCGACGGCGCATCCGTCACAGCCGGCAATGTCGAAGGAACGCAAAATGGTTCCACATGAAAGTCACCCGGCCGCCGAGTGTCATCAAGCACCGCCTGACCGACGTTGCCTTCACCCACAATCGCCGTGATCTTCGCCAACGCAACATCGAGCTTGCCGGGTTCAGGCAGTTGCGGCGAGAAAAGCCCTAGTTGTACTTTGCTCGTTTCGGCTGGCTCGGCGTGAATATGGACGGCAAGAATGGAAGCCTGCGGCGGATGACTCTGAAGGTCGAGATGAAGGAGCTTCAGCCACAGCTTTTTGTCGTTCGTTGGGACACGAGGATTCACGGTGCGCTCGTGGCTTCCTCCGCCATCGAGAGGGAACGTGATGGTGACGGACGCTAGAGCGAATACCCGAGACTTGGCGCGGAAGATCAGTTGCTCCAGCATTGTGGAGACACCGAACAACAAGGAATCGAGGTCGTCTAACGGCGAATCCAACTCCGCATGTTCTTCCAATACGAATGGCACGTCGATGGGCAGCAAGAGGTGTCTGTGTTTTCCTTGAGCGAGCTGCAGCAATCGTTTCGCGTCCTGGCCGAGACGCGAGATAAGGGACTTCTCCGGCAGCATGGCGAGGGCGCCTACTGTGCGGATACCCCACGCGCGAAACGTCTCTGCCTGAGCTTCGGTTACATCGAGCACTGTAAGCGGCAACGAGAATAGGGCCTTTGCCTCATCTCCTCGGGGAACAATTTGGATGGGAATGCCACCAGCGAGTCCTCTGGCGATGCAGACCGCCGTATGCAAGTTGGCGCTTACGGTTACAAACGCAACTATCCCAATTGTGCGGAGGCGTTGGCGAAGTTGTTTTGCCAGCAGGAGCGGAGGTCCAAAGAGCCCTTCAGTTCCCGCAATGTCGAGAGCGCAGACGAAAATTCCGTTGATACTGCGGTCCTCTACACGCGGGGAAAAAGAACCCGCGCATTCGAGAAGGATGATACGGACGGCGTCTTCAGTCCGCACGGAGCGTTGCAAAACAGAGACACATTCAAACGTGTCTACCTCTACCTTCGTCATGCCGCGCCGAAGGCCGAGCAGGCGGGCGCGCGTGTTCAAGGAGCATACCGTCTGTGCAGGCGGTTCACCTTCAAGAACGACGCTGGGCTTATCGTGGAGTTCGGGCCGCAAGCGCAGCAAGGCTTGTGCCGGGAGTTCCCGCACATAGATGCACGCATAGAGTTCCGCAGGAGCGTTCATCGCGGCCCTGCCCAGCTCGTTCTTTGACTCCAGCAAGCCTCACGTACACGTTGTGGAGGCTTGCGTATCGATACGACGTTAGTTGGCGTTTCCGTGAACCGCTGGCGCAGGATTTCTATTCGCGCGTTCAGTCCCGTAAAGACCGTTCGCTCTTCGCGTGTGTCTTCCATCGGAAGTAAGCGCAGCTGCAATTCAGAACTGCTCTTCGCGCAGGGATACTGCGAAAGAAGCACAATACTCGATTGCGTTTGTTCAGAAGCTACGCGGTAGCGGTGCCACGTTGAAAGTTCAATGCGAGAGACAACTTCTGGCGGAACGCCCCCGAGGTCAAGAATGATGGCACTAAAACCACCCGTCTGTATCAGGAGATCGGTGCTGCGTAACGCCTGCTCGATAGCGTCGTAGACACGGGCACCGCGAGGCAAACGCACCGATGCCACTGCTGGTACGAGACTCGATAGATAAGTCTGCGGAATTGGCCGTGGTTTGGCGATCGGCTCCGCGCAACGCGCCGAAATGGTTTCGTTGCCGAGGAATCGGTCTACCGCAACCGAAAGTCCCTTGACCTCAGAACGCGGGTGGGTTCCGTGGCCTCCGCCGTGAAGACCCTTCGTTACGGGCTTCGTCGCGAAGCAGGCCGCAGGCAACGTGAATTGCCGTGTCTCTTGCGATGTGACGTTTTCATGCACGCCGCACCGCACCCACAACAGCCGTTTCAGATCGACACCTACCGAGGTGGCCGAACTAGGATTGAATGAATTGGAAGCGTCGATCCAGGCGCAGACTTTACCTGCCGAGGTGATGCGTGACAGGAACGAGAGGACCACGGAAGTTCTGCCAGAACATTCCCCGCCTACCAGCTCAGTGACGGCGCCTACGGGAAAGCCGCCTTGGATCAGGTGGTCGAGTTCGCCGATCCCCGTCGCGACGAAGGGGCGAACGATGCGTGAGGGCGGCGTCAGGGCACAGGGGATCTTATGCGCGAGAGCTGATTCGACCTGGATCCGGATTAAGGCGCTCGGCTTCATAAGTGTATTCGCCCTATCTTCGCCTAGAGACGGGTAGAGCAGTCAATCTGGCTTGCACCGCGAAAGGAGCGATTTGAGAGCTAAATGTTTGTATCGAAAAGGGATAACTATTTTTAGAATGACACGCCTACAATAAATGGATGTGCTATTCGGCCCGCGTCAAACAGCATTTCGACCACCTCTCTAAGCGGTACGGTGCAGAGGTGGATTGGGAAGCGTTTGAAGATGCGTACCGCCGCCGCGCCGAGGGAGAGGACATCAAGATGTCCCGCGATCTCCAACGCAACTACAAGCATCCCGTGACGGATGTCCAGAAACGTACCGCCGCGTACATAGCGCAATACCTCAAAGAGAAAAAGACCGAGTGGGAAACCGAGGTGTTCACCCAGCGGAGGCGCTTGGCTGTCGTCCAGGAATCTCTCGCCAAGAAGGAAACCAAGAAGGCCAGAGAAGAGGTACGGATCGCCACAGCGAAGTCCGAAGCTCTCCTTGAACGTCTAGCGGATCTTCGCCGTACAGAACCCAACAACGAAGATGCCCGCATCTTTCCAATGATGTACGCGCCTGTTCTCGTTCAAGAGAACAGCAAGACCGTCATTCGCCCCATGCGCTACGCCTGCCGCTTAGCCGGCAAGCCAGCCGACTATGACAAGCGTTTCCCAGGCACCTACAACGCGCGCCGCGACAGCCTCGACGATTATTGGAGCAGAATCTACGGACGGCATCATGCCGTTATCGTCATCTCCGGCTTCTACGAAAATGTCCCTCTGCATCTTTACGAGCATAGGGAACTCGCACTCGACGAGAAGCAGAAAAACCTTGTCTTGGAATACGATCCCCGGCCCGCTGCAGACATGCTCGTTGCATGCGTGTGGGACAGATGGACCAAGTCAGGGGAACCAGACTTGTATTCCTTTGCGGCCATCACGGATGAGCCGACGCCTGAGGTCGCAGCAACTGGCCATCAACGCACGATCATCACGATTCAGGAACAATATCTGTCCGAATGGCTTTCGCCTGCCGCTATCAGCAAGGATAGGCTGGAGCAAATTCTCACGGACAAGGAAGTTCCTTATTACATCCACCAAATTGCTGCTTAGCTGGTCGGATGTTGAGTACTGATGTCGTGTTCCCAGAGTTGCTTCGGCGTATTCGCCATCTGATGCGCGTGACGTTCGAAGATTTTCGAACCCAGAGATGGTGTCAACTCTTGCGCCGCAAGAAACGATGCGCGAACTAAATCAACGTTCTCCCCGCCCAACCCTGGGGTGACTACATGGAAGAGAACGCAGCAAATTCGGGGATCATTTACGGCCGAGAAATAGCGTTCATATTTGGCCAGTTGGCCTTCAATGGAGGATCGTAGGTCGTTCATATCCCCAGTGAAGACCCGATCGCCGGAATTGAAGGCACAACTAAGAGAGATTGCTGCAACACCAAAACTGCTGCCCTTTAACGTGTCCAAGTTCCGCTGCAGTTGCTTGATCGCTGCTTTGAGATTGGACTGGATGGCATTGAAGTTGGCGGGTCGTTTGCACGCTATCAGGAAATCAACCCCTTCTCTCGTAAGACATAAATCCGGTTCATCCAGGCGAACGGTAGCACCACGAAGTCTCCATTCGGCTGCGAGCGCGAGTTCATACCAGATATTTCTGCCCTCTCTGTTCTTCGAGGTTTCTTTAAGGGCCTCTGCGGGCCCCGACAGTGCTCTTTTCAA
>Ga0302314_10004293_pt1 | contig 26238 bp, 27 predicted proteins | sample III_Palsa_N2_3_FD_200533 | JGI IMG/M metagenome (GOLD analysis project Ga0302314, IMG submission 200533) | Peat permafrost microbial communities from Stordalen Mire near Abisko, Sweden - III_Palsa_N2_3 | ecosystem: Environmental > Terrestrial > Soil > Palsa > Peat permafrost | place: Sweden...
GCCATGCTGATAGGCGGTGTCCTCGTCGATCTCGCCGGATTTCGCGACCATGATCACCGGCAGGTTGAACAGGCGCGGATTGTTACGGATCTGCACGCAGAGATCGAGATAGCGGGCCGGGTCGCCGTTAGCGATAGCGATGGCGGCGTCGTAATTGTGATTCTCGAGTTCTTCCTCGGCCTGGTAGGGATCCTCGACCGAGGAGATCTGGGCGTTCGGCAGATGCTTAGCCAGATCTTCCGCCGGCTTGCCGATCAGCAGGACGCGGTCCTGATGGTCGTCCCTGCGGCGATGCGACCGGGTCTCGATCGAGATCCCGAATTTCTGCGCCACCAGACCGCGCTGCTGCAGCTCGGTCTGCATCGAGGCCAGGCGAACCAGCGGTCGCAGCCGGGCGATCAGCTTGGTTTCGGACATCGGCGGGGTCAGCACGTCGGCCATGCCGGCGGCGAGCGCCCGGTTCTGCAACTCGGCCGAGAATTGGCCGGCCAGCAGGCAAACCGGAATGTCCGCGGTCTCGACCGAGGATTTGAGCGTGCGGGTCAGGGTCATGGGGTCGCCGCCTTGGATCGAGCCGCCCAGCAACACGATGTCCGGCCGTTCCTGACGAGCCGAGGCGAAGGCCTCTTCCTGACCGGCGACAACCTGTCCCTGATAGCGGTGGCGGTCGAGTTTTCCGAGGAGATCCTCGCCGAAAGCCGCATCGTCGGTCACGATCAGAATATTCGCCAGATGGATCATAAGGCTGGCATCCCGCCAAAATTAAACTGCAACAGTGGCGAGCATAGCAAGTTTCCGCCGGATCAGGGAGGGGGGAACAAGAGCGAAACACGGTCTATGCTATGATTTTTCCATGATAAAATTAATTTAACACGCGATTTACCTTCTATTGCGGCGCACCACGCTACGCGGTATTTCCTGGGGTATGGATTATCTGGCTTCGAAGCTGCTCGGGCTGCTGACCACCAGCGGCTCCCTCCTCATGCTGGCTCTGCTGGTCGGCACCGCGCTCCTGTGGGGCCGGCGCTGGCAGCGGGGACGGTTGTTTTTGACCGTCATGGTGCTGGCGCTGGCCGGGCTTGTGTTCCTGCCCGCTCAACCGGCCTTAACCGGTCTTCTCGAGGATCGGTTCCAGCAATCGCCGCCATTGCCCGATCATATCGACGGCATCATCGTCCTGGGCGGCATGGTGCGCCCGGCCATCAGCCGGGCCCGCGGCCGGCCGACCCTCAACGACGCGGCGGAACGATTGATCGAGGGCGCCCATCTCGCCCATCTGCACCCCGAAGCCAAGGTCCTGTTCACCGGCGGCAGCCCCAATCCCTGGTCCTCCCAGGCGCGCGAATCCGATTTCGCCGGTCAGGCGCTGATGGATATGGGCATCGACGAAAGCCGGCTGTTGATCGAGGACAAGTCGCGCAACACCTATGAGAACGCCGTTTTCAGCCGGGCGCTCGCGCCCGACCATGGCGAGGGAAACTGGATCCTGGTCACCTCGGCGCTGCACATGCCGCGGTCGGTCGGGGTGTTCCGCCAGGCCGGCTGGAAGGTGATTCCCTGGCCGGTCAATTACCTGACCGGCGCCGAGCCGGAATGGGCCAATGAGGATGTGCCGATCGAGCGCCTCTATTTCATGAGCCGCACGCTGCACGAGCTTTTCGGCCTGGCCTATTACCGGGCGAGGGGCTGGAGCGACAGTCTGTTTCCGGGCCCGCAGAAGCCACAATAAAGATCACAAGGAACCCGGTTGCCAGGTGCCCTGCCGCCATGGCACAAGGGGCGTTATGCGCTGTTTCATGATTTTACTGGCCGCCCTGTCGATCGGGCTGTCCTCCGCCGCTCCCGCCGCCGACCTTTCCTTCGCCGACTGGCTGGCCGCCTTCAAGAGCGAGGCCGTCGCCGGCGGCATCGATCAGTCCGTCGCCGACCAGGCGCTCGACGACGTCCAGCCGATCGACCGCGTGCTGGAACTGGACCGCAAGCAGCCTGAATTCACCATGACCTGGGACGACTATCTGGCCCATACAGCCAGCCCCCAACGGATCGCCGACGGCAGGAAGATGCTGGCCGAGAACCGCAAGGCGCTGCGCAAGATCGGCCATGATCACGGCGTGCCGCCCCAGCAGCTGGTGGCGATGTGGGGCATCGAGAGCAATTACGGGCATAATATGGGCAGCTTCGGCGTCATTCCGGCGCTGGCCACCCTGGCCTATGACGGGCGGCGCAGCCAGTATTTCCGCGGCGAGCTGATCAAGGCGCTGACCATGACCCAGCGCGGCGTGCGTCCTGAAAACATGCGCGGCAGCTGGGCCGGGGCGATGGGGCAGTGCCAGTTCATGCCCTCGACCTATCTCAATTACGCCCAGGCCGCCTCGGGTTCGGGTCCGGCCGACATCTGGAGCAATCAGCAGGATGTCTGGGCCTCGACCGCCAATTACCTGTCCGGCCTCGGCTGGAAGGCCGGCGAGCCCTGGGGCTTCGCCATCCGCCTGCCCAAGCGCGGCCTGGCGCCGGCCCTGTTCGGCCTCGACCATCCGCGCCCTTTGAAGGATTGGAGCCGCCTCGGCGTGCGGCGCGCCGACGGCAAGAAGCTCTCCGGCCCGCCCGAGATGAAGCTCGCCCTGCTGCGCGCCGACGCCTCCAAGGACGGCTCGGGCGGCACCGCCCAGATCTTCCTGGTGGGCGACAATTTCCGCGCGATCCTACATTGGAATCGCTCATTCTTCTTCGCGCTTGCGGCGGGAACACTTGCCGATCGTGTCGCAACCCGATAATCTACCAGATATGCTAAATTTTTCTTGGGTATGCCCCAGATGATGCGGTCGCTGATGTCGCGAACGTCGCGTTCCGCGGCCGTTCCCCTGTGGATCGTCGCCGGATGCCTGGTTTTGACCGGTTGCGGCGGCACGCGGCAGTCCGCCCCCGATAACGGCTATCAGGTCAAGGAAGCCCAGACCGCGCCGCCGGCCACCGGCTTCAAAATCGGCAAGCCTTATCAGATCAATGGCGTCTGGTACTATCCGGGTGAAGATTATTCCTACGACGAAACCGGCATCGCCTCGTGGTACGGGCCGGATTTTCACGGCAAATACACGGCCAATGGCGACGTGTTCGACCAGGATGCCGTGTCGGCCGCGCACCGCACCTTGCCGATGCCGTCGATCGTCAAGGTCACCAATCTCGAGAATGGCCGCTCGATCGAGGTCAAGATCAATGACCGCGGCCCCTTCGCCCATGGCCGCATCCTCGATTTGTCCAAACATGCCGCCGAGCTTCTCGGCATGGATATGCAGGGCACGGCCCGCGTCCGCGTCCAGATCATGGCCGACGAGAGCCGCGCCCTGGCGCTGCAGCTGAAGAGCGGCGACACGCCGCCGATCGCGCCCGCCCCCAGTGTCGTCCTGCAGGCCGAGACCCTGGCGCCGCCCAAGGGCGTGAAGCAGGAGGCCACGCCCAAGACCAAGTCCGGCAAGCCCGTGCCGCCGCCGACCAGCGCGCCGACCGACGCCGCCGTCGCGTCGTCGCCGGCCGAGGAGGATCAGCGTCTGGTCAGCCAGACGCCGGTGCAGGTGGCGCCGAAATCCACGCAGATCTACATCCAGGCCGGCGCTTTCACCCGCTACGACAACGCCAACCGGGTCAGCACCGCCTTGTCCGGCGTGTGGCCGGCGCAGATCTCCCAGACCCATGCCAAGAGCGGCACCTTCTTCCGCGTCCGCCTCGGGCCGTTGGCAACCGTTGCCGATGCCGACGCGTTGCTGGAGAAGGTGATCGCTTCCGGCTATCCCGACGCCCGCGTGGTCGTGGATTAATGCATGATGACGTTAGTCGTCATCATGCTTCGGCGGGGTAGCCTACCCCGCACCCCCGAGGTCTCACTACGCTCGTCCGAGCGGGATGAGTCTTTTGATAGTGTTTAAGGTCATCCCGCTCTAGTCCCCTCGTTCAAGGTTTACGTTATGCGCAGCTCTCTTCTCTTCCGCGTCCTTCCCCTGCTGGCCGTCGCCACCGGCGCTTCGGCCGAAACCATCGAGACGGCGGCCAAGGAAGCCATCATCATCGATTACAACACCGGCTCGACGCTGCTGGAGAAGAACGCCGACGAGCTGATGACGCCCAGTTCGATGAGCAAGCTGATGACCGTCTATCTGGTGTTCGACGCGCTGAAGCAGGGCCGCATCAAATTCTCCGACACCATGCCGGTGACCGAGACGGCGTGGAAAAAACATTACAAGACCGACGAATCGCTGATGTTCCTGCCGATCAATTCGAACCCGACGGTCGAGGAACTGCTGAAGGGCGTGATCATCCAGTCCGGCAACGACGCCTGTTCGGTGCTGGCCGAGGGCTTGGCCGGCAGCGAGGAAGCCTTCGCCGAACAGGAAACCAAGCGTGCCCGCGAGATCGGGCTGCAGCATTCGACCTTCCGCAACGCGTCGGGCGTCCCTGCGCCCGACCACAAGATGACGGCCCGCGACCTGTCGATCCTGGCCATCCATCTGATCAATGATTTCCCGGATTACTATCCGATCTTCTCCGAGAAGACCTTCACCTATAACGGCATCAAGCAGGACAACCGCAATCCGCTGATCTGGGGCGAGATCCCCGGCGCCGACGGCCTCAAGACCGGCCATACCGAGGAGGCCGGCTATGGCGAGGTGGGCTCGGTGCAGCGCAATGGCCGCCGCATCGTCCTGGTGCTGAACGGCTTGAACAGCATCAAGCAGCGCGCCGAGGAATCGCAGAAGCTGGCCGAATGGGCCTTCCGCGAATTCGACGACTATCATGTCTACAAGGCCGGCGAAGTGCTGGGCGATGTGCCGGTGACAGATGGCGTCGCGCTAACCGTGCCGATGCAGGCCGACAAGGCGGTGGACCTCACGCTGCAGCGCATCGCCCATAACGATATGAAGACCAGCGTGACCCATCTCGAGGCGGTTTCGGCCCCGGTCAAGAAGGGCCAGGAGGTCGGCAAGGCGGTCATCAGCGTACCGGGCCGTCCCGACCAGATCGTCACCCTGGTCGCCGCATCGGACGTCGAGGCGCTCGGCTTCATGGGCAAGCTGCGCCGCAAGTTCAGCCACCTGATCGGCGGCTGACCCCCGCCATGGCGCGCGGCCGCTTCATCACCTTCGAAGGCGGGGAAGGGGCAGGCAAGAGCACGCAGCTCAAGCGCCTGGCCGAGACCCTGCGAGGCCGCGGCCATGAGGTGGTGACCACGCGCGAGCCCGGCGGCTCGCCGGGGGCGGAACAGATCCGCGGCCTGCTGGTATCGGGCGATCCCGACCGCTGGGACGGCACGACCGAGGCGCTGTTGCATTTCGCCGCGCGCCGCGATCATTTGCGCCGCACCGTGTGGCCGGCGCTGGAGGCGGGGAAATGGGTCCTGTGCGACCGCTTCGCCGATTCGACCCTGGCCTATCAGGGTTATGGGCACGGATTGCCGCATCAGGACATCCGCGACCTCTACCGGCTGGCGGTTGGGAATTTCGTCCCGGACCTGACCCTGATCCTCGATCTTCCCGTCGAAACCGGCCTCTCCCGCGCCGCCGGCCGTGGCGGGGACGAGGACCGCTATGAGAAGATGAAGGGCGGCTTTCACCAGCGCCTGCGCGACGGCTTTCTCTCCATCGCCGCCGCTGAACCCGACCGCTGCGCCGTGATCCCGGCCGATCAACCCTTGGACGAGGTGACTGCCTCGATTTTGGCTGTGATTGACGAGCGCCTGTGATGATCCCTGGCATCCATTCAGTCGTTAGCACCGAGAACGCCCCATGAGCGACGGAATCCTCGCTCCCCGCGACAATCCAGAACTGATCGGCCAGGACGCCGCCGAAAAGTCTTTCCTGCAGGCCTGGGACTCCGGCCGTCTGGCGCATGCCTGGCTGATCACCGGTCCCAAGGGCATCGGCAAGGCGACGTTGGCGTTTCGTATTGCCCGCTTCGTGCTGTCGGGCGGCGGCGAGTCCGCCGGACCTGGTCTGTTCGGCGACGCGCCGCCGGCCAGCCTGCACCTGTCGCCCGACCATTCGGTGTTCCGCCGTATCTCGTCAGGCGGGCACGCCGATTTCAAGCTGATCGAGCGCGGCTGGTCCGACGACAAGCAGACCAAACGCAAGACTGAGATCACCGTCGACGATGTGCGCGATGTCGGCTCCTTCATGTCGCTGACTCCGGCCGAAGGCGGCTGGCGCGTGGTGTTGGTGGATGCCGCCGACGAGATGAACCGCAACAGTGCCAACGCCATCCTGAAAGTGCTCGAGGAGCCGCCCAAGAAGGCGCTGATGCTGCTGATCGGCCATAGTCCGGGCCGGCTGCTGCCGACCATCCGCTCGCGCTGCCGGCGCCTGACGCTGCCGCCGCTCGGTCCCGACACGGTGATAGACCTGCTGCGCCGCCATCATCCCGATATGCCGGCCGCCGAACTGCAAGGCTTGGCCGCGCTGGGCGAGGGAAGCATCGGTCGCGCGCTGGCGCTGCACGAGCAAGGCGGCATGGATCTCTATGGCTCGATGGTCGGATTGCTGAACGGCCTGCCCAAACTGCCGGGCAGCGCCTTGCACGATTTCGCCGAGAAGGTCGGCCGTCAGGCCGACAGCGTGTCCCTGTTCGGAGAACTGTTCGCCGGCTGGCTTGCCCAAGCCGCGCGCCGCGCCGCCGGTAGCCAAGGCGCCGAAGTGGTGGCGGGTGAGGGTGACTTGCAGCGCCGTCTGGTTTCACAGGTTGGCTTGGAACGCTGGACCGCGCTGTGGGAACGCATCTCCAGCCTGTTCGACCGGGCCGATGCCGTCAATCTCGACGGCAAGCAAGTCATTCTGAATGCTTTTCTCACCGTCGAGAAAGCCTGCAAGTAATCAACTGCGGCCCTGTCTTACATCGATATTGTTGACGACGCGCAGCACGCCGGGGACGGATCGAGCGGCGCTGGCGGCTTCATAATATTCCGCCCAGCTGTCGGCGGATCCCGTCAGATAGACGACGTGATCCGCTGATTGCACGCGCAGGACATCCGTTTGCAAAGCCGGGTGAGAATTCAGACTGCGCTCGACATCTGAAGACAACTTCGTGTCTTGAGGACTCGACGATGCACAAGCCGCGACCGAAGCGGCAAGAATCAAGCTTGCCAGTGAGAGTGCCTTTTTCATTTCAACAATCCTTTTGTGAGATGCTGATGAAGGCTACTCTATTCTTCCTATATTATATTGAATATTAAATTACCATAAATTCTATTTTAGCACCGCCTGTACTCAGTCGCGAAGATCACCACCACCACGACCAGCAGGCCGGCAACAGGCCGGCGCCATAGCCGATCTGGGTCGGGCCTTGTTCGGCACGGTCCTGCACGATGTCAGCGCATCTGGTTTTCGATGGAGCACATATTGACGACCCTGGCGACGCCGGGGGCCGCCTTGGCGAGGTCCTCGACTTCGAACAGTTCCAGCTGGGTGGCGACCAATCCGTAGAGATAGACGACGCCATGATCCGCCTGGACCCGCAGATGGTCGGCCAGCAGGGCGGGGTGCTGGTCGATCCTGTCCTTCACCGTCTCCGCCAGCTTCTCGTCGGGCGAGCAGGGGGCGTCCTTGCAGGTCTCGGCGGCGCAGGCCGTCAGAACCGACAGAGCCGTCACCAAGGGGAGGACACGCTTGAAGGACATCTCGAAACTTTCAGCGAAGGATCACGCGCCGCTTTTATAGCCCTGATCGGCCAGGGGCCCAAGCGCGTCGATCAGCGGAGCGACATGCGGAATATAGGGCCGCCACCGCCCGATTCCCCGCCGCGTGAGCGGCATGCGGACCTGGCTCTGGCTGGCCGTTCGGACCATGCGCTCGGTCTTGTGGAAGTCGAGGCAGCGGTCGTTCCAGGGAAGGCCGAGGAAATCGAGAAGGATCCCGGCTTGGCCGGGCAGGTCCTCGACCACCTGCTCATAGCTCAGCTCGATCATCATGCCCGCGGGCAGAGCCGCCCGCCAATGCGCCATCAGCTCGGTGTAGGCGCGATAATAGCGTCCCAATTCGCCGAGATCGGAGGCGTAGGGATGGCCTTCGAGAAAATGGCGCGAATGGATCGAAAGGCAGCAATCGAGCGGATCGCGCCGCATATGGATGATCCGGGCGCCCGGCAGGGCGGACGCGATGAATCCAAGCCGCGTGAAATTACCCAACAGCTTGTCGGTGACCCGCCGGGCCGACGGATGGATGTCCGCCAGTCCGGCCATATAGGCGGCGCCGACCGCGTGAAAGCTCGCCGGCCCGTGCCGCTTCATCAATTTGGGCAGCGTCTTGCTTTCTCCGGTGGTGGCGATTTCCGGATGACCGGCCAGAACCTGTTCGACCAGCGTACTGCCGCAGCGGGGCATGCCGACGATGAAGACGGGCCGGTCGCCGGGAGCCCCGTGGGCCTGCGCGGCGCGGATGGCCGGCGCGGTGAAAAGCTCCGCGATCGTCCTGAGGCGGCCTAATGCAGCCGCTTCGTCATAGGGCGCCAAGCCGTGCCTTAGCTTGTTGGCGGCTTGCATGGCGGCGAAGGCCCGCGGGGCGTCGCCCAGATCATCGAAACTTTTGGCGAGAGCGAAGGCAAGTTCGCTCCGGTCGGCGGCCGGCAATCGGTGCTGCGCGCCGGCGAGGCGGCTCAGCACGCCAAACACCTGGCTTGTGGGCGTCACCCGCTCCAACTCGATGCAGAGCCGCACCGGCCTGACGGCGCGGGGGGCGAGCCGGTTCGCCCGCAGGAAAGCGGCACGCGCCGGTTCGCGTCGGCCGAATTCCGCCAGGGTGATGCCGTGATCGAGCCAGATCTTATATTGCGACGGGTCCAGGGCGATCGCCGCGCGGTAACGTGAGAGAGCGGCTGCGGCCTGGTCGGTCTTGGCAAGGATCGACCCCAGATTGGCTTGGAACAGAGCTTCCTGGGGATCGATCAGCATGGCCCGGCGGGCCGGGGGAACCGCATCGGTGAAATCGCTGTTCGTCTCGGCGATCATGGCGAGATTGCTATTGGCCGCCCCGGTCTGCGGCGCCAGCACGATCGCGCGCCTGAGTTCGAGGAGGGCGGCCTCCTCCTCCGATCTCTCCATATGGCGGACGGACAGAACGAAATGGGCGGGAGCGTAATCGGACCGCAAGCTCAAGGCGCGGCGGAGGAGGGACGCCTCCCGCGCCGGATCGGCGATATGGGCCATCAAATAGGGAACGGGATCGTCGGGCTGAGAGACGATCGCCGCGCGCTTATGATCCAACCTGTCCAAATGAAATACCCGCCCCCGTTGCGATCCGGGGGCATTCTAGGCACTCAGCTTTGCTCGCTTGTGTCCCCTTGGTAACGCCGTATTGCGGGCAACCCTCAGCCGCCCATGCAGGCCGCGTTGAGAATGCCGATGGTGACGGCGACGCCGGCCACGAAGATGCCGGCGGAGACTTCGCCCCGTTCGATCGGCTTGACCAGGCCGTGCATCACGCGGGTAACCACCCACAGCCCGGCCAACTGCGCCACCAGGGCGATCGCGCACCAGGCCGGGACTTCCCACAGCGTGGAGGAAGCCCGCACCACGCCCGCCACCGGAATGGCGAAACCGATCAGCGCGCCGGCGAAGGAGATGGCCGAGGCGGCGTTACCCTGGCGGATGAGGCCGATATCGTCGAACGGCGTGGCCCACAGCCAAAGGCCGGCGAAGATCAGCAGCATCACCGAGGCAAGCGCGAAATGGGCCGCGAAGGAAATCAAATTATCCAAGGGGATCAAGGCAGAAATCATAATCTCTAATGTCCTTTATCAGGAAAATACATGGGGGACGAAATGGCACATATCGGTGGTGATCAGGCCCTCGGCCTCGCGGATGCCCATGCCGCGCGCTTCGTCGCCGATGATCCAGACGCCCAAGACCGCCGAGCCGTGGGCGCCGGCGCGGGCCAACGGGGCGCGGGCCTGCCAGACATAGCCTTCGGCGCCGTACTCGCCGTCCTGGCTCTCCATCACCGAGCCTTGCGCGTCGTAAATCGTGATATTGGCGCCCTCGCGGCCGAGCAACGCCTTGCGCACCACACCTAAGGGAGATTGCGCCATGATGCGCTCGCGCTCGAACGAGGCCGGCAACAGATAGTCATGCTGGGGGAACATCTCCCACAGCTGCGCCAGGATCGCCTTGTTCGACAGCACCATCTTCCAGGCCGGTTCGAGGAATTGCGTACCAGCGATCGGGATGTTGAAGCCGAAGCTTTCCTTCACCATCCATTCCCAGGGATAGAGCTTGAACAGCCGCGCGATCACCGTTTCGTCGAGGTCTACGAACTTCTCGCGGCCGCGGTCCCAGCCGATATCGGCGATGTCGATGCGGGTGGTGGCGAAGCCGGCATCGATGGCGCAGGCTTCGATATATTTGAGATTTCCCTCATCCTCGACATTGGGCATGACGCAGGACAGATGCAGGTGCCGGCGCGAATCCTGGCTGGGAATGCCACGCAACAGCTGGCGGAAGCGCTCGATCAGCCCTTCCTCCAGGCTGTTGAACTGGTCCGCTTGCGGAAAACAGGCCTGCTTCCAATACCATTGCACGATGGCCGCCTCGAACAGCGAGGTCGGCGTGTCGGCATTGTATTCCAAAAGCTTGGGCGGGCCCGAGCCGTCATAAGCCAGATCGACCCGGCCATAGAGATGCGGGTCCTTGCGCTCCCAGCTGTGCTTGACCAGATCCTCGGCCAAGCCGGAAATACCGAACAGGGCCAGGCGGCGATCGTCGATGACCTGCTGGACGGCCTGCATGCACATGCTGTGCAGCTGGTTGCCGACCTGCTCCAGACCGTCGATCTCGGCCGAGGTGAAGGCCCAGAAATTGTCCTCGCACCAATAGGGCGCGGCGTCGAAGGTGTGGAAATCGAAACCGATCGCCTCGACCGCGGACTGCCAGTCGGGGCGGGCGGTAATGAGTTGGCGCTGCATGAGTTAGCCCTGATTTCTTACGCTGGCGCCGCCAGCATCGCGTTGTGGGGAGACGATCCGGCTAGTCGCGGTGCGACGGCCAGACTGGACGCCTGGCATAGGGCCGCGACGACGGCGGGCGGCCGCCACAACGTGACCCTTTAGGGCGGGAAAAAAATGGCGGCAGGTCGCGTTTCCGTCGTTGCCAAGGCCATCAGCCTTGGCCACCTCAGTCGCCAGTCCTGTCGCCATTTTTTTCTCCGTGCTGGTAGTGTCAGTGTGAGAAATCAGGGCTTAGCCTCCGGAAGTGCGGGCTGCGCTGGCCATCGCGGTGCTGCCGAAGCCGCCGCGGGTGACCGAGGAGGAGGAGGGGCGAACCGCCGCCGGGGCGCCGCCATGCCAACCGGGATTGGAAACCACCGTACTTGCGCCGCCGGTGCCATAGCCGCCGGCATAGGTGGTGCCGCCGCGATCCACGAAGACCGGGTAATAGGCGGTCGAACGACCGAAACCGCCGCCGATCATATAGCCCATCATGTAAGGCACGAACCAACCGCCGCCACCCTGCACCACGCTACCGCGCGGTACGCACGCGCCGGGACCGTAGACATCCTCGCAGGTGGCCTGGGTGTCGTATTTCGGCGCCTCGGCCATCTTCTCCATGGCCTGGGCATAGCCATCGCGGCAGGCCTGCACCCCGTCCATGTCCTTGGCTTGCGCGAGGCAGGCATCGAGAGTGCGGTAGACCACCTGCTCCTGCTGAGCCTGCGGCACGCCGACCTGCGAGCGTCGCTGCGGCTGCTTGTCGTCGCAGGCGGAGAGGAGGGCGACGGCGGAAACCGCCGCCGCCAGAGCGGCTATGCGGCCGGTGCGGATCATGGTCGTTACTTCTTCAGCGCGGCCAGGCGGTCGAGCACCGACGTCGACGGCTTGGTGTCGGACGCTTCGGCCAGAGCCTCGGCGACAAACTGGTTTTCGGGCGCGGCCGGGGTCTTGGCCAACACCTGGGCCTTCAGGCGGTTGGCTTCGGCATTGGCGCGCAACTTTGCTGCTTCGTTATTCATGGCCGACAGGGCGACATTAACGCCGCTGGCCTGCTCATCCGAGCGCAGACCGGCGATTCGGGCGGCCTTCTCGGCTTGTTCCCTGGCCCGCTGGCTGTCGATCTGGGCGCGGGTCAAGGCGCGTTGCGCTTCGTCGAGATGGGATTTGGCGGTCTTGAGGTCGGCGGCCTTTTCTTCGTAAGCCTCGGTGGCTTCCTTCAGCAGGCTGGAGGAATCGTCGACGTCGCGGCGATGCTGCTCGAGTTCGGGCGCCATTTTCTCCAGCTTGTCGACCAGTTCGTTGAGGCCGGCTTCGATCTGGCCCCTGTCGGAGTCGGAGGTAGCGGAATCCTGCAGTCGGGCTTGCAGCTTTTCGGCGGCGCCGAGATATTGCTTGTAGAGCTTGTCGAGTTTCTCGAACTCGCCGACCTCGTGGGCATGGGACTGGCGCAGCTCCATCAGCAGCCTGCCGGCCGCGTCCAGGGTCTTCTCCTTGACCGCCAGATCAGCCTGGCCGGCGGCGTCCTTGTCGGCCAGGGCCAACAGGCCGGCCAGATCCTTGGCGATCTTCTTGGTCTTGATCAGACCGAACGCCGTGAAGAACTCGAACATGGGGGATCTCCTTTTGCCGCTCGAAGCGGCTCTCCAATTCTTCAATTCGGGAATCTCACGATCGATCTTTTCATCGATGGCATCGCGCAGCCACTCCGCCTGGCTCTTGCCGCTTTCCTCGACGGCGACGTCGAGGGCCGCCTTGTCCCGCGGCACGACATAGACCGAACCGCCGCTTTCCAGTCGTTTGCGGCGATTATAGAGAGCTTGGCGCGATAGCTTCTGATCTTCCGTCATGTGTACACTAGTGTACAAAAATTCCAATTATTGTCAACTAGTGTACGTTAGCAAACCTATTTCGTCACCAAATCAAAGGCTTGGTGCAAGACCGGATCGTCCGGATCCTCGATCACCGGCGTGTCGATCAGCATATCCGGCAGCACGAAACGCGGCGCCTTATCTCCGGCCGGGCGGGTCATCGTGGCGGTCGGGAAGCCGACCACCAGCCCGCTCTTCTCCAGCTTGAAGGTTTCGATGGCCGTCTGGCTGGTGGCGAGATCCGCCGTCTTCTCGCCGATCACCAGCGCGAGCCGCTGATCCTGCACCGCCGCCGCCAGCACGGCGCAGGCCGAGTAGCTGTCGCGGTTGATCAGCACGAAGACCTTGCCGTCGAAGCGCGGCTCGGGGTGCGGATCGGTCAGGGGACCGTCCGCATGCAGCTGGAAAGGCTTGCGGGCGAAACGGGACATCAGGTCGGCCGCGAAGACGTCGCCGCCGCCCGGATTGTCGCGCAGATCGATCAGCAGAATCCCTGTCTCGCGGTCGCGGAAGCCATCGAAGGCCTGGTCGAGGAACTTCCGGAACTCGGCTTCGTCACCCCCGCCGCGGAAATTGCGGAAGATGCCGGGCCGCAGATAGGCGACCTGGCCGAATATCCGCGCCTTGCGGGAGTGGCCGTCCAACACCAGAACCGGCGCCTGCTTCTTGGCATTGCCGGCCATTTCGGCCTCGGTCAGGAAGGGCACCACCTCGTGGAACAATACTTTCTTGCGCGCGAAGGTCAGTTCGACATGATCCGCCGACGGACCGAGATCGAGCCACAGCGCCATCGGAAAGTCTGTCTCGAGCAGGGTCTGCGCCATGAAAGAATTGTCGGCTGACAGATTCAGCGCGGCGCGGGCGAAGACCGTGCGGATCGGCTCGCGGTTGATCGCATAGATCTCCTCGCCGCGGCGGATGCCTTTCAGTCCGCTGCGATTTTCGGCGACGTAATAGCGGCCATGCACCAGCTTGAGATAGAGCGGAAACGCCTTGCCGCCCTTGCCGAGATACTCGCGGAAAGCGGCGTAGTTGGCGTCGATCCGGGCATGTGAGACGCCGCCGGCGGCCACGAAGCGCTGAAACCGCTTCGCCACGTCGGGGACGGTCTCTTCCGCGGTGATGGCGTCCAGCGAAGCCTGGTACAGCGAATCGTAATGCGGCTTGTCGAGATGGACGAAAAGCTCGGGATCGGACTGCTGCAGCGTTTCGTAGAGTTGCTGGAAGTCGGCCCGAATCTCGTCGGCAGAGAGAGTGTCACCCGCGAAGGCGGGCAGGCCGGCAAGCAGCAGGAAGAAAGCGAGAAGGGACCTCATGGGTCTATTTTAAACGGTCGGAGCAATCCCGTCATGTCCGCGCAGGAGGGCAATCAGTTCGTCAGGCAGATGGACATGATCCAGGGGAAGAGGGCGTTCACAATTCTTCGAGCTCCCTCGCCGTTACCACCGTGGCGATGCGGCGCAGCAGCCCCAGGGAGGCCTCATGCTCCGCCTCGGTCGCGGCGGAGCAGAGATCCTCGACCACCACAACCTGATAGTCGCGGTCATGGGCGTCGCGCGCGACGGCCTGCACGGCCCAGGCGGTGCTGACGCCGCCCACCACCACGCGCTCGATCCGGCGTGCCCGCAGGGCCGCTTCCAGATCGGTACCGTAGAAGGCGCTGACCCGCGGCTTGATCACCACCAGATCGGCGAGATCGTCCCGGATGCCGGGATGAAACGCCGTGCCCGGGGTGCCGAGCGCCAGCGCCCCGTACTCGTGGGCGCCGCCGAAGAGGGGCGAGGTCTTCGGCTGGTTCACGTAGCCGGGGGCGAAGCCGACCTTGACCAGGATGGTGAGCCAGCCCTTGGCGCGGGAGAGGGCGAGGGCCTGGTTGACCCGGCCGATCCGGGCCTCGTCGAGGACCATCCCCGTGCCCCTGGCCAGCTTGCCCTCCGCATGGGTGATGTCGACGATGTAGTCCAATCCGATGAAGGCTGTGTTCATATCCGGCTCCTGTTCTGCTGGGGTGAAGGGGGCGCGTCCCGGTGGATGGCGTATTTCCGCTCCAGGGTGTCGAAGCCCGGCTTGTCGACCAGGCGCTGGCGCTCGGCGAAGGAGGCGAGCAGCCAGCTCGCCTCGTCGACGGCGCCGTGGTCGCGCAGCGCCGTGAGGGCATGCTGCATGCCGAGGACGGCGCCCTGGAGCGCGGCATTGGCGTAGAGCAGCAGGCTGAAGCCCATCTCCGCCGCCTGAGCCTGGCCGATGACGGGGGTCTTGCCGCCGACGACGATGTTCAGCAACTGCGGCACGCCCAGGGTCTTGGGCACCTGCCGCACCTCCCCCAGGGATTGCGGCGCTTCCAGGAAGGTCATGTCGGCGCCGGCCTCGATATAGCGCTGGGCCCGGTCGAGCGCCGCCTCGAAGCCTTCGCCGGCGCGCGCATCCGTGCGGGCGATGACGACCATGCCGTCGCGCCGCGCATCGACCGCCGCCTTGACCTTGGAGACCATTTCCGCGGCCGGGACGAGCTCCTTCCCCTCGAAATGGCCGCAGCGCTTGGGCGACGCTTGGTCCTCGAGCTGGATGGCGCTGGCCCCGGCACGCTCCAGCATGCGCACCGTATGGGTGACATTGACGGCATTGCCGAAGCCGGTATCGGCGTCGACAACGAGCGGCAGCTCGGTCACGTTGCGGATCGCCATGGTATGGGCGACTACCTGGCTCAAATCCATGAAGCCCAGATCCGGCAAGCCCATGCTCATATTGGTAAGGCCGGCGCCGGTGAGATAGAGCGCCTGGAAGCCGAGATCCGCGATGATACGCGCGGCCAGGGCGTTCGGCGCCCCCGGCAGCAGCATGCCGCTCCGGCTCGCCATGATGTCGCGCAGCGCCTGGATGTGATTGTTCATAGCTTGCTCCTTTCGCCTGCCGCCGCTCGGCTCGTGAGCGGAACGGCGTTTTCTTGGGCGCTATTAGGAGCCTCGGGCAACCCTGCGGTCCAATATATTGAAATTCGTCTTTTGATATGTTTTATTTATCGAATGGAGCTGAGACATCTTCGCTATTTCCGTGCCGCCGCCGAGATGCTGCATATCGGCCGCGCGGCCGAGACGCTGCGCATCGCGCAGCCGGCGCTGACGATTCAGATCAAGGCTCTGGAACGCGAGTTAGGCGTCGCGCTGTTCGATCGAATCGGCCGGACCGTCGCGCTGACCGAGGCCGGCCGGCATTTCCTTGCCGAGGCAACGGCCATTCTCCAGCATGTCGAGCGGGCTAGCCTGGCGGCCCGGGAGATTGGCGGTGGCTTCGCCGGTAGGCTCCGCGTCGGCTTCACGGAATCCGCCGCCTTCAGCCCCATCGTGACGACGGTGCTGACCGCGTTCAGGGCACAATGGCCCGCGGTGACGCTAGCGCTGGAAGAAAGCCACACGGAAGATCTCATCACCGGCATGCTCCAAGGCCGGATCGACGTCGCCTTCGTCCGGCCGCCGATCCGGGCGGAAGCGAGGTTGTTGGCAACGCCGCTGGCGGATGAGGCGATGATGCTGGCGATGCCCGCCGGGCATCACCTCGCCGGTGCCGATGCCGTCTGCCTCGGCGATCTGGCTGAAGAGGACTTCGTCGTCTATCCGCGCAGGCACGGCACGGGGCTTTCGGACAACGTCATCGCGGAGTGTCACAAGGCCGGCTTCGCGCCCCGGATCGTGCAGGAAGCGCCGCAACTCGCCGCCACGATCAACCTCGTCGCTGCCGGCGTGGGCATCGCTATCGTGCCCGCATGCATGCGGGAGGTGCGCCAGGGGAGCGTCGTGTTCGTCGACATCGGGGATCTGGAGGTCAAGGCCCATTTGGCGATCGTCCACCGGGAGCGGGACGCGTCTCGGACGGTTCAGAATTTCTCAGCGACGGCCCGGTCGTTCCAGATATAAGCGCCGAAGAATTGCCTAAGCGGCGAAACTGCCCATTTAGTGGCAGGAGAAAGCCCGGCGAGCCGAATACCTTGATCGCGGCCGGGGCCTATGGGACAAAGCCCGATAGCCCTTTGGAGAGTGCCCAATGACGGGGAATTCCCGCACCTACTACGTCACAACGCCGATCTACTACGTCAATGATGCGCCACACATTGGCCACGCCTACACCACGCTGGCCTGCGACGTGCTGGCGCGCTTCAAGCGGCTGGACGGTTTCGACGTCAAATTCCTGACCGGCACCGACGAGCATGGCCAGAAGGTCGAGAAATCGGCGCAGGCCGCCGGCATCGATCCGCAGGCCTTCACCGACAAGGTATCGCAAAATTTCCGCGACCTGGCCGGGGTAATGGGCTTCTCCAACGACGATTTCATCCGCACCACCGAGGAGCGCCACAAGAAGTCGGTGCAGGCCCTGTGGGACCGCCTGCTCGAGCGCGGCGCCATCTATCTCGGCGCTTACGAGGGCTGGTACTCGGTGCGCGACGAAGCCTTCTGGGGCGAGGACGAGCTGCAGACCGCTGCCGACGGCAGCAAGGTTGCACCAACCGGCGCGCCGGTCGAATGGGTCAAGGAACCCAGCTATTTCTTCAAGCTGTCGGACTGGGGCGACAAGCTGTTGGCCTTCTACGAGGCCAATCCGGACTTCATCGCGCCGGCAAGCCGCCGCAACGAGGTGATCAGCTTCGTCAAAAGCGGGCTGCAGGACCTGTCGATCTCGCGCACCTCCTTCACCTGGGGTGTAAAGGTGCCGAACGATCCGGCCCATATCATGTATGTCTGGCTCGACGCCCTGACCAACTACATCACCGCGCTGGGCTTTCCCGACCAGTCGGGCGACTACGCCAAATTCTGGCCCGCCGACCTGCACATGGTCGGCAAGGACATCCTGCGCTTCCACGCCCTCTATTGGCCGGCCTTCCTGATGGCCGCCGATCTCGCGCCGCCCAAGCGCGTCTTCGCCCATGGCTGGTGGACTAATGAGGGCCAGAAGATCTCGAAGTCGCTGGGGAACACCATCGATCCGGTGAAGCTGGTCGAGCGCTACGGCCTCGACCAGACCCGCTATTTCCTGCTGCGCGAAGTGCCGTTCGGCAATGATGGCGATTTCTCGAACCGCGCCATGATCAATCGCATCAATGCCGAGCTGGCCAATGGCCTGGGCAATCTGGCGCAACGGTCCCTGTCGATCATCGCCAAGAATTGCGAGGGCAAGCTGCCGGAACCGGGCGCCTTCACCGCCGACGACGAAGCTCTGCTGGACCAGGCCAAGGCGCTGCTCGGCACCATGCGCGACGCGCTGGACCGCCAGCAATTCCACGACGCGCTGGAAGCCATCATGGTCGTTGTGCGCGCCGCCAACGGCTATATCGACGTGCAGGCGCCCTGGTCCCTGAAGAAGACCGACCTGGCCCGCATGGGCACGGTTCTCTATGTGCTGGCCGAGACCGTGCGCCGTGTCGCGCTGCTGCTGCAGCCGGTGATGCCGGACTCGATTTCCCGCATGCTCGACCAGCTGGCCGTGCCCGAGGACAAGCGCGACTTCATCCATTTCGACGAGCTTCTCGTCGGCGGCACCGCTTTTCCGGCGCCGCAAGGCGTGTTTCCGCGCCATGTCGAAACCGAGGAGGGCGCCTCTTAATGCTGGTCGACAGCCACTGCCATCTCGATTTCCCGGAATTCGCCGAGGATTTCGAGCAGATCATGAGCCGGGCGGCGGAAGCCAATGTTGGGCTGATGCTGACCATCTGCACCCATCTGTCGCGCTTCCCCCGCGTGCTGGCGGTGGCCGAGCGCTTCGACAACGTCTATTGCAGCGTCGGCATCCATCCCCACGAAGCAGGCGAGGAGACCGAAGTCACCGCCGAGCAGTTGGTCGAGTTGGCTAAGCATCCGAAAGTGGTCGGGTTCGGCGAGACCGGGCTCGATTACTTCTATGAGCATAGCCCGCGCGAGGCGCAGAAGAGGAGTTTCCGCGCTCATATCGAAGCGGCGCGCATCGCCCAACTGCCGATCATCATCCATACCCGCGACGCCGACGAGGACATGACCGCCATCCTGGAAGAGGAGATGGGCAAGGGAGCTTTCCCGGGCTTGGTGCATTGTTTCAGTTCGGGGCGGGCATTGGGCGAGAAGGCGGTGGAGTTGGGTCTCTATATTTCCCTGTCTGGTATCCTGACCTTCAAGAAATCCGAGGATCTGCGCGCTACGGCCCGCGACCTGCCGCTGGAGAAGCTGCTGGTCGAGACCGATTCGCCTTTCCTGGCGCCGATCCCGCATCGCGGCAAACGCTGCGAACCCGCCTTCGTGGCGCAGACCGCCGGCGTCCTGGCCGATATCAAGGGGCTGAGCCCGGCGGCCCTGGCCGACGTCACCACCGACAATTTCTTCACGCTGTTCAGCAAGGTTCCGCGGTGAAGGTCACGATCCTCGGCAGCGGCGCCGCCGGGGGCGTGCCGATGATCAGTTCCGGCTGGGGACGGTGCGACCCGGCCAATCCGAAGAATCGCCGCCGCCGTCCATCGGCCCTGGTCCAGGTCGACGGCAAGACCATCCTGATCGACACCAGCCCGGATCTGCGCGAGCAGCTTTTGTCGGCTGAAATCAGCCACTTGGACGCCGTTCTTTTCACGCATGCGCATGCCGACCATCTGCATGGGATCGACGATCTGCGCGAAGTGAACCGGGCCATGCGCGCCTCGATTCCGGTCTATGCCGCCGCCGCGACCCTGGCTGAGATCGATGCCCGCTTCGATTACGTCTTCACGCCGCTAAACATCGAGACGAGCACCATCTACAAGCCCTGGCTGATCCCCAACGCGGTGGAGGGCCGTTTCGAGGCGGCGGGCATTGGCGCCATTTCCTTCGACCAGGACCATGGCTACAGCCGCACCACCGGCTTTCGCATAGGAAACATGGCCTATTCGACCGACGTGCTGCATTTGCCCGAGGAATCGATGGCGCAGCTGGACGGGCTGGATCTGTGGATCGTCGGCTGCCTGATCGATACGCCGCACAATACCCACGCCCATATCGGCAAGGCGCTGGAATGGCGCGAGCGGCTGAAGCCAAAACACATGGTTATCACCCATATGAGCCCTCGGCTCGACTACGATACTTTGCGGCGCGAGCTCCCCGAGGGCGTCGAGCCCGGTTATGACGGATTGGTGTTGACCCTATGAGTCTCAATGTTTGCCTTGTCGGCTATGGTTATGTCGGCAAGACCTTTCACGCCCCGCTGATCGCCGCCACGCCGGGCCTCGTGCTGCACGGCATCGTCTCCAGCAAGCCGGAAAAGGTGGAGACCGATTACCCCGGCGTTACCGTCTGGCCCGATCTCGGCGCCGCCCTGGCCGATCCGGCCATCGATCTGGTGGTGATCGCCACCCCCAACGAGCTGCATGCGCCTCAGGCCCATCAGGTGCTGGATGCCGGCAAGCATGTGGTGGTCGACAAGCCCTTCACCCTGACCGTGGACGAAGCCAAATCGGTGATCGCCCATGCCAAGACCGCCAACAAGCTGCTGTCCGTCTTCCACAATCGCCGCTGGGACGCCGATTTCCTCACCCTGCAAAGGCTGATCGGGGAGGGCGCGCTGGGCAAGGTGCGGGAATTCACGTCGCATTACGACCGCTTCCGGCCGACCGTGCGCGACCGCTGGCGCGAAAGCGACATACCAGGCGCCGGCACCTGGTACGACCTCGCGCCGCATCTGATCGACCAGGCGCTGGTGCTGTTCGGAGCCCCCGACGCGATCTCGGCGGACATCCAGAAGCAGCGCGACGGCGCCAAGGCCCCCGATTATTTCCATGCGGTGCTGAACTATCCCGATATCCGGGTCATTCTGCACAGCAGTTGCCTGGTGGCCGACAGCCGCTTCCGCTTCTCCGCCCATGGCGACAAGGGCAGCCTGGTCAAATATGGGCTGGACCGCCAGGAGGACGCGCTGAAGGCTGGCAGAACCCCGGGCGACGAGGGCTGGGGCGCCGATGACGGCGTGGCCTTCCTGACCGTGGCGGGCGAGGGCGACACCACCCGAGAGGCGCCTTTGGCCTTGGATTTTGGCGATTACCGCCGCTTCTATATGGGGGTGCGCGACGCCGTCGCCGGCACCGGCGCCAATCCGGTGCCGGGAGAGCAGGCGCTCGACGTTATGAAGTTGATTATGCTCGGTTTGCAGAGCGCCGAAGGGTGAGTTTTTTGGGCCTCACCTTTGACACGGGAATCATGCAACTATAGTAGGGCCCTCCGGTATAAGATGTAGTCCCTCGCCGAAGGAGGCACAGCATGACTCGCCGGTCTATCGCAGTCGGCGTTCGGTTTCTCGCCCTCGCCGCTTTGGTCGCGCTGGACGCCTGCGCGTCGCCGGACCATATCATCACCTTGGACGACCCCGAAGAGGCCCAGGAATTCCAGCAATCCCTCGGCCAGTACGCCACGTCGGTCGACCAGATGCTGCAGGATACCCAGAAGGGCCAGAACGTCTCCGAATTTTCGATGGGAATGCTGTCCTACAACATCCTGATGACCGTCAGCTCGACGGATAAATCCCTGCATGATTACTTCAATTCCGGCGGACAGGATATTCAGGACTATTTGAAGACCCGCTTCCAGGACCATCCGGAACAGGAGCTCGAGGCGCTCGACAGAATGAGCGCCCGCGGCACCTATCCGCTGCGCTCGAGCGCGCGCTATACGCTGGAAGCGCTCACCCACATACCCGACGCGCACGACCCGCCGGCGGTTCAGCAGCAAAGCCGGGCTGAACTGGCGGTCGCGCTTGAGAGGACCAAATCGTCCCTCACCGAAGCGGCCGAGGAAGTGCGCGCCAGCAAGTAACCCTGATTGTGCCGCTTCAGCGCTGATCGACGCCGTGCCAGGATGCCTGGCAGCTCTAATTCTTATCGATATCGTCCGCCAGCTGGCCGAGCAGGGCGCTCATCGCCGCGGCTATCGTGGCCGCATCGCCGCCGGACACCGGCTGGCTGTAAGAAAAATCGCCGCCGCGCAGCGATCCGTCGCCTTCGGTGACCTTCCAATTTCCCGACAATCTGGCTTCCCCCGCGCCGCGATCGGCGGCGAATTCGTCGATCGAGACCTGCAGCTTGGGCTGGTCCGCTCCAACGGATACGGGCCCGGCGGCGCGCGGACGGCGTAGCGCTATATCCTGGGCCAGAATGCGCGCTGTCATGCGCTCCAACCCTTCGGCCCAACGGTCATATTCGTCGATCTCGACCGCTTGCGGCCCGGCGCGCGTCACCAGCTGCGGCCGGTCGTAGAGTTCCGGCAGCTTCACCGTCGCCAGATGAAATTGCGGCCGGTCCCGCGCCGGGCTGGCTTTCGGCGCGGTGGTCGACAGGGTGAAATAATGGTTCTCCGGGCTGCCGGCGCAGGCGGACACCAGCAGCACGGCCGCCAAAATCGGGCTCTTTCTCATTTCTTGCCCCTGATCAGCGATTCCGGATGGCTTTCCAGATAATCGGTCAATTGATGCAGCGAGCCCGCGGCAATGCGCAGCTCGGTCAGCGTGCCGGCCAGGTCGCCGCCGGCGGGATCCGAGGACAGGGCGTCGCCGACGGTGCCGAGCGAGGCGGCGGCCTGCTTCAACGCCTGATCGGCCGAGCGCGAGGCGGAGCGCAACTCGTTGAGCATCGGCCCGACCTGCGGCTCGGCCTCCTTGGTGATGGTTTCGAAATGCGCCATGCTGCGCTCGAGCGACGTCAGCGAATTCTTCAGCTCCGGCGAGCGGACGATCTGATCGACCCCATCTACCGCCGATTTCACGCTGACCAGCACGTCCTTGGCCGATTGCATCACCGAATCGAGGTCCGAATCGCCGATGGTCGGGATCTCGGGAATGGGACCGGCATCGATCATCTCGGCCTTGGGCGCGCCCGGCATGAAATCGAGCGAGACCAGCTTCTGGCCGGTGATCAGACTGCCCGACATCAGGCGCGCCCGCAGGCCGCGCTGCACGAAGCGGCGGAAGGCGTCGTAGGAGCGCGGGCGGAATTCCCCTTCGGCGATGTCGGGGGCGTTGAGCAGGCGCACGCGCTGCGGCTCGACATCGATCATCACCGGTACCGTCTGCAGGTCGGTCTTGGCGTCATATTCGAGATGGACGTCGGTCACGCTGCCGATCTGGATGCCGCGCAGCCGGACGGGCGCGCCCGGCGCCAGGCCGTCGACGCTGCCGGAGAAATGCAGCAGGAACGGGATCTTGCGGGTGAACAGCGCGTCGCGCGCCTTCTCGACATTGGTGTAGAGCTCGAAGGTGGCGCCGGCCTTGGCCACCTCGCCGGTATCGCCGCCCGGCGGCACGTCGAAGGCGATGCCGCCGGTCAGGATCGCCTGGATCGATTCGGTTTGCAGCCTCAAGCCGGAGGAGCCCATCTCGACGGTGAAGCCCGAAGCGTTCCAGAAGCGCGAGCCCTCATGCACCAGCGTGTCGTGCGGCGACTGGACGAAGATCTGCACTGTGGCGGTGCCGTCCTGGTCCGACAGCTGGTAGCCCAGCACCTCACCGACCTTGATGCCGCGGAACGAGATCGGCGCGCCCTGGATGATCGAGCCCAGCCGGTCGGTCCTCAGCACATACCGGGTGCCGGGCACGTCGGCGCTGATCACCGGGGGTTCGTCCAGCGCGGTGAAACTGCGCTCCTCCTCGCCGTCACCGGGATCCATTTCGATATAGGAGCCGGAAATCAGGGTGGAGAGACCGGTGATGCCCTCGGCCGAAAGGCGCGGGCGCACCACCCAGAAACGGGCGCCCTGGGTCAGATGCGGCTTGGCGTAGACGTTCATCCGCGCTTCGAGGGTCACGCTTTTGAGGTCGCGCGCGGGCTTGACCGACTCGACGGTGCCCAGCTCGATATCGTGATGCTTGATCTTGGTCTTGCCGGCCTCGATGCCCTCGGCGCTGGCGACATGGATCGTGATCATCGGCCCGCGTTCGGCCAGGGTGCGGATGCCGAGCCAGCCGGCCGCCATCAGGGCGACGATCGGAACCAGCCAGATCAGATGGAAGCGCCGCCGCGTATGGTCGGCGGTCGGATGGTCACCAGGGTCAGGCATGGTTTTCTCCCGCCGCGTCCCACAATAGGCGCGGATCGAAAAATTCGGTGGCCAGCAACGTCACGAACACGACGCCGCCGAACGCCAGCACGCCGAGGCCCGGCAGCACTTCGGCGATGTTTCCGAGCGTCACCAGCGCGGTCAGCAGCGCCGCCACCACCACATCGACGGTGGACCAGCGTCCGATCAGCTCGATCATGCGGTAGAGCCGGGTGCGGTCGGTCAGCGCCTTGCCGCTGCGAAACCGAGCCGAGAGGATTAGCCAACTTAGCCCGAACAGCTTTATCAGCGGTACGGCGATGCTGGCGGTGAAGACGATCGCCGCCAGCGGCCAGTCATTACCGCGCGCCAGTTCGACGACGCCGCCCAGAATGGTGGAGGGCGAGCCACGGCCCAGGGTGATCACCGTCAGCACCGGATAGATGTTGGCCGGCAGATAGAGGATGAAGCCGGTCGCGACCAGAGCGCCGGCCCGGTGCAGGCTGTGCGGCTTGCGCCGATGCAGGGTTGTGCCGCACCGCACGCAGCGGTCGCCGGGCTCCTGCACCATGCCGCAATCGACGCAGCCGAACCAGTCGGGACGGGGAGGGGTGTCGGCCGACGGGCCGGGCTTGATCTGTTCCCAGATGGCGTGGCGGTCGATCGCGAGCTCCAGAAAGGCCAGCACGACCACCAGCGCCCCCAGCATATAGAGGCCGGTGCCGACCGTGACGCTGGCCAGATCGTGCAGCTTGGTCAGCGCCACCAGCGTTCCGACCAGGAATACGTCCAGCATGGACCAGCCGCGCACGCGGTCGGCGAAATGCATCAGATTGGCGACCATAGCCGTTTTGTCGCCGCGCCTGAGAGTCACCAGCACCAACCCGAGCGCCACTAAACGCCCGAGCGGGGCCAGGATCGAGATGGCCAGCACCATCAGCGCGATGGGAATCAGATTGTCATGACCGGCCATGCCGCCGACGTCGGAGCCGAGATGAATGCTGCTCTTGCGGCCGCCGAATTCCAGCCCCATGAAGGGATAGATATTGGCCAGCGCGAACAGCAGCAGAGCGGTGAGGGTGAGGGCGCGCGCGGCGTCACCGTGATTGGCGCCAGCGCCGAACGAGCGGCGGCATCGCACGCAATTGCGGACATGATGAACCTTCGGCGGCGGCAGAACCTGCAGCAGCCCGCAATCGGGACATTCCAGCCAATGACTCGCGCTCATGGCGGAAAAGAGTACTGAGTTCAAAGGGATACGCCAGTGGTAAAAATTGGACGGACGACATCCGTTCAATTTTTACCACAAGCCAGCGCGGCGACTGAGCGGGCCACCCCTTTGATCTTGCCGGCTCTTACTTGCTGAGGATGGTCTGGGCGTCGCCCGCCAGGTTCTTGCCCTTCTCGAAATCCGGTTCGGCCAGCGCCTGCTTGGCCTTCACCACGGCTTCCTTCAGCGATTTCTGCACCGCCGGCGAGGAGTCCGGAATGGCGCCGTTGCCCTGATCGTCGCAAGGATTGCCCGGGCCGGCGTTGAAATCGGCGCCGCTCTTGCCTTCGAGACAGTTCAGCGTGTGCTGGATATGGAAGTGCAGCGTCTTCGGCGTATCGGCGGCGGCGGCCATGCCGGCATGGGCGGCGGCGGTGTTGATCTCCTGCACCGCGTCGGCAAAGGCGGGCAGGGCGAGGAGGGCGATGGAAACGCCAATGACGGCGATGCTCTTGGACATGATTTTCCCCTTGGTCCGATGATGGCACTCCAGAGGTGATGCCGCCAATGAGACTCTTCAAGCTGTGGTTTTATTCCGTCCGGGCAACCATGCTTTAGAAAAATAGTTCGATTCCAGCAGGTTGCACGGTGCGCTCCACCGGAGGTTGTCCGAACAACCCGCCCGCGGTAAATTAACGACCTGTCGGCAACTCTCGCGATTGGTCGGAGTCTCACGATGCTGGTGCGAACGATAGCTGTGCTGTGCCTGGGAGTTCTCGTCGCGGCCAATCCCGCGAGGTCGACCGCCGACGAGGTCGCCGGACACGTCACCGGCGTGGGCGGCATCTTCTTCAAGGCGAAGGACCCGAAAGCGCTGGCGGCCTGGTATCGCGACATGTTGGGCCTGCCGTTGGAAGCCTGGGGCGGCGCGATGCTGCGCTACGATGCGCCGAAGCATCCTCCCGTAACGACCTGGAGCGCGTTTCCCGCCACGACGACTTACTTCGCGCCATCGAGCGGCGACTTCATGATCAATTACGCGGTCGACGACATGGATGCGCTTGTCGCGCGGCTCCATGCCAAGGGCGTTGAGGTGCTGAAGCGCGACGACAGTGACGCCAATGGCCGTTTCGCATGGCTTCTCGATCCGGAAGGAAACAAGGTCGAATTGTGGGAGCCGAAGCCCAAGCCTTAGCCA
>Ga0302314_10004294_pt1 | contig 26234 bp, 29 predicted proteins | sample III_Palsa_N2_3_FD_200533 | JGI IMG/M metagenome (GOLD analysis project Ga0302314, IMG submission 200533) | Peat permafrost microbial communities from Stordalen Mire near Abisko, Sweden - III_Palsa_N2_3 | ecosystem: Environmental > Terrestrial > Soil > Palsa > Peat permafrost | place: Sweden...
GCCCAGCGGCCGCGCGGCCCGCGCCGGTCTATGTCCCCAGGCTGATCGAGGCGACGCCCGGACACCTGGTGGCTGAATTCGATCCGGTTTGATCGCCATCCCCTTCCTACCAAGAACGGCTCTCGCGAGTCGTTTGCGCTAGGTTTTGGCGCGGTCGAGACTATTTTGCGCGCATGCCCAGGATCGCTTCCACCCTCACCTTGCAGGAAACCACCGCCCTCACCCGCCGCGTCACCCAGCTGTCGGTGGCGACGGCGCTGGTCCTGAGCGCGATCAAGCTGGCCGCCTGGCTCGTCAGCGGTTCGGTGGCGATGTTGGCCTCCCTGGCGGATTCCGGCCTGGATGTGCTCGCCGCGCTGGCGGCCTATTTCGCCGTGCGCTACGCGGCCGAGCCGCCGGATCGTGAGCACCGGTTCGGCCACGGGAAGGCCGAGGCCTTCGCCAGCCTGGTCCAGGCGGGTCTGGTGTTCGCCTCCGCCGCCTTGATCGGCCGCGAGGCGGTGGCCCGGATACTGCGCCCTCAACCGATCGACCATCAGGGTTGGGGCATGGCGGTGATGGCGGTGTCGATCGTGCTGACCGGGGCGCTGATCTGGGCCCAAAGCCGGGTGCTCCGCAAGGCGAACTCGGTCGCGGTGAGCGGCGACCGGATGCACTACCTCGCCGATCTGGCCTCCAACCTGATCGCCTTCGCCGGGATCGGCATGAGCGCGGCGCTGGCCAACCCGCTGGCCGACTCAGTGGGCGGTCTGATCGTGGCGGCGCTGCTGGTATGGGGGGCGGTGAACGTTTTTCGCGGCGCCTCGCTGGAGCTGATGGACCACGAACTGGACGACGAATCGCGCCGCCGGATCGCGGCGTTGATGATGTCCGATCCCAGGATCCGCGACGTGCGCCATCTGCGCACCCGCGCGTCGGGGCCCTATATCCATGTCCAGATGCACGCCGAACTCGAATCGGCCCTGAGCCTGGTCGAGGCCCACGCGGTCATCGTGGCGGCGGAGCGGCGAATTCTGCAGGCCTTTCCAAGCGCCGACATCATCATCCACCCGGACCCGCCCGGCCATGCCGAGCCCCACGGCGGCGCTTTCCCCGAGGTCCATGAAGCCGAGGCGCTGGAGACGGCCAAAAATCGTTAAGCGTCAACGCGGTAAACGCAACCTTAAGAGGCTGGAGCGCTTGGTGCATTGATGCTTAACGCACCACCACCGCCGATCGCCGCCGGACCTGTCCCGATCGCTTCATGACCCTTGAGCGCACCTTGCACCACTTTCCGCTGGATCCGGCCTCGCGACAGGTGCGGCTGGCGTTGGGCGAAAAGCGGCTGCCGTTCCTCGAAGTGCAGGAACGCTATTGGGAGCGAAGATCAGGCTTTCTGAGGATGAACCCCTCGGGGGTGACGCCGGTGCTGATCGAGGTGAGCGGCGGAGCCCGGACGCTTGTCTGCGAGAGCCGGGCGATCCTGGAGCACCTCGAAGAGGCCGCGCCGGAGCCTGACCTCATGGGCCGCGATCCGGCCGAGCGGGCCGAGACCCGCCGGTTGCTGCAATGGTTCGACCGCAAGTTCGACTACGAGGTCAACGGCCTGTTGCTGCACGAGAAGATGGAAAAGCGCCTTCTTGGACTGGGCGCCCCCGAGCTGGCCAATCTGCGCGCCGGACGCGAGGCGCTACGTGCGCATCTGAACTATATCGAAGCGCTGCTGCAGGAGCGCGACTGGCTGAACGGCCGCCGGATGAGCCTGGCGGACTTCGCCGCCGCCGCGCACCTGTCGGTGATCGACTATTTCGGCGATATTCCCTGGCGTGACTTTCAGGGCGCGCGCACGTGGTACATGAAGTTGAAATCGCGGCCCTGCTTTCGCCCGCTGCTGGCCGACCGCTGGCCCGGCCTGGCGCCGGCGGCCCACTATGACGACCTCGACTTCTGAAACGCTGAAGGACCGCATCCGCGCCGAAGCCGGACGACTGGGATTCGAGGCCTGTGGGTTCACTTCGGTGGATAGGCCCTGGCCGGCCACTGCGCGCCTGGCTGAGTTCGTCGCTGAGGGCCGGCACGGCGAGATGGAGTGGATGGCGGCGACGCAGGCCCGGCGAGGCCACCCTCGGGCCATGTGGCCGGACGCCCGCTCGGCGATCGTGCTGGGGCTGAACTATGGTCCCGACCAGGACCCGCTCGCAGGTCTGGGCCGCCCGGACACCGGCGTGATCTCGGTCTACGCCCAGGGCGACGACTATCACGATCTGATCAAGAAGCGGCTGAAGGCCCTGGCCCGCTGGCTGGTCGCCGAGACCGGCTGCGAACTCAAGGTCTTCGTCGATACCGCCCCCTTGATGGAAAAGCCGCTGGCCCAGATGGCTGGGCTGGGCTGGCAGGGCAAGCACACCAATCTGGTGTCGCGCGGCTTCGGGTCGTGGCTGTTCCTGGGCTCGATCCTGACCGACCTCTTGCTTGAGGCGGACGCGGCCGAAACCGATCATTGCGGCGCCTGCCGCGCCTGCCTGGACGTCTGTCCGACCCAGGCGTTTCCCGCGCCCTACCAGCTCGATGCGCGCCGCTGCATCTCCTATCTGACGATCGAGCATGCGGGCCCGGTCCCGTTGGAGTTTCGCGCCGCGATCGGCAACCGCATCTATGGCTGCGACGACTGCCTGGCTGTCTGCCCGTGGAACAAGTTCGCCCAGACCGCGCGTGAAGGAGCCCTCCAGGCGCGCGACGCGCTGCGTGCGCCCGACCTGGCCGAGCTGGCGAAGCTGGATGACCAGGCCTTCCGCGTCCTCTTCGCCAAGAGCCCGGTCAAGCGTATCGGCCGCGACCGGTTCGTCAGGAACGTGCTCTATGCGGTGGGCAATTCCGGGGACCCCGCGATGAGGGTCGCTGCGCTCGAGAGGCTTGATGACCCATCGCCAGTGGTGCGCGACGCCGCGCAATGGGCGCTTGAGCGCCTCGCGATCGCTTAGAGAAAAGTCCGCACCTCAGCCAGGAACGCATCCAGCCGGTCGTGATGCACCCAGTGGCCGGCGCCTTCGAAGGCGGCGACGCGGGCGTTCTTGAAGTGCTGCAGCCGCCCGTCCTTCTCGGGGTTGGACGCCCAGCTCTCTGTTCCGTAGACCAGCAGGGTCGGGCAGGTGATGTTTCCCCACAACTCGTGCATCTCATCGGTGGTTACATCCACCGGCGACCACGAGCGCACATAGTTGTCGAACTTCCAGCTATAGGTGCCGTCTTCATTCTGGCTGACGCCGTGGACCGTCAGATAGCGCGCCTGTTCCGGCGTCAGATGGCGGTTCTCCGCCTGCATGCGGGCGCAAGCCTCCTCGATCGAGGCGTATCGGCGCGGCGTGCGGCCGGCCAGGGCTCGCTTTTCGTCTACCCAGGCCCGCATGCGCTCGCCGACGGTCCTGGCTGCGCGTTCCTTCAGCATGGCCGGCGACGGCCCCATCCCCTCGATCGCCACCAACTTCGACACCGCCTCCGGATAGACGCCCGTAAAGCGCAAGGCGATGTTTCCGCCCAGGGAATGGGCGATGATCCGGACCGGGGCCAGGCGCTGCTGATGGATCAGCTGGGCCAGGTCATAGACATAGGCCGACATGGAATAGTCGCCGCTGGGCGAATAAGCGCTGTCGCCGTGGCCGCGCAGATCGGGGGCGATGATGTGGTAGTCGCGGCGCAGCTCCTGGGCCACCCAGTCCCAGTTGCGGCAATGATCCTGGCCCCCGTGCACCAGGATGAGCGGCGGTGCGTCCGGGTTGCCCCAGTCCACATAGTTGAGGCGGAGCCGCTGGGAGATGAAGCTCTGGGAGGTGGGTCCGTAAGGCTGACTGGTCATGCGCGTTATCTAGACGATCCGCTGGAGCGGGCGCCAGGGGCGCCGTCACTCCTCCGTCGATAGCGCCTCCACCAGCCGCGCCATGAAGGCCGCGCCGCGCTGCATCTGCGAGATCTCGACATATTCGTCCGGCTGGTGGGCCTGGTCGATGGAGCCGGGGCCGCAGATGACCACCGAATAGCCGGCCTCCTGGAATTGACCGGCCTCAGCGGCGTAGGGGACCGCGCGGGTGGGGCCGTTGTCACCGGCCAGGCGCCGGGCGAAGGCCTCCGCCGCGCCGCCTGGCTCCAATGCGAAGGCCGGGGTGCGCGAGCGGCGCTCCACCGCGACGCCCACGCCGTCGAAGCGCGCCTTCATCTGGACGTCCAGCGCCCGCGCCTCTTCGAAAAAGCCGGTCAGGATGGCGTCCGGGTCCATTCCGGGCGGGGTGCGCAGGTCGAATACGAACACACATTCGCGCGCCAGGATGTTCAGCGCGGTTCCACCGTTGATCAGGCCGACGGTCAGGGTCGGCCATTTCGGCGTGAACGGCGAGGCGGGATCAGCCTCCCGCTCCAGCCGCTCGGCCAGGGCCGACAGCGAGGCCATCAGCTGGATCGCCGCCATATTGGCCGAGACGCCGAGATGGGTCTGGCTGGAATGGGCCTCGCGTCCGGTCACGGTGACCCGGTAAGACGTGATCCCCTTGTGCGCGCTGACCGCCTCCATGCCGGTGGGCTCGCCGACGATGATCGCTGCGGGCCTGGGTACGCTGGCGGCGATCTCCGCGATCAGGTCCGGCGCGCCCAGGCAGCCGATCTCCTCGTCATAGGAAAAGGCCAGATGCACCGGCCGTTTCAGCGGGGCGGAGACAAAATCCGGCGCCGTGGCCAGGGCCAGAGCCAGGAAACCTTTCATGTCGCATGTTCCGCGCCCGTAGAGCTTGTCGCCCCGCGGCGTCAGCACGAAGGGGTTCGACGTCCAGGGCTGCCCGTCCACCGGCACCACGTCGGTATGGCCCGACAGCACCACGCCGCCGGCCACATGCGGTCCGATACTGGCCAGCAGGTTAGCTTTGGAGCCATCGGCGTTGGCGACCCGGCGCGACGATACGCCGATATTCGCGAGCAGCGCCTCGACGTGGGCGACCAGCTCCAGGTTCGAACCGCGCGAGGTGGTGTCGAAGGCCACCAGTCTGGCCAGTTCGTCGATGGCGCGCGTGGCCAGGGTTTCTGTGTTCATCATGGCGGCACGCTACCTTGCGGTCGATCCCTGCCCAAGGCCCCCGCTTGGAATAAACGCCAGATGAGCCTAACTGCCTCCCAACATCCATGCCGGAGCGCCTCGATGATTACCCTCTACACCTGGACCACCCCCAACGGCCGCAAGGCCTCCATCATGCTGGAGGAGGTGGGGCTGGCCTACGAGGTCAAGCCGATCAATATCGGCAAGGATGAGCAGTTCTCTGCCGAATTCCTCGAGGTCGCGCCGAACAACAAGATCCCCGCCATCATCGACCACGACGCCCCCGGCGGCCCGCTGTCGGTGTTCGAGAGCGGCGCCATCCTGGTCTATCTGGCCGAGAAGACCGGCAAGCTGCTCGCGCCCTCGGGACCGGCCCGCTACAAGGCTCTGGAATGGACCTTCTGGCAGATGGGCGGCCTCGGCCCCATGCTGGGCCAACTCGGCTTCTTCGTCATGCGCTCCAAGGACAAGCCGCCCGAGGCCATCGAACGCTTCACCACCGAGGCGGCGCGCCTGTTCGCGGTGATGGAGAAGCGGCTGAAGGAGGCCCCCTATCTGGCCGGCGACGACTATTCGATCGCCGACATCGCCTGCTACAGCTGGACCCTGGCCGCCTCGACCATGATCAAACAGGCCGCGCCGGCGGCGTGGGGCGACAATCCCTCCATCGAGCGTTGGCTGAAGACCGTGGGCGAGCGGCCGGCCGTGATTAAGGGTTCGGCGATCCCACAGGTCTGAGACCGTTCACTCCAGCCCGGGCACGGGATGGCGCCGGCACAGCGCCATCACCTCTGCGTGGGTGCGCGCGGTCAGCGTTTCGTCCGTCGGGTTCCGCAGCACCAGCGTCATCCACTCCGCCAGGGCGACCATGTCGGCCTCGTCCATGCCCCTAGTCGTGCAGGCCGGCGTGCCGAGGCGGATGCCGCTGGGGCGCAGGGGCGGGCGCGGATCGTCGGGAATGACCTGCTTGTTGGTGGTGATCCCGATCCGGTCCAGCGCCTCCTCCGCCGCCCGGCCGTCCAGGCCGAAACTGGCGACCGTGTCGATGACCAGCAGGTGGTTGTCTGTGCCGCCGGTGACCAGGACGACACCCAGCTCGGTCAGCGCGGCCGCGAGCGCGCGGGCGTTCTTCAGGATCTGGGCCGCATAGGCGCGGAATTCCGGCTCGGCCGCCTTTTTGAAGGTGATGGCGGCGCCGGCCACGTTGTTCATGTGCGGCCCGCCCTGCAGTCCGGGAAAGACCGCCGCGTCGATGGTCCTGGCGTGGGCCTTTCGGGTCAGGATCAATCCGCCCCGCGGCCCGCGCAGGCTCTTGTGCGTCGTCGTGGTGACCACGTCGAAGCCGGCGTCGAAGGGATTGGCCATCACCCCCGCCGCCACCAGTCCGCCGATATGGGAGATGTCGGCCATGGTCAGGGCCCCGACCTCGTCCGCGACCGTCTTGAAGGCGGCATAGTCATAGTCGCGCGGATACGAGGAATATCCGCATAGCACCATTTCGGGCCGGGTCTGCTTGGCCACCGCCATCAGGTCGTCGAAGTCGATCGCGCCGCCCTGGTCGGGGTGGGTCTTGTAGCGGACGAAGTTGAACACCTTGCCCATGTGCGAGACCGGCGCGCCGTGGGTCAGATGGCCGCCGTGCGACAGGTCCATCGCCAGCACCGTATCGCCGGGCTGCAGCAGGCCGAAATAGACCGCCTGGTTCATCGGCGAGCCGGACAAGGGCTGCACATTGGCGTGCTCGGCCCGGAACAGGCCGCAGGCGCGATCGCGGGCCAGCCGCTCGACGGCGTCGGTATATTCCTGGCCGCCATAGTAGCGCCGGCCGGGATAGCCCTCGGCATACTTGTTGGTCAGCACCGAGCCCAGGGCGGCCAGAACCTCCGGATAGGTGTAGTTCTCGGAGGGGATCATCTCGACGCCGTCGATCTGACGGCGTTCCTCGCCGGCGATGGCGGCTTCTATCTCGGGGTCGAAGGCGGCGAGCTGGCGGCGATAAGCGTCCATGTGTGGGCTCCATCCGATAGTCGATGGGCCGAGGGAACCTCGGCTGCCCAGGCGAACGGCAGTTTGCTCCCGCGCTTCCCGATGGTTTGATCCATCCGAACTCGCCAGTCACGCGGGAAGGGCAGGATAGGCTTGCGCCGGGCCGTGGACAAGCGCGGACGCTATCCTCTCGGCTGAATCGACAGCAGCTCGATGTCGAAGATCAGCACGGCGTTGGGTCCGATGTCGGCACCCGCGCCCTTTTCGCCGTAGCCCAGTTCGGACGGGACATAGATCCGCCACTTCGACCCGACAGGCATCTTTTGCAGTACTTCGGTCCAGCCCTTGATCACGCCGCTGACGGGAAAGGTGTCCGGCGCGCCGCGTTTGTAGGAGCTGTCGAACTCGGTCCCGTCCAGCAGGGTTCCTCGATAGTTGCAGAGCACGGTGTCGTCCGCCGTCGGTTTCTTGCCGGTTCCTGTGGTCAGCACTTCATATTGCAGGCCGCTCGGCAGGGTGGTGACACCGGGTTTGGCTCCATTGGTCTTCAGGAAGGCCGCGCCCTCGGCCTTGTTGGTCTCGGCGGCGTGTTCGACCTTTGCCTGGTGCGCGGCCTGAACATCGGCCTGAAGCCGGGTCAGCGCCGCGCGCATCTGGTCCTCGCTCAGGAGCGGCTTGGAGCCCGAGACCGCGTCCTTGACGCCCTGAGCCAACATCGCCGGATCGACGGTGACTGCGTCGCGCCGCAGGCCCGCGCCGATGCTCAGCCCGATGGCGTAGCTGGCTTGGGCCGTGGGGTCCTTGAGCGCATCGGGTACGGGCGTTGCAGCCTCGGGCGGCGCTTTGGCGTCCTGAGCCGCCGCGGACAGCGCCAGCGAGGACGCCAGGAAAGAGGCCAGGACAAGGGCGGAGGTTTTCATGGGCGCGGTGCTCCTGAACATCGTGGTTATCGGGCGGGACTGTGATCGGATCGTCGGACCGCGGTCAACGGCTCAGCCCGATCGTCAGTTGGGCCAGGTCTCTTCGCTCATCGCCAATACCTCGCCGGCGAAATGCAAACCGCCACAGATGAGGACGTGAGGGGCCGGACCGGGCAGGGCCAGGGCGCGCTCCACGGCCGCCTCGATGCCGCCCGTGGATTCGGCGGCAAGGCCAGCCTCCCGCGCGGCGGCGGCCAGAGCCTCGGGCGGCGCGGCGTTGGGCGAATCAAATCCGGCGGTGAACACCCGGGGCTCAAGGCCGGCGAAGGGCTCGAAAAACCCCTGGGCGTCCTTGCGCGCGAACATGCCGACGATCATGGCCAGCGGACGTGGATCGCGGGCGACCAGCCGCCGCACGGCCTCAGCCAGAGCGCGTCCGGCATGGGGATTGTGTCCGCCGTCCAGCCACAGGTCGCCCCCCCGCTCCTGGACCCGCCGCGCGATCGGCCCGGCTGTCAGCCGCTGGAACCTGGCCGGCCAGACCGCGTGGGCGACACCGCCCAGCGCCTGCTCGTCGATGCGTGGATCGCCGAGCTGGAGGGCGGCCATGACCGCCAGGCCGGCGTTTTCGAACTGATGAGGGCCGAACAAGGCGGGGGCCGGCAGGTCGTGCAGCGCGGTCTCGGTCTGCACGCGCAGCCGCCCCTGGTCCTCGAAGGCGTCGAACTCGCGGCCCATGGCGATCAACCGCGCGCCGGTCGCTTCCGCCTCGGCCTCGATGACCGCGAACGCCTCGTCAGGCTGGCGCGCGACCACGCAGGGCCGTCCCGGGCGCATGATCCCGGCCTTCTCCCAGGCGATCTTGGACAGTTCGGGGCCCAGCATCTCCAGATGGTCGTAGTCCACAGGGGTGATCACGGTGACGGCTGGGTTCTCGAACACATTGGTCGCGTCGAACCGTCCGCCCAGGCCGACCTCCACGATACAGAGGTCGGCGGGAACCTCGGCGAAGGCTTGGAGGGCGATGACGGTGGTGAACTCGAAGAAGCTGATCGGCTGGCCGGCGTTGGCCGCCTCGACCCGGTCGATCAGGTCCGACAACTCCGCCTCGGTGATCAGCACCCCGGCCCGGCGGATGCGCTCGACGAAACGCACCAGATGCGGCGAGGTCAGGACATGGACCTTCAGCCCGGCCGCCTCGGCGATGGCGCGCAGATAGGCGGTGGTCGAGCCCTTGCCGTTGGTGCCCGCCACATGGATCACCGGCGGCAGGCGGTCCTGCGGGCGGCCCAGGGCCTCCAGCAGCCGCTCGACGCGCCCGGTGGTCAGGTCGATCAGCGAGGGGTGCAGGGCTCGCAGCCGCGCCACCAGCACGTCCTGCGCGCGCAAGGGATCATACATCGCATGGGCCTCGACGGCTTGAGGGCGCGAAACGGGATTTCGGATCAGGCGGCGGGAAGACGCGAGCGTCCCATCATCAGGGTGTTCAGGATCGAGCCCAGCACGTCCGGCAGTTCCTTGCGGGGCACAACGCGGTCGACCATGCCGCGCTCGACGTAGTACTCCGCGCGTTGGTAGCCGGGCGGCAGGGTTTCCTTGATCGGATTGACCCGGGCGCCGGTGAAGGCGATCAGCGCGCCCGGCTCGGCCAGGTGGATGTCGCCCAGCATGCCGTAGGACGCGGTGACCCCGCCGGTGGTCGGGTCGGTCAGCACGACCACGTAGGGAAGGCGGGCGCGCTTCAGGTCCTGGATCGCCAAGGTGGCGCGGGCCATCTGCATCAGGGCCAGCGTGCCCTCCTGCATGCGCGCTCCGCCCGAGGCGGTGAAGGCCACCATCGGCGTGTCGCGTTTGACCGCCTCGGCGGCGGCGGCGATGAAGGCTTCACCGACGGCCGCGCCCAGGGTGCCGCCCATGAAGGCGAAATCCTGCACCAGGACCACGGCCGGGGCGCCCTTGATCTCGCCGGCCGCGATCGAAGCCCCTTCACGCTCGCCGGTGGTCTTGCGTGAGGCCGCCAGGCTGTCGCGATAGGGCTTGCCTGCGGTGAAGTGCAGCGGATCGTCCGGCGTGGCGGGCGCGGCGATCTCATCGTGAACGCCGCCGTCGAAGGTGTAGGCGAAGCGCAGCTTCGGGCCGATCCGCATGTGCCGCCCGGCGGGAGTAACCCAAAGGGCCGCCTCCAGGTCCGGGCGGTAGATCATCTCGCCGGTGTCGGGGCACTTGACCCAAAGGTTTTCCGGGGTCTCGCGCCGGGCGACCAGATTGCGCACGCCGGGCGCGATCTTGGAGAACCAGCCGCCACGTTCGCGGGCCGGACGATCGGCCGATACGCCGTCGTTTTCGGTATTGGGCCCCGGGCTCTGGCCCCAGGAGGGAATTCGCGCTTCCGCCATGCTCAGGCCTCGATCGCGGAGGGGCTTACTCGCGCCATCCGCACAGCCTGAGCCAGGCGGGTCGCGGTTTCCAGAACTTTCGGCGCGGCGGGATGGCCGGCATCAATGGCGGCGGCGATTTCGTCGACCAGGACCGAGCCGACCACTACGGCGTCGGCCACACGCGCCACGGCGGCGGCGGTTTGCGGCGTCTTGATCCCGAAGCCGACGGCAGTCGGCAGGCCGGTGGCGCGACGCACGCGCTCGACCGCCGGTGCGACCGTCGAGGCGTCCGCGTCCTTGACGCCGGTCACCCCCGCGACGGAGACGTAATAGATGAAACCCGACGTCCGGCGCGCGATGACCTTCAGGCGCTCGTCGTCTGTGGTGGGGGTGGCCAGCCGGACCAGGGCCACGCCGGCGCCGTCGAGGGCGTCGGCGAGCGGGCCCTCTTCCTCCGGCGGACAGTCGACCACGATCAGCCCATCGACTCCGGCGTCCGCCGCGTCCTGGGCGAAACGCTCGAATCCGCGGGTCATCAGGGGGTTGAGGTAACCCATGAGGATGAGCGGCGTGGTTTGGTCGCTTTCGCGGAATTGTCGCACCAGGCCGAGCGTCCCGCTCAGGGTCATGCCCGCCGCCAGGGCGCGGCGCGCGGCCCGTTGGATCGGCGGTCCTTCGGACATCGGATCGGAGAAGGGAACGCCCAGCTCGATCAGGTCCGCGCCCGCCGCCGGCAGGCCCTTCAAAATCTCCAGGGCGGTCGCCGCGTCAGGATCGCCGGCCATCACATAGGTGACGAAGGCGGTGCGGCCTTCCGCTTTCAGCGCGGCGAACCGGGCATCGATGCGTTGTACGCTCAAGCGCGGCGCTCCAGATAGGCGGCGACGCTGTCCAGGTCCTTGTCGCCGCGCCCGGACAGATTCAGCACGATGACGCCGTCCTGGCCGACCTCGGCGGCGACCTGCGGCAGCCGAGCCAGGGCGTGGGCGGATTCCAGCGCGGGGATGATCCCTTCCAGCCGGGTCAGCAGCCGCAGCGCCTCGACCGCCTCGTCGTCGGTGGCGGACAGATAGGTGGCGCGGCCCACGTCATGCAGCCAGGAATGCTCCGGCCCGATGCCAGGATAGTCCAGGCCGGCCGAGATGGAATGAGCCTCCTGGATCTGACCCTCGTCGTCCTGGATCAGATAGGTCTTATTGCCATGCAGCACGCCTGGACGCCCGCCATTGATCGCGGCGGCGTGGCGATCGGTGGCCAGGCCGTCCCCAGCCGCCTCGACCCCATAGATCCGCACGCCCTCGTCATCCAGGAACGGGTGGAACAGGCCCATGGCGTTGGAGCCGCCGCCGACGCAGGCCACAACCGCATCCGGCAACCGCCCCTCGATCTCCAGGATCTGCGCCCGCGCCTCCACCCCGATCACCCGCTGGAAGTCGCGCACCATCACCGGATAAGGGTGGGGGCCCGCCACCGAGCCGATCAGGTAGTAGGTGTCGTGGACATTGGTCACCCAGTCGCGCATCGCCTCGTTCATGGCGTCTTTCAACGTCGCCGCGCCGCTGGTCACGGGCCGCACCTCGGCGCCCAGCATGTTCATGCGCAGCACGTTGGGCGCCTGCCGCTCCACGTCCAGCGCGCCCATATAGACCACGCAGGGCAAGCCGAAGAGCGCGCAGGCGGTCGCCGTTGCGACGCCGTGTTGGCCGGCGCCGGTCTCCGCGATGATCCGGGTCTTGCCCATGCGCTGGGCCAGCAGGATCTGTCCCATGCAGTTGTTGATCTTGTGCGAGCCGGTGTGGTTCAGCTCCTCGCGCTTCAGATAGATCCTGGCGCCGAAATGGGCCGAGAGCCGAGCGGCGAAATAGAGCGGGCTCGGGCGGCCGACATAGGTTTTCAGGTATCCGGCCAGCCCTGCCTGGAATTCCGGGTCCGCCTTGGCCGCTGCATAGGCCTCGCCCAGGTCCAGCACCAGTGGCATCAGGGTCTCGGCCACGTACCGGCCGCCATAGTCGCCGAAGCGGCCGACCGCGTCCGGATAGGCGCTGTAATCGTTGGGTTTGGCTGACAGGTTCAAGACTCTACCGCGCGAATCTGACTCAGGGGGTGATGGTCCGCTATGCGCGCCGCGCCGCGTCGAGAAAGGCCGTAATCAGGCCGGGGTCCTTTAGCCCCGCGCCGCGCTCCACGCCAGAGGAAACATCGACCAGGGGCGCGCCCGACAGCCGCACCGCCTCGGCCAGGTTCCACGGATCCAGCCCGCCGGCCAGAAACCACGGGCGTTCGAAACGCCGGCCCGCCAACAGGCTCCAATCGAAGGACGCGCCGATTCCGCCAGGGCGGTCGGCGTCCTTGGGCGGCTTGCCTTCGAACATCAGGTGGTCGACCAGGCCGTCATAGGCGCCGGCGACGTCGATATCGGTGCTTTCCGAGATGGGGACCACCTTGATCACCCCAGCTCCGGTGCGCGCGGCGATCTGGGCCGCCCGCTGGGGCGTTTCCGCGCCGTGCAGCTGGATCAGGTCGGGTTTCAGCGTGGCGGCGATGCGGTCGAGGCTGGCGTCGTCCGGATCGACGGTGACGGCCACCACCTTGGTCCTTCCCCGCGCTGGCGCGGCCAGTCGGGCGGCGAGGTCGGGCGCGATATTGCGCGGGCTCCTATCGAAGAACATGAAGCCGACAAAGGCCGCGCGGCCGTCGAGGGCCGCGCGCACGGCCTCGGGCGTCGACAGTCCGCAGATCTTGGCGTCGGTCATAACGGGCGCGGTTCCTTGAGCGCTGCAGCGCGCGTAATATGGTTGTTAGAGGAGAGTTTCACCATGCTCCACGCCCTCGCTTTGGCCGCCGTCACGTTGGCGACGCTGCCCGGGCCGCCCATCGGCGGCCCAGCCCCCTTGACCCCGCAGAAGTCCCGGTGCGAGGCCGCCAGCATGGACCCAAGCTTTGTCCGTTACGTGCCGCCTGCGCTCCACGCGAACGGTCCCAACTCGCTGCTATGGTGGGTTTCCCCCGGTGTGCAGCCGCAACCCGCCTTACGGACCCGTTTTGGCGCACCGCCGCTCTTGAACTGCCTGCGTCCGCTCCAGGCCCGCGACGATCGCTGAATCCTACCGCGCCTTCAGCAGGTCCCGGATCTCGGTGAGCAGGGCCTCGCTGGGCGTCGGCGCGGGCGGGGCGGCTGGTTCGACGGCTTCCTCGCGCTTGAGGCTGTTGACCGCCTTGACCAGCAGAAAGATCACGAAGGCGACAATCAGGAACTGGATCACCGTGTTGATGAAGGCGCCATAGGCGATCACTACTTCCGCGTGCTTGGTCGCCGCGTCGGCCGGCTTCAGCACCCATTTCAGCTGGGCGAAGTCCACGCCGCCGGTGATCAGTCCGATCGGCGGCATGATGATCTGGTCGACCAGGCTTTTGACGATGGCCCCGAACGCCGCGCCGATGATCACGCCGACCGCCAGGTCCACCACATTGCCGCGGGCGATGAACTCACGGAATTCCTTGAACATGGGTCGGCCCCCTATTCCGAATCAGCGTTCAGCCGCTCTCGCAGTTCCTTGCCGCTCTTGAAAAAAGGAACGTGCTTGGCCTTGACCGACACGGCTTCGCCGGTGCGCGGGTTGCGGCCGGCCCGCGCTGGGCGCGAGCGTACGGAAAAGGCGCCGAAGCCGCGCAGCTCGACGCGGCCGCCGGCCTCCAGCGCCGCGGTCATGCGATCCAGGATCACGCCGACCACCCGTTCGACGTCACGGTGGGTCAGGTGCGGATTTTCGCTCGCCAGCCTAGCGATCAGTTCCGACTTGATCATCCTTAACCCCCGATCCCCTGTCCGGCGACCATGGCGAAGTCTCGTTTTATGTCAAGGGATTAGCCGCGTTCGCCTGCTGGGATATGTTTGGCGCCCCAAGCTTGATCATAGGGGCCTTTGGTCGCTCGAAGCGGATGCGGCGCCAGAAGCGACGCCCTGTCGCGGACAGAAAAACGGCGGCCGGTTCGCACCGGCCGCCGTCTGGCTCGTCAAGAGTTAGGACGAAGCCCTATTCCTTGGAGGCCTTTTCGCGCAGGGCCGCACCCAGGATGTCGCCCAGCGAGGCGCCCGAGTCGGACGACCCGAACTTTTCGATGGCTTCCTTGTCCTCAGCCATCTCCAGCGCCTTGACCGACATCGAAACCCGGCGAGCGGCCTTGTCGATATTGGTGATCTGGGCGTCGAGGCGGTCGCCGACGGCGTAGCGTTCCGGGCGTTGCTCGGAACGGTCGCGCGACAGGTCGGACTTGCGGATGAAGGCCGTCATCGGCGCTTCGTCCTCGCCGAAACGGACCTCGATGCCGCCGGAGGTGACCTCGGTCACGGTGACGGTGACGGTCTGGCCCTTGCGGAAGGTGTCCTCGGCCATCGGATCGCCGGCCAGCTGCTTGATGCCGAGCGAGATGCGTTCCTTCTCGACGTCGACGTCCAGCACCTTGGCCTTGACCATCTCGCCCTTCTTGTAGCGGGCGATGGCTTCTTCGCCGGAGGCGCTCCAGTCGATGTCCGACAGGTGCACCATGCCGTCGATGTCGTTGTCGAGGCCGATGAACAGACCGAATTCGGTGGCGTTCTTGACCTCGCCCTCGACGGTCGAGCCGATCGGATGGGCGGCGACGAAGGCGTCCCAGGGATTGTCCATCGCCTGCTTCAAGCCCAGCGAGACGCGGCGCTTGGAGCTGTCGACATCCAGCACCACCACGTCCACTTCCTGGCTGGTGGAGACGATCTTGCCCGGATGGACGTTCTTCTTGGTCCAGGACATTTCGGAGACGTGGACCAGACCCTCCACGCCGGCTTCCAGCTCCACGAAGGCGCCGTAGTCGGTGATGTTGGTGATGCGGCCGGTGAACTTGGCGCCGACCGGATACTTGGCCTCCACACCGTCCCACGGATCGGACTGCAGCTGCTTCATGCCCAGGCTGATGCGCTGGGTGTCGGGGTTGATCTTGACGATCTGCACCTTGACGGTGTCGCCCACGGCCAGGACCTGGCTGGGGTGCGAAACGCGCTTCCAGGACATGTCCGTAACGTGAAGGAGCCCGTCGATGCCGCCGAGGTCCACGAACGCCCCGTAGTCGGTGATGTTCTTGACCACGCCTTCGCGGACTTCGCCTTCCTGCAGCTGCGAGACCAGCTCGGTGCGCTGTTCGGCGCGGGCTTCTTCCAGGATGGCGCGACGCGAGACCACGATATTGCCGCGCGGACGGTCCATCTTGAGGATCGCGAACGGCTGTTCCTTGCCCATCAGCGGACCGACGTCGCGCACAGGGCGGATGTCCACCTGGCTGCCCGGCAGGAAGGCCGAGGCGCCGCCCAGGTCGACGGTGAAGCCGCCCTTCACGCGGCCGACGATGGAGCCCATCACCGGTTCGTTCTTGGCGTAGACGCCTTCCAGGCGCGTCCAGGCCTCCTCGCGGCGGGCCTTGTCGCGGCTGATCACCGCTTCGCCGAGGGCGTTTTCGACGCGTTCCAGATAGACCTCGACGGTATCGCCGATCTTGATGGTCGCCTTGCCGTCGTCGTCGACGCCGAATTCCTTGACCTGGATGCGGCCCTCGGTCTTCAGGCCCACATCGATGATGGCGAAATCCTTCTCGATTCCGACCACCTTGCCCTGGACCACGGAGCCTTCCATGAAGTCCCGGCCGCCCATCGCTTCGTCAAGCAGCGCTTCGAAGTCGTCGCGCGACGGGTTCATGCTCATATCGTCAGCCATTTCAGTCTTTCGTATCGCTTGAACGCAGTTCGCTTGCGAGCCTTGTCGGCGCGCCGGGCGTGGTCCCGCGTTCGGGTTAAGGGTTGAACCGACAGACGTATCTCGCAGCCGTCCGATGGACAGCCATGGGTCGCGCCTAAGATTAATTGCCCGCGGCGATCGAGATGAAGGGCCCGTTGGGATTAGCCGGCTTGGGATTGCGCCCAGCGGCCACGCGCCGTCTCGACGATGCGGCGGGCCGCATCGGCGGCTTGGTCTATAGTCATTTCCGAGGTGTCGAGCAAGACGGCGTCTGGGGCCATGATCAGGGGGGAGGCGGCGCGACCCGAGTCGCGCTCGTCGCGCTTTTGGATATCGGCCAGTATGTCGTCATGGGAGGCGTGCTCGCCCTGGCCCTTGAGCTGGCGCCAGCGTCGCTGGGCGCGGACGTCTGGCGTCGCGGTGACGAACAGCTTGGCCGGCGCCCAGGGCGCGATCACCGTGCCGATATCGCGGCCGTCGATCACCGCGCCGGGGGGCTGGGCGGCGAAGGTTCGCTGAAAATCCAGCAAGGCGGCGCGGACCTGTGCATGCACGGCTACGCGGCTGGCGGCTTCGCCGGCCTGGCGGGTGCGCAGCGCCGGATCGTCCAGCCGGCGCGCATCGAGCGCGCGGGCCGCGGTCGCGGCGGCCTCGGCGTCGTCCAGATCGTCGCCGGCATCGCGCAACGTCGCGCCTACGGCCCGGTACAAAAGGCCGCTGTCGAGGTGTGGATAGCCGTAAAGCCGGGCCAGGCCGCTGGCGATGGTGCCCTTGCCCGACGCGGCGGGGCCGTCGACGGCGATCAGGAAGGCGCCGCTCACGCCGCCTCCATTCCCGCGCTTTCGATAGCCGCGCCCAGCCCGGTCATCAGTTCGACGAAGCCCGGAAAGCTGGTGGCGATCATGCCGGGTTCGTCCACACGGACCGCTTCCTGGCTGGCCAGGCCCAGGACCAGGTGAGCCATGGCGATGCGGTGGTCGCCGTGAGTCACAACGTCCGCGCAGCCCCTGACCGGATGATTGCCCCGCGCCGCGCCGACGACAGTCATCTCGGCGGCTTCCCGATCGACGCCGACGCCGACCCCGCACGCCGCCAGCCCGGCCGAGGTCAGGGCCAGGCGGTCGCTTTCCTTGACGATCAGTTCGCCCAGACCCAGCATCCGGGTCGGTCCCTCGGCGAAGGCGGCCGCCACGGCCAGGATCGGATATTCGTCGATCATCGAGGGCGCGCGTTCGGCCGGTACGACGACGCCGCGCAGCGCCGAATGCCGCGCGGTCACGTCCCCGACCTGCTCGCCGCCGGCTTCGTGAGCGTTGTTGATGGTCAGGTCCGCGCCCATCTCGATCAAGGTCTTGAACAGGCCGGTGCGCAGCGGGTTCAGCAGCACCCCCTCGACCGTCACCTCGGACCCTGGCGTGATCAAGGCCGCGACCAGCGGGAAGGCGGCCGAGGAGGGGTCGCCCGGCACGCGAACCGCCGCGCCGTTCAGCTTCTGACCAGGCTCCAGGCGGATGATTCGTTCACCGCCATGATCGCGCACCTCGACCCGGACGCCGAAGGCTCGCAGCATGCGCTCGGTATGGTCGCGGGTGGCTTCCGGCTCGATCACCTCGGTGACCCCCGCCGCGTGCAACCCGGCCAGCAGCACCGCCGACTTCACCTGGGCCGAGGGCTCCGGCAGCCGATAAGACAGCCCGTGCAGTCCGCCCCCACGCAGGGTCAGCGGCAGCCGGCCGCCCTGGCGGCAGATCCACCGCGCGCCCATCTGGCCCAGCGGCGTCAGCACCCGCATCATCGGCCGTCGGCGCAGCGAGGTGTCCCCGGTGAAGCTGGCGCTCAGGTCGAATCCCGCCGCCGCGCCCATGATCAGCCGCGCCCCCGTGCCCGCATTGCCGCAGTCTATAATGTCGTCAGGCTCTGCGAAGCCGCCCCGGCCTTCGATGCGCCAGCGCCCTGGTCCTAGCCGCTCGATCGTCGCGCCAAATCCGCGCATGGCCGCGGCGGTGCGCAGCACGTCGTCGCCTTCCAGCAGGTCTTCGGCCTCGGTGACGCCCGTCGCCATCGCGCCCAGAATCAGGGCGCGGTGGGAGATCGACTTGTCGCCCGGAGCGCGGATGACGCCCTTCAGCGGACGCCCGGGCTGGGCCTTCAGATAGGCAGACGCCATGTCGGAACCTTTGAGCCTCTCGCGAGCGCTCGCATGATGGGCGGAAAATGGGGGCTTTGCTTTTGACAGCAGCCCTTGAGCGTGGCAAGGGAGCCGCCGCTTCCGACATGGATTTCCAGAAGGACCCGACTTGGCCAATCCTGAATTGGGCGCAAAACAGATTTGCCCCAACTGCCAGAGCAAATTCTACGACCTGGGCCGCCGCCCGGCCGTATGCCCCAAGTGCGCCACCGCCTTCGATCCAGAAGAGGCGCTGAAGTCCCGCCGGGTCCGCGCGCGCTCGACCGTGCCTGACTACGAGGCCGAAGAAGAAAAGCCCAAGGTGGTGGTCGATCCCGACGCCGACGGCTTCGAGGACGAGGTCGATGAGACGCCTGAGGTCGACGAGGTTCCCACCGAGCCGATCGAGACCGACGAGGATGTCGACGATCCGGTGGGCGTCGTCGCCCCGCCCGCCGACGACCTGGGCGTGGACTTCGCCGAGGAGGAGGAACTGGAGGAAGAGGCCGACGACGTGCCCTTCCTGGAAGACGAGGACGAGGACGACAATTTCGAAGACGAGATCGAGGTGCCGAACGACGACGACTAGAACGGCGAATTTGCCCGCCTGACGGGCTTGATCGCCGAAGGGCGGCGGACTAGTGTCCGCCGCCTTGCGCAAGGCCCCTCCGGGGGCCGGTCGCGACACCCGATCTTCTCGGGGCTATAGCTCAGCTGGTAGAGCGCTTGAATGGCATTCAAGAGGTCAGCGGTTCGACTCCGCTTAGCTCCACCAACAAGGGCCGTCCGGTAAACCGGGCGGCCCTTTCCACTTCTAAATCCAGTCACTTAGGCGATTCTCGACACGGCTCTTGAGCTGACGATCCGCGCGAAAGCCGCGTCAGTGCGGTTCAATCGTCGCCAAACGATCGAGCGCGCCGTTCGGCCGGGAAACCGCGTTTCCCTCACCCAAGGTTCGCCGATCGTGCACTGTCATTGGGAAGCTGTCTGCTCCAAGGAACGCAACCCCGGTCATACAGTAGCCAGCTTGCCTATGGGGCGCTGGTTGTACGGCGCCTCACCATCCAGAATTTTCGCGGCTTGATTTAACATGTCGCCGTTTTCATGTTCGAATTCGCCGATTTTTTTAACATGAGCGAACGTCCGACCTGGGCGCTCGCCTTGACCCCCAGATCGGATCGGCCTTTCAAACGCGGGTCCATCGGAGTTCCAGCCTTGGCCAGACGCCTCACCCCCTTCGCACTTGTCGCCTCCCTCGCCCTCGCGACCGCCGCTGTCGCCGCCGCGCCGCCCAAGGTGGGGATCGCCAGTTTCGAGGAGCTCAAGACGCCGCTGCCCTATCCGTACGACGAGACGGCTAACGCCGACGCCGTGGTCGCGGCGGCCAGGGCGCGGGCCCGGGCCCATCACAAGCTGCTGCTGATCGATTTGGGCGGCAACTGGTGCCCCGACTGCCGGATCCTGGCCGGGACCATCGACCTGCCCGAGGTCAAGGCCTTCGTCGACGCCCACTATGAGGTGGTGACGGTGGATGTCGGCCGGTTCGACAAGAATCTGCAGATCCCGGCCCACTACGGGATCACCAAGCGCCTTGAGGGCGTGCCTAGCGTGCTGGTGGTCGATCCGAGGGGCGACAGGCTGATGGACGCGGGCCATACTGCGGCGCTTGCCGACGCGCGTCATATGACGCCCCAGGCGCTGGCTGACTGGCTCGCGCAGTGGACGGCGAACTGACGGCTCTGGTCTAAACCTCGGCCCACATCCGCAGCAGGTTGTGATAGGCGCCGGCCAGGCCGAGCACCGAGCGGTGGTTGTCGCTGAGGTCGGCGCGCGCGGCGATGATCGACTGGTCCAGTTTGTACAGCAGGGTGCGGCGGCCGTCGTCGCGGACCATCGACTGGACCCAGAAGAAGCTGGCCCATCGGCTCCCACGCGTCACGGGCTGCACCCGGTGCACGCTGGACGCGGGATAGAGCACCAAGTCGCCGGCGCTCAGCTTGACCGATTGAGCGCCGAACGCGGCCTCGATCACCAGCTCGCCGCCGTCATAATCGGCCTGATCGCTGAGAAACAGGGTGCAGGCCAGGTCGGTGCGATAGCGGGGACCGGTCCCGTCGCCGAACCGGACGGCGTTGTCGATATGGGCGCCGAAGGTCATCCCCGCCTCATATCTGTTGAACATCGGCGGATAGACCCTTGCGGGCAGGGCGGCCGACATGAAGGTCGGGCTGCGAGCGAGCCGCGACAGGATCAGCTCGCCCAGGGCTTTGGCCTTGGGCGCGGTTTCCGGGACCTGCAGATTGTGTTTGGCGCGCGCGGACTGGCCGCCGGCGGTGACCTTGCCGTCGATCCAGTCGCTGGTGTCCAGCACCTGGCGGCAATGCGCGATCTCTTCGGCGCTGAGCAGTTTGGGAATAGCGATCAGCATCCAGCCAAGCTTAGCGCGGACAGCGCCGGTTGACCAAGGCCGCGAAGATCGCGAGGCGCACGAGAGGCGCTTGAATAGCGCGGTTTCAATCGCCACCTACTGTCTGTTCCGGCGGCCGGGCGCCTCGATCAGGGCCTGGGCCAAAGGACGAAGTCGCTTGATGCGAGGGCTTCGCGAATGAACCGTAGTCTATTGTTCGACAGTCCGTTCCTGCTTGGGTTCGAGCACACGCGGTCGCTGATCGAGCGGGCGGCCAAGGCCGCCGCGGAAAGCTACCCGCCCTATAACGTCGAGGAGATCGGCGAAGGGCGGGTGCGGATCACCCTCGCTGTCGCTGGGTTCGCGCCCGACCAACTGCAGGTCACCGTCGAGGACAACCAACTGATCGTCGCCGGCCGCAAGGATGCGGCGACCAGGTCCGTCGATGAACGATCCGCGGAAGAGCGGGCCTATCTCCACCGGGGCATCGCCGCGCGCGGGTTCTTAAGGACCTTCGTGCTAGCGGATCGGATGGAGGTTGAGCAGGCGTTGCTCGAACACGGCCTGTTGCACATCGACCTGGTGCAGCCGGAGCCCGCCAAAGTGGTCAAGCGTATCGCGATCAAGACAGCCGGCTGATCCGGAGGCCCGTCTGGCGCGTTTAACCTTACTGGAGGTGGTCATCATGACACCGCAACTCACGACCGAAGCTTTCGCCGCCCTGGGCGCGCCCGACCTGGTCTATATCCGGCCGATCCTCGCCAAGGACATCATGGGCGCCACGCCCATTGAAGCAGGGAACGTTGGCGAGGCCGTGCAAGGCTTCGAGCTGACGCCCGACCAGACCCTTTATGCGGTGCATCGCGCCGACGGCGCCCGCCTGGCGATTCTCACGGACCGCCCCTCCGCCGTCGCCGCCGCCCTGGCCCACGAACTGGCGCCGGTGTCGGTGCACTGACGAAAGAGCTCCGGTGCGCGCTTCGGCGCGCCGGCTCGGCCGTCGGCTCAGCGTGACGAACTTGTTTTGGCTCCCCCAAACCGCGTCATTCTGAGCCGGCGCCCCCGAAACCCTTAAGCGGCCGAAGGCCGCGCGGGCTGGGCCAGCAGGGCGTGGATGGCGTCGGGCGTGTGCGACTGGCGAAGCTGCTTTCGCAGTTCGCTCTGACGCAGCAGCCGCGACACCCGCGCCAGGGCCAGCAAATGGTCAGCGCCGGCTTCCAACGGCGCCAGCAGGGCGAACAACAGGTCCACCGGCTGACCGTCGACCGCGTCGAAGTCCACCGGCGTCTCCAGGCGCATGAATACCGCGCGGATGCGGCGAAGACCGGGCAGGCGCGCATGGGGTATGGCCACGCCCGCCCCCAGACCGGTCGATCCCAGCTGCTCGCGCGCCAGGAAGGCGTCCAGCACCTCGCCCGCGTCCAGGCCATAGAGTCGCGCGGCGGTCTCCGCGATCAGCGACAGGGCGTGGCGCTTGGTCGGCGCATGCACCTTGGGCGTGATCGCGCGGCGATCCAGCAGATCTTCAATATCCATCAGCACGATGCTCGTTCGCCCCCAGGACAGTCGACCCGCCAGAAGAGCCGCGCCGTTAACGCTTCGACGCCAAATCGGCTCCCGGCGAGAGCGCCCTAACCGCCGCCGGCTCCGTTCGGCGCCACGGTGCGCTCAGGGTCGATCCAGCCGATATTCCCATCCGGCCGGCGGTATACCACCGACAGGCCGCCGTGCGCGGCGTTTCTGAACACAATTGTTTGAGATTCAGTCAGGTCCAGCTGCATGACCGCCATCGAAACGGTCATCGTGCTCAAGACCGCGTGAGTTTCTGCGATGATCATGGCCGCCGGTGCGCCATGGCCGTCCTCGGCGTCCCACCCGTCGTCGATCTCTCCGCTTTCGGGTGGGCGCAGCACATAGAGCGCGGCGGTCTCCGCCGCCTTGGCGGTAGCGGCCACCGAATGGCTTTTCAGCTTTTGCTTGTAGCGCCGGATGCGCGTCTCGATCTTGGCCAGGGCCGCGTCGAAGGCGCTGTGGGCGTCGCTGCCCAGGCCGTGGCTCTGCAATTGCTGGCCTGAGGCCAGGGCGACTGAGCAGTCGACCCTGAAGCTATAGCCATCGCGGCTGACCACGACATCGGCGTCGCCGCCTCGGTCAAAGTACTTGCCGATGCTTGTAAGGATTTCGCCGGTGACCCGCTCTCGCAGGGCCTCCCCGACGGCGACATGCTTGCCGGAGACTTGGACGTGCATGGCACTACCGAGACCCTTGGGCGAGGGGAAGTCAAGCCCGCTCTTCCCCTGCGACGCGGTGATTTTTGTCGGCGCCCGGAGGAACCTTTCCGGCCTTGGGCCCGCGCCTTATCCATTGACAGGCACGAGGCCGGCTCGGTGGATTCAGCAGGCCTCCTTCAGCATGCGCCGCCGTTCGACGGACGAGGGGATGCGCATGGATTCGCGGTATTTGGCGACCGTCCGCCGGGCGATGTCGATGCCGGTCTCATTGAGGATTTCGACGATGCGGTCGTCCGACAGAACCGCCGCGGCGTCGCGCTCGGCGTCGATCAGCTGGCGGATGCGGTGGCGTACGCTTTCGGCCGAATGGGCCTCGCCGCCGTCCGAGGACTGGATGGCGGCGGTAAAGAAGAATTTCATCTCGAACACCCCGCGCGGGGTGGCCAGGTATTTGTTCGAGGTCACGCGGCTGACCGTCGATTCGTGCATGCCGATGGCGTCGGCGACGGTCTTGAGGTTCAGCGGGCGCAGATATTCGACGCCATAAGCCAGGAAACCGTCCTGCTGGCGCACGATCTCGCTGGCCACCTTGAGGATGGTCTTGGCGCGCTGGTCCAGACTTCGCACCAGCCAATTGGCCGAGGCCAGGCAGTCCGCGATGAAAGTTTTGTCCGCGTCGGTGCGCGCGCCGCCGCTGACCCGGGCGTGATAGCGCTGATCGACCAGCAGGCGCGGAAGAGCGTCGCTGTTCAGCTCGACATTCCACATGCCGCCGGGTCCGTCGCGGACGACGGCGTCGGGCGTAACCGGCGAGGCCGGCTCGCCGCCGAACGCCGCGCCCGGCCGGGGCGTCAGGGCGCGCAGCTCGACCAGCATGTCCTTCAGGTCGTCCTCGTCGACGCCGCAGACCTTGCGCAGACCCGCCATGTCGCGCCGGGCCAGCAGGTCCAGGTTGTCGAGCAGGGCCTCCATGGCTGGATCCAGCCTGTTGCGCTCGGCCAGCTGCAGGGCAAGGCATTCACGCACGTCGCGGGCCGCTACGCCCGTCGGCTCAAATCCCTGGATGCGGACCAGCACGGCCTCGACCTTGGCTTGAGAGCAGCCAAGCCGCTCGGCGATTTCCGCCGGCTCCCCCCGCAGATAGCCGCCCTCGTCGATCGCGTCGATCAGGACCAGGGCGATCGCCCGCTCGGCGGGATCCATGCCCGCGACGGCCAGCTGGTCGAGCAGGTGTTCTCCCAGGGTTTTGGCGCGCTGCAGGGCGCTTTCCATCCCTTCACCGTCCTGGTCGAACGACCCGCCAGAGCCGGCGCGCGACCAGTCGATCTGGCCGCCGGTCTGGAAGCCATCGGGCGGCTCGGGTTCGCCGCCCTCGCCGCTGGCGCGCTCGCCGGGTGAGGCGTCGGCGTAGAGATCGTCGTGGCGGACATCCATGTCCGCGGTCGCGGCGGAGTCCGAGACGCGGTCCAGCGCGGTCTCGGCCGGGGCTTCGGCCCGCGTAGAATCGATTTCGGGCTCAGCTTCGCCTTCGCGGTCCTCGCGCTGCAACAGCGGGTTGCGCTCCAGCTCGCCTTCGACATAGGCGTCAAGCTCAAGGCTCGACAGTTGCAGCAGCTTGATGGCCTGCTGCAGCTGCGGCGTGATGACAAGGCCTTGGCCCTGCCGGATCTCTAATCGGTGACTGAGCGCCAACGCGCCCTCCTGGCCCAAATCTTGCGTGCCAGCTTAACGGCGCATTCCGACTGATTGGTTAATGTTGGCCAGGGGCGCGACAGCTTTAAGTGGAAATCGACCCATGCGGCCGACATGCTCTGGAATGAGAAAATTTGAGCGTTTTCAACGCGTCAAGTGATTCTACCTGCAGCCAGAGGGCTCTAGCGCGGCCTGACTTCGTCGAATCGATCGCCCAAATAGACTCGGCGGACGTCGGGATTGGCCAGGACCTCGTCCGGCGCGCCCTCGAACAGGACCTCGCCGGCATGGATGATCGAGGCGCGGTCGATGATGTCCAGCGTCTCGCGCACGTTGTGGTCGGTGATCAGGATGCCGATGCCTCGCCCCTTCAGATAGGTGATCACATCCTTGATGTCGGCGATGGCCATGGGATCGATGCCGGCGAAGGGCTCGTCCAGCAGCATGAAGTCAGGCTCGCTGGCCAGGGCGCGGGCGATCTCGCACCGCCGCCGCTCGCCGCCTGAGAGCGACACCGCGGGCGCGGTCCTGAGGTGCTCGATACGTAGTTCCTCCAGCAGCCGGTCCACCTCGACCCTGGCGCGGCCGTCGTCGTGTTCGCGCATCTCGACGATCGCCATGATGTTCTGCTCGACCGTCATGCCGCGAAAGATCGAGGCTTCCTGCGGCAGATAGCCCACGCCCATCCGCGCGCGCTGATACATGGGCTGGGCGGTTATGTCCTCGCCGTCCAGATAGATGGCGCCGTAGTCCACCCCGATCAGGCCGGTGATCATGTAGAAGCAGGTGGTCTTGCCGGCGCCGTTGGGTCCCAGCAGGCCGGCGATCTCGCCGCGCGCCAGGCGCAGGCTGACGCTGGACACCACCGAGCGGCCGCGGAAGGACTTGCCGATCGCGTCGGCGAACAGTCCCTCATGCGCGCCGTTCGCGCCAGAGGCGCTCATCATCTTCATCTTGCGTCTAACCGGGCTTGCCGGCTGGCTTGGGCGCCGCCGTCTTTGCGCCAGGCGCCGGCGCGGCTCCCGGCTTCTGTTCCTGAGGATAGAGCACGCTGTGGACGCGGGCCTTGTCGCCGCGGCCGGTCTTCTCATTGACCATGGTCGCCAGGCCCGTGGTGGTGTTGATGGTCAGCTTCGTGCCAGAGACGACATTCTTGCCCTGGGTTGCGATGACCTCGGCTCCGGTCATGACGATGGTGGTGTCGTCGGCGGTGTAGATGGCGTGATCGCCTTTGACCACGCGTTCGGGCGTTACGTAGAAGACGTTGCCGTCCGCCACCATCCGGTCCAGTTCGCCGCAGGTCGGATTGGCGTCCGCACTGGTTCCCGGATGGGTATTGGGCAGCTTCTTGTTGAAGAAATCCATTTCGTTGGCGCGCAGACGGCTCGTGCCCTGCAGGGCTTCGGCATTGCCGGTGTAGATGGCTTCGCAGTCCTTGTTGTGGCCGGTCAGCTGATCGGCGGTGATGTCCACCGGTCCTTTGCCCTCTGGCGCGATCTGCGCGTAGCCGATCCGCGGCGCCAGGATCGCCGACAGAAGGGTCGCGGAAAGGGTCACGGCCGCAAGGCGGTTCATAGATGGATTCCCCTGCTTCTCGCCGAGGCGTCGGCGCCCGTCTGCTTAGCGGTGTTT
>Ga0302314_10004296_pt1 | contig 26228 bp, 26 predicted proteins | sample III_Palsa_N2_3_FD_200533 | JGI IMG/M metagenome (GOLD analysis project Ga0302314, IMG submission 200533) | Peat permafrost microbial communities from Stordalen Mire near Abisko, Sweden - III_Palsa_N2_3 | ecosystem: Environmental > Terrestrial > Soil > Palsa > Peat permafrost | place: Sweden...
GCGCGACACGGGAAGAGGTCGAGGCGACGTTGACGATCGCGCTCGGCGCGGAGGCGCGCAGCAGGGGCAGTAAAGCCTCGGTGAGGCGGACGGGCGCGTCGAAGTTGAGCGCCATCGTGCGGCGCACATTCTCGTAGCCGCCGTCGGCGAAGCGCGCGCGCCAGCCGGAGCCGGCGTTGTTGACCAGCAGGTCGAGGCGTCCGTGGTGCTCCTGCACGCCCGCGCGGATGCGCGCGGGCGCGTCCTCGTCGAGGAGATCGACGGCAACCCAGCTGACGCGATCCTCGCCCAGCGAGGACGCGAGCGCGCGCAGGCGCTCCTCGCGCCGCGCGACGAGCACGAGCGCGGCGCCTGGCTCGCGGGCGAGCCGCCGAGCTGCCGCTTCGCCGATCCCGCTCGAGGCACCTGTGATCAAAGCGATCATCGGCTACACCCTATATCCCGGCCTCGCGCCCAGCCGGGTACGGTTGCGAGCATGGGCTCGACGGACTCGACAAACTCGGTGAGGAAGCGGAAGGCGCTTGAGCTCTTTCAAGGGTTGCCCAAGCGTTACGACCAACTGAGCGCGACACTGAGCTTCTGGCAGGACCCGCGCTGGCGGCGTGCGCTCGTCGACGCAGTGGCGCCGCAGGCGGGGGAGCGGATCCTCGATGTCGCGACCGGCACGGGGATGGTCGCGGCCGAGCTGCGAGCTCGCGCGGACTGCACCGTCGTCGGCCTCGACCAGAGCCCGCAGATGCTCGCCGCCGCGCGGACGCGTTTCGCGAGCGACGGCGCGCGCGTGGAATTGATCGAAGGCCAGGCCGAGGAGCTGCCGTTCGCGGGCGAGAGCTTCGATGCGCTGACCTTCACGTATCTGCTGCGCTACGTCGACGATCCCCCCTCGACGATGAAGGAGCTGGCCCGGGTGCTGCGCCCGGGCGGGCGGATCGCCTCACTGGAGTTCGGCGTGCCACCGCGTCGCGTGCCGCGCGAGGCATGGCGGCTGTACACGGCGGTCGGGCTGCCGGCGCTCGGGCGAATCGCATCGCGCGAGTGGGCCGAGGTGGGCCGGTTTCTCGGGCCGAGCATCTCCGGCTTCTACGAAAGACACCCGCTCGAGCGGATCGTCGGCTACTGGGAGGACGCGGGACTGAGCGAGGTGAAGGTGCGGCTGATGAGCCTCGGCGGCGGAGTGGTGATGTCGGCGCGAAAGCCTGCCGAGCGCTCGTGAAGGCTCTGTTTGTGATCTCGCGGGATCACAGGGTGTCAAGCCGCGCGCTGACTCAGCGTGCGCCAGACGCGTGCGAAATCAGACGCGGGTGGGGGAGCGGCGCGAGGCGAGGTACTCCTGGTTGGTCCGGCGCTCGCCGCGGATCTGGATCGCGATGAAGATCAGGATGATGTTGACGAGCAGGCCGATCCCGCCAAAGACGGCGATCAGGCCGATGTCCTTGGAGACGGCCTGAGTGGTGGCGAGCAGCATCGTGGCGAGCGGCATGAATCAGAGCCTACCAACGAGACGAGACGCGCGCCGGTGTCGTAGCCTAGGGCCGGCCGCCACAGAAGTGCAAGCCAGGAGAGGTGCCGGAGCGGTTGAACGGGCACGACTGGAAATCGTGTGACGGGGGTAACCTCGTCCGAGGGTTCGAATCCCTCCCTCTCCGCTATCGATCAGACCGGTTCCCCTAAGACGCTCGATCGCCCCGCGTTTTATGCCCTGCGCCCGGGAGGGTGGCGGGACTTTGTAACGGTCTTGCACCCGCCCTACACGGCCTGGAACCTCGCTAACGTGGCAATCGGGGCGGCCCTCGCCCCGCACTTGTACGCTGGTCGGCTGCTGGCGAGCCTGGGTGCGTTCCTGCTCGGGGTCGGTGTCTGTGCGCACGCGCTGGACGAGCTGAACGGGAGACCGCTCGGTACGCAGCTCTCCAGCCGCACGCTGGCGGCGATGGCGGGCTTATCGCTGGCGGGAGCGGTCGCACTTGGGATCGTCGGGGCGGTAACGATCTCACTCACGCTGATCCCGTTCGTGCTGGCGGGTGCGTTCATAGTGCTCGCCTACAACCTCGAGTGGTTCGGTGGACGCTTTCACACCGCCTTCTGGCTCGCCGCCGCCTGGGGCGCCTTTCCGGCCCTGACCGGCTACTGGGTCAACGCGCTACAGCTACGCGCACCGGCGCTGCTCGCCGCGCTCGCCTGCTTCATGCTCACGATCGCCCAGCGGCGCCTCAGCACTCCCGTGCGCGAGTTGCGCCGTCGCACCGTCTCGCTCAGCGGCGAGCAGCGCCTCGCGGACGGCTCGGTCGTGCCGCTCGACGCCGCGCGTCTGGCCGCCCCACTGGAGGGCGCCTTGGGCGCATGCGCGCTCGGGGTTGTGCTGCTCGCCATCGGGATGGTGCTCGCGCGGTTGTGAGTGAGCGCGATGCGCGGGAGCCTCAGCCCGCGGCTGGCGCCGGCTCGACCTCGACACCACGTGCGGCTTCTGCGTGCTCGCGGCTGTCGCGCGAGGAGATCAGGACGGCGGTCAGGATCGCCCCGACGATCGCGAAGCCGGCGCCGACGAGGAACGCGCGGTCGAAGCCTTTCGTCAACGCGACCGACGTGCTGTGCCCGCCTGCGTGGAGCAGGCTCTGGGTGCGGCTGTTGGCGACGGTGGCGAGGATCGCTAGGCCGAGCGCGCCGCCGACCTGCTGAGAGGTGTTGATCAGCCCCGAGGCGAGGCCCGCCTCGTGTGGCTTGGTGCCGGTAACCGCGGCGATCGTCACGGGGACGAAGGAGAACCCGAGCCCGAATGCCGCGAGCACCGACGGCCCGAGCACATTCGTGGCGAACGAGCCTCCCGGCGCGGGGACACGCGAAAACCACAGCAGTGCGCCGGCGATCATCAGCAGACCCGCGATCAGCGGCGGCTTGAAGCCCACGCGCGTGACGAGTTGCGAGGCGGCGCCGGCGGAGAGAATGATCCCGATCGAGAGTGGCAGGTAGGAGAGACCGGCTTTGATCGGCGAGTAGTGCAGGACGTCCTGCAGGTAGAGCGAGATGAAGAAGAACATCGAGAACAGCGACATCCCGATCAACAGGCCGACGATGTCCGCGCCGCGCAGCGTGCGCAGACGGAAGATCGAGAACGGCAACAGCGGGTGGCGGGTGCGCAGCTCGATCGCGACGAACGCCGCGAGCAGGACGGCCGCCGCGGCGAGCCGTGACAGCGTCGCGGTCGAGCCCCAGCCGACGTTGACGGCATCGACGACCGCGTAGACGAGCAGCGCCAGTCCGGCCGTGACCGTCACCGCGCCCGGGATATCGAAGCCCTTGGTGCCGTCGTCGGCGCGGCTCTCAAGCAACAGGCGTGGCGCGAGCGTCGCCGCGATCAGCCCGATCGGGACGTTGACGAACAGCACCCAGCGCCAGCTCAGGCCGCTCGTGAGGATGCCGCCGAGTAGCACGCCGGCCGCACCTCCGGCGCCGGCGACCGCGCCCCACACGCCGAGCGCGCGGTTGCGCTCTGACCCTTCGGCGAACGTCGTCGTGATGATCGATAGTGCCGCCGGCGAGACGATCGCTGCGCCGAGGCCCTGGATCGCGCGCGCGACGATCAGCCACGCCTCTGACTGCGCCAGGCCGCCGGCCAAAGAGGCAAGCGAGAACAGGACCAGGCCGAGCATGAACATGCGCCGGCGCCCAAGCAGGTCGGCGAGCCGTCCACCGAGCAAAAGGAACCCGCCGAAGGTGAGCGTGTAGGCGTTGACGACCCACGAGAGGTTGTCTCGCGAGAAGTGCAGCGCGGCGCCGATCGAGGGCAGCGCGACGTTCACGATTGAGGCGTCGATCACGATTACGAACTGCGTCATCGCCAAGAGCATCAGCGCGAGGTTCTTCTGCCGCGGCGTCTCGAGGCTCATCGGGTCGGCTTCGCGCGGCGCGCCGGCCGGCGCGCCGCGATCGGTTGCAACGTCGTCGTTCAAAGCCTGGCCTCGCGGATTCGCTCAGGATATCCGCGAGGCGCGCAGCTCCCCGTATCGGGTCCGCAGCTCCCCGTGGGGGCCGGCGGTCGTGTGGGTTGGTCAGCCCTTCAGCGAGTGGAATTCGCCCAGGGGGTTCGGCAGCTTCGGTGTGAACGGTTCGAACTTGTATGGCTTCGAAACGTCGAAGCCTTCTTTTTCGGCGGCTTTCTTTTCCGCGAACGGCAGCAGCGCTTCGACCGCCTGGCCGATGTTCTTCAGCAGCAGCGTGCGCTCGTAACCGTTGTTGTTGGGCGGTTCGATCGATTCAGCCGTCTTCTGGATACCGGTGATCTGAGTGATCGGCCCGCCGTCCCCGCCGGCCACGTCGCCTCCTACGACGCGTGCGAGCGTGCGGTGATCGGACTCGATGCCCATGATCCGCGCGGCCGTGACCCGCAGGTCCGGGGTGCTGAAGTGGCGGACCCCGACCAGATAGGCGGCGATGAACGCATCCTCGAGCGTGACGAGGATGTTGAGCGTCGTCTGCGCGTCGGCGAACATCTTCGGCGGGTAGTAGAAGGACGTGAACGGGCTGGGCTTTTTCGTGAGGCTTTCCTCGAGTAGGTAGTGGGACATCTCCTCCTGCAAAGCCCCCTTCAGGTAGCCCTGATCATCGGCCGGGATGTTCTTGAAGAACGGCGATGTGGTGATGATGTTGGTGTAGGTCGTGACCGCGAGCGCCTCCGCGATCTGAGCCGCTTCCAGGATCGCCAGGTCGCTCTTGGCCGACCCGCCTCCCTTGCCGTTGCCCTTGGCAAGCGCGATCGTCGGCGCCAGCGCGCCCATGCCCGCGGCGCCCGCGCCCGCCACGGCCGCGCCCTTGAGGAAGCTCTTGCGTGTCGATGCCGCCGTTCGGTCTTCTTTGGCTTGCGGTCCCGCGGTGTCGATCGCGGGAGTGTTGTGCTCGTCGTGCATTGTCCGCTCCATTCGTTTTGGGGTGTCTCATCGAGGAGCACGTACGCTTGGTCTCGTCTCCCGGGGGGATCTACGGGACGGACCTGGAGACGGATCATCAAAATCGGATCCCTCGAAGGCGCTGGTGGGCACGCGGGCCGTCTAGACTGGACGACCTTGCGCCTGTAGCTCAGCTGGATAGAGCGTCGGTCTACGGAACCGAAGGTCAGAGGTTCGAATCCTCTCAGGCGCGTCACGAATGTGGTCCCAAAACCTGCGGTTTGGATGGGCCACACCACTCCGCCGCATACACCCTCGACGCTTACGGACACCTGATCGACAATGAGGTCGGCGTCGCGTTGAACCGCGAGGAGCTTGGCCTCGCTGCTGACAACCAGCACGGTTCAGCCTGATGGGCCGACTCGTGGGCTACGCTGATGCGATGGACAAGCGCATCGAGCAACGGGCGTTGACCCCCAGGTACACGATCAGCGAGGCTGCCGTGCTTATCGGACGGCGGGCGGAGGCGGTGAGTCGCTGGAGCTTCGGGCACGAACGGCTGTATAAGGGCGAGCCTCGACGCGACGAGCCGCTCATTCCCGCTGACGGCGAGCGGGGCGGACTCGCGCTCTCGTTCCTGAACCTCCTCGAACTCAGGACCCTCTCGATTTACCGCGGAGACGCCGCACTTCAAGCGATCCGGCGCGCGCTCGAGTACGTCGGGAAAGAGCTCAAAGAGCAGCGCCCTCTCATGACCAGACAGTTCCACGTCTACGGCGGCGAGCTGCTGACGCGGTTCGCCGAGACAGACGACGGCGTGATGTTGCTGAACGCCTCCCGCGGTGGACAGCTGACCGCCGAGAAGCTCATCGAAAGCGCGCTGTGGACGAAGGACATCGACTACGACGAGGACGAACACGCCCGACGCTGGTGGTTCAAGACCCGCGCGGTCCCATTGGTGGTGGACAACCGGGTGGCCGGCGGACATCCGATCACCGCCGAGACCGGTGTCCGCCTGGATGCAATAACAGCCAGGAACCGCGAGGGGTACTCAAACGACGAAATCGAACGCGACACAGGTGCCCGAGAAGCCGAGGTGGTCGCGGCGATCCTGCTCGCCGCGTGATTCGCGATCTCTACGTCGAGAACTCGGTTGGGCGCGCAGTAACGGAGACGATCAATCGCTTCACACACAATCACGGGGTCACCGCCCACTTCCAGCACGACGTACACCCCGAGATGCAGCGCCCCCAGCAAGGCGACGAGTGGTGGATCGCGGACATCGCGGGACGCGGCATGGGGATCCTCACCCAAGACGCAGCGATCCTCGGTATACGCCAAGAGGCGCAAGGTGTGATTACCGCTGAGCGCCGGGCGGTCATCGACAACTCCGCGCACGTGTTCGCTCTCGGAGACGCCAAATACACCGTCTGGCAGAAGCTCCGATGCGTCACTACGCACTGGGACAGGATCGACGCACTGCTCGGCCAGCCTGGGCCACGAGCAGCGATCTTGCTCCTGAGCACCTTTCGGGTGGAGCACCTCTAGGCTGAGACTCAGAATCAGCGATGCGCCTTCGAGCACCAGCCGACCAGTGCATTGGTAGGGCCTGGTCGAGAGCTTTGCAGGCGTGCTCAGCGTCGCGCGCGGGAGCAGTGCAGTCTCGCCGCTAGCTACGTTTTCGTGATACGGACATCACGTTTTGGTGTCAAGGCGTTCATCGCCGCCGAGGATAAGAGGACAGGCGGGGGTGGCTGGTGAGGTGAGCCGAGGGCCGGCTAGCGGTAGCCGCCGGGCAGTTGCTCGGACAGTCAGGTGCCGACGTAGGCCGCGAGGTGCTCGCCGGTGAGGGTCGAGCGCCCGGCGACGAGCTCGGCGGGTGTGCCCTCGAAGACAATCCGGCCGCCGTCGTGGCCGGCGCCGGGGCCGAGGTCGATGATCCAGTCGGCGTGCGCCATGACCGCCTGGTGGTGCTCGATGACGATCACCGACTTGCCGGAGTCGACGAGCCGGTCGAGCAGGCCGAGCAGCTGCTCGACGTCGGCGAGGTGTAGACCGGTGGTCGGCTCGTCGAGCAGGTAGACCTCGCCCTTCTCGGCCATGCGCGTGGCCAGCTTGAGCCGCTGCCGCTCGCCGCCGGAGAGCGTGGGGAGGGGCTGTCCGAGGCTGAGGTAGCCGAGCCCGACGTCGGCGAGTCGGGTCAGGATCATGTGCGCCGCCGGCGTCTTCGCCTTGCCGGCGCCGAAGAACTCGGTCGCCTCCACCACCGGCATCGCGAGCACCTCGCTGATGTCCTTACCGCCGAACTTGTACTCCAGCACCTCGGCCGGGAAGCGCTTTCCCTCGCACACCTCACAGGGGGCGGCGACACCGGCCATCATCGCCAGGTCGGTGTAGATCACGCCGGCCCCGTTGCAGTTGGGGCAGGCGCCCTTGGAGTTGGCGCTGAACAGCGCCGGCTTCACGCCGTTCTCCTTCGCGAACGCCTTGCGGATCGGGTCGAGCAGTCCGGTGTATGTCGCCGGGTTGCTGCGCCGCGAGCCCTTGATCGCTGCCTGGTCGACCGAGACGACCCCGTCGCGGGGCGGGCGGGAATTGACAATCGAGCCGCCGATCAGCGAGCTCTTGCCCGAGCCCGCCACGCCAGTGACGACGACCAAGACGCCGAGCGGAATGTCGACGTCGACGTCCCGTAGGTTGTGGGTGCTGGCGTCGCGTACCTCGAGCGTGCCGTCTGGCGTCCGTACCTCCTCCTTGAGGGCGGCCCGGTCGTCGAGGTGGTGGCCGGTGATCGTGTCGCTTGCCCTCAGCCCCTCGACGGTTCCCTCGAACATCACCTCGCCGCCGTCGGTCCCGGCCGCCGGGCCGAGGTCAACGACATGGTCGGCGATCGCGATCGTCTCCGGCTTGTGCTCCACGACGAGCACGGTGTTGCCCTTGTCGCGCAACCGCAGCAGCAGCTCGTTCATCCGCTCTATGTCGTGGGGGTGCAGACCGATCGTGGGCTCGTCGAAGACGTAGGTGACGTCGGTGAGCGATGAGCCGAGCTGGCGGATCATCTTGACGCGCTGGGCCTCTCCGCCCGATAGCGTTCCCGAGGGCCGCTCGAGCGAGAGGTAGCCCAGCCCGATGTCCACGAACGAGTCGAGTGTCGCCCGGAGCGCGTCGAGCAGCGGCGCGACCGACTTGTTCTCGAGTTTGCTCACCCACGCGGCGAGGTCGCTGATCTGCATCGCGCAGGCCTCGGCGATGTTGATCGCATTGATCTTCGACGAGCGAGCCTCCGCGCTGAGCCGGGTCCCGTCGCACTCGGGACAGGTGGTGAAAGTGACCGCCCGCTCCACGAAGGCGCGGACGTGCGGCTGTAGCGAGTCGATGTCCTTGGAGAGCATCGACTTCTGGATCCGTGGGATCAGGCCCTCGTAGGTCAGGTTGACCCCGTCGACCTTGATCTTGGTCGGCTCCTTGTGGAGCAGATCATTCAGTTCCTTCTTGGTGAACTTCTTGATCGGCTTGTCCGGGTCGAAGAAGCCGCAGCCCAGGAAGATCCGCCCGTACCAGCCGTCCATGCTGTAGCCGGGGATCGTCAGCGCACCGTCTTTGAGGGACTTGCTGTCGTCGTAGAGCTGAGTGAGGTCGATGTCGTTCACCGAGCCCCGTCCCTCGCAGTGCGGGCACTGGCCACCAAGGATGCTGAAGCTGCGCTTCTCTTTCGTCGTGCGGCCGGCGCGCTCGAACGTGACCGCCCCGGCGCCTGAGATCGAAGCGACGTTGAAGGAGAAAGCTTGGGGCGAGCCGATGTGTGGCTTCCCGAGCCGGCTGAAGAGGATGCGCAGCATCGCGCCCGCGTCGGTGGCGGTGCCGACTGTGGAGCGAGCGTCGGCGCCCATCCGCTCCTGGTCGACGATGATCGCCGTCGTCAGCCCTTCGAGCACATCGACCTCGGGGCGCGCCAGCGTCGGCATGAAGCCCTGCACGAAGGCGCTGTAGGTCTCGTTGATCAGCCGCTGGGACTCTGCGGCGATCGTGCCGAACACCAGCGAGCTCTTGCCCGAGCCGGAGACGCCGGTGAACGCCGTCAGCCGGCGCTTGGGGATCTCGACGCTGACGTCCTTGAGGTTGTTCACGCGCGCGCCGTGCACGCGGATCAGATCGTGGCTGTCGGCACTCATGGGTCCTGAAGCAGCCCGAGGACGTTGCCATCGGGGTCGGTGAAGGTGGCCACCATGCGACCGCCACCGACGTCGTGCGCGGGTTCCTTTACGGTGGCACCGGCAGCGGTCACCTCGGCCAGCTTCGCCTCGATGTCCGGCACGTCCCAGAAGGCCACTGGTGAGGTCATGCCCTGAGGTCCACCGCCGGGCACCAGCCCGATGTGCTGGCCCTCGGTCTCGAAGCCGACGTAATAGGACGAGTCGGCTTGCGGCGGGATACCGAGCAGCGCTGTGTACACGGCCTTGGCGCTCGCCAGGTCGGACACGGGATGCAGCACAATCTTGATTCCCTGGGTGGAAGAACCGGTCATGGTCGCTCCTGAAGTCGTGGTGGTGATGTCCTCGGCGGCCACTTTAGGTGACCTCGGTGACCGGCGCTTCTCTATTCGTGACCGGTTTGGTGACCTGTTTCGCCACCCACGACGGCATCCTCGCCGTCGTGGGTGCCCCGTGGCGCCGGTAGGAGGACTCGTCACCCCAGCAGACGGGGACGGGTGACGTTGCCGCCTACGTTTTACCCCCATAGCGTGCAGATCGGCAGCGCGAAGATCCGCTCGGCGAGTCGGAACGGGCGTGGGCCGGTGTGGAGTACCGCACCGGCTAGGAAGCGCTCGCCGAGCTGCTCGCGCAGCCACTCCAGGTGTCTGGCGTCACTGCGCTTGGGTGCCGAGGAGGACTTGATCTCGACAGCGACGACGTCCTCGCCCGAGAGCCCGGCGATCAGGTCGATCTCGTGTCGTGCGTCCCTTGTGCGTAGGTGATACAGGCGAGATCTGGACGAAGTGAGAGCCACCTCGGGGCGAATCTGGGCGAGCACGAACGTATCGATCATGCGCTCGAGCACGTCGCCGTTGCGAAGCACGGCTCGCTCGTCCAGGTCCAGGGCCGCCGCTACGAGTGACGTGTCCACCAGGTAGCGCTTGCCGGTTCGCGTCATCCGGGAGATCCTGTTCGTGCTCCACGCGGGCAGGGTCTCGAGCACGAGGAGGTTGGTGAGGAGACGCTCGTAGGCCGAGGCGGTCTTGTGGTCGATTCCAGCCGCGTCGTAGAGCGTCTTGCTTTGGATGATTCCAGCGGTGTTCAAGGCCAAAGCTTCGAAATACAGCCTCAAGCGGTGTGGATCGCGATTCTCTTGCAGGGTCTCGAGGTCTCTGGTGAGGAGCTGGTCCAGATAGCCGCTCAGCCATGCTCCTCGTGTGTCTGGGGACGGATCCAGGGCCGCGTCGGGAAAGCCTCCGCGTAGCGCCAAGTCGATGTAGCCGAGCAGATCGGGCGGATCGGCTCCCGCCGCAAACGCGTCGATGTCCGCGTGCGCAAGCCTTGACAGAAACGGCTCGCCGGTGAGCTGGCCGACGATCTCGCGCACCGTGAGGCCGTACATGTGCATATTGACGACCCTGCCGGTACCTGGCCACGTGGCGCCGGTGAACTTGGCGCGCACGCTGCCCGTGAGCAGGAAGCGGCCCGCGCCAGACCCTTGATCGACCGCCCGCTTGACGGCGCCGAGCACGCCCGGGACCGCTTGCCACTCATCGAGCAGGACGGGCTCAGGCAGCGCAGCCAAGGCCGCATCGGCATCGGCTTCGAAGGCGCTCGCCTCGACGGGATTGTCGAGCTGGACGACACTGCGCGACAGGCGACGCGCGATCGTGGTCTTGCCGGTCGCACGAAGGCCAACGATCGAGAGGGCGGGCAAACCCGCGAAGAGCTGCTCGAGGTGAGCCTCGGCAAGTCGCGGAACGTAGGGTCGTGTGGACATATCATAAGAATAGCCCTATTTGCAGGATATTCCCGCTTTCGCACCTATATAACTCCCACTTTTGACCGTATCATCTTCCCATTTTTGCGCACCCGTCACTCCCACTTTTCGTGCCGTTGCCCCGAGTCCCGAAGCTGGAGGACCCGTAACGATTCCCGGTCCACCCGCTCAGGGCGCCGCGGCCAGCACCCGCTCGATGTACGGCCCGAGCAGCGTCGTCACCGAGGCGGCGGTCATCCCGGTTGGCCCTGCCGGCAACGCCGCGTAGCTGATCGCCAGGCGCACGAGGCACTCGGCGAGCAGCCGGGCGTCGGCCGGCGCCACTGTGGGCCAGCCGGCGAGGATGATCGCGCAGAGACGCTCGGTCGCGCTTTCAACGACAGGCGCGCCCTCGGTGGTGATCAGCGCCAGCAGGCTGTAGGCGCCCTCGCCCGCGAGCAGCGTACGGAGTAGTGGATCCTCGGCGGCGGCGGTGAGGAACACCTCGAACGCCGCCGAGAGCGCCGTGGCCGGATCGTCAAGATGCTCCCGCACGGCCTGCTCCACGGCGAACAGGAAGCGGTCGCTCTCGCGCAGCACGAGCGCTTGCGCGAACGCCTCGCGCGAGCCGAACTCCTTGTACAGCGTCTGGCGGCTGACGCCGGCGGCGGCCGCGATATCGGCCATCGTGATCTCCGCCCAGGGGTGGCGCTGCAGCTCGTCGCGCGCCCCGTCGAGCAGCGTGTTGCGCAACAGCTCGCGCGCGGCGAGCGCGTAGGGGGTGCGCTCTGCAGAGCGCTCGAGGGTCGCCATCCGGCTCAGTCCTCCTCGAGCGGCTCGCCTGTACCCGCCAGGGTGAAGTCGACCTTGTCGCGCACGCCACAGTCCGGGCAGACCCACTCATTGGGCACCTCGCTCCACGGCGTGCCTGCCGGGAAGCCCTCGCGCGGATGCCCGGTCTGCTCGTCGTAGGTGTAGCCGCAGCCGGGGCAGCGATAGACGCTCACCGCTGCGCCTCCGCGCTGCCGTTGGCTGCACCACCCGCGCTCGTCGCGACGGGCGACCCGTAGCGCGCCAGCACCCGCTTGCGCGCCCGCGGGTGGATGTTCACGCGCTCCAGATCCCCGCCGTAATGAGCGAGCACGCGATGGTCCATCATGCGGCGCCAGAGCGGGGGGAAGGCGGCGGTGACGATCATGCCCGCGTAGCCGGTGGGCAGTTGCGGAGCTTCTTCGAAGTGGCGCAACGCCTGGTAGCGGCGCATCGGGTTAGCGTGGTGGTCGGAGTGGCGCTGCAGGTGGTAGAGCAGGACGTTCGAGGCGATGCTGTTGCTGTTCCAGCTGTGCTCGGGCGCGGTCCGCTCGTAGCGCCCGTCCTCGCGCTTGCCGCGTAACAGGCCGTAGTGCTCGAGGTAGTTGACGACCTCCAGCAGCGAGAACCCGAGGACGGCTTGGATCAGCAGGTATGGCAGCACCACGACGCCGAAGATGGCGGTCAGCGCCCCAAACAGCACGACGGTCATCGCCCAGGCGTTCAAGATGTCGTTGCGAAGGCTCCAGTGGGAAGAGCCCATGCGGTCCAAGCGCACGCCCTCGAGCTCCCAAGCCGAGCGCAGACTGCCGGACACTGTGCGCGGCCAGAACGCGTAGAAGCTCTCACCCAGTCGTGAGCTGGCGGGGTCATCGGGGGTGGCGACGCGCACGTGGTGGCCACGATTGTGCTCGATGAAGAAGTGCCCGTAAGCGCTCTGCGCGAGCGCGACCTTGCTAAGCCAGCGCTCGTTGCTCGCGCGCTTGTGCCCGAGCTCGTGGGCGGTGTTGATCGCAATCCCTGAGACCATCCCCATCGTCAGCGCCAGCCCGATGTCGTCGATCGTTGAGAGTTTGCCGCTCGACCACAGCCAGCAGGCGAGGATCAGCCCGGCGTACTGGATCGGGATGTACAGATAGGTGCACCAGCGGTAGTAGCGGTCCTGCTCGAGCCACTTGATCACGCTGTCGGGCGGGTTTGTCGCGTCCATTCCGATCGCCAGGTCGAGCAGCGGAAAGATCACAAAAACAAGAAACGGCCCGTAGAGCCAAAAGATCCCCAACCCGGTCAGTTCGACCAGGCCCCAGGCGAGGAAGGGGAGCGTGGGGACGATCAGGCCGAGCAGCCACGCGTAGCGCTTGTGATCGCGCCAGCGCCGCGGTGTCTGGGCGAGCTCCCCCGCCGTCACTCCGCCAGCTCCTGCTCCTGCCTGCTGTCCGCTCGCGATCGAGGCCATTCCGTGCGTCTCCCTTGGGTCATTTTTGGTCGTTGCGTACGCACGTTAGACAAAAGCTCAAGATTTGTCAACCATGAGTACGTAGAGCCACGAACTGTCCAACGGCGAGAGCTCGAGTGTCCCGGTTTGGGTTCAGGCGGAGTCGCGGGGGCGCTCGTCCAGCGTGGCCAGCACGAGGGCGACGGCCGCGTCGACGTCCATCTCGGGCGTTAGTTCGACCTCGGGCGTGCGGGGCTCCTCGTACGGCGCGTCCACGCCGGTCATCCCGCTCAGGCTCCCGTCGCGGGCCCGTGCGTAAAGGCCCTTCGGGTCGCGGCGCGCGCACTCCCCGGCGGGGGTGTTGACGAACACCTCCAGGAACGGCAGCCCGTCGCGTTCATGCAGTTCCCGCACCTTCTGGCGGCAGTCGGTGTACGGCGATACGAGCGCCACGAGGGCGACCGTGCCCGCGTCGGCGAACAGGAGCGCCATCTCTCCTACGCGGCCGACGTTGATCTCGCGGTCGCCCTTGCTGAAGCCGAGATCGCTGCAGAGCCCGTGGCGCAGGTTGTCCCCGTCGAGTCGGTAGGCGCTGCGCCCGGCGTCGATCAGCCGCGCCTCGGCTGCCGTCGCGATTGTCGTCTTGCCCGCTCCGGGCAGACCGGTGAACCACACGGTCGCGCCCTGCTGGCCCAGTGCCTCCCAGCGCCGTGCGCGATCGAGCGTGGCCTCCTGCCAGATCACGTTCGCGCTCATCTGGTGGTTTCTCGCTGCGGTCGGTTGATGGTCATGACCTCATTCAAGGCGATCCGGAGATGATCAAGGTAAGAATTAGCAAGATAAAGCTTAGATTAAGACCTCCCTCGGCGGTGCCACACCATCTGAGCTCGCTGGCGCGGGCACCGGCGCGGGAACGCGCGAGGGTCCGCCGATCGCAACGAGCGTCGCCCCGGCGAGTAGGCTCGCGGCGATCATCAGCTCCCAGGCCGCCTTGAAGTCGCCCGCGGTGTGTGGCGTGCCGAGCACCGCCACGAGGATCGCAAAGCCCAGCGCCGAGCCGATCTGCCGTCCGGTGGTCTGCACCGCGATCCCGGTCGCCAGGCGCGCGGGGGCAAGCGTCGAGGCGACCGCGCCCGTCAGCGAGGGGATCATCAGGCCGACGCCGAGTCCTCCGATCATCATGCCCGGCAGGAAGTCGGCCGCGTAGTGGGGCGCGCCGGTCAGGTGCGTGACCCACCACACCCCGCCGAGCGCGAACAGCACCGCGCCGACCGCGCCGACGCGGCCGGGGCCGAAGCGCGCGCCCAGCCGCGCACCGGGAACCGCGGTCGCGGCGGCCATCGCCGGGCCGGGGAAGATCTCAAGGCCAGCGGTGAGGATCGGCTCGTGCCAGATCCCGGTCAGGAACAGCACGCTCGCGAGCAGCATCGCGGCGAACGCCATGAAGAACAGCAGTGAGGCCGTAGTCGCGAGGCTGAACGTCCTAACTTTCAGCAGGGCCGGCTCGACGATCGGCGAGGGGTGAGTGGCGATGCGGCGGCCGACGAGCGCGATCAGCAGCGCCGTCAGTGCAAGTAGGCCGAGGATCCGCGGGTTCGCCCAGCCCCAGGTTGTGCCCTGGATGATCGCGACGACGAGCGTCGCCATTGCCGCGGTGAGCAGGCCCGCGCCGAGGAAGTCGGGCCGCGAGGCGTCCGGGTGGCGGACCTCGCGCAGGATGTACCAGCCGGCGATCAGGCTCGCCAGGCCGACGGGGACGTTGACGATGAACACCCAGCGCCAGCTGATCTGGACCAGCAGGCCGCCGAGCGGCGGCCCTGCGGCGGCGGCGATCCCGCCTACGGCTGCCCAGATCCCGATCGGGATGTGGCGCTTATCGGGCGGGAACTCAGGCAGCAGCAGCCCGAGCGAGGCCGGCATCAAGAGCGCCGCGCCGAGACCCTGGACTGCGCGAGCGGCGACGAGGAAGGGGATCGAGGGGGCGATTGCGCAGGCGGCCGAGGCCGTCACGAACAGGCCGGTGCCGAGCAGGTAGGAGCGCTTGCGCCCGAACGTGTCCGACCAGCGCCCGGCCGTGATCAGGAACGCGGCGAACACGATCGTGTACGAGTTCAGGACCCACGACAGCGACCGCAGGCTCGTCCCCGGGAAGTCGGTGTGCAGTTGGGGGAACGCGATGTTGACGATGAACACGTCGAGCCCGGCCATGAACACACCGGCGACGACTACGATCAGGACTCTCCACCTGCGTTCCATTTTTATTCTCCCGCCTGCCTCTCCTGAGTAAGTTGCATAGCAAGACCCACCCTAACACAGGGAGTTTTATCATGCAACCAAGTGCTAGAATAAGCGGGTGCTGAAAAGCGACTACGCCGACCAGAACTGCTCGATCGCCCGTTCGCTGGAGCTCGTCGGCGAGCGCTGGACGATCCTGGTGTTGCGCGACGTGTTTCTCGGTCGCAGGCGCTTCGATCAAATCCAGCAAAGCCTCGGCGTCGCCCGCAACGTGCTCGCAGCGCGCCTGGACCGGCTTGTCGCCGAGGAGATCCTCGAAAAGGTGCCCTACCAAGAGCGCCCCCTGCGCCACGAATACCGGCTGACCCCAAAGGGCGTTGACCTGTGGCCCGTGACCGTCGAGCTGCTGCGCTGGGGCGACCGCTACGCCGCGCCCGACGCGGGCCCGCCGATCGTGTTGCGGCACAAGGGCTGTGGTGGCGAGCTCGGCGAGGGTCGAGTCTGCGCGCGCTGCGGCGATCGCCTGCAGGCAAGCGACGTCCGCGCCGAGCCCGGTCCCGGTGCTGGCGTGGCCCAACGGTCGAAAGCCCACGTGGCTCGACGGTCGCGGGCCGGCATGACCCCACGCACCGCTGCCCGCGTGGCTCAGCCGTCGGCGAAGGGCGCGATCGGCACGCCGTGATCGTGCTCGCGCATCCCCAGCTCATAGACCGCGCCATGCGCGGTGTGCAACGTGCGCGAAGGACCGTCTGGCGGGCGCACGGTCAGCTCGAGTGCCGCGATTGAGCAGTTCGCCACGTCGTGCTCGCCCCCGTCGGGATCGGCATAGCGCCAGCCGGCAACTGACTCCGCGGGATTCTCGACACGCGCGTCGAGGACCAGCCCGCCGGCGGCTGGGAGTGTGAGCTTGCAGGTCCTGGCCGTCTCGGCCACGCGCAGCCTCCGTGCGCCCAGGCCACCGATGCGGTGGCGTTGCCCCTCCAGCGACAGCGCGCCGTTGGCCACCCAGGGCGTCATCCGTCCCGCCACGCGCAGGCGCCCGATGGCGAGGTCCAACCACGCCTCGGGTTCCTCTCCGAAGCCCACACCGTACAGCCAGATCCAGCGCTCGGCGTGCTCGGCGCCCCAGTTGTGACCCACCATTCCCGGCCAGTCGCGCAGCTCGATCGGCTCCCGTCCGTCGAGCTCGAGCGTCCCATTGAAGCGGGCCGCCGGTAGGGGACTCGAGAGCTTGGTGCGCGGCAGCGGCGCGCGGTACATCCAGCTCCTCGGGAGATGGCGGAGCTCGGACTCAGCGGAGGCAAAGTTCAGCGACCAGCTCGCCTGGCCGCATGTTCCCTGAGCATCCGCGGGGCTCATCTGTGAGTCGCCCACCGCGATCCAGCCGCCGGTTGGCGCGCGCAGATCGTGGGTGCTGAGCTTGGCCATGAACGGCCGTCCGCGGGTTGCATCGAAGACCGTGCACCACACCGAGCCGCGCGGTGGCTGACCTGGCCGCTTGTGCACGGTGTAGCGGATCCAGACGCTCACCGGGTCCTCTGGTGAGACGGCGCGCAGGTAGAACGACTCATACATCCCCGCGCGCCGGGGTGCTCCGGGGAAGACCGCGCCGACCGGCATCTCGATGATCCTAACTGCGCCGACCGGCATCCGGATGATCTAACCGCGCGGGAACTGCGAGGATCGGGGCGTGAATCGCGACCCGCTCGTCGAGCTCCCGCCTGAGCTCCTCCCGCCAAGAACCGATAGCGCGGAAGGGGCGCGGGCCACCGGGCATGCGAACACCGCAGAGGGCGGGACCGCACGCTTCGTGTTGGGAATCGACGGCGGCGCCACCAAGACGCTTGCTGCGCTGCTCGACCTGGAGCGGGGGACGCTGCACCTGGGGCAGGGAGGGCCGAGCAACGAAGACGCCGTCGGCACGCGGTCCGCTGTCCAGGCGCTGCTGGAGGCCGCGGACGAGGCGGTGGGCAAGGCCGGCATCGACGAGGAGCGACTCGATGCCGAGGTGATCGCGCTGGCTGGTACCGACACCGACGCCGTGGCCCGGCACGTGCGCGCCGCGCGCTCGGAGGATTGGCTCGTCGTCAACGACGTCGTCGCGGCATGGGCGACGGCGACGGATGCGCAACCCGGGATCGGTGTGATCTCAGGCACTGGCAGCAACGTGCTCGGAGTGGGGGCGGATGGACGCGCCTGGCGCGCGGGCGGCTGGGGGCACACGCTCGGGGATGAGGGCAGCGGCTACTGGTTCGGAATCGAGTCGATCAAGGCGGCGCTGCGTGACCGCGAGGCCTCTGGTCCTGAGACCGCACTGAGCGAGGCGGCGGTCGAGTTCTTCGGCGTGCCGAGCGTCGAGGGGCTCGCGGCGCATGTCTACTCCAAGCCGCTGAGCAAGGGCGAGATCGCGGCGTTCGCGATCGAGACCGCGAAGCTCGCCGAGGACGGCGACGCGGTGGCGTGCGAGCTTTACCGACACGGGGCCGAACTGTTGGGAGAGCAGATCGCCGCCGTGATCCACCGCACCGGCTTGCAGGGTGCTTTCCCGGTGGGCCTGATCGGCAGCGCCTTCAAGGCCGGTGCCGTGTTCGTCGAGCCGCTCACTCGGGCCGTGCACGAGCTCGCTCCCGAGGCGCGGATATTGGTCGTCGAGATGGCCCCGGTAGGCGGCAGCCTGCTGCTGGCGATGCGCGCTTGCGGGTGCGAAGGCGCGCTGTCGGTCACCGAGCTGGAGCGACTCCTCGACGAGGCGCTCGCCCCGGAGTCGAGCGCAGCCGTCTGATCTCAGGGCAGCCGGGCCTCGATCGCGCTCCGGTCGCCGATCGCGTCCGCCCCGGAGCCTTCGATCCGGATCGCCGCCGCTGCGCCCGCAAACCCCGCGGCGCGCTCCGGGGGTAGGCCTTCATGGAGCGCGACGAAGAACGCCGCCGCGAACACGTCGCCCGCGCCGAGGTCCTCGCGGGGCTCGGCAACCGCGGGGGCCTGCACCCGGGTGCACTCGCCGGCGGGCGTCTGAACGCTCGTTGCACCTGGGCCGGCTGTGATCGCGATCACTGCGCCGATGTCCGCCGCCGCGTCCAGAAGTGGCGCGCAGGCGACGCGCTCCTGCTCGCTGATCACGACCGCGGAGCAGCCGCGCGGAAGCAGAACCTCGAGTGAGCCTCGGTCGCTTGGTAGCGGTGTGGGGACGATCTTTCCGCCTGTCGCACCGCCCTCATCCCACGCGCGCGCGTGCCCCTGGGGAGTGAGCCCGACAAAGGCGGCGCGCCCGCGCCACGCGGCCCGGGTCTCGCGGGCGACCGGCGCGAAGTGCAGGATCCGGGTGTCCACCTCGATCGGTCCGGCGATCGGACCGGCCCAGGCGAGCACGCGCTGGCTGCGCTGCCCGCCCGGCCAGGACGTCTCGAACGTCGTCGTGGCCGGCGCCGGGATGACGCGCAGCTCGAGCTCGTCGCTGTAGGGCCCCAGCAGCTCTTCGATCTCGGGGGCCGAGCCCTGGGTGAGGATCAGCGTGCGCAGCCCGAGCCGGGCGGCCTGGAGCGCGCTGTAGAACGCGCCGCCGCCCGGACGGCGCGAGTGCTCGGCGGCGATCACATCGACCGTCACGTGGCCGACGGTCACGTAATCGAAATTGAAGGAGTTGGGCCTGCGGATGCGTACACCAAATCAAATGGCTCGCCCGACTGTTCTGCTTGCTGAGCGCCGATGAGATCCCACGCAGATACCCCGCATACACAAAAGGCGCGTCGCGGCATGCTGCTGCTGGGTCTCCTAGCCACGGCTTGCCTGCCATCCGTGCCAGCCTCCGCGGCCTCGCCCCACCCGGCGGCCTCGCCTTATCCGGTGGGCGCCGAGCGCCCCGCCAAAGTCGCCCGGGCCTCCGAATTCGCCCACTCCGCGAGCGTGGGTGGTACGAGCGCCCCGGGCGCCACGACGCCCGCCGGCACGAAGTCCGCAACCAAGAAGCCCGCCAAGCACGCGCCCAAGAAGCCGAAGCTGCCCGTCAATGCCGAACGCGCGCAGCTCGCGTTCGAGGCGATGCAGAAGACCTACTACATCGAGGGCTCGGGGCTCTATCAGGGAGAACCGTTCTCGTTTCTGTGGCCGTTCTCCCAGGCGCTGGCGGCGACTATGAGCGTGGCGAACATCCCGAGCCTGAAGAGCGTCTTCGCCCATGAAGTCTATGCGCGGCTTGTCGGCCTGAAATCGTATCTGGACCTCAACAACTCGGGTGCCCCCGAAGGGACCTACTCGAGCACGCTTGCCGCCTACGACGGCACTGTCGCGCCCCCGGCGGGGCCGGGCGGGGCGAAGTACTACGACGACAACGCATGGGTAGGGATCGAGCTCGCGCGGATGTACGAGCTGACCCACGTCGCGGGCGTGCTCGGCGGCGCCGAGGGGATCATGGCGTTCGAGATGGCGGGCTGGGACATCCAGCCGGGGATCGCCTGCCCGGGCGGCATTCCGTTCTCCAACTCGCCGGAAGACATCGAACGCAACACCGTCACCAACGCGCCCACGGCCGAGCTCGCCTTGCAGCTGTACAAACTGACCGGCAATGCCCAGGACCTGCAGTTCGCCGAGATGGCCTACGAATGGGTACGAACCTGCCTGACGGAGTCAAACGGCCTGTACGCCGACCACATCGGCCTGCACGGGAAAATCGAACCGACGGAGTGGAGCTACAACCAGGGCACGATGATCGGCGCCGGCGTGCTGCTTTATCAGGCGACCGGCAACAGCGCATACCTCTACCAGGCGCGCCAGACCGCCAAGGCGGCGCTTGCCTACTACACGCCGGAACGGCTCGGTCAGGAAAACCCGTTCTTCGTGTCGGTCTACTTCCGCAACATGCTCTACCTCGACTCCGTCACGCACGACCCACCCGGACTGAAGCTCGTGCAGGGCTATGTCAACTACGCCTGGGAACATCTGCGGTTGAGCGATGACGTGTTCGTGTTCGGCTCGCCTGCCACCGCCCAGCTGCTTGTGCAGGCGGCGATCGTGCAGGACTACGCGTTGCTGTCGACCTCGCCGACCACTTACTTCTGAGTCCCGGGAAGGCGGTCGGGTCGAGTAGGCTCTCTGCTCGGATGACCGACGCCGCGAACCTGATCACCGCCGAGGGCCTGCAGAGCCTGAACGCCGAGCTGGCAGAGCTCGAGGGAGAGGGCCGCAGGGAGATTGCGGAGCGGATCAAAACCGCGCGCGAGTGGGGGGACCTGAAGGAGAACAGCGAGTACCACGACGCCAAGAACGAGCAGGCGCACCTGGAGACGAAGATCGCGCGTGTGCGCGAGAAGATCGCCGCCGCGGTCGTGGTCGAGGACACGCCCGCTGCGGGCGGGGTGGTCGGCTTCGGTTCGACCGTGCGCGTACGCGCCGAGGATGGCGCCGAGCACACTTGGCGAATCGTCAGCTCCCACGACGCCGCGCCCGCCGAGGGCCGGCTGTCGGCCGACTCACCGGTCGCGGTCGCCCTGCTCGGGCGCGGCCTCGATGACAGCGTCTCGGTGGCACTGCCGAGGGGCAAGCGCAAGTTCACCGTGCTCAGCGTCGACTGAGCCGCTGGTCGGAGACCTCGGGCACCGCCCGTGGCCATTCCGGTGGGTGTCGCTGCTCCTTGCGCGCGTACAGTCGCTGGTCGGCCAGCTGCAGGACCGCGGCCGTGTTGCTGCCCTCGGCGGGAATGCTCACCTCGCCGTGCGCCGCGCCGATCGAGAAGCCCGTCCCGCGCTCGGCCAACGCCGCCACGCTGGCGTCCACCAGCGCGTCATCGGCCGTTGCGATGCGGATCAGGGCGCAGAACTCATCGCCCCCCATCCGGTAGGCGGTGCCGTGCGGGGAGACGATTGCGCGCAGCCTGCCGCTCAGTCGCTCCAGCAGGGCATCGCCCGCGGGATGGCCGAAGGTGTCGTTGTAGCGCTTGAAGCCGTTCAGGTCATACAGGATGAGCTGCCACGGCTCGCGCTCGCGGCCCTGTTCGCAGGCGAGCTCGAGGTCTTCCATCAGTGCCCGGCGGTTGCTCAGGCCGGTCAGCGGATCGGTCAGCGCCAGCCGTCGCGAGCCGACGAGCATCGCGAGGTTCTCGCGCACGGTGAGCATCAGCCGCGCGCAGACGGCGAGCACCGTGGCCGTGGCGAGGATCAGCGCTCCCAGCGTGAGCTGGTGGTGGAGGTTGCCGTAGATGAAGACTCCCAGCGCGGTGAGCAGCGAGATCCCTGGCACCGACACCAGCCGCCAGTCCTCTACGCGCCGGCGCTTCGGCGGTGGCCACGGCGTCCAAGCGGCGATCGCCAAGAGCACGGCCGCTGCGGGCCACATGGCTTCGACCCAGCTGCCTGCACGATAGGTGCTCGTGGCGGTCTGGTAGAGGTAGGTCGTGTCGGCGATCGCATTCAGGAGCATGCTCGCGGCGATCAGCAGCCACACGCGCCCCGGACGCCAGCCGGTGATGCCGAGCGCGCCGATCGTGAAGATCAACAACAGCAGGTCGCCGATCGGATAGGCCAGCGAGATCGCCACCGAGGCGATGTTGCCGTGGGCATGGTCGACGATCGGTGGCAGCAGGAAAGCCGCTCCGAGCGTGGCGGCGGCGAGGCCGCCGATCAGGCCGTCGAGCCACAGGCTCACGCGCAGCTCACGCAGGTGCGCCCGGAGCAGCAGCATGATTGCCACGTACAGGCACGGGTACATCGCCAGGTACAGCCCATCGGCCGGGGAGACGCTGCCGGTGGCCACGCCGGAGCCTTCGACAAACAGGGCGAAATAGAGTTCGCCGAGGCTCCAGCAGAGCAGCCCCGCGCCCATCGTCAGCCATGCCGCGCGCTGCTCCCTGAAAGCGATGGCGCGTGCGATCACGGCAAATGCCGCGCCGAACATCAGCACGTCGTAAACGCCGTCGTCGATCAGCCTCTCGGAGCCGCGACCGCCGAGGCCGACGGTCATGTGCAGCACTAGCACTCCCAACCCTCCCAGGAGGAAGGCAAGCAGGAGATTCGATGATGTCGTACGTGCGCGCATGGCCGAGAGTGGCCCCACGCTTACATCGGTCGGCTACGCAAGATCCCTGAGTCGTAGCCGCGCGTGGGCGATCCTTCGTCGATCTGCACACGGGGTCGTGTCAGATATGGATGATATGGCGCTCTATATGTGTGGGAACGCACCCGGACGCGTCACGCCCAAGCTGTGGACGACTTAATTTCTTAGACGCGCGCGCGCGTGCGTGCGGCGTACGCGCCGTAGGAACTTCTTCGGCCGGCGTCCATACAGGCGCTCTCCCTCGCGCAGCGCTCCCTTGCGCAGTTGTCTGCGGCGGCGTGCGATTCGCTTGAGCAGGGCCTTGCGCGCCCGCTTGCCGCGCTTGCCCTTGAAAGGCGCTCTCCCGGCCGGAGGGAGCAGGCCGATGAGCACCACCAGGTCGTGCTCCTCGCCGAGCAGTTCGGCGAGCCGATCGGCGCGGCGCGCGAGCGGCCGTTGACCGAGGATCTCGGCGGCGTAGCGCAGGTCCTTGACCCGTTTTCTCCATGCGTGCGTGGCGTGCGCGCCGCCCCTCCCGCGCGCGACGCGCCGCTTGCGCTTGCGCCCGTCGCGGTAGATTCGCCGCAGGTCGAGCTCGACGAGGGCGATGCCGGGCCGTTCGGGCAGGCTCCATCGCTTCGCGCGCTCGCGCAGGCCGCTGAGCTCGCGCAGAACCTCCCCACGCATCGCTCGATCGCCGAGCGTCTTGTGCTCCGCCGCCGCTCGTTCGGCGACGAGCAGCTTGCGCAGCTCGATCAGTGGGCGTCGGCGGCCGAGCTTGCGCGGATGGCGTCGCAGCAACGCGTCGAGCGTGGTGACCATCACCTCCGCGTCGCGCGCCCCCGTCAGCCGCCGGGCCGCGTCGCGGAGAATCGCGTGCTCGCGCTGGTACTGCTGCTCGCCGAGCTCCTCGCGCAGCAGGCGTACGAGCGCGCGCAGGCGCTTGAGTGCCTTGCGCGTCTCGTGGATCGCCTCTCTGTCGAGGGCCCGCCCGCCGCCGCCTTCGTCGCCCAGCAGTTCGATCGCGAGGTCGAGCTGGCCGAGCGTCATTCGCTGCAGCGCCTCTCCCAGCGGCTCGCCGGGCAGTTGCGCGAAGCGGCGCTGGCGAGCGCGCAGGGTTGTGGTCGAGCGACGCGCACGCTCAGCCGCCGCCAGGGCAACGCCGATCCCGACGGCTACGCTCGCCACGAGAGTTGCCGCGAGCGGCGCAACAATGGAGCTGTGTCCAACCTGCCGCCTGCCGCGTGGTGGACGGTACGCCGTGCGGCGAACCGCAAGCCGGCGACGTATCGCTGTCCAATCTGCGCTCATCATCTACCCGCGCTCAGCGAGCACATGTTGATCGCGCCCGAGGGCGACACGCGCCGGCGTCGGCACGCGCACACAGAGTGCGTGCTCGCCGCCCGTGAACGCGGGGAGCTCGTGTTGCGCGAAGAGTGGCTGAAGACGCAGCCACGCCCACCGTCGCTGTGGCGGCGTCTGCTGCGGCGCGGGTAGCGGCGCGGGGCCGTCCGCCGGCCCGCGCGAGCTCGGTCGCGATCGCTCAGCCTCCCCAGACCTTTGTGTGCTCGGGCTCGACGCGGATGATCACGCGCTGTTCGCCGGGCTGGCGCAGCGGATACTCATCCTTGTCCATGTACTTCTTCGCCATCGCGTCGATGTGCGCGTCGGCGCCCTCGTGCGTGCGCTCGGCGACCGTCCCGCGGATCTCCACGTACTCGTACGGGTTCTCCATGTTCTGGACCGTCAGCGTCACGCGCGGATCGCGCTCCAGGTTGCGCGGCCACGCGCGTCCCTCGGCCGTGTTCAGTACTGGACGCCCGTCCTGCACATCGACCCATACGGGAACGCCGTGCACGGTGCCATCCGCACGCAGCGTCGCCACATGGCAGAAGTTCTTCCCCTTCAGCAGCTCCTCGGCACGACCATCGATCGTTGCGTTCATGAGACGACCCTTTCCTCGTGTTGGAAGGTGTGGAAGGGTTGTTTAAATACCCTTTCCGTTTACCCACCACGATAGGGCCTTCGCGATGACGCGTGTAGGGCCCTACTCGCGGCTGCTTGCGGGGGGGATCGTCTCGAGCGGGACCAGTTTGCCGTTGTTGAGCTGAAAGTGCACGGTCGCCTGGCCGCCGCTGGAGAGGGCATAGGCCAGCGTGACTTCGGTGTCGCCCTGGCTGACCACGTGGACCGACGCGCTGGGCTGCTTTGCGTCGGTGCCGATGTAGCGCCCGTCGACGAAGAAGAACGCCTGCTGGCCGTTGCCTTCAGCAGAGCCACTGCGCGAGCCGACGAGCACGCGCAGGGTCTGGTCGGGGTGGTAGTCGGAGGCGGCGCTCACGGTGAAGCCCCGCGCGCGCACGACCGCTTCGGCGGCGCTCAGCCCTTCCGCGGTGGCGCCGCTCGCACCGGTCCCTCCCTGTCCCGTGAACGCCGGCGCGGTTGCGGTGCGCGTCGTGCTTGGGCTCGAGGTGCCGCCGCTTTCGCTCGGTGTCGTCGTCGTGTTCGTCGGCGTTGTCGCCGTGGTGGTCGTCGTGCTCGTCCGCGGCGCGGTGGTCGAAGTGGTCTGTTCGGGCAGCGGGGTGCTGGCGACGGTCACCGTCTTCGTGCCCCCGCCGCAGCCGGCCAGCAGCGCCGCGAGCGCCACTCCGAGGAGGGGCGTGAGGGCAGTGGAGGAGCGTCGTCTCATGGCTTCGATGATATTCGCCACATGCTCCGCTCCTCCTCGGTGTTGCCACCAAGGCTACTTGCCAGGTCTCAAAAGCTGTTGCACCCGGTGGCTAAACGTCAGGACGTCCTTCCCGCTCCTGCCGGATTGGGGATCACGCCGAGTTGGCGCATCAGTGAGATGTCGTCCCTGACGGCCCGGTACTCGGTGATCTTGCCGTTGCGGAAGGTAAAGATGTAGATGTGGTGTACGTCGCTGAACGTTCTCTCGGTCGGCGGCATGCCCATGAATGGCCCGGTGTGCGTCCCGCTGATGGAGCTGTGCATCACGACGCGGTCGCCCTCGGCGATCAGCTCGTGAATCTCCCAATGCTGATCGGGAAATGCCGCGCGCAACATCGCCGCGACCTCCTTCACGCGCTCTGGTCCCCGACGGTCCTGCACGTCTGCGGCGTCCCGGCAATCCGGCCCCACGAGCACATCGGCGACCTCCAGTTGCCCTCCTTCGAAGACCTCCTCGTACAGTCGCCGCGCGATCGCCTTGTTGCTATCTGACATCGCTGCCTCCTTTGAGTTGTCCGATCATTTGACTACAGTAGCACTATAGTCAATGGCCCGTCAAGAATCCCAGCGTGATCGCCCCCCAACCCGCCGCTACCGCTCCGCCAAACGCCAGGCGGACGCTCGCGCGACGCGCGAGCGCATCCGCATCGCGGCCAGGTCGCTGTTTCTCCGCGACGGCTATGCGCAAACAAGCATGAAAACGATCGCCAAGCACGCGGAGGTCGCCGAGAAGACCGTCTACCTCGCCTTCCCGACAAAGGCGCAACTGCTCTCCGAGGTCATCCGCGTTGCGGTCCGTGGAGACGATGAGGAGACACCCATCACGGCCCGCGAGGACTGGCACGCGATCCTCGACGCCCCCGCAGACGAAGTCCTGGAGCGCCTCGCGCGACACGAGACTAAAGCCCTCGAGCGGACCGCGCGCCTGCTCGCGATGGCCGACATCGCGGCGGCCGGTGATTCGCGGCTCATTCCGCTGCGCGATCGCGGCCACGCCGCTCAGCGCAGCCTGTATGTGGAGGCGGCGGCAAGCCTCGCGGCCCGCGGAATGCTCGACAGTGGACTCCCCCCGGCTGACGCGGCCGACACGATCTACGCACTCACGCACGAGGCCCTCTACCTGCGGCTCACCGACGAGTGCAGATGGAGCCCATCACGCTACG
>Ga0302314_10004297_pt1 | contig 26226 bp, 17 predicted proteins | sample III_Palsa_N2_3_FD_200533 | JGI IMG/M metagenome (GOLD analysis project Ga0302314, IMG submission 200533) | Peat permafrost microbial communities from Stordalen Mire near Abisko, Sweden - III_Palsa_N2_3 | ecosystem: Environmental > Terrestrial > Soil > Palsa > Peat permafrost | place: Sweden...
CGCGCTGCGTGCTGACGATGGCCAGCACGGCGGCCACGATCGCACCCAGCGCCAGCACACCGCAGATGCTCGCGACCTGTCGTGCGCGCACCAGTGCGCGCCGCGCCGCGAGCTCACGTTCGCGCTGGTCGGCGAGCAGCTTCTCGGTGGCCTCGCGCCCTTCGCGTTCGTGGCGCGCATCGCGGCTGGCCTTGACGACGCCGCACAGCACATCGTGCGTGAGTTCCACGCGCCGCACGTCGAGGCGCTCCTCGATGCGCAGCAGCCGCCGATTAACCAGCACCGCGAGTGTATCGGGTGCGGCACCCGCGGCGGCGAAGGCGCTCAGCACGCGCTCTTCGGCGATGTTTTCGCGATAGCCCGAGGCGGTCAGCAGCTGCTCTTCAATGATCTGTCGTACGGCGGCGGGCTGATCGGCCAGCGAGCGCTGGTAGAAATTACTCAGGATGGTGGCATGCGATCCGGCCAGCAGATCCAGCGAGATATCGCTGCGGCCCTGCGCGATGCGCGCATCATTGAGCTCGCGGCAGATCAGGCTCAGCAGCGAGGGCTCGACTTCGGCGTTGGCAATCTCGCCACCACCGGCCACGAAGCGCACGATGGCTGCGGCTACTTCCTCGGTTACCAGTCCTTTGCCCGGCTGCAGCACCGCGGCGAGCGCCTGCTGGCCGGTCATGGGCGCCAATCGCAGCCGGTTCTGCGTGATGCTCGGCATGGCGGTCTTGAGACCTTCCAGCGGCGCGAGGTAGTCCTCGCGCAGTGCGATCACGACACGGTAGTCGCTGCGGCCGAAATCGAACCGGTCGGCGGCCGTGTCGTCCTCTTCGAGTCGCGCTTCGAGCGCCTTGGGCGGGCGATTTTCGACCAGATCCGAGAGCTCGGCGATAAAGCGCGCCGCGCGCTCGCGGCCGAAATCGTCGCTCTGCGCCAGCGTGAAGATTTCCTCGAACTGATCGAAAATCAGCAGCGGCACCAGCGTGGCACCGGAGCTATCGCGCAATACGTCGTCGCGGTGATGTAGGAATTCCCAGAGCGACTCTCCCGGGGCGGCGACGCCGACCTGGGTCCACTGGCCCGAGCCGCGCGCAGTGTCGGCGATGGCCTGCTTGATCTGTTCGGCCGGTTCCGGTGCGGCGCGTCCGTAGTCAATGCGCACATAGACCGGGCAGTAGCCCTGGGCGCGCAGGCGCGGCACCAGTCCGGCGCGAAGAATGGACGTCTTGCCAAGACCGGATTGTCCGAACAGAACCGTGAGCAGCTTGCGCTGCACGCGGCGCGAGAGCTCGGCGACCTCGTCTTCGCGACCGTAGAAATACTGGCGAGTATCCTCGGTGAACGAGGCCAATCCCAGCCAGGGGTTGCGGTCATCGACCGCGGATAGTAGCGGCTGTGCGTTCATGCGCCGCGGGCCCGCATGAAGTCGGTGAGGCGCTGCGCGAACTCGGGCGTGACCAGGCCGCCATCCAACTGGGTGAAGTGCAGCGCCTTGAATTTGTCCGGCACCAGGGCGCTTGCGGCCGGTGTGGCATCGATGGTCACGGGCAGGATGAAGAGGGCGCCGTCGGCCATGTTGCGCACCCGGTCGATGGCATAGCTCCACTCGCGGCGGAAGTAACCCTCGAGCCGCCGCTGGGTGGTGGCCGAGACGATCGGGATGAAATAGGAGCAGCGCGCGATATTGCGCTGGATCTTGCGATCGTAGTCGTCGCCGACCTCGAGCCGGTCCATGTCGAACCAGGTCGTGACGCCGGCGGCCTCCAGACCCGCCTTGATCTGCTGCACGGCCTGAAGATCCTCACGCGCGTAGCTGATGAAAACCGCGTTGTCCGGCATCTCGCGCGCCGGCGGTAGGAAGCGCGCGGCCTCGCGTATCACGGTGGTACTGGCGCTGGATTTGTTGCGCGCGCGCCAGCGAGCGTGCAGTTCGGCCACGAAGCGCTCGGCGCCAGTGAATATGCGCGTGCGCACACTGACCTGCTGCAGGAAGGCCATGAGCCGTTCATCCTGGCTGGTGTGATCGTCTGCCATGACCTCGCCCACATCGCGCGGATCGGACAGGCGCTGGCGCTTGGCCATACGCAGGAACAGGCGCGCCAGCCAGTTGGTAAAATTGCTGCCGATGAACAGCAGATGACTGTGCTCGAGTTCGTGAAAGAGTTTCTCCGGCACCAGGTGCTCGTTCTGCAGCGCGCAGATGAACTCGAGCAGATCCTCATCGGAGATGACATAAGTGGGCGATGCCGACACGCGGCCAAAGAGCTGGTAGACCAGCGGCCGCTGCAGCCGCTCCCGCTCGGACGGCAGGTCAGCCACCCGGTTGGGAGCGTATGAGATCACATCGGTCGAGGGGGTTCCGCCAAAGCGTTCCAGGTTGATGGCGTTCTCGAGCAGTGGGTCGAAGGTGGTCGAGACGAACAGATCAAAGTCCGTGATCGCGGCCAGCTGCCGCAACGCCGTTGGCGGCTCGAACTGTGCTTCCTTGAGTATGCTGCGGACCCGGACATAGATCTCTTCGCGCCGTCCCCGCGCAGCGAGGAACAGGCAGATCACATCATTTAATGTGTAGCCCGAGGGCAGTTGCGAGGTGTCGACGCTCAGGCGGCTGGCGAGTTTCTGCGCCAGCCAGTCGTACAGCAGCCGCGGGCCATTATCGGTCGCGATCTGCAGCAGCTCCGGTCCCACGATCGGGATGACGCGCCGCTCCTCGATGAAGCTCAGCAGATCATCCCATGCGTCATCATCGAGCGTGCTGTGGGCCACACGCACCGTCGAGAGATTGCTCATAAGTTTCTTGAATCGCGGGTCGCTGCGCGCTAATTATTCGGCCTAAAGCGCTGCATATCTGTCGCTTTTCAGTATAGCCCGAACGCCTCGGAAGCGTATAGGCTTGTGCCCGGCGGCCACTCAGGTCTACCGTCGCACAACGTCTGACGTCACGTAACTATGCCAGCTATGCCATCGCAGTCGGGCAGTGAGCGCGCACTCGTCGACGAGAACCGCCGCTTCTACGATGGCCTGTGGTCCGCGGCCCGGCTGGTGGAGCCGCAGCGCTTCAATACATGGCCGCTGGTGCAGTCGCTGCTGCCCATGGGAGCGCGCAGACTCGAGATTGCACCGGGGCTGCGACCGCGCCTGCCCATCGAGGGCACACGGTTCGTCGATATCAGTGTGGAAGCGCTCCGCAGGCTCAGCGCGCGCGGGGCGCAGGTGGCGCTTGGGGAGGTGAGCTCACTGCCTTTCCCGAACGGCGCGTTTGACCTCGTCTGCGCGCTCGACATCATCGAGCACGTGGAGGACGGCGATGGCGCGCTGTCCGAGTTGTCGCGTGTGGCGGCCCCTGGGGCCACGTTACTGCTGTCGACGCCGCTGCACCAATCGATGTGGACCGCCTTCGATGACTTCGTGGGGCATAAGCGCCGGTACGAGCCTGAGCAACTCTCGATGATACTCGCGGACCATCATCTGGAGCTTGAACGCAGTGCCGTCTATGGCATGGCACCGCGTTCCTCGCGGTTGCTGGATCTGGGCATGTGGTGGCTGACGCATCATCGCGAGCGGGCGATGTGGTGGTACAACCATGCGTTCATGCCGCTGGGCCTGCACTTTCAGAAGCCCCTGCACTGGTCTAACGGAATGATTGCCACCGAGGGTGTCGACGAGGTGCTGCTGGTGTGTCGCAAGAAGGCGCCCTAGGGTGCCGCTGACCCAGTTGCCACGGATGGCGACGCCGCCGGCCAGGCTGGTAGCGCTGGCATCGACAGCACTTTTCATCAACTATGTCGATCGCGGCAATCTTGCCACCGCCGCGCCGCTGATCCAGGATCAGCTGCACCTCTCGGCCACGCAGCTCGGGATTCTCGGGTCCGCTTTTTACTATGCCTACGTGCCCGCGCAGCCGCTGGTCGGCTGGCTCGGTGAGCGCTATGGCGCGCACCGACTGCTGGCCGCTGGCGTCGCGATCTGGTCCCTGGCCACCTTGCTGACCGGGTTCGTCGGCGCCTTCATCTCGCTGCTGCTGCTGCGACTCATGCTCGGGTTGGGCGAGAGCGCGGGATTTCCCTGTGTTTCCAAGCTGGTCGCGGTGGCCGTGCCCACGCATCGCCTCGGCACGGCCAATGGCGTGATCGCCTTCGCGTACCAGGCTGGTCCGGCTTTCGGCACCACGCTGGGCGGCCTGCTCATGAACTCGGTGGGCTGGCGCCCCGTCTTCATCATCTTCGGGGCTCTATCCTTGCTGTGGCTGTGGCCCTGGAGCCGCGTGCGGGTCGCCGAGCCCTTGCCGCGGGCAGCGGTAGGGGAGGCGGCCGCTGCCGATGATGGCCCGACGTTCCAGGAAATCTTGAGGCAACGCGGGCTATGGGGCGCCTCGCTTGGGCATTTCGCCGCCAACTACAATTTCTATTTCTGCCTGTCCTGGCTGCCGTACTACCTCGTGAAGTCGCGCGATTTCTCCATGAGTTCGATGGCCGGTCTGCTCGGATCAGCGTACCTGATCAATGCGCTGGCCGGACTCGCCGGCGGCTGGTTCTGCGATGTGTGGATTCGCGGCGGCCGCTCGGCCAACGTGATCTACAAGGGTACGATGGCGCTCAATCACATCGTTTCGATAGCGGCCATGATCGGCATGGCACTGTTGCCACTGCAGGGCTCGATCGCCTGCCTGTTCGCGTATGAAGTCGTGTTGGGATTGTCCTCGCCGGGCATCTATGCAATCCCACAGATCATGGCGGGCCCGGCAGCCACTGGGCGCTGGGTAGGTGTCCAGAATGCCTGCGGCAATCTGGCGGGCATCTTCGCGCCCATGCTGACCGGCATCCTGCGTGACGTCACCGGCAGCTTCACCAGCGCCTTTGTGCTGGCGGCGCTCATCAATATTCTCGGCGTCGTCGGCTGGATCTGGATCCTGCCGCGCGTGGCGCCGCTGCGCTGGAAGAGCGCCGGCAGCGCGGTCGCGGCCGCCTGAGGATTATTCGAACCGCGATGCTTCGACTTCGAGCATGACAACCTGGCGGCGCAAGGCAAAGTCGCGCAGCGCGTCCTGCAGCGATTCCAGACTGTCTATTTTTTTGTGCGCGTAGTCGTAAGCCCGCGCCAGCAGCGCAAAGTCCGGCGGCTGCACATCGACTCCCTCGGGCTCGATGCCCACCGCCAGCATCGAGGTCTTGATCTCACCATAGCCGCGGTTGTTCCAGACGATGATCGCCAGCCAGGCATCGACATCGCGCGGCACCGCCAGTTCGCTGAGGGAAAATTGCAGCCCGCCATCCCCGACCAGGCACACGACCGGACGATCAGGTGCGGCAAGTCCGGCACCGGTCGAGGCGGGCAGTGCGTAGCCGAGTGTGCCGTAGCCGGTGGCACTGTTGAACCAGGAGCCTGGCGATGCCGCCGCAAAGCCGAGATTCCCGGCGTAAACCGGTTGCGTCGAGTCCCCGACCAGGATCGCGCCCGGCACCGTGTCGCGGATGACATCCAGGAACGCAATCTCACGCCGCATCGGCGCACTCAATGTCTGCAAAGCGGCCGCATTGGCCTGGCGCGCGGCGGCGGCGCCGCGATCTTTCGGCGCGGTGCCCATCGAGGTGGCCAGAAGGGCCCGCAGCGTCTCGCGCGCATCGCCGTGGAGCGCCAGCGCGGGCCGCATATTGCGCTCGAGCTGTGAGGCCTCGATATCGAGCCGGATCAATTGCGCGAGCGGCGGGAGGCTGCCAATCGAATACATGTCGTAGTCGGTCATGCCCAGTTCCGTGCCGATGGCCAGCACCGCATCGCTGGCTGCCAGCAGCGCGCGTATCGGCGCCAGCGATGGGCTCAGTGAGATAGCCAGCGGATGCTCCGGCGGCAGCAGGCCGCGCGCATTGATGGTCATGACGACAGGCGCGCCGAGCGCATCGGCGAGCTGGCGTACTTCGCTCGCCGCTCTGACCGCACCACCACCCGCGAGGATCACCGGCGCGCGCGCGGCGCACAGGCGCCGCGCCGCATCGGCAATCAGCGGCGCCGCCGCCGCGCGTGCCGCGCGCGTGGGTGCGGATACCGGAGCGGGCAGCCCGGTGGCGTCCGAGGCCAACACATCGCGTGGAATTTCCAGGTACGCCGGACGCGGACGCGCCTCGGTGGCGGCGGCGAACGCCCGTGCAATCGCGTCGGGGAGCGCCGCGGGCGAATCGACCCGTTCGGCACTGATGGAAACCTTGGCGGCCAGCCCGAGCTGATCGGGCAGCTCGTGCAGAAAGCCGCACCCCGTGCCGATTTCGCCGCGCTTGTTTTCGCTCGAGATGACGATCAGGGGAATCGAATCCCCATAGGCTTGCGCCATCGCGGTGGCGATGTTGGTCAACCCCGGCCCGGTAATCGTAAAGCAGACCCCGGGACTGCCGCTGACACGCGCGTAGCCGTCGGCCATGAACCCCAAGCCCTGTTCGTGTCGGCCGGTGACGTGCCGGATGCTTGATGCCGCCAGGCCCCGGTAGAGCTCCAGGTTATGCACGCCCGGGATGCCAAACACATGGCGCACGCCACGCGCCTCGAGCGTCTGGATCAGGTAATTCCCCAGTTTTCTTATCATCGTCGCCCCTTTTGAGACGCGGCAATTATCCCACGGGTCGGGCTTGCGCGTCGGATAGGCGGGAATTGCTCTAGAATTGCCCGATGCCGATGTTGCGCCGATGCTGACGCCGAAGAGTGCCGCCGAGACCTATGCGGTGGCCCGCACGACGGTGATTTTCTGCGTGCTTGCCGCCTTGTGCGAAGGGATCGATCTGCAGGGCGCGGGTGTCGCAGCCCCTGGGATCGCCGCCGAGTTTGGCCTCAGTCCGCCACAGCTCGGCAATTTCCTCAGCGCCAGCACCGTCGGCCTGTTCTTCGGCGCGCTGATCGGCGGCCGGGGCGGGGATCGCATTGGACGCAAGCGCGTGCTGGTGGCATCGCTCGCGACGTTCGGCCTGTTCTCGTTGTTGACGCCGTTTGCTACCGGCGTCGATTCACTGAGCGCGGCGCGCCTGCTGACCGGCCTCGGATTGGGTGGGACATTGCCGAACCTGATCGCGCTGACTTCTGAAAGCAGCCCGGATCATCGTCGCAGCGCCAATGTCGCGCTGATGTATAGCGGCATGCCCTTTGGCGGCGCCATCGCCAGTGGCGTGAGCCTGATCATGGGCGCCGTGCACTGGCGCTGGATTTTCATCGTCGGCGGGGTCGTGCCGCTGCTGCTCGCACCTATCATGGCCTGGGCATTGCCCGAGTCACTGGCCTTCCAGCGCGCGCGGGCCGCGCCGGCCGGCGCGCGCGGCCGGATCGGCGACATCCTGGGGCAGGGGCGCGCACCGCGCACGCTGCTGCTGTGGCTGAGCTTCTTTCTGGGCCTCTTGATGCTGTATCTGCTGCTGGGGTGGCTGCCGACCCTGCTCGCCGGCAACGGACTGACCCATGCCCAGGCCGCCGCCGCGCAGATCGGATTCAATGTCGGCGGCGGGATCACGGCGCTCTGGATCGGCTCACTGCTCGAGGGCCGCTGGCGCACTGCGAGCATCGTGGTCACCTTTCTGGCATTGCCGCTCTTCCTGCTGGCCCTGGGGCAGGCGCCGCCGCAACTCCTGCTCGTGCTGCTGCTTGTGATCGCTCTCGGCTGCGCGGTGCTGGCGGCACAGAGCTTTCTATATGCGACCGCCCCATCGCTGTATCCCACGGTGATCCGCGGCATCGGCGTGGGTGCGGCGGTGGCGATCGGACGCATCGGATCCATCGTCGGTCCGCTGCTGGCCGGTGCATTGAAGGGGATGGGGCATAGCTCGTCGCGCCTGCTCATGGATCTGCTGCCAATCGCCATTGCCGGCAGTATCAGCGCGCTGTGGCTGGCATGGATGGCGCGCCAGCGCGTGGATCATTCGTGATCGCCGGCTTGGTGCCGAGCGCTTACTCGCGTCTGCCCGAATATTTCTACGCACGGCTCGCGCCAACGCCGGTGGCGCAACCTCGCCTGATTCAATTCAATGCCGCCCTGGCGAGCGAACTGGGCCTGGACGCGCGTGACACGGATGGCGCAGCGCTGGCGGCACTCTTTTCGGGCAACCAGCTGCCGCCCGAGCTTGCGCCCATCGCGATGGCCTATGCGGGACACCAATTCGGCCACTTTGTGCCGCAACTCGGCGATGGGCGCGCCATCCTCATCGCCGATGCCGTCGATCGCAGCGGCGCACGACGCGACGTCCAGCTCAAGGGCTCCGGGCGCACGCCGTTCTCGCGCAACGGTGACGGCCGCGCGGCGATGGGCCCGGTATTGCGCGAGTACCTGGTCAGCGAAGCCATGCACGCGCTGGGGGTGCCGACGACGCGCTCGCTCGCCGCGGTGTCGAGCGGCGAATTCGTGCTGCGCGAACAACGCCTGCCCGGCGCGATCCTGACCCGTGTCGCGGCCAGCCACGTGCGCGTGGGGACGTTCGAATTCTTTGCCGCGCGCGGACAATCCGAAGCGCTCCGGATTTTGGCCGATTATGTGATCAACCGACACTATCCCGATGCGCGATCGAGCGGGCAGCCATATCTGTCGCTGCTGCGCGCCATCGTGCAACGGCAGGCGGAACTGATTGCGCGCTGGATGCAGGTCGGCTTCATTCACGGCGTCATGAACACGGACAACATGGCGCTCTCGGGCGAAACCATCGACTTCGGTCCCTGCGCCTTCATGGATAGCTTCGATCCGGCCGCGGTTTTCAGCTCCATCGACAGCTTTGGCCGCTACGCCTACGGCAACCAGCCGCGCGTGGCGCAGTGGAATCTCGCGCGCTTTGCCGAGACCTTGCTGCCGTTGATCGATCCGGATCCGGAGCGTGCCGTTGAATTGGGAACCGAGGCAGTCCGGCAGTTCACCGGGCTATTCGACCTGCAGTGGCTCGACGGCATGCGATTGAAACTCGGCCTGTCCCAGCCCGAGCCGGGCGACCGCGATCTCGTGCAGACGCTGCTTGACCTCATGCACGGCAACCAGGCGGACTTCACGCTGACGTTTCGTCATCTGGCCGATGTGCTGCCGGGCGAATCCGGCGCTGCGCGGGTGCGCGGACTGTTCGAGAATCCGGGCGCCTTCGACGCCTGGATCCAGGCCTGGCAATCGCGCCTGGAGCATGAGCCACAGGCCCCCCGAGCACGGGCCGAAGGCATGCGCCGCGCCAACCCGGCTTTCATCCCGCGCAATCATCGGATCGAGCAGGCCATCGTGGCGGCGGTCGAGGCGGGGGATTTCCAGCCGTTCTTCGATCTGCTGGCGGCGCTGTCGCGCCCGTTCGAGGATCAGCCGCGCTTCGCGAGACTTCTCGAACCGCCGCAGCCCAGCGAGCGCGTACTGCAGACCTTCTGCGGCACCTGAGCTAGCTGGTCGGCAACGGTTCGGATGGCGCCGGCGGTGTCGGGGCCACAGCGGATGCGCCGCCCGTGGGGTCATCCGGCCGCGCGGCGGCATGCCGGGCGGGTGCGCGCGCAGCTTCCTCCGTTGATACCGGCAGCTGCTGCGCACCGATAACCGCGGTGTGAATCACGGAGGGATCATCACGCAGCTTGACGTAGAGCGGCCCCGCGGTCGGATGCGGTACGGGTAATGATGAGCCCGGGAAACCATCGGGCACCTGCACCGGGTGGCTGAACTCCCGATCAATGGCTACCGAGTCGATCAGGAACAGATTTGAGCCGGAGAGTTTGCAGGCCACTTCGGCGGTCGCGGGGCATTTGAGGTCCTGCAGCTGCGGCAGCCGCACCAGCGTTACGAGCGGTTGCCAGTCGCCGGCGACGCCGCCCATGAGCACGCGGAACTGCAGCGGACCTGCGGCGGAAAAGCCGAGGGCGCGCGCAGGCTCGAGTGTCGCCACGGCCACGGTAGCATTCTGGAGCGTGATGCCGTTGCCGAGACTCAAGGTCGTCGAGAACAATTCATCGGCGGTGGCGACTTCGAGGGTCTCATCGCGCGTGAACACCGCCGGCGATTGGGCCCGCATTGAGAAGATGAGGCGCGCGTCCTGCGGCAGTTCGTTGGCATCCGTGAGCGCGATATTGCTTTGGATGCTCGAGGTCGAGGGCTGTATGCTCTTGGCAATCAGCTTGACGCTCGGACGCGCCGCATCGATGAGTACGGCGAGGTCGAACACCCGGCCGTCACTGAGCGCGACCTGTGCCTTGCTGGAATCCTGCGTGGTGAGTGCGGTGGCAGCGGCGGCATCCTTGGCCACCATCACCAATTGATCGCCGCTCTTGGTGGCGGAGAGTTTTGCCGGCGCAAACACGACCCCCTTGAACGTCAGACTCGCCACTTCGTCCAGCCGGCTGCCGCGCAGGACGCCCTGCGAATCGCCGGCGTGAATCGTGAAGCCATCGAGACGGCCCGCATCGGAGAAGGCGTGCAGCGCAATGGGTTGCGGTTGCGCCGCGCCGTACTGGCTGACGAGCAAAGTCATGGCACCGGGCCTGGCATCCTGCAGCGGCAGCTTCAATTCCACCTCGTTGGGCGAGAGGGTTTTCCATTCGGCCTTCAACTGCTTGCCGGCCGGATCCTTGAGCATGATGCCGTCGATGCAGCTCACGCTGTCCGCCTGCAGGTGCACGGTCTCCTCGCGGCCCACGATCAGCGCACCCTGGTCCCGCGTGCTCAAAGCCAGCGATTGCGTCTTGGCATTGGCCAGGCGAAAGCTCGGACCGGTATAGGCGTCGAAGCCCCAATAGCCATGCAGTGAGCCGCGAATGCTGTCGCCGAGATTGACCTGACCCAGCTCGGCCGTATCGATCACGAAGCCGCCCTGACCGGCATCGGCCGTGGCGGGCAAGTCAATGCTGCGACCGTCCTGCGCGGTCAGGGTCAGACTGACCGCGTGCGCGTAGCGCGTGGAAAATACCAGCGGCGCCCCTTCCACCGGCAGTACCAGCGAGGTCTCGCGGGCGCAGAAAATCTCCTTCGGATCCACGGCGTGCAATGGCGGCTGCTGCGCCGGTTCCACGGCCGGCAGTGCCGTCACGAGCACCGATTTCGGATTGTGAAACGAGGGCGATGCATTCAGTGTCAGCGCTATGCGGTCCTGCTGCGGCCGGGCCAGTGCCGGGATGTACTGGTACTGTGCCGTATGAAAGGAATCGAGGATGCGCGCGATATCGAGTACGGAGGCGATGTACGGACTGTAGTAACCATAGCTCAGTTGCGGCGAAAAACTCGCTTCCATCGCCAGGTCGCTGGCAGGCCCTGTGGTCAGCGCCTCGACGATGGAGGTGCTGTGGCCGTCGTTGAGTATCAGCGACTCCTGGCCCTTGGTGAGACAGGGCGCCTGCAGCTCAGGCAGTCGGTCCAGGCATTTCTCATCGACTTTGATCGCGAGGCTGCGGGCCAGCAGCGGCGCTGCCTCCTTGATGCGCGTGGGATCGGTCTCATCCAGCGCATGGATGGCGGTCAGGTACTGCTCGAGGCGTGAGCGGTCGAGCGCGGCCTGGTTCAGATCCTGCGAACTGCGCACGAAGGCGCCCGGTCGGCCTCGCACGGCATCCACCAGGGTGCGGTAATCACCACGAGTCTCGGGCGCCAGGAATACCACCACTTGCTGCGCATCCTTGGGCACGGTCATCGTCAGGCCCTGCTCCGAGCAGGGACGATTCCAGGTTTCGCACTTGAAGAACCACTCGGGTGGCGGCGGGTTGGTGGCGCCACGGAGGAAGGCCGTGATCAGCACGTAGTGCGCGGATTGCGTGGGCGGCAACGCCGCTTTGATCCACAGGCTGTCGCCGGCCGCCAGATTAGGGACCTGGGATATGGGCAGGGTGGCACCGCCGCGGGTCACCGTGACCTCGAGATCCGGGCCAGCCAGGTCAAAGGGTGCCGGGTCCGCCTGCGCCATCGCCGCGATCAGCACCGTGGTAAGAAAGAATGAGCGATATCGCGAAATCATGGCGAATTGCAGAACCTCATCGACCTGGCAGATTTGCACTGGATCAGCGCACGCGCGGGCATTGGTGCGCGCGTCCGCGGCACGATCATCGATCTCCCGGCGAAGCCGGTGCCGCGACTCAATCAATCAACAGTCAACAGACTAGCACACTGTACCCTGCCGCCGACTTGACGCAGTTCATGTCGCTGATTACGGACAGGTTTCTGCAAATGTTTCATGCTATACACGTAGTGACACGATTGACCGGGAAAACCCGATGAACGCCGCCATTGAAGCCGCGCCCCGCCGGCTGTTTCGCGATCGCGAAGCGGCACTCAATAATTCGCTCGTGATGGCATGGACCTGCCTCGGCTGGCTGGCATCGTTCGTCTTGATGGCGCAGCCTGCCATCGCGCTCAATCTGATCGGACTGCTGCTGTGCGTTCACACCATGGTGCTGGCCGCCTACCTCATCCACGAGGCCGCCCACCACACCCTGTTTGGGAATCACACAGCCAATCATCGGATCGGTGAGACGATGAGTTTCATCGCGGGCGCCTCGTACGCGTCATTCGAACGCATTCGCCACATGCACATTCGCCACCATCTCGACCGCGCGGATCTGGCGTGCTTCGATTTCAAACGCCTCATGCAGCGAGTTCCGGGATTGCGGCGGGCGCTGGAGGCACTGGAATGGGCCTATTTGCCGGCCACTGAGTTGCTCATGCACCTGCAGGTGGTGTGGCGACCGTTCCTGGAGCGCTCTCAACACCGGTACCGGCCCCGTGCCGCCGCCATGCTGGTCGCGAGGCTGGGGCTGTTGACGCTGCTCGGCCTGTGGTCGGTGAAGGCGCTGCTGCTGTATGGACTGGCCTACCTGCTGTTTCTGCACGCGCTGAATTTCTTCGACGCGTTTCACCACACCTTCGACCAGTACTTCGTCGAGCCCGATCAGGCCCTGCCCGGCAGCGATCGCACTGCAGCGTACGAGCAAGGTAATACCTATTCCAATCTGATTTCGCGGCGGTGGCCGTGGCTGAACCTGCTGGTGCTGAATTTCGGCTATCACAACGCGCACCATCAGCGCGCATCGGTGCCCTGGTACCGGCTGCCGGCCTATCATCGGGAGCTCTACGGTGAAACCGGGGCCTGCGAACTGCCCATGGCGGAGCTCCTGTCGACCTGGCATCGCAATCGAGTGCGTCGCGTAGTCGCCGCCGACTATGGCGGCCCCGGTGCCGACGGCAGCGGCAGTCACGGCCGCGCCGATGATTTCATCGGCGCGCACGGGGTGTCATTTCTGACGGTAATTTAATCGGCGTCGGCGGATTACGACAGCGGCGCATGGAATGCGCTGATAACCCCTGCCCGACATTCCGGCCTATTTTCCAACGGCACCGCTTCCTGGTGCAGTGCGGTCACCATGTGGATAGTCAAAGTAGCGCTGCAGCGCCCGTACACGTTCATCATGCTCGCCGCGCTGATCGTCTTTCTCGGACTGTTTGCGATCCTGCGCACGCCGACCGATATCTTTCCCAACATCAAGATCCCCATCGCGGCGGTTATCTGGCGCTATACGGGCCTGTTGCCGGAGGAGGTCTCGAATCGCATCGTACTGTTCTCGGAACGAACAGCACAGACGACCGTCAACGATGTCGAGCACACCGAATCCCAGTCGGTGAATGGCACGGCCGTGGTCAAGTATTTCTTTCAGCCGGACGTCAACCAGGCGCTGTCGTTCGCGCAGATTGTCGCGGTGTCGCAAACCCAGCTGCAGACTTCGCCGCCGGGTACCACGCCGCCCTTCGTGCTGTCGTACAACGCCTCGAGTGTTCCCATCCTGCAGCTGGCACTTTCCAGCGATACGATCCCCGAGCAGGAGCTGTTCGACCTCGGCAACAATATTCTGCGAGTGCAGCTCGCGACGGTCGCAGGCGCTTCGATTCCCTATCCGCTGGGAGGCAAGCAACGGCAGGTACAGGTGGATCTGGATCCACGCGAACTGCGTGCCCGGGGCCTGGCCGCCGATGACGTCGTCAGCGCTATCAGCTCGCAGAACCTGATCCTTCCCGCCGGCACGGAGAAGATCGACACCCGCGAATACTTCATCAAACTGAATGCGAGTCCCACGCAGATCGAACAGCTCAACGATCTGCCCCTGGGTGTGCGCAACGGCAGCGTGGTGTACGTGCGCGACGTGGCACATGTACGCGATGGCTACTCACCGCAAACCAGCGTCGCCCGTGTGGACGGAAAGCGCGCCGTGCTCATGAACGTGCTGAAGACCGGCAACGCCTCGACCATCGACATCATCAACGGCATCAATCAGCGGCTGCCGCTCGCCAAGGCGACCATGCCTCCGGAGTTGAAGCTCGCCGCAATCAGCGATCAGTCCATCTTCGTCCGCGCCGCCATTTCAGGCGTCATCCGTGAGGCAGCCATCGCCGCGGCTCTGACCGGTCTCATGATTTTGCTGTTTCTCGGCAGCTGGCGCAGCACGCTGATCATCACGATCTCCATTCCGCTGTCCATCCTGGCCTCCATCGCCTGTCTTTCCGCACTCGGGGAGAGCATCAACATCATGACGCTTGGAGGATTGGCGCTGGCCGTCGGCATCCTGGTCGACGATGCGACGGTCACCATCGAGAACATCAATTTTCACCTGGAGCAGGGTTCGGATGTCGAGCCCGCGATTCTCGAGGGCGCACGCCAGATCGCCTTGCCGGCGCTGGTGTCGACTTTGTCCATCTGCATCGTGTTCGTACCGATGTTCCTGCTGGCGGGGATTGCCAAGTATCTGTTCATTCCGCTGGCCGAAGCCGTGGTATTTGCAATGCTGGCATCGTATCTGCTGTCGCGAACGTTGATTCCGACGCTGGCCAAGTTCTGGCTCAAAAAGCAGGATGAGAATCAGGACGGAAGGCCGGGCCAGCGCCGCGGGAATTTCCTGAGCCGATTTCAGCGTGGCTTTGAGCGCCGCTTCGAGCAGCTGCGCGCCACGTATCGCGATATTCTCGTCATCGCCATCGATGGCGGCGCAAAATTCGCAATCGTATTCCTGGCAATCATGGCCCTGACCGCCGGTTTGGCCTTTCCGCTGGGGCCGTTGCCAGGCCTCGGGCAGGATTTCTTTCCGAGCGTCGATGCGGGGCAACTCAAGCTGCATCTGCGCGCCAGCACGGGCACGCGCATCGAGGAGACCGCCGCACTGTGCGATGCGGTCGAAAAGACCATCCGCGAAATCATCCCGGGCAAGGAGTTGACCAGCATTGTCGACAACCTCGGGCTGCCCTACAGCGGAATCAACCTTGCTTACACCACCTCGGCGCCGGTCGGTCCGGGAGATGCGGATATTTTCATCAACTTTGCCAAGAAGCACTCCTCGCTGGATGAGTATCAGCGTCGCATCCGCTCAAAGATGGCGGCCACTTACCCCGGTACGCAGTTTCAATTCCTGCCGGCCGATATCGTCAGCCAGATTCTGAACTTCGGGCTGCCAGCACCGCTGGATGTGCAGGTATTTGGACCCGATACCAAAGGCAATCGCGTCTTCGTCGATTCGCTGCTGCAGAAAATGACATCGATACCCGGCGCCGTCGATCTGCACATTCAGCAGCCCTACGACTATCCGCAGATCGATGTGGATGTCGATCGCAGCAAGGCGCAACTACTGGGGCTGACGGAGCAGAACGTTGCTTCCAACATGCTCGTGAGCCTTTCGGGCAGCTTTCAGACAACGCCGTCGTTCTGGATCGATCCGAAGACCGGAACCCAGTACAACGTGGTATCGCAGACACCGCAGTACCGGCTGGCGTCCTTGAACGACCTGGGTAATACCCCCCTGAGCCTCAGCGCGGGCAGTGCACCGGGCACGGGCGGCACTTCTCAGATTCTGTCGAGCGTCGCCTCCATGCACCGGGACACTGCGCCTTCTGTCGTAAGCCACTACAACGCCCAGACGGCCTTCGACATCTACGGCGGTGTGCAGGACAGCGATCTTGGTTTCGTCGCGGCGCAAATGAACAAGATCATCAAGGAGGCCAGCAACAAGCTTCCCAAAGGCTCGAAGATCGCATTGAAAGGCCAGGTCGAGACCATGCAGCGCTCCTTTTCGGGTCTGCTGTGGGGGTTGCTGGCCGCGATCCTGTTGGTCTATATGTTGATCGTCGTCAACTTCCAGTCGATGCGCGATCCACTGATCATCATCATGGCGCTGCCGGCGGCGCTGGCGGGCATCGTCTGGATGCTGTTCCTGACCCGCACGACGGTGAGTGTACCGGCATTGACCGGCTCCATCATGTGCATGGGCGTCGCCACCGCGAACAGCGTGCTCATCATCAGCTTCGCGCGTGAGCAGATGGCGGAGGGCAAGGACGCGCGCAGCGCGGCGCTCGAGGCCGGGTTCACGCGTCTGCGGCCCGTCATCATGACCGCGCTGGCCATGATCATCGGCATGATTCCGATGGCGCTGGGCCTGGGAGAAAGCGGTGAGCAGAACGCGCCGCTCGGCCGCGCTGTAATCGGCGGCCTCGTGTTTGCGACCTTTGCGACACTGTTTTTTGTCCCGGCGGTGTTCACGCTCGTCCATCGCCGCGAGCACAACCCTGGCGAGCACCCGCATGACTGACGCATCGACGACACCCGCAGGTTCGGACCGCAAACTCCGGCGGAAGCTGCGCACGGTGCTCTGGGTACTGCTGATTGCCGCCATCGTGCTGGCAATCTGGGGTATCGCGAGCCGCCTGGTCGCTCGGTCGGATCTGCGCAAGCGCACGGTCCAGGATGCGAGCACGTCGGTGGTCACGGTCAAGGCGCAGTTGAGCGGCGCCGGCGATGAGTTGGTGTTGCCGGGCATCGTACAGGCATATATCGAGGCGTCCGTCTACGCCAGGACCAACGGCTATCTAAAGAGCTGGTACACCGATATTGGCAGTCGCGTGCGCAAGGGGCAGCTACTCGCGGAAATCGATACGCCGGAAGTGGACCGACAGCTGGACCAGGCGAAAGCCGATCACAATACCGCCCTGGCCAATCTCGCCCTGTCCCGCACCACCAATGTGCGTTGGCAGCAGCTGCTCGCCACCCAGTCGGTCTCGCAGCAGGATGCGGATGAGAAGGCCGGGGATGCGGCGGCCAAGGACGCCACTGCCCAGTCTGCTGCGCAAAATGTCGCGCGGCTCAACGATCTCGAATCGTTCAAGCGCGTCGTGGCGCCGTTCGACGGCGTCATCACGGCCCGCAACACCGACATCGGAGCACTGATCAATGCAGGGCAGTCGACCGGAACCGAGCTGTTCCGCATTGCCGATACCGGGAAATTGCGAATCTATGCGCAGGTGCCCGAGGCCTACGCAGGATCGACCAGGACCGGGCTCAAAGCCCAGCTGCATTTTGCCGAGCATCCGGGCAAGACCTACGACGTCGAAGCGATTCGCACTTCGAACGCGCTCGACCCCACCGCACGCACGCTGCAAGTGGAGCTGCAGCTGGACAACCGCGACCGCGAGGTCTTCCCCGGCGCCTACACCGAGGTTCACTTCAAGTTGCCCTCGAGCGCGCAAACCATGCGCCTGCCGGCCAATACATTGCTGTTTCGCGCCGCCGGCCTGCAGGTGGCCACCGTCGATGGCGACGGCAAGATCAAACTCAAGAACATCACGCAGGGACGCGATTTCGGCAAGACGATTGAAGTCCTCGACGGCATCGATCAGAACGATGCGGTGGTCGTCAATCCGCCCGATTCCATCACTGACGGACTGCCCGTCCGGGTCGCGCCACCGCCGGCCCGGAAGCAGGCCAATAATCAATGAGGCGCGAAACTCCCCGTGCGTCGATGCTGTGCATGGCGGGACTGCTTGCCGGCTGTTCCCTGGCGCCGCCGTACAAGGTGCCAGAGTCGGCGCCGGTGCCAGCGGCGTACCAGGAGCAATCGGCCTGGCAGCCGGCGCAACCCATGGACACACTGCCGCGCGGCGAGTGGTGGCAGGTGTTCCATGATCCGCAGTTGGACGCGCTGGAGGCAAAGGCCGGGGATGCCAACCAGAACATCAAAGCGGCATTTGCGCGCCTGCTGCAGGCGCGCGCCGAGACGCGAATCGCGCGCGCCGACCTGTTCCCGAGCCTCACCGGGGCAGCGTCGGCGCAAAGGGCCCGCGTATCGCCCAATTCACCGACCTATCTGCCGGGCAAGCCGACGATGGGAAGTGATTTCAACGTCGAAGCCGATCTGTCCTACGAAGTGGACCTGTGGGGCCGGGTGCGCAACCAGGTCGCCTCGGCGAAGGCGAATCAGCAGGCCAGTGCTGCCGACCTGGCATCCCTGGATTTGTCGATACGCGCGGAATTGGCCAGCGACTACTTCGATATTCGCGGTGACGATCTGCAGTTGTTGTTGCTCGACCAGGCCGTCTCCGACTACGAGCATTCGCTCAGGCTGACGCGGAATCTGTACGTCGGTGGCGCGGCGCCGCTCGGCGATGTCGCCCAGGCAGAAACGCAACTTGAAAACGCCCGCACGCGGGCCGCCGATATGCGACTGCAGCGCGCGCGCCTGCAGCACGCGATCGCCTTGTTGATCGGCGAGAATCCTTCCAGTTACTCGCTGACTGCCAATCCGCTACCGCCTGAACTGGCGCCGCCGTCCGTGGATCCGGGAGTGCCCTCGGCGCTGATCGAACGACGGCCGGACGTCGCGGAGGCGGAACGCCGCGTGGCATCCGCCAATGCGCAGATCGGCGTCGCGCGCGCGGCTTACTTTCCCCAGTTCACGCTCAGTGCCGATGCGGGCTTCAACAGCGTGCACTCTTATAATTGGCTGTCCGCGCCGAGCCGCTTCTGGTCAGTGGGCCCGCAGCTGTCCGTGCCGCTGTTCGAAGGCGGCCGCCTGCTGGCGCAGACCGATCGCGCCAGGGCGCTGTACCTGGAACAGGTCGCAAGCTATCGCAATACGGTGCTGACCGCATTCCAGGATGTGGAAGACAGCCTCGTGGCGTTGCGGCAACTGGCGCAGGAAGCCGACTCGGCCGGACGCGCGGTGACGGCCGCGCAAATCTCGCTGCAGCAGGCGCAGTACCGCTACAGCGCCGGCGCGGTGACCTATCTGGAAGTATCGAGTGCCGAGACCACGGCACTGCAGGCACAGCTCTCGGCCGTTTCGATAGAGGCGCGTCGCATGGATGCCGCGGTGCTGCTGATCAAGGCGCTTGGCGGGGGCTGGCAGGCTGCCAGTGGGGCACCGGTCAGGAGCTGATTGGCCCGCGCGGGACAGCCGGCACTCCGAGCGCGCACTCGAGCGCGCTGCGATCCCAATTGCCACAATTGGCTGCCGCTTCGTAGGTAGTCTGGAAGAATGCCAGTAACACCGCGTCAGGATCCGAAGCGTTCCGCACGGCCTCGTAGGGCAGCAGAAACTCTCCGAGCGTGTCGCTGTAGAACGCCTGGGCAGGCTGCAGTTTCGCTTCCCGGAAACCCGCTGGCGCGGGGTAGGCATAGGAGTAGAAGGCCGGATAGTCGAGCGTTGCGCCTCCCGGCCAGAAACCCGCACTACTGACCTCGTGGGAATACGCCTCGCGCATGACCGCCTCGGAGACACCGGGGGCCTTGCCTTTGAACAGCGGCGCACGCCGGCCGGAAAATCGAGTGACCGCCAGATCGAAGCTGCCCCAGAAGAAATGCACCGGGCTGGCCTTGCCGATGAATCCTGTTCGAAACCGCTTCATGATCCGATCGGCCTGCAACAGCACGCGCCAGAAGCGCTGGGCGTAATCGGCATCGTAGGCGGCATGCAGGTGATCGGTGCTGAAGGCGAGGGCGTCGGCGATCTCGCAGGGGTAATCGCTAATCGACACGGAAATATCCAGGTCCGCAAGTGCGCCCGCGACAGCGGCGTGGAAATCGGCAACAGTCTGTGGCTTGAGCGCGATGCGGCGGCGGGAGCCTTCGGCCGTATCGATTTGCAGTACGTGATCGAGAAAATCGAATTGCATCTCGAACAGGCGCGCGCCTTGCGGGATCGGAGATGTCGTCAGCCCGCGCGCGGTCACATAGAGCGGCACCTGCCAGCTGTGGTTCAACCAGGGCGTCTGCGCCAGCCGAATCTTGCCGACGATCTGCATCCACAGCTGCAGCGTCGAGCAGGTGTCCTTCCAGGCTTCGAGCGGCAGTTCCGGCCAGAACGCATTGGCGGCGGTGCTCATCGCTCGGGCTTCGTGTCCATGGATCTGAATCCTAACGCAGGCACAGGGAGGACGTAAGTGTGATTTCAATCGTCGTTCGCCGCGGCTCCCGCCCTTACACTCAACACATGAATCGCCGCATCTACTATCGCATCATGATGCTTTTCATGATCTCCGGCGCCGCGGCGCTCATCTATCAAGTCTGCTGGCAACGGCTTCTCTTCGAGTCGGTTGGCGTCGACATCGAGTCCGTCACGATCATCGTCTCCACCTTCATGCTGGGCTTGGGCCTTGGAGCATTGGTCGGCGGTGAACTCGCCGATCGATTTCCGGACTGGACGCTGACGATGTTCGACATTATCGAACTCGCCACTGCGGCGTTTGGCGCGCTCAGCTCTTACCTGATTCATGCGGTAAGTCTCGCAGTCATTCACGCCTCGACGGTGGAGACGATCGCGGCAAACTTCGGCTTACTGTTGTGCCCGACGCTGATGATGGGAGCGACGCTGCCTATACTGGTCAAGCGTGTGATGCAGCTGTATCAGAATGTCGGCGCGTCGGTGGGTGCGCTGTATTTCGCCAACACCATGGGGGTCGCGTGGCGCGTCAAAAGGCGAAAGCCGGCGTCATCACTGACGACAACCTCCTCAGCGAATACGCGCATGGGCAGCGTTTCGGCCCGGAACTGCTCCGTGCCCTGGCGCCACCCGAAGCACCAAACTTCGAGTTATCGACTCACTAGAGTAAGCGCCGGCACTCTGGCACTCTGCGCTACACTGGCCACCTGATAATAATTGCGAGGGCGGCGACATGGCCAAGGGATACTGGATTGCCTGCTATCGAGAGGTCTCTGACCCCGCCAAGCTGGCGGCGTACGCCAAGCTGGCGGGACCGGCCATCGAGCAGGGCGGGGGTCGGTTTCTGGCACGCGGCGTGGCCGCTCACGCTTACGAGGCGGGCGTGGCCGAGCGCACGGTGGTGATCGAATTCGAATCTGTCGCCAAGGCGGTGGCCGTTCACGAGAGTGCGGCCTACCAGGCGGCACTGGTGGCACTGGCCGGGGGAGCCGTGCGCGATCTGCGACTCATCGCTGGCGTCTGACGACAAGCCCCTGGACTTCACGGCATGTCCTCCGCCAGCGGGCAGCCGACCTTCGCCGAGCTTTACACACCGAAGCTCATCACCGTTCTGCGCGAGGGCTACGGCCTTCCGGATCTGAAGGCCGATCTGATCGCGGGCATGACCGTGGCGGTGGTCGCGCTGCCCTTGTCGATGGCCATAGCGATTGCCTCGGGTGTGACGCCCGACCGCGGTCTCTACACGGCCATCGTGGGCGGTTTCGTGGTCTCGGCACTGGCCGGCAGCCGGTTTCAGATCGGCGGACCAGCGGGCGCCTTCATCGTGCTGGTTGCCGCGACCGCAGCTCAACACGGCGTCGATGGCCTGATACTCGCCACACTGCTGTCGGGAATCATCCTGCTGGCCGCGGGGTTCCTGCGGCTTGGCACTTTCATCAAATTCATTCCGTACCCGGTGACCGTAGGCTTCACGGCGGCCATCGCTCTGATCATCTTCGCCAGCCAGCTCAAGGATCTGCTCGGGTTACGCCTCGCCGCGCCCGAGCCCGGTGCCTTGGTTCCAAAACTCGAAGCCTTGTGGTCCGCGCATGCGACCCTCAGCGTCCCGACCGTGGCGCTCGCCGGCCTGACGATGGCCTGTGTGGTGCTGCTGCGCCGGTTCAGGCCGCATTGGCCGGCGTTCCTGATCGGCGTCATCGTGGCAGCGGTGCTCACGTGGCGGCTGCAGTTGCCGGTGGAGACGATTGGCAGCCGATTCGGTGGCATCCCGCGATCCCTGCCGTCACCGCATCTGCCAGCCTGGTCCTTCGCCATGCTGGCCGACGTGTTGCCAGCCGCGTTGTCCTTTGCGCTGCTCGGCGGCATCGAGAGTCTGCTGTGCGCCGTGGTCGCCGACAGCATGACGGGGCGCCGTCATCGCTCGAACGCCGAGCTGGTGGGTCAGGGTGCGGCCAATATTGCGTCGGCTCTGTTCGGCGGTTTTTGCGTCACCGGCACCATCGCGCGGACCGCAACCAACGTGCGCGCGGGAGCGCGCGGGCCGCTCTCCGGCATGATACACGCAGTCTTTCTGTTGCTGTTTCTGCTGGTTGCCGCGCCGCTGGCGAGTTTCATTCCATTGGCAGCGCTGGCCGCCGTGCTGTGCACCGTGGCCTGGAATATGGCCGAGAAGCATCAGTTCGTGACGCTGCTGCGCGCCTCCTTCGGCGACGCGCTGGTGTTGACGGCGACCTTCCTGCTGGTGGTGTTCCGCGATCTGACGCAGGGGATTCTCGTAGGCTTCGGCCTGGGTGTGCTGCTGTTCCTGCATCGCATGGCCCAAGCCGTGGAAGTCGAGCGGCCCGGATTTACGGTGGAGGCCGATGTTGCCGATGCCGCCAATGGTCAGCGCCGCCGCTACGATGCCGCGCTGGCAACCGACCCGGATGTGATCATCTATCGCATCTCCGGCGCATTCTTCTTTGGCGCCGCCGCCACGGTGGCCGCGGCGCTGGATCGCATCGGCGAGCACCCCAAGGCCTACGTCATCGACTTCTCGGCCGTGCCGCTGATCGATTCGACCGCAGCCGCGACCATCGAGGGCTTCATGCGCAAGGCGCACCGCCAGAACGTGGCACTCTATATAACGGGGGCGTCCACCGCGATCCGTGAAGTCCTCACCGCGCAGGGGGTCGGCTCGCCGCGCGCCCAGTTCATGGCCACCGTGGCCGAGGCGCTCGCGCACCGGCACGCGCGCGGCGAAGTAGGGGAGCGCTGACAGGAGTTAACTGATCCGGTGCGATGTGGCATATGGGATCATGGCCGCATCAAGACTGGAGCTCCGCCATGACTGCCGAAGATTCCGCCGTTCGCGACCTGCACGTCGGCGAGCACGACATGCTGTCGGTGTTCAAGCCCGATACCCTGATCGGCGCGTTGGTATACCTGGTGCTGTTCATCGTGCTGGCGATGCTGTTCTCGCGCATCCTGCGCGCGGCCGTGCACGCGGCGATGACGCGACAGGGTCAGATCGACCGCACCACGATGAGCTTCATCCAGCAGTTTGGCTCGGCGCTTATCTGGGTCATCATGCTCATTCTCTATGCGCACCTGATCCCCATGTTGCGCTCGATGGGCACCGCGTTGCTGGCCGGAGCCAGCGTGGCCTCGGTGGTGATCGGACTGGCTGCGCAAAGCACGCTCGGCAATCTGGTGGCAGGTATCTCCATCACCATATACAAACCCTTCCGGCTGGGCGATACGGTGCAGGTTGCCACGCCGACCGGTACCGAAATCGGCGTCGTCGAGCTTATCTCTCTGGGCTATACCACCCTGCGTGCTCCGGATGGGCGGCTGGTGGTGCTGCCCAACAGCGTTGCCGCCAGCCAGGTAATGCTGAATTTAAATTCCACCTACGCACCGTTGATGAGCTCCATCCTGCTGCGCGTGAATCGCGAAGCGGACCTGGAGGCCGTGCGCAAACTGGCGATCGCCGCGGCGGCGGAAGTCGTGGGCGAGAAGGCCGTCAGGGGCTGCTTCCTGACCAAGGTCGAAGCGTCCACGGCCGAACTGGAGCTGCGATTCCAGGCGCCGGATGCCGCGGGCCGGGAATCCACGCGCGCGAGCCTGATTTCACGGCTGGTGCAGCGATTTGCCGAACTGGAACCAAACGCTGCGCCGGCTCAACGCGCGAGTTTCTCGTAAGGGCGGGGCGCGGTCAGCCAGGCGTCAGGCGCAGCAGCATGCCGTCGTCGGTGAGCAGATACACGGCGCCGTCCGGGCCCTGACGCACATCGCGTACGCGCTGCTTGCGATCCAGCAGCAGATGTTCTTCCGCGACTACCTTGCTGCCATCGAGTACCAGGCGGATGAGGCAGTTTTCGCCAAGCGATCCGAGCAACGCGTCGCCTTTCCAGGCGGGAAACAGTTCACCCGTATAGAACATCAGGCCTGAGGGCGCGACATCCGGATACCAGTAGTAGATCGGCTGCTCGGTCCCGGCCCTGGCGGTGATGCCCTCTTTGGCCGCGGCGCTTCTGGCCACCGGCGCGCCCGTGTACTGGCGGCCGTAGGAAACATTGGGCCAGCCGTAGTTGCGCCCCGCGTGCACGATGTTGACTTCATCGCCGCCCATGGGGCCGTGCTCGGCCAGCCAGAGCTCGCCGGTCGCGGGATTTATCGCCAAGCTTTCCGGATCGCGGTGACCGTAGGACCAGGTGTCGGGTGACACCGTGGCCTCGCCCAGGAACGGATTGTCCGCCGGCAGGCTGCCATCGGTGTTGATGTGCGCCACGCGCCCCGTCAGATTGCGCAGTACATCCGGATCATCGATCTCGTGGTCCGATCCACCGCCCGTGGAGTCATAGAGGCGGTAGCGATCCGATCCGGCGATGAACAGAGTCCCGTCCGCGGCGACCACGATGCGTCTTTCGACCCCCTCGAGCAGCGTGCGTACCGCTTCGAGTCGCTTGTCATCATCGCTCAGCCGCGCCCGCGCGACGATTTCGATGCCGAAGGGCTTGCGCCGCCGCTCGCTCAATTTACTGTTGGACTTCTCGTTGGGCCAGATGCCCGGATCCTCGCCCGGCGGCGGCGCCAAGTAAGTGAAGTAGAGCGTGCGGTTGTGGACGAAATCCGGATCGAGCGCGACATCCTGCAGACCCATGCCGCCGATGGCTTTGACGCCGGGCACGCCCGCGATGGGCGTCGAGACCACCCCATTGCGGTCAATGGTCCGCATGGCGCCGAAGACCTCCGTGACGAGCAGCTTGCCGTCCGGCAGGAAGGCGAGCGACCAGGGATTGTTCAGCGCGCCCTGGACCAATACTTCGACGTGGACCTTCGACGCGGTTTTCGGCGCCGGTGCCCGCGTCTGGCCCGCGAAGGCAGGCTTGGGTGCCGGATAGTCGGTGGCCTTCGCTGCCGCGATCGATGGCGTCATGCGTGCGAATCCGAATGCCAGCACCAGGCCCAGCATCGGCCCGTATTTCTTGGTCATCATGTCCTGCCCCCGTGGCCCTTGATCAAACCCAGGCGCACGAGACTATCAGCGGTCGCGATCAGCGACTCGGCATTCGACCGCGGCGCCCACTGCAGCACGCGGCGCGCCTTCTCGTGGGTGGCATTTTTGAATTTGCCGAGCTCGGGCAGTATCTGCCGGGCGGCCGGATTGAACAGGGCACCGAACCGCACGACCCAGTCGGGAAGTTCGCGCCGCGGCACTCTTCGGGCCACATCGCCCAGGCGATCCCGCAGCAGGTTTGCGATGTCGATCAAGGACATGAAATCGCCCGCCACGGCCAGGAAGCGCTCGCCCCGGGCTGCCGGATCGCTCATGGCGCGCAGGTGCAGATCGGCCACGTCGCGCACGTCGACCACGCCGAAGTTCAGGCGCGGGCAGCCGGGCATGCCGCCATCGAGCATCCGTTTGACGAGCTGGATCGACGTCGCAAAGTCCGGGCCCAGCACCGGACCCAGGACGGCCACCGGATTGACGACCGACAGCTCGAGGTCCGCGCCCTCACGGGCAATGAAGTCCCAGGCCGCACGCTCGCCCAGTGTTTTGGATTTCGCATACGCCGTGAGCCGCGGGGCGTCCGGGTCAGTCCAGTCCGCCTCGGTGAACGGTGCGGCCCGCGGCGCATGCCCGTAGCCGATGGCGGCAAACGAGGAAGTCAGCACCACGCGCCGGACACCGGCATCCCGGGCTGCGCGCAGCACCCGCAGCGCACCTTCGCGCGCCGGCACGATGAGATCGTTTTCGTGAGCAGGGATGCCGAGCGGAAAGGGCGAGGCCATATGCAACACGTACTCGCAGCCGCGGATCGCCTGGGCCCAGCCCGCATCATCCAGCAGATCGGCGACCTCGATCGTCAATGAATCATCGGCAGCGGCGCTCGCGCCGGCCGACCTGAGTGTCTGGCGCAGGGGGCTTGCACGCTGCGCACTGCGCACGGTGGTGCGCACGCGATGCCCCGCAGCCAGCAGCTGCAGAATGGTATGTCCCGCGATGAAGCCCGAGCCGCCCGTGACCAGAACTGTGCTCAATTGTTCTCCGTGCGCGAGTCCGTCGAATCCGCGTCCTCTGACACCTTCAGCATA
>Ga0302314_10004300_pt1 | contig 26219 bp, 20 predicted proteins | sample III_Palsa_N2_3_FD_200533 | JGI IMG/M metagenome (GOLD analysis project Ga0302314, IMG submission 200533) | Peat permafrost microbial communities from Stordalen Mire near Abisko, Sweden - III_Palsa_N2_3 | ecosystem: Environmental > Terrestrial > Soil > Palsa > Peat permafrost | place: Sweden...
GCCAGGCCCATGGTGAAGGCCATCGGCTCGAAGATCTTGCCTTCCACCCCGCCCATCATGAACAGCGGCGCGTAGGCGACGATAATGATGGCGGTGGAGAAAATCATGGCGCGCGCCACTTCGGCGGTGGCGGCGCGGAACACCACGCGCACCTGCAGGTCCCGGCGCTCGAGGTGCTGCATGATGTTTTCGGTGACGATCACCGCCGCGTTGACGATCAGGCCGAAGTCGATGGCGCCGAGCGAGATCAGGTTGGCGGGCACGCCGAACCAGCTCATGCCGGTGAAGGACACGCACAGGCCCAGCGGGATGATCGCAGCGACGATCAGCGCCACCCAGAAGTTGCCGAGGAAGAGGAACAGCACCGCCACCACCAGCCCAATGCCCACCAGCAGCGTATGGCTGACGGTGTGGACGGTCAGGTTGAGCAGTTCCTGGCGGTCGTAGAAAGGGACGATCTTCACGCCCGCGGGCAGGCGTCCGCTGGCATTGATGTCGTTGACCTTGTCGCGCACCCGCGCCAGCACCTCGGTGGCGTTCTGGCCGCGGCGCATGACCACGATGCCTTCCACCGTTTCATCGGTTTTATTGAATTGCACCTGACCCAGCCGTTCGGCGTTGCCGAACTGCACCGTAGCAATGTCGCCGATGCGCACCGGGGCGTTCAGCCCCACGGTGCTGCCGGTGGCGCCGGCGCCTATTCCATTCGCCACCACGATGTTGCGGATATCGTCCAGCGTGTGCACCAGGCCGACGCCGCGCACCACGTACTGCTGCTCGCCGCTGGGCATGATGCCGCCGCCGACGTTGGCGTTGCCATTGGTAAGCGCCTGGGCCACCTGGCTCAGGGTGACGTTGTAGAGTTGGAGCTTCTTCGGATCCGGCAGCACCTGATATTGCTTGACCATGCCGCCGAAACCGTTGACGTCGGCCACGCCAGGCACACCCTTGAGGTCCTTGAAGACCTCCCAGTCCTGCATGCTCTTCAGATCGATGATATCGATCGCCGGGTTATTGCTCTCGAAGCGATAACGCATGATCTCGCCGGTGGCATCGGCATCCGGGCTCAGGCCGGGCTGCACCCCGGTCGGCAGGTTGGCCTGCCCGAGAAACAGCTGGGTATTCTGGCGCGACTTGAAGTCGTCGGCGCCATCGCGGAACTGGATGGTGACCACCGACAGGCCGAACAGCGAGACCGAACGCACCGAAGCGACATCCGGAATGCCGGCCACCGCCGTCTCGATCGGCACCGTGAGCTGGCGCTCCACCTCCAGGGTGCTGCGCCCCGCCCACTGCGTGATGATCTGCACATTCAGCGGCGCGATATTGGGATAGGCCTCGATCGGCAGCTGCTTGAAGGAATAGCCGCCCAGGGCCAGCAGCAGCGCGCACACCAGAAACACCATGATGCGGCTGTTGATGGAGCTGTCGATGAACCTTTCGGTAAAACTGAAGCCAGCCATATTGGCATCAGCCCTCGTTGACCAGCTCGTTGACCAGCAATCCACCGTTGGTCACGATGGGCACGGCCTGGGCCAGGCCGCCAGTGATGGCGTACTGGTCCGTTTCCAGCGGATGACCTTGCACGGCCATGCGCTTGTAGTGTCCGTCTTCAGCCTTGACGATGACGTAGTCGGTATCGCGGATGTGAATGATGGCCGTCTTGGGCACCACCCAGGCGCTGCGCTCCCCCACCTGGAGGAAGCCCTTGACGAACATCTCCGGGCGCAACAGGAACTGCGGGTTCGGTACGTTGCAGCGGATCGGCAGGGTGTGCGTGGCCGGGTCGATGCTCGGGGCGATGAAGGCCACCTGACCGGTGAAGTTCTGCCCCGGCAGGGAGCTGGACTGGAAGCTCAGCGTCTGTCCCAGCTTGAGTGCGGGATAGTCGCTGTCATAGGTATTGGCGAACAGCCACAAGGTGTCGAGATTGGCCAGGGACATCAGGGCATCGCCGACGTTGAGATAACCGCCCGGATCGACGTTGCGCTGGGTCACCACGCCAGAGATGGGGGCGCGGACCTTGAGGTATTCGTCGACCTGACCGGTTTTGGCCAGGTTGGCTATATCTTCGGTAGAAGCACCCAGCACCTTGAGCTTGTTGGCGGCGGACTGGTAGGTGGCTTCGGCGTCGCCGCGCAGTTCGGCGTCGCCGCCGTCTTTGGACAGGGTGTCGCGGAAGCCCTTGGCCAAGATGAATTCGTGCTCGGCGGAGATGTAGTCCGGGCTGTAGATTTCGGCCAGGGCTTCGCCCGCCTTCACCGACTGCCCCTCGAACACGAAGATGCGGCCCAGGCGGCCGGCCACGCGCGAGGAGGCGATGCGCAGCTGCTGCTTGTCCAGCGACAGCTTGCCGGTGATGGGGATGGTGTCGGCCACCATCTGTTGCGTCGGCACGGCGGTCTTGACGAAGTCGGGATTGAAATCCTGCGCCGCTTTGGCCGGCTCCGCGTCGGCGGCTTTATCCGTGGCTTGGGCCGACGGACCGGTGCCGGCGGATGCGGGCGCGGGTGCTGTGGAGCCGTGGCGTCCGGCGTAGTAGCCGGCCAGCAGGGCGAGCAGCACCAGTGGTATCAATAGGGCGAGCCGGCTTTTCATGTCATTGGCTTTCGGGGTCTTTGCCGATGGCGGCGGCGAGGGAGACATAAGCCTGCACGGCGGCATTCTGCGCCTGGATCAGGGTCAGTTCGGTATCGCGCAGGCCGGTTTGCGCGGTGAGCAGATCGGAGAAGCTGGTGCCGCCGTTGGAGGGGCCGTTGTTGCCATAGCCGGTGAGTGCCAGCCGATAGGCCATCTGCGCCTGCGGCAGCAGGTGTTCGCGGGTGAAGCGCAGCTGCTGCAAGGCGGTTTCCAGGCTGTGGTAGGCATTGGCCACGCCCAGATCGACCTGTTGCAGATTGGCCTGCTGCCCCGCCTGCGCCGCTTCGAGCTGGGCCTGGGCCTGGCTCAGGCCGGCTTTTTCCTTGGCAAAGCCCCAGGTCGGCAGGTTGAAGCTGATGCCCAGGGAATACATGCGCATGGTCTGCAGCTGCACCACCGAGGGATCGGCGTAGCTGCCGGCGCTGAGCTGGAAATCCGGCCAGAACGCCTTGTGCGCCAGGGCCACGCCCTTGTCGGCCGCCTCGACCTGGAACTCGCCGCCGGCGATCGCCGGATTGGTCTTCTGCGCCAGCTCGATCAACTGCTCCACGGTCTGCGCCGGCAGGCGCGGGCTGTCGTCCTGGTCCCGCACCTGCAATGGCGTCTGCGAGGGCCGACCCAGCAGGGTGTTGATCTGCTCGGCCATGCTGCGGATCTGCTTGTCCAGCGCATAGCGGTCGTTCTGCAGGCTGCCGACCGCGACCTGGGCGTTGAGGAACTCGACATAGGCCGCGGCGTTGTTGGCATAGCGGACCTTGGCGATGGCCTTGATCTCCTCCAGCCTTTGCAGATCCTCGTCCATGAAATGCAGCTGGTCCTGCAGCGCCATCAGCTGGTAGTAGGACAGCTTGAGCTGCGACACCAGCTGCAGCTCGAGGCTGTCGTACTGGCGCCCCACCACCTCGGCCTGGGCCCGGGCGATGTCGCCCGCCAGGCTGCGCTTGCCCGGCCATAGCAGGGGCTGGGTAAAGTTGTAATAAGCGTAGAAACCGGAGTTGCGGTTGAAGTCGAAGGGGCCGCCGGTGTTGGCCTGCTCCAGCAGGCTGAACTGCGGCGCCGGCAGCGCTTCCGCCTGCGGCACCGTCAGGCGCGCCGCGAGATAGGCCTGATGCGCCTGCCGCAACTGCGGATTGCCATGCCGCAGCGCGGCGACCAGATCGTTCAGCGTCCAGGAGGTACCCGCCGGCGCCGGATCGGCGGCGGCAGCCGTAGCCATTGCGGCGCACGCAAGAGCCAGCGCCGCGACCAGCGATCTGCCAGGCGGCCTGCGGTGACTATTGCTGGATGGCGGGGACACGGGCGGAATGGCAACAGGACCGGAATCGGGGGCCCGCGGGGGGCAGAGACCTTCGGCGCGCAGGCTATGCCCAATTGCTTTCTCGAACCTTACGGCCGGGGGCCGCCGAAGGTTAAGTCAACTTATCAGTGGGGAGAAGCCGTGCGGCGGCGCCCGGATCGAAGACGATGCACAAGGCGAGGGCCCGGCGCAGTCCGGAAAAAATCGCCGCAAAGGCTACAGGGTAGTGAAGAACAGGACGGAACTCAGCGCCATGCCCAGCAGCAGGGCTTGCGCCAGCCGCCCGGCACGGGCGCAGGCGATGATGAACGGCAGCAGCGCCGGCAGGATGAAGCGGAAGTCGCTCTGGCAGGAAAAGGGATGGGCAATGCGCGCGGCCAGCACGCTCGCCAGCCATAGCAGGCCGAGCAGGATCCAGGGCGCTTCGCGCCATAGCGTCGGCGCCGACCAGCGCAAAGCAGCAGCGCGCACTAACAGCAGTGCGATCAGCCACAGCAGCACCACGCCCCAGATGATGGCGATGACGCGATGCAGCGCCCCTGCGAAACTGAATTCGCCCGTCAGCGCCGAACGCAACAGGAAGTTCCAGAAGTTGGCGCGGCCGGTGGCGTCGTCGCGGGTGTCGAGCCAGGGCGTACTGAGGAACACCGGAATATCCAGCGGCAGGAAATAACGGAACTGGTTGGGCACGCGCAGGTTGGCGTCCAGATTGCCGATGTTGCCGATCAGCCAGTTGGAAAGCTGGCCATGGCTCCAGTAGTAGAAATTGCGGCCGAAGCTGAGCAGCAGTCCCGCCGTCATCAACGCCGTCGCCGCGCCCGCATCGATCCAGCGCCGCGTCCTGCGCCATCCGCCGGCGCGCAGCAGGCGCAGCGCGATCAGCGTCACCGCGGCCGCGGGCAGGGCCAAGGCAGTGCCCTTGCATAGCAGCGCCAGGGCAATGCACGCGGCCATCGCCAGCAAATGACGGCGCCGTCCGCCGCGCCACCAGCGGAACATGTACCAGGTGGCGACCGCCGCGGCGGCGTATAGCGGCGGGTCATTGCCGATGCGCAGACCGTGGATGATGCCCGAAGGCCACAGCACCAGGGCCGCTGTCGCCACGCCGAGCACCAGCGGCCGGCGGCGCAGGGCCAGCCGCAGGGTCGCCATGGATGCGGCGAGGAATACCAGCCACAGGGCAAGCGCGAACGCCTGCAGCGCCTGTGCCTCCGGCAGACCAAGCCACTGTGCCCAGCGCCAGACCAGGGCGCCGCCGATGTAGTACAGCGGCGGCTGGTAATACTCCCAGCCCTGCCCCGGCAACGGCGGAGCCAGGTGCGCGGCGAGGTACTCGACATAGCCCAGATGGCCGCTTTCGCCAAAGCGCTTGACGTCGTAGTTGCGCGAGGTCCACGGCGTCGCCGCCCAGTAGCAGCACAATACCAGCAGCGCCACGCCCAGCAGCGCGGTTTGCCAGCGACGCAGCCGGAACGCCCGCGCCAGGGCCACAGCCCAGGGCAGCAGGGCCGCGGCCAGCAGCAGGCTGCGCCAGCCAGGCACCGGATCCAGCGCCAGACTGCCGTTCCAGGCGTAGTTGTCGACGACGAAATCAAGCTCGTTGGCGCCGCGATGCAGCCAGGGCGACAGGTCCATGTCGAAGCCGTAGCGCCAGTCGCTCAGGCTGCCCGCCGGCACACCTTCGAGCGGCACCGCCTGGCCGTTGATGCTCAGGCCGGTGAGCCGGTCGTCCGGGGTGATATGCCAGCGCCGCGGCGTCAGCCAGTTGACCGGCATGCTGACGCTGAGCCGGTTGCCGTTGCTGATCTCGCTGAACAACCAGGGCATTGCAACCGCCCCGCCGCCGCGCCCGCTGGCGAGATGCTGGATGGCCGTCAGGCGCGGATAGATCAGTGCCAACGCCAGGCTGACGCTCAGCAAGCCGACGAAGGCCAGCACAATCGCGCCCGCGCCTGACAACGGCTTGATGATCTTCGCAAACGACATCCGGGCCCCCCTGAGCTCGCCGTCAGCATACCGCCTGGACATGCCGGTTGGCTTCACGGCCCAGGCGAGAGCCGGCGCCATGAGCAGCAGGTCTCGGTAACTATGGCGGAATGGCGGGTACACTGGGCGGATGGCCGGAAAATCGACATCGCGGGCGCAACCAGCCCAGGCCATGCGTAATTACTTTCTCAGACCTTACAGTCGGTGCCGTCCGGGGATAAGCTGGCGCACCTGCCAGGAGAACCCATGCGGCTGCTGTTGATCGAAGACGATGCGCAAATCGCCGAAAGCCTGGGGCGCGCCCTGCGCCGCGGCGGCGATGTGGTCGATATCTACGGTACCGCCCGCGACGCGGAGCAGGCGCTGCGGGCGGTCGATTACGCGCTGGTGATCCTGGACCTGGGCCTGCCCGACCGCGACGGCGGCACGCTGCTGCGGGGCATGCGCGCCCAGGACAACCATACGCCGGTGCTGGTGCTGACGGCCCGCGACGAGCTGAACGACCGCGTGCGCATGCTCGACCTCGGCGCCGACGACTACATGGTCAAGCCGTTCGAGCTGGTGGAGCTGCAGGCGCGCATCCGCGCGGTGGCGCGGCGCGCCATCGCCCGCTCCGGCGGCGACATCGGCGTGGGCGGCCTGCGCTTCGACCTGGCCGAGCGCCGCGCCTATGCCGGCGATGTGCCGCTGGAACTGTCGCCGCGCGAGCTGGGGGTGCTGGAAGTACTGCTGCTGCGGCGCGGCCGGGTGGTCAGCAAGGCGCAGATCCAGGAGCATCTGTGCGACTGGGACGAGGCGCTGACCGACGGCGCCATCGAACTCTACGTCCACCGCCTGCGCAAGAAGCTGGAAGGCAGCGAGGTGGAATTGCGCACCGTGCGCGGCTTCGGCTACCTGCTGCAAGCGACGCCCGGCGGGGAGTAAATCGCTTTGGCGCAAAGCTTTGCCGGCTTGCGCGGACGCCTGCTGCGGCTGCTGCTGACGCCGCTGCTGGCCCTGTTCGGCGTCAGCGGCTTCGCCTCCTATGCCCTGACCCTGCATTACACCAACGACGTCTACGACGGCTGGCTCTACGATTCGGTCAATTCGCTGGCGCTGCTGGTGGGGCGCGGCGATCACGGCGTGATCCTGGACCTGCCGCAGCCGGCGGCGCGGCTGCTGGAATGGGACATCGCCGATACCACCTATTACAAGGTGTCCGGCGCCCGCAGCGGGCTGATCGCCGGCAACGCCGATCTGCCCGCGGCAGGGACGGACTTCGATATCTACCGCAATGCGCGCCTCTATGACGCGGTGATCGGCGACCGGCCGGTACGCGTCGTCGCGCTGGAACTGCCGGCGCAGGCGCTCGGCGAAACGGTGACGGTGTCGGTGGCCGAGACCCTGAGCAAGCGCCGCTCGATGGCGCGGCAGATCCTGCTCGGGGTGCTGCTGCCGCAGCTGCTGCTGATCTGCGCCGCCGCCGCCGCCATCTGGCTCGGCATCCAGCTCGGCCTGGCGCCGCTGGCCAAGGTGGCCGCGCGGCTCGACGGGCCGGAGCCGCCGCATCCGCCGCCCGGCGCGAAGGGCGGGAGCGGGCTGCTGATGCGGGTGATCGGCGATCCGCTGTTCGGCGGCGTGCTGGTGGCGATCGCCCTGGGCCTGCTGCTGCTGCTGCGCCAGCAGATCAACATCTCGTTCTCGCTGCTGTTCCTGAGCGCGGTGATCGCCAGCGCCTGGCTCGGCGGCAAGGTGCTGGGCTGGATCGCCGCGATCCTGTGCACGCTCGCGGTGGAGTACTTCTTCATGCGGCCCTACTACAGCCTCGGCGTGAGCTATCAGGAGGCACCGTATTTCGCCGCCTTCATGGTGTCGATGATCGCCGGCAACTGGTTCGGCATCTGGCGCAAGAACATGGACCTGACCCTGCGCCGCGCGCGGGATGAGCTGGAATCGCGCATCCAGGCTGGCGGCATGGAACTGGAAACGTCGCAGCGGCGGTTCGTCGCCGACGCCGCCCACCAGCTGCGCACGCCGCTGACCGCGCTCAAGCTGAACATCGAGCAGGCGATGAAGGAAGCGGAAACGGAGGGTTTGCGGCAGCCGTTGCGGGAAGCCTCGCTCGCGGCGGACCGGGTGATCCGCCTGTCCAACCAGCTGCTGCTGCTGGCGCGGACCGAGCCAAAGGCGCTGGCGGCAGTGCCGTTCGAACCCTTCGACCTGGTGGCGCTGGCCGCCGAAGTCGGCGCCGACTGGGTGCCGCGGGCGCTGGAAAAGAACATCGACGTGACGCTGCAGGCGCCGCCACGCCGCATCGAGCTGCGCGGCAGCCGGGTGCTGATCGCCGAGGTGTTCAACAACCTGCTGGAAAATGCCGTCAAGTACCACCCGGGCGGCGGCAAGGTCACCATTACCCTGTCGGCGCACCCCCATCCCACCCTGACCATCAGCGACGACGGGCCGGGCATTCCGGCGGCGCAGCGGGCGAACGTGCTGAAGCGCTTCTACCGCGGCGCGCGCAACAGCATCGACGGCAGCGGCCTGGGGCTGGCAATCGTGCACGAAATCGTCAACGCGCACGGCGGCAGCCTGTCGCTGGGCGAAGGCCTGGACGGACGCGGCTGCGGCGTGCGCGTCGATTTTTCGGCGACGGCCGGCTGAGCGATGCGAGGCTCGGTGAGTCGCAAATTCATGGAAAAACTCCGTTCGCCCCGAGTGCCGCGCGCAGCGCGGTGTATCGAGGGGCCGGCCGCGCCGCTGGTGGCTCGATACACCGCGCTGCGCGCGGCACTCGCCACGAACGGGCTTCAATACAGTGCAATGAACTTCCAACTCACAAAGCCTGGCCGCCCGCCCGCAGCCGCTCCTCGATAAACCTGCTCCACACTTCGTCCGGCTGCCATACCGCGAGCAGGTCGCGCTCCGCCACCTCGCGGGCCACGCCCAGGCGCAGCACGCGGTAGAGAAAGACGAAGGCGGCAACCCGCTTGTTGACGGCGCAGTGGACGAAGACGCGGCGGCCGGTCTCGGCCTGCATCAGGGTGCAGAACCGCGCGAAGTCGTCCGCGGACGGCGCTTCCCACACCACCGGCAGGTGGTGGTAGCGCAGGCCTTGCGCTTCCACCGCGGCGGCTTCATCGGCCACGGCCCATTGCGAATCGACTGGCAGCAGGTTGATCACGGTCTGATAGCCGGCACTGCGTACCGCCCAGAACTGCTCGGCGCTGGGCTGGCCGGCGGTGGCCAGCCGGTCGTCGATGACCCGCAGTTGCGGGATCGCCTTGACCGCCTCGTTTTCGAACGGCTGGGGCGTGAGGCCGCGCCGGATCATCCAGTCGCGCAGGGCCAGGCCGGTGGCGGCCGGCCAGGGGCGCAGCTGCTCCGGCGCCACTTTCCTGTATTCGACCAGTTCCTCGCCCAGCACGATCTCGCCGTCGGCGACGACGTGATAGGCGATGATGATCTGGTTCATGCGCTGGAACGGGTAGTGGCCGATGAATTCGGCGACGCGGCCCTTCAGCCCCAGCTCCTCCTCCACCTCGCGCAGCACGCCGGAGGCGGGATCGGGATCGTCCTTCTCAAGGAAGCCGGTGATCAGGGCGAACATCTTCGGCGGCCACATCCGGTTGCGCGCCAGGATCACCTGGCCCTCGTGCTCGACCACCGCGGCCACCACCGGCACCGGGTTGTCCCAGTGCACGAAGCCGCAGCTGCTGTCCGGGCAGCGCAGCCGCGGCGGCGGCTGGTCCACCTCGCCCATGGCCAGCGGCTTGGTGCAGCGCGGGCAGAATTTGAAGGTTTGATTCACGTCGGTTCTCCGCCTATTGCCACAAAGGTGCCGGTGTGACGCACCACTTCCCGGCCAGCGCTGCGCAGCGTGCTGTGGAGGGTGATGCGGGCCCGCCCGCGTTTGCGCAGGGTGGCGAGGAATTGCGCCCATTCTTCCGCCGGCAGGCTGCTGGCCGAGAAGAACTCCTCGGCCACTGGCTCGAGAAACTCGCACTCGCTTTTCTGCACCACGACGCGGGCCTCGGCGCCTTCCTGGCCCAGGGACTGCTGCAGCAGGGCCCAGCCGGTGACGATGCCCAGGGTGGCAAGGCTGCCGCCGAAGGCGGTATCGCGGTGATTGCGGTTGGGGGCCAGCGGCGCCACCAGTTCGATGCTGCCGTCACCACACTGCAATACGCGCAGCTGCATCGCGGCGGTAAGCGGAATATTGCGGTGCAGGTACTCGGTCAGGGCTTCGGGTGACATGCGCGGGGGTCCGAACCGCCTCCGGAATGGAAGGCTGCGCGCACCTTACCGCAGCATGCCGCCAGCGGCCAGCGCGGGCACAGAAGGCTGGGGATCTGCTCCGAACGCAGGAGGCTGGCGCCGGCGGCGGCTGCAATGATGCCGCCGCCGGACACGATCCGGAACCGATCAGGGAGCCGGCTCATGCCGCAGAAGTGGACACTCGCCGAGATGCCGCGGCTGGACGACAAGCTGGCCGTGGTCACCGGGGCCAATCGCGGCCTGGGGCTGGAAATCAGCGCCGGCCTGGCGGGCGCCGGGGCCACCGTGGTGATGGCCTGCCGCGACGCGCGGCGGGCCGAGGCGGCGGTGCAGGAGATCCGGCGGCGGGTGCCGCAGGCGCGGCTGGAAGTGATGGCGCTGGACCTGGCCGACCTGGCCTCGGTGCGCCGTTTCGCGCAGGACTTCAACGCGCGCTTCAGCCGCCTGGATCTGCTGATCAACAACGGCAGCGCCATCATGGTGCCGCTGCAGAAGACCCGCGACGGCTACGAGATGCACATCGGCACCAATCATCTCGGCCACTTCGTGCTGACCGGCCTGCTGCTGGAGAAACTGCAGGCCACGCCCGGCTCGCGGGTGGTCAACACCTCCAGCATGGCGCACCGCCTGACCAAGGGCCTCAAGCTAGACGACCTGCACTTCGAGCGCCGGCCCTACAAGGAAATGGATGCCTACGGCCAGAGCAAGCTGGCCAGCCTGGTCTACACCTACGAGCTGGATCGGCGCCTGCGTCAGGCCGGTTCCGGTGTCATCGCCGCCGCCGCGCATCCGGGCTGGTCCAACACCAATCCGGACAAGGGCAGCGCGCTGATGCGCTGGGCCAATTCGTTGATGGCGCAGCCGGCGGCGATGGGCGCCCTGCCTTCGCTGTATGCCGCCACGGCGCCGGAGGTGCGGGGCGGCGACTACCTGGGCCCGGGCGGATTCAAGGAGTTGCGCGGCTACCCGGCCAAGGTCGGCAGCAGCGACGAGGCGCGGGACCCGGAACTGGCCGCCCGGCTGTGGGCGCGGTCGGAGCTGCTGACTGGGACCAAATACCTGTCAGGTAGCTGACGCCGGGGCGAGCTTGGCTCATGATGGGGTTCAGGGTCCGTGCCGGATCCTGAGGGAGGAGACCCCGCTTGCCAAGCTGCCATAACTGCGACGCCGCCAATCCGGATGGCGCCAGATTCTGCAACCAGTGCGGCACCCGCCTGGGCAACGAGGCCGCCGCCGAGGCGCCGCGCCGCGTCTACACGCCGCGGCATCTGGTGGAGCGGGTGCTCAACAGCCGCGCCGCCCTGATCGGCGAGCGCAAGCGGGTCACCGTGCTGTTCGTCGACATCAAGGGCTCGACCCGCCTGGCCGAGCAGGCCGGCGCCGAGGCCTGGCACCTGATCCTGGACCGCTACTTCACCCTGCTCAGCGGCGCGGTGCACCGCTATGAGGGCACCGTCAACCAGTACACCGGCGACGGCATCATGGCGCTGTTCGGCGCGCCGCTGGCGCACGAGGACCATGCGGTGCGCGCCTGCTTCGCGGCGCTGGAGATGCAGTGCCAGGTGCGGCTTTATGCCGACGAGCTGCGCCTGTCCTCCGGGCTGAACCTGTCGATCCGCGTCGGCCTCAATACCGGCGAGGTCATCGTCGGCGCCATCGGCGACGACCTGCGCATGGACTACACCGCGCAAGGCCTGACGGTGAACCTGGCCGCGCGCATGGAGCAGATCTGCGAGCCGGGCCGCATCTACGCCACCCGCAACACGGCGGCACTGGCCGAGGGCTATTTCCGCCTGCGCGACCTGGGCGAGATGGCGGTGGCCGGCATGGACCTGCCGCTGCGGGTCTACGAAGTGGAAGGCGAAGGCGTCATCAAGACCCGGCTGGAACGCGGTCTGGCGCGCGGCGCGGCCCGTTTCGTCGGGCGCGAGGCCGAGCGCCAGCAGCTGCGCGCGGCGCTGGACGAGGCGCTGGCCGGACGCGGCCAGGTGGTGGCGGTGATGGGCGAGGCCGGCATCGGCAAGAGCCGGCTGTGCCATGAATTCGCGCAGGACTGCGAACGCGCCGGCATCGCCGTGCACCGCGCTACCGGCGTGCCTTATGCGGCGGCGATGCCGTTCCACCCGGTGCAGACGCTGACGCGCCGGCGCCTGTGCCTGCCCGACGAGGGCGGCGCGGCGGAACTGAAACGCCTTGCCGCCGGCGCCCTGCTGCTGTTCGATCCGGCCTCGGTGACGCTGCTGCCGCGCCTGCTGGAATTTCTCGGCAGCGGCGAGGCCGCCGCGGTCGGCGCCGGCGCCGGCGCCGACCGCAGGCAGTTATTTGAATTGCTGGCGCGGCTGCTGCCGCGCGCGGATGCGCCGCAGGTGCTGCTGGTGGAGGACCTGCATTTCGCCGATCCCGGCAGCGAGGCCTTCCTCGAAATGCTGATCGCGCAGGTGGCCGGCACCTCGACCCTGCTGCTGCTCAACTTCCGCCCGGACTACAGCGCGCCCTGGCTGGAGCAGCGTCCGCACCAGCGCATCCGCATCGGCGCGCTGGACCAGACGCAGATCGAGGCGGTGGCCAGCGACCTGCTCGGCGCGCATGCCAGCGTGGCCGCGCTGCCGCTGGAGCTGAGCCGGCGCGCCGGCGGCAATCCCTTCTATGTCGAGGAAGCGGTGCAGGCACTGAGCGAGACCGGGCATCTGCAAGGCTCGCACAGCGCCTACACGCTGGCGCGCGCCATCGGGCGCTGGCCGATCCCCGACACGGTGCATGCCCTGGTGGCCGCGCGCGTCGACCGCCTCGGCGAAGCCGACAAGAACCTGCTGCAGTCCGCCGCCATCATCGGCCTGGAGTTTCCGCAGCAGGTGCTGGCGCGGCTGGCGGACCTGCCGCCGGCGCAATGCGCCGAGGGCCTCAACACCCTGCACAGCCGCGGCTTCGTGCAGCCCAAGGCCGACGCCATCGGCATCTATGCCTTCAGCCATCCGCTGAGCCAGGACGTGGTTTACCGCTCCCAGCTGGAAACCCAGCGCAGCGCGGCGCACCGCCGCCTGGCGGAGCTGCTGGAGGAGGACCATCCGTTCCACGCGCCGCCCGACGACGACGCCGTGGCCATCGCCCATCACTGGCACCGGGCCGGCGAATGGGTGCGGGCGGCAGAGTGGAATCTGCGCGCGGCCAGCTGGTCGACGGCGCACGGCGCCAATGCCTCGCTGGCGCAGTTCCGCCTGGCGCAGAAGAACCTGCAGCGGGCGCCGCGCAATGCCGCCACCGACCGGCTGCGCATCCAGTCGCTGGCCGGACTGGTGCGCATGGCGCAGTTCACCGACATCGCGCCGGAAGAGACCGAGGCCGCCTATGTCGAAGCGCGCGACCTGGCCGAGGCCAACCGCGACACCGCATCCCTGGCCGAGCTGCTGATTTCCTACAGCGCCGAGCAACTGCATCGCGGCGACGCGCGCGCGGCGGTGCGCCTGGTCGGTGAAGCGGTGCGCCTGGCCGTGGACAGCGGCGCGCTGGAGCTGATCAACCGCTTCCGCCTGCAGCTGCTGCTGGTGCACAGCACCGCCGGCTATCCGCGCGAGGGCGCCGAGCTGGTCAGCGAAGCCGGCGGCGACGGCTGGCTGACCGAACCGCTCGGTCTCGAAAATTTCAATTCGCGCGCCTTCCACGCGCTGATGCTGGGCTGGCTCGGCCGCCTCGACCAGGCCCATGCGCAGTTGCGCGCGGCGCTGGCCTATGCCGAACAGGAAGGGCGCGCCAGCAGCTGGATGCACACCAACTGGATCGACCTGGCCGGCTTCAGCGGCGACCACAGCGGCGTGCTGCAGCAGGGCCAGCTGGCGCTGCAACGCGCCGAGACCGGTGGCAGCTCCTACTTCCGCGCCATCGCCCTGCGCGGCCTGGGCCTGGCGCATGTGCTGCTCGGCGACGGCGCGGCGGCGGTGCGCGTGCTGGAGCCGGCGCTGCCGCTGGTGGCGCGCGGCGCCAATGCCCACCAGTTCCAGGCCCAGACCCTGGCAACCCTGGCCAAGGCCTATGTGCAGCTCGGCGCCTACGACCGCGCCCACGCCACCGCCACCGCCGCCATTGCCAGCGCGCAAAGCTCGCACTCGCGGGTGTGGGAGCTGACCTGCTGGGTAGCTTACTTCGAGCTGCCGGCGCAAGGCCCCTGGAGCGGCCGCGTGGCCGAGGGACTACAGCGCATGGAACAGCTGATCGCCAGCACCGGCGCCGAGGTGTCGCGCCCCTGGTGGTGGCTGGCGCAAGCCCGCTGGGCCGCCACCCCGGCCGAAGCCTCCGGCTATCGGGCGCGGGCGCTGGAGAGCTTCGCCAGCATCGGCGCGCATGGACACCTGCGGCGGCTGGCGGCGCAGGCGGCCTAGGCTTGGTCGGTGGTATGCATAGGCTGAAGTGGCCGATACATACGGGCTTGTTGCCTCTCCTCTTGGGAGAGGCCGCGCCGCCATGCGCGGGTGAGGGGCGCGCTAACCACGCAGTGCGCATCTTGTCGATACCGCCTCCCTCACCCCAGCCCCTCTCCCGGAGGGAGAGGGGTTCAAGGTATTGCGAGGTCCATCGCCACCAGCGGCGGCAGCAGGAACATCAGGGCGACGAAGAATGCGAACCAGATCATCTGTTGACGCATGGCGGGCTCCTTTGCCGGTAGGCCATGGACGCAGTCTCCGTGCCGCGCCTGGCGGCGGATTGACCAAGCCATGCAAGCCGCGAGGAACCTTGTGCAGAATCGGTGCAGCGCGGTTTTCGCCGCCCGCCTGCTGCTAATCTGCTCGCCATTCCGGCAACCGATGCGATGAGCGCGATGGAAAAAATCCTGGTGGTGGACGACGACCCGCATATCCGCGAGGTGGTGTGCTTCGCCCTGCAGAAGGCCGGCTATGCCACGGTCAGCGCCGAGAACGGCAAGCAGGCGCTGGATTGCTTCGGCCGCGAGCGGCCGGCCCTGGTGGTGCTGGACATCCTGATGCCGGAGATGGACGGCACCGAGGTCTGCCGCCGCCTGCGCGCCGCGCCGGCCACCGCGCACACGCCGATCCTGTTCGTCTCGAGCAAGGACGACGAGGTCGACCGCATCGTCGGACTGGAACTGGGCGGCGACGACTACATTGCCAAGCCGTTTTCGCCGCGCGAGCTGGTGGCGCGGGTGCGCGCCATCCTGCGCCGCGCCACCCACGTCCCGGCGCAGGCGCAGCAGGCCCTGAGCCACGGCCGCCTGCGGCTGGACCTGGACCGTTACGAGGCGTACTGGGACGACAAGCTGGTGGTGCTGACCCTGACCGAGTTCGGCATCCTGCGCACCCTGATCGAGCGGCCCGGCAAGGTGTGCAGCCGCGACCACCTGATGAATACCGCCTACGAGCTGCACAAGATCGTCAGCGACCGCACCATCGACAGCCATGTGCGCCGCGTCCGCGCCAAGTTCAGCGCGCTCGGCGCCGACCCGGTGGAGACGCTGCATGGCGTCGGCTACCGCCTCGGGCCCTGCGAGTAAGCCTATCGCTGCGCTCACTCCATCCGCGGACAGGCCGCGCAAATCCGGCGGCCTGTTCCGCCTGCGCCTGCGCACCATCCTGCTGCTGATCAACCTGGTGGTGCTGATCCTGCCGCTGGGCAGCATCTTCGTGCTGCGCATCTACGAGAGCGCGCTGATCCGCCAGACCGAATCGGAACTGATCGCGCAGGGCGCGGTGATCGCTGCGGCCTACCAGACCGACTATGCGCGGCTCGCCGGCCACCACGAGCCGCATGCACCCGGCGACGTGGCGGCGCTCGACTACGGCAATCCCCTGCTGTGGCACCCGCCGCAGAATGCTGGCAACAGCCCCTGGCGGCCGCGCAGCGCGCAACTCGACCTGGCCGACGACAAAGTGCGGCCGCCGGTGCCGGACCCGGCGGTGGCCGACAGCGCCGCCGACCCCATGGCGGAAACCCTGGGCCACGAGCTGACGCCGGTGCTGCGCGGCGCCCAGCTCTACACCCTGGCCGGCATCCGCGTGGTCGACTTCAACGGCATCATCGTCGCCACCACCAGCGAGGACCTCGGCGCCTCGCTGATCACGCGCGAGGAAGTGAGCCGCGCGCTGCAGGGCGAACCGGTGAGCCTGCTGCGCTGGCGCGGCAACGAGACGCCGACGTTTCTGGAGTCGGTCATCAGCCGCGGCGCGCATGTCTCGGTCTTCGTGGCGCAGCCCATCGTCCACGACGGCCGCGTGCTCGGCGCCGTGCTGCTGGTGCGCACGCCCGCCAACATCAAGCAGGCCATCCTGGGCAAACGCACCGCCCTGCTGCGCGGCGCGCTGTTCCTGCTGCTGGTGGTGCTGGCGCTGTCGCTATTCACCTCGCTCACCATCAGCCGCCCGGTGCATGCGCTGATCGAGCAGGCGCGCCGCGCCGCACGCGGCGAGCGCGGCGCGGTGACGCCGCTGCGCCATGCCGGCACCCGCGAGATCCACGAACTCTCCGAAACCATCGCCGCCATGGCCGCCACGCTGGAAAGCCGCGCCGCCTACATCCGCGACTTCGCCGCCCACGTCTCGCACGAATTCAAGACCCCGCTGACCTCGATGCAGGGCGCGGTGGAACTGCTGCGCGAACACGATGCCGACATGTCCGGCAGCGAGCGCGAGCGCTTCCTCGGCATGGTCGCCGCCGACGCCAGCCGCCTGGAACGCCTGGTCCGCCGCCTGCTCGAACTGGCCCGCGCCGACGTGCTGCAACCGCGCCGCGAACAGGCCGCCATCGCCGACATCGTCAACGCCGTGGCCACGCGCCAGCGCGAACTGGGACTCGAAGTCACCGTCGACAATAAGGCTCCCGGCGCGCGCCTCGCCATCGCGCCGGAAATCATCGACTCGATTCTGGGCACCCTTTGCGACAACGCCCGCCAGCATGCCGGCGCCGGTGCGCGCGTCACCATCCGCTGTAAGACGGACACAGCGACGCGGCAGCTTCTGATCGACTTCAGCGACAACGGGCCTGGCATTTCGGCGGCGAATGCGGCGAAGATTTTTGAGCCGTTTTTCACTACTGCGCGGGAGCGTGGTGGTACGGGCTTGGGACTATCGATTACGCGTTCGCTGCTGGCGGCGCATGGGGGCGGCATTGTGTTGCTGCCGGCGCAGCAGGGGGCGATGTTTCGCTTGAACTTGCCGTTGGTGTTGGAGCCGACGGTTTAATTTGTGGCGCGCCTCGAAAGGCGGGATTCGCTACGCTGCTCCCGCCCTACCGGGCTAAGGCGTATCCGTTGATTCCTGAAGTCGCGGGCGAATTTCTTCGGCCATTCCGGCGACTATGGGATTGGCGTGGGTTTCAATCAATTCGAGACATCGCGTTGCATCTTCTTCACGATAAATCACCAATCGACGATAAGTGAGCTGCTCAAGAATTTTTGCTCCCCACACGGGGATGTGCTCACCAGGCTCTGCCAGAAGCTCAGGGAGCCAGTCCAATACCGATTCGTCGGATACGTCAATCAGCAAAATAACAGCAAAGCGACGTACGATTTCGGGAGCATCACTGCGAAAAATGTTGTAGCAATATTCCATCGCTGTACGCGAATGAAACACACCGAGGGCTTTCGCTGCGAGATGACCTCCGGGTCCGCCACCAATAAAAAGATCTACCGCCTCGTGTATAGCGGCTGGTCCCATCAAAGCATCTACTGCAAGCCAAGCTTGCTGGCCATTGACCCGTTCTTGACCGCTGTCCTCGATCGAGCCGATTGAGCGGCCAAATTTCTCCCAGTCGAATATTGGCGGCATCGTAGTGATGAACCCATCCAAGTGAATCTAAAAGGCGGGAGAAGCGTAGCGCATCTCGCCTTACGTGACTTTGTTTTTGATTCTACGCTTTTGACGTTCCTCCCCGTGTGGCTGCGCCGAGCATCGCAGGACGGGGTGGAATAGCCGCGCGTAGACGCGGGCGAGGCAGGGATGCCGAAGCGTTTTTAGACAGGCCAGGGATGGCCTGTCTAAAAACCCCACCTCGGCCGAGAAGCGCAGGGGACCGAGCAATCGCCTTTGTTGGCGATTGCTCGGCGCAGACATCGGGTCGCATTTCTTTTGGTTACTTTTCTTTGGGCGAGACCAAAGAAAAGTAACCCGCCATCAGGGCGGAACCCACGTTTTCAGGAAGGGAAGGCACAGGCCGCGCGCAAGCGCACACATCGAGGTTTCAATGTCGGTGGTAAAAGCATGGCTCAGCGTTCAAGATGAGTTCATCCAGCCCCGAAATTCACCGAAGCCTGGATTCCCGCTTTCGCGGGAATGACGAGGGGGATGAGTGTGCGCTTGGTTCCTCCCTCGATACAGCGCTTCGCGCTTGCTCGGGACATTCGGAACAGCACGCCCGCCAGGGCGGGCATCGGGACGAACGGAAGTTCGGTGTTTGGTCTTGTAAAAAGCGCCCCTCACCCCAACCCTCTCCCCACTTCGTGGGGAGAGGGAGAGAAAAGATGGCTACGACTAAACCTGCCTCACAATACGCTACGCTTGTCCCCCCTGACCCGAGCCCAGACCGCATGACGCCCCCGGTGCTGTCGATCCAAAACTTGTCCAAGAGCTACGCCTCCGGCCTGCGCGCCCTGAAGGACGTCAATCTGGACATCCGCAAGGGCGAGATCTTCGCCCTGCTTGGCCCCAACGGCGCCGGCAAAACCACGCTGATCAGCATCGTCTGCGGCATCGTCACGGCGACCACCGGCCAGGTCAGCGCCGACGGCCACGACATCGTGCGCGACTACCGCGCGGCGCGGACCAAGATCGGGCTGGTGCCGCAGGAGCTGGCCACCGACACCTTCGAGACGGTGTGGGCGACGGTGAGCTTCAGCCGCGGCCTGTTCGGCCGCGCGCCGAATGCCGCCTATGTGGAAAAAGTGCTGCGCGACCTGTCGCTGTGGGACAAGCGCAAGGACCGCATCATGACGCTGTCCGGCGGCATGAAGCGGCGCGTGATGATCGCCAAGGCGCTGGCGCATGAGCCGGAGATCCTGTTCCTCGACGAGCCCACCGCCGGCGTGGACGTGGAGCTGCGCCGCGACATGTGGCTGCTGGTGCGCGGCCTGCGCGAACGCGGCGTGACCATCATCCTGACCACGCATTACATCGAGGAAGCCGAAGAGATGGCCGACCGCATCGGCGTGATCAGCAAGGGCGAGCTGATCCTGGTGGAGGACAAGGTGACGCTGATGAAGAAGCTGGGCAAGAAGCAGCTGACGCTGCAGCTGCTGGAGCCGCTGCAGGCGATTCCGGCGCAATTGGGTGAATGGCAGTTGACGCTGAAGTCCGGCGGCAGCGAGCTGGAATACAGTTTCGACACCGGCGCGGACGATACCCGCATCCCCGCCCTGCTGCGGCGCCTGGGCGAGCTGGGCATCGCCTACAAGGATCTGAATACGCGGCAGAGTTCGCTGGAGGATATCTTCGTCAGCCTGGTCAGCGAGCGCGCCGGAGCGGTGTCATGAGCGCGGCCGGTTCTTTCAATGCGCGCGGCGTGTGGGCGATCTATCGTTTCGAGATGGCGCGCTTCCGCCGCACCCTGCTGCAAAGCCTGATCGCTCCGGTGATCAGCACGGCGCTGTACTTCGTGGTGTTCGGCTCGGCCATCGGCTCGCGCATGTCGCAGGTCGGCGGTGTGCCCTATGCGGCGTTCATAGTGCCGGGGCTGATCATGCTGTCGCTGTTCACCGAGAGCCTGTCCAACGCCTCCTTCGGCATCTACTTCCCCAAGTTCGTCGGCACCATTTACGAGCTGCTGTCGGCGCCGATCTCCTCGGTGGAGATCGTCTTGGCGTATGTGGGCGCGGCGGCGAGCAAGTCGATCCTGCTGGGCCTGGTGATTCTCGGCACCGCCGCGCTGTTCGTGCCGATCCACATCCTGCATCCCTTGTGGATGATCGCCTTCCTGGTACTGACGGCCGCGAACTTCAGCCTGTTCGGCTTCATCACCGGCATCTGGGCCAAGAGCTTCGACCAGCTGCAGTTCATCCCGATGCTGGTGATCACGCCGCTGACCTTCCTCGGCGGCGCTTTCTATTCCATCGACATGCTGCCGCCGGCCTGGCGCACCGTGACGCTGTTCAACCCGGTGGTGTACCTGATCAGCGGCTTCCGCTGGTCCTTCTACGAAACCTCCGACGTCGGCGTCGGCGTCAGCCTGGGCATGACTCTGGGATTCTTCGCGCTGTGCCTGGCGCTGGTGACGTGGATCTTCAGAACCGGGTATCGCCTGAAGAACTAGTTCCGCCTGTGGTCCCCCTCCCCTTGCGGGAGGGGGTCAGGGGGAGGGGTGGTTGCGGCACATACGGCCCGAACTCGTTTCCCCGCCCGCGCGGAAATGACGCAGTCCGCAGTTATCGCTGACGAAAGCCTCTCAGCGCACCCACTGCGGAAAATACCCCAGCGCGTCCTGCAGCGCCGCATCATGCGCCGGCACCACCACCAGCCCCGGGTGCTGGATCATCAGCTTGTGCAGCAGCTCGATCGCCTGCTGCGTCTGCTCGCGATCGTTGTCGGCGATGAGGCTGGCCAGCAGGGCCTTGGGCCGCGACTCTTTCAGCGCCTGCGCCGACCACACGGTATCGCCGCAAAACAGGTACTGCCTGCCCGAAGCCACCGTCAGCAGCAGGCCCACCGCGCCGGGCGTGTGCCCGGGCAGCGGCACCAGCACGGCGCTGCCGTCGCCGAACAGGTCGAGGCTGCGGGGGAAGCCGAAGTACGGTTTGTCGTCCAGCTCATAGCTGTGCCAGCGGATCGATGCCGGAGTGACCTGGGACGGGAAGGCCCGGGGAAAGCCGGGGTCGCGGTCCCAGTTGCGCTCTTCGGCGGTGATCCACACTTCCGCGTCCGGAAAATCCACCAGGCCGCTGGCGTGATCCCAATGGCTGTGGCTGAGGATGATGCGGGGCACCGCGATGCCGGCCTGGTCGAGCTGGTCCCGCGCCGGCGTCACCGGCGGCTCGTACTTGAATGCGGGCCTGGCCCACCAGGGCATGTCCTGCTGGTATTGCGCTTCGATGTTACGGCCCAGACCGCTATCGAACAGGAAGCTGCCCTGCGGATGCTGCACCAGCACCGCGACGTGGTTGATCTCGACCTTCTGGAAAAAACTGCCGCCGGAATAGACCAGCCCGGCCAAGGTGTGAACGTGGCCGGTCTTGATCAGCGAAAAGGCCACCCCGTTGCCGGGCGCGGCGGGCGTTGCGGCAGGCGCATCGGCGCGCGCCGCGCGGATACCGGCATTGACGGCGACCAGCAACAGCAGAACGGACAGCAGATGTTTTCTCATGATGCACTCCCGGAGAGATTGAGCAGAAGAGGCAGGCCGCTCCTGACGCGGCGCAGCGGCGCGCAATCGCGCTGCGCGCGCGACAGCAGCATCGCGCCCTCGATCAGGACCAGCAGGTGTTCGGCCAGAAAGGCCGCGTTGGGGACCTTAAGGGCGCTGAGCCAGGCTTGCAGCCCCTGCTGCCACAGCGCATAGGCGCGGGCGCAGGCGGCCTGGATGGCATCGTCCAGCGCCGCCTGTTCCAGGGTGACGGTGGCGATGGGACAGCCTTTCTGGAAAGCCGAGGATTCGAACTCGGCGATGAAATGGTCGATCACCGCCGTCAGCCCGGGGAGCGCGCCGGGCTGCGCCATGCACAGCTCGCCCAGGCGCTGCGCCGTGACGCGCGCCGAATGGTCGATGGCCGCCACCGCCAGGTCCACCTTGCCGCCGGGGAAGTAGTGGTAGAGCGAGCCTTTCGGCGCCGCGCTCTCCGCCACGATCTGGTTCAGGCCGGTGTTGTGAAAGCCCTGCGTCTGCAGCAGGCGCGCGGTGGTTTCAATCAGGCGGACGCGGGCTACGGCTTCCATTGGCTTATCCCTTCATGACTATAACGACTGGTCTATATAATCATGGACGGAAGAAGTCCGTCAAGTGCTGGTCGTTTGCAGGGCGGGCCGTGCCCGCCAATCCGCCCGGCCTACGGCAACGCCACAGCCGTTTCCTGCTCCGGATGCTCGGCGGCCAGCGCCTCGAAATCGGCGGCATAGTCGAGCAGGCGCGTGCGCAAATGCTCGCGCTGGGCCGGTTCCAGGGTGGCGGAGACATCGGACAGCAACTGCAGCCAACGCCCCCGCTCCACGGCCTCGGGCGAGCGCGGATCATCCGCGGTGTCGGAAAGAATGAAGTCGTGGAGGCGTTGTTCAAAGCCTGGTTGCGCCCGGGTCGCCAGCAAGGCGGCGTAGCGGTCCAGGCTGGCGTGCCGCTCCTGTGCCTCGGCGGGCGTGCTGAGCTGCACCTGGGCGGCCCACTGCTCGACCAGCTGGCGTTGTTGCACGTTGGGCCGGCCGATCCAGTCGTGCAGCGTGTCGTCCATCCGCTCGATCATGTGCTGGCGGCGCCCCTGCTGGCTCAGCTTCTGCGTCTTGCGCGACCGGCGGTCGATCTCCTTGCCGATGCGCTGGATCATGTCCGCCACCTGCGCATCGCTCAGCTCCACCTGCAGCCGGGCATATCCGGGCAGGGCCTCGCTCAGCAGATCGGTCCAGTTGGTGCTGACGCGATCGCTGCAGGCCTCGAACTGTTCCCGGCTGAGCGCGCCGGCCTGCACTTGCGCGGCCAGTTGCCGCAGCTCGGCCGCGTAGAGCGGCAACTGGGTGTGCCGATGCCAGCTCCACAGGCGCTGTATCTCCACATCGAAGGATTGTTTCTGCTGCGCGTTCAGATCGACGTAATTGGAAGCCTGCCAGTGCAGCAGGGTGTCGAGATGGTCGTAGGCCAGGCGCGTGACGCTGCAGCCGGCCAGCAGCACCGCGCAACAGCAAACCAGGATTTTCAGCGGGCGCATCGGCGCACTCGGCGTTCCTGCGAAGAGAGGGCCAGCGTAAAGCAAAAGGCCCCGGGCCGGGGCGCTACCGTTTTCACCGGCCCGGTCCAGGCCAGAAGCCCGGCCTGGGCCCCGCCCGATCCGCCTGATCCGGCGGAAACCGCCGCCGAACGCCCGCCCGCCGGCACTGTCATCCGGTCCTGGCAGGCCTCGTGCTAGCATCGGAGAGCACTGCAATCCTGATTTACGCAAAACGGCCACTCCTCCGGCCGTTGTCAGGGCCATCAATGGAGTGAGCCGGGCCATGTCATCTGTTCATACTCTGCACCGTATCGACGCCACCGACCGTGGCGGGACCCGCGACCTGCGCCGCACCGGCCTGCATCCCGACCATTGGTATCCGCTGGCGCGCTCGACCCAGCTGAAGCCGGGCAAGACCCTGGGCGTCACCTTCGGCGGCGAGCCCATCGTGCTGGTGCGGCCGCTGCCGGGCCAGGGCGAGGTATTCGCGCTGGAAGATCGCTGCGCGCATCGGCAGGTGCCGCTGCACCTGGGCGTGGTCAAGGGCGACCGCCTGCTGTGCAGCTATCACTGCTGGGCCTATAACCGCAGCGGTCAGTGCATCAACGTGCCTTACCTCGACGAAAAGCAGACCCTGCCCAACGGCGTGAAGGGCTACGCCTGCCGCGAGGCCTATGGCTTCGTCTTCGTCTTCACCGGCAACCAGGCCCTGGCCGCCACCACGCCGTTCCCGGACCTGCCGACGTATTCGAATCCCGCCTACAAGCACCGGCTGCTCGACCGCACCATCAACTGCCACTACTCGTTCATGCACGAGAACCTGATGGACATGAACCATCAGTTCCTGCACCGCAGCTTGATGGGCAGCATCCGCGCCACGCTGCTCGACGTGCGCGAGGGCGATGACTGGATTGAAACCGATTACACCTTCTCCCGCGCCGCCGGCAAGCAGCCGCTGGGCGAGCGCTTCATGATCGGCCGCGGCAAGCACGACGTGGCGAAGGATGGTCTGGACCTGATGACCATCCGCACCGGCTACCCCTACCAGACCCTCAAGTTCTGGACCGCGGGCTCCGGCACCGATGAGCCGGCAGTGGACCTGTGGAACGCCTACATGCCCACCGACGGCGAGCAGCGCAGCAACCAGACCTACGGCCTGATCATGATCCGCAAGCCGGGCCTGCCCGGCATGATCCACCTGCTGTGGCCGTTCATTTACTGGTTCACCGAGGGCATCTTCGGCCAGGACCGCAAGATCGTCGAAGCCGAGCAGCGCGCCTTCGACGAGCAGGGTGCCGACCGCAACCAGGAAATCTTCCCCGCCATCCAGAAGCTGAAGAACCTGCTGACCCGCCGCGGCGTGCCGCTGGGCGGCATGCGGGCTTGAGGCAAGCCCGGCTCAGCCGGGCTTGATGGTCCGCAGCGCCAGCTTTCTCTTCTCATAGCAATCGCGGCAGTAGGAACGGGTCTTGTCCCGTTTGGCGGCGAGCATGGCGATGGGGCGGTGCCGGTGGCAGGAAGCGCACCAGAATTCAGGCTTGGTGGGTGTCGTTGCGGTCAATGGTTTACGCCGTGGCGGGCGATAGCGGCTTGCCTAGTATGCGCCGATCCGGCGGGATTGTGCGGACAGGCGCCACCTACTTGCCGATGCAGAAGCTGGAAAAGATCCGCCCCAGCAGATCCTCGCTGCTGAAACGCCCGGTGATTTCGTCCAGCGCCTGCTGCGCCAGGCGCAACTCCTCGGCAATCAGCTCCGGCGAAGCGTTTTTCGCGGCGTGGGCGCGGGCCAGGCGCAGCGAGGCCTGGGCCAGGCGCAGGGCGTCGAGATGGCGGGCGCGGGCGGTGAACAGGCCTTCGGCGCCGGCGGCGGCGAAGCCGGCGGCGCGCTTGATTTCCGTCGCCAGTAGCTCGATGCCCTGGCCGGCGGCGGCGGACAGACGCAGGCGGACGCGGCCCCGGGTGTCGTGGTCGCGGCCCGGGGCGGCGCCGCTGAGATCGCATTTGTTGAACAGCAGCAGGGTTTCGATATCCGGCGGCAGGCGGGCCAGCAAGGAGGCGTCGGCCTCGGTGAGGCCGCTGCGGTCGTCGGCCAGGAACAGGATCAGCTCGGCTTTTTCCAGCGCGGCCCAGGCGCGGCGCACGCCTTCCTGTTCCACCGGATCGGTGGTGTCGCGCAGGCCGGCGGTGTCGATCACGGTGAGCGGCAGGCCGTCGACGACGATGTGCTCGCGCAGCAGGTCGCGGGTGGTGCCGGCGTGGGGCGAGACGATGGCGGCCTCGGCGCCGGCCAGGCGGTTGAGCAGGGTGGACTTGCCGACATTGGGCTGGCCGGCGATGGCCACGGTCATGCCTTCGCGCAGGCGGCGGCCCTGCGCCGCCTCGCGCATCAGGTCGGCGGTGATTTCGACCAGGCCGGCCGTGCGGTCATGCAGGGTCTGCGGCGTAATCCAGGGTACGTCCTCGTCGGCGAAATCTAGCGCGGCCTCAAGGTCGGCGCGCACCGCGATCAGCTCGTCGAGCAGGCCCTGCACGCGCTTGGAGAATTCGCCCTGCAGGGAGTGCAGCGCGGCGCGCACGGCGCTGCGGCTGGACGCATCGATGAGGTCGGCCACGGCTTCGGCCTGGGCCAGGTCGAGGCAGCCGTTGAGAAAGGCCCGCTCGGAAAATTCACCCGGCCGCGCCGGCCGCGCGCCGGCGGCGCAGGCGGCCTGCAGCAGCAGGCTCAGCACCATCGGCCCGCCGTGGCCCTGCAGCTCCAGCACGTCCTCGCCGGTGTAAGAGCGGGGCGCGGGGAAGTAAAGCAGCAGGCCCTGGTCGACGCGCTCGCCGACGGCGTCGCGGAAGCCGCGCAGCACCGCCTGGCGCGGCGGCGGCAAGGCGCCGGCAAGGGACTCGCAAATGCGCGGCACCAGCGGCCCGGACACGCGCACGATGCCGACGCCGCCGCGGCCCGGCGGTGTGGCGATGGCGGCGATGGTGTCGACGGCGGCGCGCTTCATGCAAAGAAGTGTATAGCGTAGGTTGGGGTGAGCGCAGCGAAGCCCAACATCCCTTGAGCTGAGCTGAAGACGTTGGGCTTCGCTGCGCTCACCCCAACCTTGTGTATTGTTTTCCTGTGGTTGTTGTGGCGCAGCCAGAGAGCCCGTCCCAACCTAGGTCTGACAGACCGTTTTGTAGCAAAAGGAGCCTCTGGCTGTTTTTCTT
>Ga0302314_10004301_pt1 | contig 26213 bp, 26 predicted proteins | sample III_Palsa_N2_3_FD_200533 | JGI IMG/M metagenome (GOLD analysis project Ga0302314, IMG submission 200533) | Peat permafrost microbial communities from Stordalen Mire near Abisko, Sweden - III_Palsa_N2_3 | ecosystem: Environmental > Terrestrial > Soil > Palsa > Peat permafrost | place: Sweden...
TCGCCCCGGCCCGTTCCCCCTGATCTGGATTGTGTGACCGTCTGATAGAGAGATGGATGTGAATGAGGGGGACCGGATAGCTGCCGAGTGGCTGGACCGGCGGACGAGCCGCTGGCAGGACTGGCCCGTGGCCGAGCTGGCCGCGGCCAAGCGCCGCGCGGGCGTGACCGTCAGCGTGGTGATTCCGGCCCGGAATGAGGAGCGGACCGTCGGCCGGGTGGTGACCGGCATCGCCAGCCTGATGACCGAGACCGGGCTGGTCGATGAGCTCGTCGTGATGGACTCCGACTCCACCGACCAGACGTCCGCGGTGGCGGCCCGGGCCGGCGCCGCCGTGTACCGGGCGCGCGAGGTGGCGCCCGAGCTCGGCACCTTCCCTGGCAAGGGCGAGGCCCTGTGGAAGTCGCTGCTGGTGACCTCGGGTGACCTGCTGGTCTTCGTCGACGCCGACCTGACCCACTGGGGCCCGCACTTCGTGACCGGCCTGCTCGGGCCGCTGCTCGCCAACGAGCGGGTGCTACTGGTGAAGGGGTTCTACGAGCGGCTGTACGACGGCGGCGACGGCTCCATCACCGCCGACGGCGGCCGGGTGACCGAGCTCGTGGCCCGGCCGCTGCTCAGCCTGTGGTGGCCGGAGCTGACCGGCGTCGCCCAGCCCCTGGCCGGGGAGTGGGCGGCCCGCCGCGAGCTGATGCGGTCGCTGCCCATCCCGGTCGGCTACGGCATCGAGCTGGCGGTCCTCATCGACACCGCCCGTGAGCACGGCCTGGACGCGGTCGCCCAGGTCGACCTGGGCAGGCGCGGGCACAAGCACCAGGCCAGCCACGACCTCGCGCTGATGGCGGCGGAGCTGATGGTGGTGGCCGAGCGCCGCCGCGGGGCGGCCGGGCCGGTTCCGGCCCGGGTCGAGCTGCGGCAGTTCGTCCGCGAGGACGGCGAGATGCGGCAGCGGTCCCGGCCCGTCCCGGTGGACGAGCGCCCGCCCGCTTCATCGCTCTAGACCGACCGGTCAATTAAAATCCCTGAAGTGATCTTGCTTTGCGCCATGACCAGTGGCAATGTCGAAGTAACACTTATTTTACAGACTGGTCGGTACATTTCGTCAGCCCGGTCGCGTGTGGGGGGTCTTAGGTGATGGCTCTAAAGAGAAAACGTCGTTCCAGAGCGGGCAACCGCGTCGTCGCGATGGTGCTGCTGGCGGTGGGGCTCATGGTCGCCGCCGGCTGCTCGTCGTCATCCCCGTCGTCGGCACCGTCCTCGACATCGGCACCGTCCTCGACATCGGCATCGTCGTCCGCGGCGGCCACATCCCCGGGCGCGTCGGCCGCGTCGGCCAGCGAGATCGGCATCACGGCGACGCAGATCCACGTGGCCTTCATCGCCGACGTGGACACGCCGGTCGCTCCCGGCCTGTTCCAGAAGTCGGTCAACGCGGTCGACGCGTGGGCGGCCCTGCTCAACGCCAAGGGCGGCCTGGCCGGCCGTCAGGTCGTCGTCGACTTCTGCGACGGCAAGCTCGACCAGAACGCCACCACCAACTGCGTGATCCAGGCCTGCCAGAACGACTTCGCCATCATCTCCCAGGCCGACGTGCTCACCGACACCTCGGACATCGACGGCTGCAAGGACGAGGCCGGGCAGGCGGCCGGCATCCCCAACCTGGCGGCCATCGCGTTCCCCCCACTGACCTGCGACAAGGACACGTACACGATCGACGGCCAGGCGACCTACTGTGCCACGGCGGCCGATAACCCGCAGACCTACACGGTCAACATCGGCGACTTCCGCTACTACGAATCCCACTTCTCCGGCCTGCACGGTATCTGGGTCTACAACGGTGACGTCCCGACGGTGAAGGTCCTGTCCGTGCCCGAGTTCCAGGCGGGCAGCAACCTGGGCATCGGCAAGGACGGCGACGGCTTCTACTCGTCGTCCGGCGAGGCGCCCCAGTCGGCGATGACCCCGCTCACCCAGGTGATGAAGGAGTCGGGTTCGACGTTCGGGTACGACGGCTCCACGCTCGGCAACAACGTGCTGCTGCGCCGGGAGGCGCAACTGCAGGGCGTCAGTTCCGTGAAGGTGTGGGCCTGCAACTCGGTCTGCTACGACCAGAGCTACATCACGCTGGGCGGCACCGCGGTCAACGGCACGTACACGCCGCTGCCCAACCTGCCGTTCCTGAGCGAGTACCAGGACAACCCGTCACTCGACGCCTTGGTCACCAAGCTCGGCGGCATCAGCGACCTGAACAACGACGCCGTGGACGCCTACATCATGGCGCTGCTGTTCCAGGACGCGGTCCAGAAGGCGGCGGCGGGCGGCGGCACGCTGAACCGCGCGGCGCTGTTCACCGCGCTCGGCCACGAGAGCGCCTTCACCGCCCAGGGCATCATCGGCCCGACGAACGTCGGTGCCCACGAGCAGTCGCCCTGCATCGTGATGGCCCAGGTGGTGAACGGCACATGGCAGCGGGCCTACCCGGCGAAGCCGGGCACGTTCGACTGCAGCAGCGCCAACATCACGACCATCAAGATGAACCTCACGAGCTAGCCGCCCCGCGATGACATAGGTCCTCCCGCGCAGTCTGCCCTAGCGTTACCGGATCTCAGCGGACCGCGCGGGAGGACCCCCGTCATCGTGGGCGGCGGCACGCCGGCTCTCCCCTCAGGAGCACGGGCGCCGCTGCGGCTGGTCGATGAGCGCCGATTCACCAGCGGCGCCGTCTACCTGCGATACCGCCCGCGGGACTAGCTCCCGTTCATGGTCCAAGATGTCCTGACAGGAGACACTCGCCGTCACGGAGGACAGATGGACGCCACGGATGCCCGGCTGCTGCGAGCCCTGATCGAGGATCCGCGCGGTACCGTCCTCTCGCTCGCCGACAAGACCGGCCTGTCCCGCAACACCGTGCACGCGCGGCTCGCCCGGTTCGACGCCGACAACGTCCTGTCCGGCTTCGAGCGCCGCGTCGACGCCCGCGCGCTCGGGTACCCGCTGAGCGCCTTCATCAGCGTGACCCTCGTGCAGCAGCACCTCGACGAGGTGGCCGTCGCGCTGGCGCGCATACCCGAAGTCCTGCAGGTGCTCGGCATGAGCGGCGGCGCGGACCTGCTGGTCCTGGTGGCCGCGCGCACCGCCGACGACCTCTACCGAATCGCGGGCATGATCCTCGCCACCCCCGGTGTCGAACGCACCGAGACGTCACTGATCATGCGCCAGATGGTCGACTACCGCGTCCACCCCCTGCTCGACCGCCTAGCCCAGGCCAAGGGCCCGTCGACGTAGCCCGCTTTGTCCCTGGTTTCTGTCGCGCTGGCAACAGATAACCGGAACAAAGCCGCGGAATCCTAGCGACCGCGCAGCCGCAGCCCCCACGCCGGCTCAAGCCAGCGCGATTCCGGTCCTGCCTCAGCGGTGGCAAATGAATTCAGCCAGCCACACACCTCCTGTCTCCTTTGTCGCTCCCGTGCGAGGATGGGATTGCGAGGGACGGGCGCGAGAAGGGGCGGGACGGGGATGAGTCGTGTTGTTGTCATCGGAGCGACCGGGCACGTCGGCACCTACCTGGTGCCGCGGCTAGTAGACGGCGGCCATGAGGTAGTCGCGGTGAGCCGCGGCATCCGCGGGCCGTACCACGCCGGCCCGCAGTGGGACAAGGTGACCAAGGTGTCCGCCGACCGGGACGCGGAAGACGCGGCCGGAACGTTCGGCGCCCGGATAGCGGCGCTGCGGCCTGAGGCGGTCATCGACCTCATCTGCTTCACCAGCCCGTCGGCCCGGCAGCTCGTCGAGGCGCTGCGCCCGACGCGGACCCTGCTGGTGCACTGCGGGACCATCTGGGTCCACGGCCCGGCGCTGCGCGTGCCGGTCACCGAGGACGAGCCCCGCACCGCTTACGGCGAGTACGGCACGCGCAAAGCCGCGATCGAGGCGCTGCTGCACCAGGAGACCCGGTCGGGCGGCGTCCCGGCCGTGGTGCTGCACCCCGGTCACATCAGCGGGCCGGGCTGGCCGGTCATCACCCCGGCCGGGAACCTCGACCCGGCCGCGTGGACTCAGCTGGCGACGGGCCTGCCGCTCGCGCTGCCCGATCACGGTCTTGGCGTCCTGAACCACGTGCACGCCGACGACGTGGCCCAGGCCTTCGAGCTCGCGCTGTCCCGGCCGAAAGCGGTCGGGGCCAGCTTCCACGTGACCGCCGAGCAGGCGATGACCCAGCGGGGCCTGGCCACCGGCGCGGCCCGGTGGTTCGGCCGCGAGCCGGTCCTGGACTTCGTCGGCTGGGACGAGTTCGCCCGCCGGGCCGGGCCCGGGCACGCCGAGGCCACCCGCGAGCACACGTTCCGCGGCATCACCGCCAGCATCGCCCGCGCCCGCGAGGTGCTCGGGTACGCGCCCCGCTACTCCTCGCTCGACGCCCTGCGCGAGGCGCTGGCCTGGCTCGTCGCCAACGGCCAGGCCGACGTCGGCGACCAGCCGCTGCCGCCGGCCCCGTAGGCCGGCCGGAACACCAGCGATGGGGCTGGCCGGCGGACAGCATCCGCGCCCGCCGCGATTCAGCCGCTTGGCGTGTCCTCGTGGCCGCCCAGCTCCTCGGCCAGGCCCGCGCCGCGCTCGTCCAGCGGGGCGCCGATGTCCCAGGCCGACCCGAAAGCGGCGGGCAGGCCGCCGATGATCGGGACGACCGTGCCGTCCTCGCCGACCGCCTGGCCCGTTTCCGTGAGGTACCCGGGATCCTCGGCGGCCTGGGCGGTCTGGGCGGCGGCCGGCTCCTCCTCGGGCGGCACTGAGCTGGTCGGGTCGCTGTCGGTCATGGTTGCCATCTCCTCTGAGTGAGCACGTTCACGAGCACCGGCCCAACCTAGCGCCAAGCCGGGCCGCCCCGGGACGCCCGCCCGCCTCGCGCGGGCGAAATAATGCGGTTGTCCGGGTGACCAGGAGGGCCTAAGGTCGCCGCGATGACTGACGACGACCTCCCGCCCCGGTACACCCGCCTCACCTTCCACGGCCCCCTGTCCGAGGCCAGGGCCGCGCGCCTGGTTGATCGGGTCACCCGGACACCCCCGGCGACGGTGCTCGACCTCGGCTGCGGCTGGGGTGAGCTCATGCTCCGCGTCCTGGCCGCGGTCCCCGGCGCGGTCGGCACCGGCATCGACCTCAGCGGCCGCGATCTCGCCCGGGGCCGGGACGGCGCCGCGGCCCGCGGGCTGGCCGGCCGGGTCTCGTTCGTCGAGGAGTCCGCGGCCGGCACCGGGCGCGGCCCGGCCGACCTGGTCTTGTGCGTCGCCTCCAGCCACGCGCTCAGCGCGGCCAAGCCGCCGCGGCACACCACCGACGCGCTGCACGCGCTGCGCCGCCTGGTCAATCCGGGAGGCCGGGTGCTGTTCGGCGAGGGCTTCTGGGAACATCCGCCGTCCCCGGCCGAGATCGCCGCCCTGTGGCCGGGCATCACCGCCGAAGACCACTACGACCTGGCCGGGCTCACCGACCAGGCGATCAGCGCCGGGTTCCGGCCGGAATGGATCGAGGCGGCCAGCCTGGAGGAGTGGGATGACTTCGAGTCCGGCGTCGCGGCCGATACGGAGGAGTGGCTCGCGGGCCATCAGGACCACCCGCTGGCCGCCGAGACCCGCGAGAAGGCCGACGACCGCCTGTCCATCTGGCTCCGCGGATCCCGCGGCTGCTTCGGACTGGCCTACCTCACGCTGATCCCGGTGCCGTAACTATCGCGCCGTAACTATCGCGCCGCCGTCCCTATCGCGCCGCCGGGCGCGCGCGTAGCGTTTCCGGTGTGGATGAAGCGACGTGGCTTGACGCCACCGCACAGGCGGACCTCGTCCGCCGCGGCGAGGTAAGTCCCGGGGAACTGGTCGAGGCGGCCATCGCCCGGATCGAGAAGATCAATCCGCAGCTGGACGCGGTGATCAGGACCAGGTTCGACGCCGCCCGGCGGGAGGCCGCGGGCGACCTGCCCGACGGCCCGTTCCGCGGAGTCCCGATCCTGTTCAAGGACCTGGGCTGCACGGTCGAGGGCGAGCCGACGGCATTCGGGCTCGGGCCACTGCGCGACCTGCCCTTCCCGGTGACGTCCTACCTGGCCCAGTCGTTCCGGTCGGCCGGCTTCATCGCGCTAGGCCGGACCAACGTGCCCGAGCTCGGCACCACGGTCACCACCGAGCCGCGTAGCTTCCCGGCGGCGCGCAACCCCTGGAATCGCGGTCACTCGACCGGCGGCTCGTCGGGAGGCTCGGCGGCCGCGGTGGCGGCGGGCCTGGTGGCGGTGGCCCACGCCAACGACGGCGGCGGCTCCATCCGCATCCCGGCCAGCGAGTGCGGCCTGGTCGGGCTCAAGCCGACCCGCGGGCGGGTGAGCCAGGGGCCGGTCACCGGGGAGGCCTGGGCCGGCAGCACGATCGACGGGGCGGTCACCCGCACCGTCCGCGACGCGGCCGGCGTCCTCGACGTGATCAGCGAGCCCATGCCCGGCGATCCCTACTACGCGCCGCCGCTGGCCCGCCCGCTCGTGCGGGAAGTCGGAGCCGACCCGGGCCGGCTCCGGATCGGGGTCCTCGACCGCCCGGGCGTTGAAGGCTACCTCGATGACCCGGAATGCCGGGCCGCGGTGGCGGGCGCGGCCGCGCTGCTTGAGTCGCTCGGCCACCACGTCGACCAGTCCGCGCCCGCGGCGATGTTCGAGCCGGAGATCCCCCGGCACTTCAACACCATCATCGCCGCCGACACCAACGTGACCCTCGAGGCGTTCGAGATGCTGCTCGGCCGCCCGATCGGGGACGACGAGATCGAGCCGCGCAACGCCGCCTACCGCCGCGCGGGCCGGGAGCTCAGCGCGGCCGCCTACCTGCAGAGCCGGGCCTGGATCGGCATGTGGGCGCGCCGGATGGCGGCCTGGTGGGGCGAGCACGACCTGCTCCTGACGCCGACCCTCGGCGCCCCGCCGCCGCCCCTGGGCTGGTTCACCGCGGACGGCCAGGAAAAGGAGGGAGCGCGGATCGCCGGCTTCATCCCCTACACCGCGCAGTTCAACCTGACCGGCCAGCCCGCGGTCAGCCTCCCGCTGCACTGGACGCCCGGCGGCCTGCCGGTCGGCGTGCAGCTGGTCGCCGCCTACGGGCGCGAGGACATCCTCGTCCGGGTGGCCAGCCAGCTCGAGCAGACCGCGCCCTGGAGCCAGCGGCACCCGGAGCTGGAATAGCACGGCCCGGGCGGGCGCTGTCATGCCCGGGTCAAGACGGGCTGGAGGCGGAGTCACCGAGACGCTGGAGCAGCAGGGCCTCGGCGAGGACGGCGCGCTCGAACTCCGGCAGGTGGAGTCCCTCGTTCGGGCCGTGCGCGCGGGTGTCCGGGTCTTCGACGCCGGTGACGAGGATGCTCGCGCCGGGGAACGTCTCCTGGAACAGCGCGATGAACGGGATCGAGCCGCCGGTGCCCATGTCGACCGGCACCGTGCCGTCCCAGGCCTCGGCGAAGGCCGAGCGCGCGGCGGCGTAGGCCGGCCCGGTGGCCGGCAGCACGGTCGGCTCGGCCGCGTCGACGACCGTGGTCGTGAGCCGGGCGCCCCAGGGGACGTGGCTTTCCAGGTGCTCCTGAAGGCGGGCGACGGCGTTCGCGCTGGTGTCACCGGGCGCGAGGCGGATGGTCACCCGGGCGCGGGCGGCCGGGACGAGGGTGTTGGAGGCGCCGGCCACCTTCGGGGCGTCGAGCCCGGTGACCGTGATGGCGGGCCGAGTCCACAGCCGCTCGACGACCGAGCCGGTGCCGATCCAGCTAGTACCGGGCGCCGCGCCGGACTCGGCCCGCAGCCGCTCCTCGGGGTAGTCCACGTCGGCCGCGGGAGCGGACGTGAGGCCGTCGACGGCCGGGCTGCCGTCCTCGGCCCACAGCGTCGACAGCAGCCGGGTGAGCGCCATGATGGCGTCCGGGACGAGGCCGCCCCACATGCCGGAGTGCACGGCGTGGGTCAGCGTGCGGACCTCGACGTCCACCCGGACCATGCCCCGCAGGCTGGTCGTGAGCGACGGGACGCCGATGTCCCAGTTGGCCGCGTCGGCGATGACGATGACGTCGGCGGCCAGCCGGTCGCGGTACTGGCGCAGCAGGTCGGGCAGGCTCTCGGACGACACCTCCTCCTCGCCCTCGATGAAGAACCGCACGGTGACCGGCAGGTCATCGCCCAGCGCGCGGAGCGCTCCCACGTGCACCGCGATCCCCGCTTTGTCATCGGCCGCGCCCCGGCCGTAGAGGCGCTCGCCGCGGACGGCGGGCTCGAACGGCGGGCTGTCCCAGTCGGCCGGGTCGTTCTCCGGCTGGACATCGTGGTGCGCGTAGAGGAGGACGACCGGGGCCCCCTCGGGGCCCTTCCGCTCGCCGATCACGGCGGGCGGGGCGCCGTCGCGGGCCCGGACGATCTCCGCCCCGACCCCCTCGGCCGTCAGGAGCTCAGCCGTCTTGCGCGCGGATTTCTCCACCTCGCCGAGGCGCTCGGGGTCGGCGCTGACGGACTGGATCCGGACGAGATCTTCGAGGTCGCCGATCAGGCTGGGCAGGAGATCGTGGACACGGTTCTTCAGGTCGCTCACTCGGGCAACTCTACGATCTCGCGCCGCCCCCTCGGTCACGTGCGGATGACATCCGCCTATGATCGCGAACCATGAAGAGCGAGATCATCCGCGTCCACACCGGCGGGCGGGAAGTCGTGCGCGACATCACCGGCGAGTGCGCCGAGTTCGCCAGCGACGCCTCCTTCGGCGGAGACGGTCTCCTGCACGTGTTCGTGCCCCACGCGACCGCGGGCGTGGCCCTGATCGAGCTCGGCTCGGGCAGCGACGACGACCTGCTCGCCGCGCTGCGCGACCTGCTCCCGGCCGACGACCGGTGGCGGCACGCCCACGGTTCGGCGGGCCACGGCCGGTCGCACGTGCTCCCGGCGTTCATCGCGCCGTTCGCCAGCGTGCCGGTCCTCGGCGGCCGGCTCGCGCTCGGCACCTGGCAGTCGATCGCGCTCGTGGACCTGAACGTCGACAACCCCGACCGGCAGGTCCGCCTCTCGTTCCTCGGCTAGCATCGCGCCATGAGCTGTGAGGTCTCCTGGTTCAGCGCGCTGTGTGACGACGACTACGAGTTCCTCGGCGTGCCGGAGGCCGGTCTCCAGTCCAGCTGGGAGCACTGCCGCAACATCGCCCTGGCCGCGGAGCAGGCGGGCTACGACAACCTGCTGCTGCCGTCGGGTTACACCATGGGGATCGACTCGATCGCCTTCGCGGCCGGGATCGCGCCCCTGCTGACCCGGATGCGGCTGCTGGTCGCCGTGCGGATGGGCGAGATGTGGCCGCCGCAGCTCGCCCGGCAGCTGGCCACGATCGACCAGATGCTCGGCGGACGCCTCACGATCAACATCATCTCCTCCGACCTGCCCGGCCAGGCCCTCGAGTCGGGCCCGCGGTACCGCCGCACCCTCGAGTTCATGCGCGTCCTGCGCGCGGTGCTGAACGGCGAGCCCGTCGACGTCCGCGGCGAATTCTTCGCCGCGACCCTGGACCCGCCGCGCCTGCGTCCGGCCGGCGGCGGCTGCCCGCCGTTCTACTTCGGCGGCCTGTCCGAAGCGGCCCGCGAGGTCGCGGCCGAGGCCGCCGACGTGTTCTTGATGTGGCCGGACACGGTCGCCGGAACCGCCGCCGTGATCGAGGACATGCGCGCCCGCGCCGCCCGGCACGGCCGCGAGCTGCGCTTCGGCTTCCGGTCGCACGTCATCGTCCGGGCCGCCGAGCCCGAGGCCCGGGCCGCCGCCCAGCGCCTGGTCTCCCGGCTGGACGACGCCACCGGGGAGGCTATCCGCCGCCGGTCCCTGGACACCGCCTCCGCCGGAACCCGGCGGCAGGGCGAGCTCAGGGACTCCGCCGACGACGACGGCTACGCCGAGGCGAACCTGTGGACCGGCATCGGCCGGGCGCGATCCGGAGCGGGCGCGGCCATCGTCGGCGACCCCGGACAGGTCCTCGCCAAGCTCCGCGAGTACGCGGACCTCGGCATCGAGTCCTTCATCCTGTCCGGTTACCCGCACGCCGCCGAAGCGGACCTGTTCGCCCGGCACGTGCTGCCCCACCTCGACCACGGCCCCCTGCTCCCGCGCTGAACCCGGCGCTTGGAGGACCGCCTTCGCCGACCACCGGGTGTTCCGGATCAAGCGGGTGCGGGCCTGGACCCTGTGGCTCGACGGGCGATAAGCGGTCGTTGCCGTCGCGCAGCCAGGCGATGTAGTCGGCGACCGCGCGCTCGGTGTCGTAGGCGGGCTCGTATCCGGTGTCCTGGCGGACGCGGGTGATGTCGAGGGATATCGGCCGGCCGGTGCCGCCGGCCGGCAGGTCGACCTGAGCGTCCGGGATGGCCTTCCTGATCGCCGCGCTGACCTCGGCGTTGGCCGTGGCCCGCCCGGAGGCGACGTTGTAGGTGCGGTAGCTGAGCTGGTCCGCTAGCTGCAGGAGGGCGATGGCCCGGCCGCAGTCCTTCACGTAGCACAGGTCGAGCGCGTCCTCCGCGTGCACAGGGGAGCGGAGCAGCGAGAGGTCCGGCGCGGTGCCGCGGACAGCGGCGTGGACGAGCTGGGCGGCGGGGAAGAACGGGTCCGCGGGCCGGCCGCCCGGCCCCCAGATGGCGCCGATGCGGTAGTTCACGATCTCGATGCCGGTGGCCCGGGCCAGGTGCTCGCCCAGCAGCTCGCCGATCTTCTTGAACGCCGGGATCAGGTGGGGCGAGGTCATCAGCAGGGGCGTGTCCTCGCGGAGCGGGCCCTCGGCGGTGACCCCGCCGTAGACGCCGATCGTGCTGGCGATGCCCACCCGCCCCACGCCCCAGTCCTGGGCGGCCTGGATGACGTTGAACAGTCCCCCCAGGGCCGTGCGCGCGGCCTCGACCGGCTGGTCGGGGCCGGGCGGCCAGGGCATGGACCCGGCGAGGTGCACGATGCCGGTGATCTTGTGGCGCGCGCCGACGTCGAGCAGCGCCGTCTGGTCGGTGATGTCGGCCCGCTCCACCACCACGGGCGGCCCGTCCGGGCCGGCCAGGCCGGGCGGCACCGTGCCCGCGCGCCGCTGGACCAGCACGCAGCCCTCGCCCGAGTCGAGCAGGGACCGCACGGTGTGCGAGCCGATGAAGCCCAGTCCTCCGGTCACCAAGATCATCACAGCCACCTTTCTTGTCGTCAGACTGATCATCAGTAGAGCTGACAATCAGGCTAGCGATAGAATCAGCGAGTGTCAAAGACCGACGGGCCTGGCCCGGAACTGAGCAGGCGCCTGGGCTACCTGCTGAAGCACGTGCAGCAGCGGATGGCCGAACTGCACGCGGCGGCGCTGGGGCCCTACGGCATCGACGGGCGCGAGCTGGGGGTGCTGCTGGTCCTGGCCGGCCGCGAGCCGCAGTCCCAGCAGCAGGCGGCGCGGCAGCTGGGCATCGACCGCACGACGATGGTCGCGATGCTCGACACCCTCGAGGACAAGGGGCTGGTGTCCCGCCGTCCGGACGCCGACGACCGGCGCCGCAACGTGGTCGAGCTGACCGACGCCGGCCAGGACACCCTCCGGCGGGCCACCGCGGCGAGCGACGAGGCCGAGCGGGCGCTGCTCGCCCCGCTCAGCCCCCAGGCCGCTCAGCAGCTGCGGGACTCGCTGCAGGCCATCGCATTGTGCTGAAGCCCGGTCGGCCAAAGACTGGCAAACTGGGCAATCTGCTCAGCTAAATCGGCCGCACTTGCGCAATCTTGGACCACGGCGTGTCATGTGACGACAGTGTGCTTTCTAGCGCCCAGGCAACGGCAGGTGATGACATGACCCCGATCGACGACGGCGACCCCGGCGAGGCGCTCGCCGCGATCGAGCGCCGCGTGCTCTGGCTGTCCACCGCGATCATCAACCACGCCAACCACGTGCGCCCGAACCCGTCCGGCCTCAAGGTCGGCGGCCACGAGGCGTCGAGCGCGTCGATGGTGTCGATCATGACCGCGCTCTGGTTCGGGCAGCTGCGGGCGGGCGACCGGGTCTCGGTGAAGCCGCACGCCTCGCCGGTCCTGCACGCGATCAACTACCTCCTCGGCGGCCTCGACGAGTCCTACCTGACCACGCTGCGCGAGTTCGGCGGCCTGCAGTCCTACCCCAGCCGGGCCAAGGACCCGGACCAGGTCGACTACTCCACCGGATCGGTGGGCATCGGCGCGACCGCGCCGATCTGGGGAGCCATCGCCCGGCGCTACGTGACCAGCCATTTCCCCGAGGAAGGCAGTGCCCACAACGCCGGCCGCCAGTACTCGCTGCTCGGCGACGCCGAGCTGGACGAGGGCGCGTGCTGGGAGGCGGTCGTCGACCCCGGGGTCGCCGATCTCGGCGAGGTGGTCTGGATCATCGACCTGAACCGGCAGTCGCTGGACCGGGTCGTCCCCGACATCGGCGTCTCCCGCCTCCGCGGCATGTTCGGCGCGGCCGGCTGGCAGGTCCTCGAGGTCAAGTGGGGGCACGAGCTCACCCGCCTCTTCGCCCGCGACGGGGGCGACGCGCTCCGGGCGCGGATGGACGCCATGGTCAACCCGGAGTACCAGCGCCTGCTCCGCTGTGACCCCGCCGAACTGCGAAAAAGGCTTCCGGGGAACGGACCCTCCGCTCCTGCCATCGCCGCACTGCTCGAAGAGGTCGGCGACGAGCGGCTGCACGCGCTGTTCCGCAACCTGGGCGGCCATGACCAGGGCGCGCTGCGCGAGGCGTTCGCGGCGATCGACGACACCCGCCCCACCGTGATCTTCGCCTACACGATCAAGGGCCACGGGCTGCCGATCGAGGGGCATCCGCAGAACCACTCGGCCCTGCTGACCGCCGACCAGATGACCGCCCTGGCGGGCCGGCTCGGGGTGTCGGCCCAGGCACCGTGGACGCGGTTCGCCGACGGCACCCCCGAGGCCGGGCTGTGCGCGGCCGTGGCCCGGCGGCTGGACCGCGAGCCGGCCGCACGCGCGGACCCGCCGCCGGTGCCGCCCGACTTCGGCCGCACGCCCGCGGTCGTCGCGACCACCCAGGCCGCCCTCGGCCGGGCGCTGCTCGACCTCAACCGCGAGGCCCCCGCCGTGGGCCGCCGGGTCGTGACCGTCAGCCCGGACGTCAGCTCGAGCACCAACCTCGGCGGCTGGCTGAACAAGGTCGGCGTCTGGTCGGCGCAGGAGCGGACCGACTGGTTCGCCGACGACGCGGAGACCGTCCTGCACTGGCGCGAGCGCCCCACCGGCCAGCACATCGAGCTCGGCATCGCCGAGGGAAACCTCGTCGGCCTGCTCGGCGAGCTCGGCGCGACCTGGAGCCGCTGGGGGCAGCCACTGCTGCCGATCGGGGTGCTCTACGACCCGTTCGTGGAGCGCGCCCTCGAGCCGTGGTCGTTCGGCATCTACGCCGGCGGCCAGTCCATCCTGGTGGGAACGCCGGCCGGCGTCTCCCTGGCCCCCGAGGGCGGGGCGCACCAGTCGATCAAGACGCCCTCGATCGGCCTGGAGCAGCCCGGCTGCGTCGCCTACGAGCCGGCGTTCGCGCTCGACACCGAGTGGCTGCTGCTGGCCGCGCTCGCGCGGCTCGGCCAGCCCGACGGCCGGTCCGCCTACCTGCGGCTGTCGACCAAGCCGGTCGACCAGACCCTGGCCGCGGTGCCGGGCGACCCCGCCGCCCGCGAGCGCCGCCGCCGCCACGCCATCGCCGGCGCGTACACGCTGCGCCACGCCGGGCAGCCCGGGCAGCCCGGCCAGGGCGGTCAGGGCGGTCAGCCCCAGCGCCCCGCCGTCACCATCTGCGCCATGGGCGCGATGGTCCCCGAGGCCCTGGCGGCGGCCAGCCGCCTCGAGGCGCTCGGCTTCCCCGCCGACGTCATCGTCGTGACCAGCGCCGACCTGCTGTTCCGGGCCGTTCAGGCCCGGCGCGGCCTGGGTCAGGAACCGGCCGATGACTGGATACTCGGCGCCGTGTTCCCGCCCGAGCGGGCCGCCCCGATGGTGACCGTGCTCGACGGGCACCCGCACACGCTGGCCTTCCTGGCCGGCGTCAACCGGGTGCCCGCCGCCAGCCTCGGCGTCTCCGCGTTCGGCCAGTCGGGCGACCTGGACAGCGTCTACCGCTACCACCACATCGACACCGGCTCGATCGTCGCCGCCGCGCTCGACCTCGTCGACTGACAAAGACTTCTTGACTCCTGGCCCCGCCCCAGGCAGCATTTTGCGTACGACGAACCGGTCGGTACAGAACGTGACGGAGGAGCGGGCCTCGCCGTCGGCTCGCTGACCGGGGGCCGCGGGCCCAAATACTCGCTCTGTAACCTGACCGGTCAGTATTGTAATCTAAACGGAACTCCGACTAGACGAGGCTGCAGATGCCGCAACCAAAGGTCAAGGACAAGAACGGCAAGAGCGTCAAGTGGCAGCTGCGCCGTCACGCGATCGTGGACGCCTCGGCGACGGTCTTCGCCCAGCGCGGTTATCACGCCACGAGTACCACGGAGCTCTGCGAGGCCAACGGCATCGGCAAGGGCGCACTCTATTACTACATCGGCTCCAAGGAGCAGCTGCTCGCGGCCATCCACGACCGGGTGATGGACGAGGTCATGCTGGGTGCCGACCGGGTAGCGCTGGCCGGCGGCACGCCGCCGGAGCAGCTGGGGATGCTCGGCGAGGAGCTGCTCGACGTCATCTTCCGCTTCCCCGACCACGTCTGGGTGTTCCTGCACGACTTCCCCGCCCTGACCGGGAAGAACGCCGAGCTGTTCCGGCAGCGCCGGCGCGCCTACGAGCAGCGGGTCGAGGGCGTGTTCAAGGCGGGCGTCGAGTCGGGTGACTTCCGGCCGGTCGACACCCGGCTGGCCGTGACCGCCTGGCTCGGGAGCCATAACTACACGTACCTGTGGATGCGGGCCGGCGGCCACTTCTCGGTGAAGGAAGTCGCCAAGTCCTTCGCCGACATCTTCGTCTGGGGCGTCGCGATCCGCGACTAGGCCCCGGGCCAGGCCCTACGGCATGCGTTCCGCCGGGCCGTCGTAGACGGCCAGGGGACGGATAAGGGCGTTGGCCGTGACCTGCTCGGCGATGTGCGCGGTCCAGCCGGCGATGCGGGCGGTGACGAAGATCGGCGTGCAGGTGGGCGTGTCGAAGCCGATGAGGTGGTAAGCGAGCCCGGCCGGGTAGTCCAGGTTGGGGTGCAGGCCCTTGGCCTCGTAGACCGCGCTGGCCAGGGCCTCGTAGACCCCGATGAGCAGCTCACCGTCCCGCCGTCCGGCGATCGGGCCGAGCGCGGCCCGCATGACCGGGACCCGGGGGTCGCCGCTGGCGTAGACCCGGTGCCCGAACCCCATGATCTTCCGCCCGTCGGCCAGGGCGCCCTCGAGCCAGGGCCCGGCGTTGTCGGGGATGGCGATCTGCTCGAGCATGGGCATCACCGCCTCGTTGGCCCCGCCGTGCAGCGGGCCCTTGAGCGCGCCGATCGCGGCCGTGACCGCGCTGTAGAGATCGGACAGCGTCGAGGTGACGATCCGGGCGGTGAACGTGGACGCGTTGAAGCCGTGCTCGGCGTAGAGGATCAGCGAGGTCTCGAACGCGGCGACGACCGCGGGCGCGGGCACCTCGCCGAAGGTCATGTACAGGAAGTTGGCGGCGTAGCCGAGGTCGTCACGGGGCGGGACCGCCCCGAACCCGTGGCGGCGGCGCTGGTCCGTGGCGACGATCGCCGGGACCACGGCGTACAGCCGCAGCGCCTTGGCCCGGATCGCGGCCGGGGAGCTGTCGTTCTCGAGCGGGTCGCTCGCCCCGAGCAGGCTGATGGCGGTGCGCAGCGTGTCCATCGGGTGCGCGGTGATCGGGAGGCCGGTGAGGATGGCGGCGGTGATGGGATCGAGGCTGCGCTGCGCGCGCTCGGCCCGGTTCTGCGCGTCGAGCTGGACCCCGGTCGGCAGCTCGCCGTGCCAGAGCAGGTAGACGACCTCCTCGAAGGTGCACTGGCCGGCCAGTTCCTGCACCGGGTAGCCCCGGTAAGTGAGGGAGCCGGTCTCCTGGCTGATCATGGAGATGGCGGTGGTGTCGGCGTAGACGCCCGCCAGCCCTGTGCGCACCGTCTTCTCGGTCACTGGCATGGCGGGGTTCCCCTCCTCGGTGAACGGAACTTAGTATTCTTTTTATGGTACTTAGTACCATCGGCCGGCCACAAGTGGCATCCGTCGGCGGGATCGGGTGGAATAGGCGATCATGAGCAAGCCAGCGCCGCGGGACAGGCTCGCGCAAGCCGCGTTCGACCTGTTCGATGAGCGGGGATACGAGCAGACCACCGTGGACGCCATCACCGACCGGGCGGAACTCGGCCGGACGACCTTCTTCCGGCACTACCGGTCGAAGGAAGACGTCATCTTCCCCGACCACGACTGGCTGCTCGGGCTGGTCCGGGACCGCCTGCAGACCTCGGCGCACCGCGCCGTCCTCGCCGCCGTCTCGGACGCGGTCCGGCTCGTCCTGCTGCACTACCTGGAGGAAGGCGACGTCGCCCGCCGCCGTTACACCCTCATCAGCACGGTGCCCGCGCTCCGCGACCGGGAGATCGCCAGCGTGGCCCGCTACCAGCGGTTGTTCCGCGAGTTCATCGCCGACCGGATGGGCGACTCGGCCGAGGCGTCGTCGCTGCGGGCCGAGCTCATGGCCGCTTCGGTCGTGGCCGCTCACAACCACGTCCTGCGCCGCTGGCTGCGGGGCGAGGCGCCCGAGCCGCTCCGCGAGTTCGAGGACGCGATGCGCCAGGTGACCAGCGTGTTCGCCGCCCCCGCGCCCGGGACCCGCGACGGCACCACCGTCGTCGCTTTCCACGCCAGCCAGGACCTCGACACGCTGGTGCCCGCGCTCCGCCGCCTCTTCGAAGCCCCGCTGGAGGAAGAATGCTAGACGTCGAACAGTCATCCGGTGTCACCCTGGTCCGGTTCAGGCACGGGAAGGTCAACGCCCTCGACCTCGAGCTGCTGCGCGCCCTGACCGCGGTCATGCGCGACCTGGACCCGGCCGGGGCGGCGGTGCTCACCGGGTCGGGGGCCGCGTTCTCCGCGGGCGTCGACCTGAACCGGATCGTGGCCGGCGGCCCGGCCTACGCCCAGGAGTTCCTGCCCGCCCTGTCGGACGCGCTGCTGGCGGTCTTCGATCACCCGGGACCGGTGGTCGCCGCGGTCGACGGGCACGCGATCGCCGGCGGCTGCGTGATCGCGGCCGCGGGCGACGTGCGGCTGATGTCGGCCGGGCGGATCGGCCTGGCCGAGCTGAGCGTCGGCGTCCCCTTCCCGACGGCCGCGCTGGAGATCATGCGCCACGCGATCGGGCCGGCCGCGAGCCACCTCGTGCTCACCGCCGGCCTGCTCGACCCGGCCCAGGCCCAGGCCATCGGCCTGGTCCACGAGGTCGTGGCCCCCGACGCCCTGCTCGACGCGGCGATCGCCCGGGCGGGCCAGCTGGCCCGGGTACCGGCCGACGTCTACTCGTTCAGCAAGCGCCAGCTCCAGCGGCCCGCCCGCGACCGGATGGCGGCTCATTCCGGCGACGACAAGGCGGTCGCGGCGATGTGGTCCTCCGGCCGCACCCGGGACGGGATCGCCGCCTACCTCGACACCCTCAGGCAGCGCCCCCGCTCGTAACCGGGCGCGGCTTCTCCGGGTCGCGCAGCAGCAGGCCGCAGACCAGGGCGAGCGGGGGGACGACGAGCAGGGCGAGCAGCGCGCCCCGCGGCCCGCGGGCATTGGCGATCAGGGCGAGCAGCGGCGCGATCCGGCCGCCGAGCAGGGTCCCGGCCACTCGGCCGGCCAGGAAGCAGGTCAGCGCGATGCCCGCCAGGCCGCGGGAGGCGTGCAGGTGGCGGATCCAGTACAGCTCGATGAACGTGTTCAGCCCGAAGAACGCCGCCGACCGCAGCACCTCGATCCCGGTCAGCGCCGCGAACGGCCCCCACCGGTCGCGGCCGTCCCGCACCGCCGCGGCGCCGTGGGCGGCCTCGCGGCGGTGCTTGCGCAGCAGCGCGAAGCAGATGAGCGCCGCGGGCGGCAGGAACAGCCCGGTGGCGGGCGTGCCCAGCGCGATCAGCGCCGGGGTGGCGAGCGCGGGCGCCAGGAAGAAGCCGACGCTGCCGCCCGCCGCGAACAGGCTCATCGCGGCCGCGCTGTCCCCGGCGTCCTGGCGGGCCGCCTTGCCCGCGGCCGGGTGGAACATGGCCACGCCGAGACCGGACAGCAAGATCGCGCACCACACCGCGCCGTAGCCGGGCAGCAGGCCCGCGACGCTCAGCCCGAGCCCGGCGAGCCCCACCCCGGCCCCGGCCATCCAGCCCGCGTTCCGCCGGTCGGCGATGACCCCGAGGAACGGCTGCGGGATCGAGCTGCCCAGCGTCGCCGCCAGGGTGAGCCCGGACGCGGCGACGTAGCCGTAGTGCCGGTCCAGGACGAAGTACGGGACGACGGACGGCACCAGGCCCTGGTACAGGTCGTCGATCGCGTGCGCGAGCGCCCACAGCCGCATGCGCCGCCAGGCGGACGGCGCGTCGGCTTCCTCTCGTTGCGGCAAGACGGTCATGTCCTTCAGCCTGCTGCGGGCGGCGGTGCCGGGCCACCGGTAATCTGACAGATTATGTCGCCAACCCGCCAGGACGCCGAGTGGCGTGAGCTGACCGGGCCCACGTACGCCGAGCTGGGGCACCGGGAGACGATCGAGTGGCATTACCACGACGTGCAGCAGCTCGTGTACCCGAGCACCGGGGTGCTGGCCATCTCGGCCGCCGCCGGGACCTGGGTCGTCCCGCCGCAGCGGGCGATGTGGATCCCGGCGGGCGCGCCGCACGCGCACCAGGCCCACGGCCCGGTGCGGATGCGCACGCTGTCCTTCTCGCCCGCGGCCGCCGTCGACCCGCCCCCGCCCGGCTGCGGGCCGACCCGGCCGACGAGCGGACCCTGGCGGAACTCGGGGCGGCGGCGGGCGCGTCCGAGCGGACCCTGAGCCGGCTGTTCCGGCAGGAGACCGGGATGAGCTTCCCGCAGTGGCGCACCCAGTTCCGGCTGCAGCACGCCCTGGTGCTGCTGGCCGACCGGACGCCGGTGACGACCACCGCGCTGGCCTGCGGCTGGTCCAACCCGAGCGCGTTCATCGACACCTTCAGGCGGGCCTTCGGCACCACCCCGGGCCGGTTCTACAGCCCGGCCAGGTGACCGCCTGGGCGATCTCTGGGCGAACTACCGGCGGATTCCCAGGGTGCTCCCAGGGTTAGCTGGCCGATTTCCCAGACCCGCCGGGCAGCCTCGCAGGCATGGACACCAACCTGTACCAGGATGACGGGCCCGGCTACGAGCCGACCGCCCCGCGGAACACGAACCGTGACGGGGGCCGCAGTGACGGCGGCGGCAGTGACGGGGGCCACAGCGACGGGGGCCACCGCGGCGGCCGGGGCCGGGTCATCGCCGGGGTGGCCGCCGCGGCCGTGCTGGCGGGCGGCGCCGCGTTCGGCGCGGTGACGATCCTCAACAGCGGCCCCGCGACCGCCGCCGCGGGCCCGACCGGGCAGGCGGCCGTGCTGAACTCCGCGCTCACGTCGGCGGCCACGCCCGCGACGACGGCCAGTGGCGCGGCGGCCGCCGCCCGGCACCTCCGCCGTCCGCTCGCCCGGCTCCGGCTGCTCGGCGGCCTGGACGGCCAGTTCACCTTCGAGGCCAAGTCCGGCCCGCGCACGCTCGCGTTCGAGCGCGGCACGGTCGAGTCGGTCGCGAGCGGGGACGTGGTCGTGCGGGCGGCCGACGGCACCACCTGGTCCTGGGACCTGGTCAGCACCACGGTCGTCCGCGACAGCGGCAAGAAGACCACGGCAAGCGCCCTGTCCGCGGGCCAGCTCGTGTTCGTCGGCGGCCCGGTGGTCAACGGCAGCCACGACGCGCGGCTGATCGTCATCAGGAACCCGGGCAAGACCCGCGGCCCGAGCGCCAGCACCGGGACGAGCACCAGCGTCAGCTAAGCCCGAGTATCAGCTGAGCGCGGGGATCAGCTGGCTCCCAGGATCAGGCTCGGCGTCAGGGCGGCCATGGCCTCGGTCACCGGCCCGAGGCCGGGCCGGGCGGTGATGATCCTGACGATGGTCTCGTCGAGCCCGGCGCTGAGCCGGGCGAACGCGGCCGGCGCGGCGGCGGCGGGGCCGTAGTAGCCGACGGCGTGCAGCATCTCGTCCGGGGCCGCGTCCACCAGCTCGGGCAGGGCCGTGCCGCGGTCGCGCCGCTCCTCAAGCTCGGTCAGCTCCGCCCCGAACCCCATCTGGGCGAACAGGCCCCGGTAGCCCTCGTTCTGCGGGATGCCGGGGCGGCCCATGGCGTACCCGAGCACCTGCCCGCCGAACGCCCGCCGGGCCGCGGCCACGTCGTCGTCGACGCAGACCCGGATGTACATGGTCATCGGGACCGAGCCCGGGTCGCGGCCGGCCCGGGCGGCCCCCTCGTCGATCAGCGCCCGGCTGACCGCGATGCGTTCCGGCGTGGCCCAGTTGAGCAGCGCCCCGTCGGAGACCTCGCCGGCGAGCCGGAGCATCTGCGGGCCGAGCGCGGCCAGCTGCACCGGGGCCGGCGGCAGGTTAGCCACCCCGAGCGACGCGGACCGCGGCCACCCGGGCGCGCCCCCGGGAACGACGGGCCCGGCCGTGACCTCCTGGCCGTCAAGCAGGCCGCGGAGCGCGGTGACGTACTCGCGCATCACCGCGATCGGGCGCTCGGGCAGGCCCACCGACTCCCAGAATCCCGGCCCGTACCCGCCGGTGCCGACGCCGAGCACGAACCGCCCGCCGGAAAGCTGGGCGAGCGTGGCCGCCTGAGCCGCGAGGCCGAGCGGCGTCCACATCCGCGCCGCCGGCACGACGGAGATCCCGGTACGCAGCGCGGTGTCCTGTGACCAGGCCGAGCAGAGGTGAAATGAGTCGGGGATCCCGCCGGCCGGGGTCCACAGGCTCTCGAACCCGAGCCGTTCCGCCTCCCGGGCGGCCGCCCGCAGCTCGTCGAACGGAAGGCCAAGCCGGGCGTCAAGCCCCACACCGATCATCATGACCGGCAGTATGCCCGATGCCCCGCGCCGCCCCGGCAACGGGCGACGGGTAAGCCGGGGAAAGGGGGCCTGCCAGTACCGGGAACGGCCGGCCCTGGCCCGGCACGGGCGCCTCGGGTTGACTGGGACAGGAGCTCACGGAGGAGATAACCCGCATGTCTACCTGGTTCATCACCGGCTGCTCGACCGGGCTCGGCCGGGCCCTGGCCGCCGCGGTCCTCGACCGCGGCGACAACGCCGTCGTCACCGCCCGCGACGTGGCCGGGGTCCGCGACCTGGCCGACGCGCACCCGGGCACGGCCCTCGCGCTCGCCCTTGACGTCACCGACGCGGCCCAGGTCGCCGTGGCCGCCCGCGCGGCCGAGGACCGGTTCGGCCCGGTCGACGTGCTCGTCAACAACGCCGGCTACGGCTACCGGGCCGCGGTGGAGGAAGGCGACGACGCCGACGTCGAGCGGCTGTTCGCCACCAACTTCTTCGGCCCGGTGGCGATGATCAAGGCGCTGCTGCCGGGGATGCGCGCCCGCCGCTCGGGCGCGATCGTCAACATCTCCTCGATCGCGGCGACCAGGACCCCGGAGGGCTCCGGGTACTACGCCGCGAGCAAGGCCGCGCTCGAGGGCATGTCCGGGTCGCTGCGCCGGGAACTCGCGCCCCTGGGCATCAGCGTGACGGCCGTGGAACCGGGCGCGTTCCGCACCGACTTCTCCGGCCGGTCGCTGCACCAGTCACCCGCGGCGATCGGCGACTACGCCGAGACCGCGGGCCAGCGGCGCAAGGAGCACGACACCACGCACGGCACCCAGAACGGTGACCCGGCGAAGGCGGCGCAAGCGCTCATCGCCGTCGTCGAGTCGGCCGGCCCCCCGGCGCTGCTGCTGCTCGGCCGGGACGCTCTCGACACGTTCCGCCAGACCCTCGACGGCCGGCTGGCCGACGCCGCCGCCTGGGAGAAGGTCAGCACCTCCACCGGCTTCGCGAGCTGAGCGGCGAACTCACCCGGAATGCTCAGTAGCTTGACTGGTTGTAACGAGACAGACCAAAGGGAAGGGCTTCCATGAAGACGTGGTTCATCACCGGAACCTCACGCGGCTTCGGCCGGGAGTGGGCGATCGCCGCCCTCGAGCGCGGCGACAAGGTAGCGGCGACGGCGCGGGACGTCGCCTCGCTCGATGACCTGGTGGCCAAGTACGGTGACGCGGTCGCGCCGATCGCGCTCGACGTCACCGACCGCGACGCGGCCTTCGCCGCCGTCCGGCAGGCGCACGACCGCTTCGGCCGGCTGGACATCGTCGTCAACAACGCCGGGTACGGGCACTTCGGCATGGTCGAGGAGATCACCGAGGCCGAGATCCGGGCGCAGCTCGAGACCAACGTGCTCGGCGCGCTGTGGGTCACCCAGGCGGCGCTGCCGTACCTGCGCGAGCAGGGCAGCGGGCACATCATCCAGGTGTCGTCGATCGGCGGCATCTCGGCGTTCATGAACACCGGCGCGTACCACGCCTCCAAGTGGGCGCTTGAAGGATTCAGCCAGAGCCTGTCGCAGGAGGCGGCCGCGTTCGGCGTGAAGGTGACGCTGGTCGAGCCGGGCGCCTACTCCACCGACTGGTCCGGCTCGTCGGCGATGCACTCCGCCCCGCTGCCCGCCTACGAGGCGGTCCGCGAGCGGGCCGCCGCGGTCCGCAAGCAGCGGGCCGCCAACCCGGGCGACCCGACCGCGACCCGGGAGGCGATCCTCACGCTGGTCGACAGCGAGAACCCGCCGCTGCGCCTGTTCCTGGGCACGGTCCCGCTGGGCATCGCGACCGCGGACTACGAGTCCCGCCTGGCCCTGTGGCGCGAGTGGCAGCCGGTGGCCGCCGCCGCGCAGGGGCACTAAGACCAGGGGCACTAAGACCAGGGGCACTAAGACCAGGGGCACTAAGACCAGGGGAACCGAGGCCCGAGTCAGCCGATCGCCGAGTTCACCCGCCGGTGAACTCGGCGTTCGCCGACTCGTAGGCGTCGAGTGCCCGCTCGACCGGACCGCGCCCGGCCGACGGCAGCCAGTGCACCACCCGGTCGAACCCCGCGGCCGCGTAGGCCGCGATTTCCTTGGGGTCGGCGGGTATGCCCATGACCTGCAGGGAGATCCGGCGGTCGGCCCGCGCCCGCAGCTGCGCGGCCCGCTCCAGGATTCCCGAGGGAGCGTAGTTCGGCATCCACGCGTCGCCGAACGCCAGCACCCGGTCGAACACCGTCGGCCCGTCCCCGCCGACGATGACCGGCGGGTGCGGTCGCTGGGCCGGCTTCGGCCAGGACCAGATGCGGTCGAACCGCACGAACTCGCCCGAGTACGACGCCTCATCATGGGTCCAGATGGCCTTGATCGCGTCGACGTTCTCGCGCATCACCGCCATGCGCTTGCGGGGATCGGTGCCGTGGTTGGCCATCTCCTCCCGGTTCCACCCCGCCCCCACGCCGAACTCGAGCCGCCCGCCCGACAGGTAGTCGACGCTGGCCGTCTCCTTGGCGGTGATGATCGGGTCGCGCTGGATCACCAGGCAGACGCCGCTCCCGACCCGCAGCCGCGAGGTCGCCGTCACCGCCGCGGTCATCGCGACGAACAGGTCGAACGTGTGCGAGTACCGGTGCGGCAGCGGCTGCCCGCTCGGATGAGGCGAGTGGGCCGCGGGCATATGAGTGTGCTCGGGAAAGAACAGCGACTCATGCCCCCGCTCCTCAGCGAGCCGGGCGACATCCCCGGGCCGGATCGAGTCATGCGTCGCGAAGATCGCTACACCAAAGTCCATAGCCCCATTCTCGCCACCGCGCCCTCCCCGTACACCCGCCTCGCCTACGCCGGCACCCAACCGCCGGACGCTCCCAGGCCGCGCTCCCGGCCGGACGGACGGCTGGCCGGCGGATAACAGCAAGAAGCGGGTGCGGGCGGTGCAGTCATGCCGTCGGGTCTTCGCGGGCGGGCGCGGTCTGCGACGATGGCATCCATGCCACAGCCGCCGGAGGTCTTTCCCGGTTCCGCCGTCACCCGCGCGGGGGTCGCCGCGCTGCCCAAGGCCGAGCTGCACCTGCACATCGAGGGGACGCTCGAGCCCGGGCTGGCGCTCGGGCTCGCCGCCCGCAACGGCGTGGTGCTGTCGTACCGGGACGTCGCGGCGCTGCGGGGGGCGTACTCCTTCAGCGACCTCAGCTCGTTCCTGTCGCTGTACTACGAGTGCATGGCCGTGCTGCGCACCGCCGAGGACTTCGCCGATCTCGGCCGGGCCTATCTCGCCCGCGCGCGAGCGGACGGGGTGACGCGGGTGGAGATGTTCTTCGACCCGCAGATGCACCTGTCCCGCGGCGTGCCGCTCGCCGAGGTCATCGGCGGATTGCGGGCGGCGGCCGCGAGCAGCGCGAGCCAGGGCGGCCCCACGGTCGGGCTGATCGCCTGCTTCCTGCGCGACCGCGGTCCGGCCGACGCGGAGCGGACGCTGGAGGCGCTGGCCGAGCACAAGGACCAGCTGCTCGGCGTCGGGCTCGACTCGGCCGAGGTCGGCTACCCGCCGGGCGACTTCGCCGGCGTCTTCGCCGCGGCCCGCGGCCTCGGCCTGCACGTCGTCGCGCACGCGGGGGAGGAAGGACCGCCTGAGTACGTCTGGCAGGCGATCGACCTGCTCGGGGTGGAGCGCGTCGACCACGGCATCCGCAGCGTCGAGGACCAGGCGCTGCTGCGGCGGCTCGCGGCCGACGGGACCCCGCTGACTGTGTGCCCGCTGTCCAACGTCCGGCTGCGCTGCGTTCCCGAGATGGCGGCGCACCCGCTGCCCGCGCTGCTCGACGCTGGGGTCAAGGTCACGGTGAACTCCGACGACCCCGCCTATTTCGGCGGCTACGTCGCCGACAACTATCTCGCGGTCGCGTCGGGCCTGAAGCTCGGCCTCGGCGACCTGGCCGCGCTGGCCGCGAACTCGATCGACGCCTGCCTCGGGTAAGGGCCATCATGCCGGACTACCTGTACGTCGGCACGTACCCCGATCCCGCCCACCCGGCGACGGGCCTGTACGTCCTGTCGCTGGACCCGTCCTCGGGGGACCCGCGGCCGGCGGGCATGACCCCGACCCCCACCCCCAGCTGGGTCGCGCTTCACCCGGGCGGGCGCTACCTGTACGCGATGAACGAGGTGCCCGAGTTCGCCGGCCGGCCAGGCGGCGGGGTCAGCGGGTTCGCGATCGACCCGGCTACCGGCCTGCTCAGCCCGGTCAACGCCCAGCCGACCCGCGGTGCGCTGCCCTGTCACGGCGTGGTCGACAAGACCGGCCGGTACCTGCTCGTCGCGACCTACCGGGGCGGCACCGTCGAGATGTTCCCGATCGACGGCGACGGCCGGCTCGGGCCGGCTTGCGACCGGCACCAGCACGAGGGCTCGAGTACCCGGCCGGACCGGCAGGACGAGGCGCACGCGCACGCGGTGACGCTTGACCCGGACAACAGGTTCGCGCTTGTCGCTGATCTGGGAACCGACACGGTCGTTCACTATGAACTTGATCTTGATCGTGGCCGGCTGGTCCCGCACCCCGAGCGGGACGCGCACATCGTCCCCGGTTCCGGGCCGCGCCACCTGGCCTTCCACCCTGGCGCCCGGTTCGCGTACCTGATCAGCGAGCTGTCCGCTACCGTCACCGCGTTCGCCTACCAGGCGGCCACCGGCGAGCTGCGCGAGCTCCAGTCGGTGTCGACGCTGCCCGACGGCTTCGTCGGCTACCGGGCCACGGCCGAGGTCGCCGTCCACCCGTCCGGCCGGTTCCTCTACGCCAGCAACCGGAGCGACGGCTCGGGCGGCGAGCCGCCCGAGTGCGGCGAGGACAGCATCGTCTGGTTCGAGATCGACGCCGGCAGCGGGCGGCTGCGCCGCCGCGGCCGGGCCGGCAGCGGCGGCATGCTCCCCCGCAGCTTCGTGATCAGCGCGGACGGCACCCGCCTGTACGTCGCCAACCAGCACAGCGGGACCATCGCCCGCTTCCTGATCGACGCGGAAACCGGCGACCTGACCCCGGACGGCGATCGGGCACCGGTTCCCGCCCCGGTCGGCCTTCAGTTCGCGGCCGCGTCTTTATTCAGC
>Ga0302314_10004303_pt1 | contig 26211 bp, 28 predicted proteins | sample III_Palsa_N2_3_FD_200533 | JGI IMG/M metagenome (GOLD analysis project Ga0302314, IMG submission 200533) | Peat permafrost microbial communities from Stordalen Mire near Abisko, Sweden - III_Palsa_N2_3 | ecosystem: Environmental > Terrestrial > Soil > Palsa > Peat permafrost | place: Sweden...
TAGACCTTGGCCCCGAAGTGTTCGCGCACGTCGGCGGCGACCTGGCTGGAGAGGCTGTTGCGGCGGTCGTACATGGTCAGCACCACGCCCTGGATCTCGATCGCCGGATTGAGGCTGCCACGTACGAGGTCGATTGTGCGCACCAGCTGGGTCAGGCCCTCGAGCGCGAAGAACTCGCATTGCAGCGGAACCAGCACGGCGTCGGCAGCGGTCATGGCGTTGACGGTGAGCAGGGAGAGCGCCGGTGGGCAGTCGATCAGTACATAGTCGTAGCTGAGGTTGGCGCGGATCGGGGCGAGGGCGTCGCGCAGCCGATAGGAGCGGCGCGGCGTCTGGCCGAGTTCGACCTCGATGCCGGAGAGGTCGGGATCGGCCGGCAGCAGGTCGAGGCCGGGCAGGGCGGTCTTGACCGCCGCGTCGAGCGCGGTCGCGCCCTCCATCAGCACGTCGTAGAGCGTCTTGCGCCGCATCGAGCGCGGAATGCCTAGGCCCGTCGAGGCGTTGCCCTGCGGGTCCGAGTCGAGCAGCAGCACGCGCTCGCCGACGGCCGCGAGGGCCGTGCCGAGGTTGATCGCCGTGGTGGTCTTGCCGACGCCGCCCTTCTGATTGGCGATGGCGAGGATGCGGGTCGGGTTACCCGGCATGGGCGAGGCCCTCCACCTTGAGGATGCGGCCCTCGGGATCGCTGAGGCTGGGGATGATGTTGCACGTGAAACGCCAGGCCTCGCGCGCATCGCCGATTTCGAGCTCGGCGCCGCGCCCCTTGGGGAAGAGACCGATGGCGCCGCGCGCCATGAAGGGCTGGGCGAACAAAAACAGCCGACCCAGCGGCGCGACGGCGCGGGCGGTCACCACATCGGCCTTCAGGGAGAGGCTCTCAGCGCGGGCATTGTGGACCTTGGCCGGAAGCTTAAGCGTTTCGGTGACCGCCTCAAGGAAGCGGCAGCGTTTGGCGACGCTCTCGATCAGATGCACGCGCGCATGCGGCTCGCCCTTCAGCAAGATCGCGAGCACCAGCCCGGGGAAGCCGGCGCCGGCGCCGATATCGACCCAGGTGCGCGCGGCGGGAACGATCTGGCGCAGCTGGGCGCTGTCAAACGCGTGGCGCGGCCAGAACGCCGGCAAGCTGGCGGCGCTGACGAGATTCATGCGCGCGTTCCAGTCCGTCAGCATCAGCCGCAGCTGCTCGAGATCGGCGAGTTGCGCAGAGGTTGCGCCAGTTTGAGCCGCGAAAGTCGCAGCGTCGAAGACCTGAAGTGGCTCAAGCAGCGCGGGGGCGGCGGACATGGGCGAGCAAGGCAGTGAGCGCGCCGGGGGTGACGCCTTCGATGCGGGCGGCCTGGCCAAGCGTGGCCGGGCGCACCGCGATAAGCTTCTCGCGCACCTCGTTGGAAAGACCGCCGACCCGCGCATAGTCGAGCTCGGACGGCAAGGTGAGCGCCTCGTCGCGGCGGAACGCTTCCACGTCCGCGTCCTGACGGCCGAGGTAGCCGCTATAGGCGGCGTCGATCTCGATCTGCTCGCGCACCTCGGGCGCCCAGTCACCGATCTGCGGCCAGAGGCTGCGCAGATCCTCGAAGCCGATCTCACGGTAGGCTAGCAATTGGCTGAGCGTGCGGCGCTGACCATCCGGGTTGACGTTGAAGCCGGCGCGGATCGCTTCGGGCGGCGTCAGATTGAGGGTCTTCGCCGTTTCACGTGCAACCGCGAGCGCGGCGGCCTTGGCGTCGAACCGTGCGGCGCGCTCGGGGCCGACGCAGCCCAGCGCAACACCCCTCGCCGTGAGGCGCTGGTCGGCGTTGTCGGCGCGCAGGCGCAGCCGGAACTCGGCGCGGCTGGTGAACATCCGATAGGGCTCGGTGACGCCGCGAGTGACGAGATCGTCGATCATCACCCCGATATAGGCCTCGTCGCGGCCGAAGCTGGCCGGCTCGCTTCCCCTCGCCGCGCGGGCGGCGTTGAGGCCGGCGACCAAACCCTGCGCCGCCGCCTCCTCGTAGCCGGTGGTGCCGTTGATCTGGCCGGCGAGGTACAGGCCGGGCAGACGGCGCGTCTCCAGCGAGGCGGTCAGCTCCCGCGGATCGACGTAGTCGTACTCGATCGCATAGCCGTAGCGCTTGACCGCGACGCGTTCGAGACCGGGGATGGTGCGCAGAAAGAGGTCCTGCGTCGCGTCCGACACCGAGGTCGAGATGCCGTTGGGATAGACGGTGTCGTCGTCGAGCCCCTCGGGTTCGAGGAAGATCTGATGACTGGTTCGGTCCGGGAAACGGACCACCTTGTCCTCGATCGACGGGCAATAGCGCGGACCCTTGCCGCCGAGCCGCCCGCCATAGACCGCCGACTCCGAGAGCCGCTCGGCGATGATGCGATGGGTTTCCGCGGTGGTCTCGGTGACGCCGCACTGGATTTGCGGCGTGGCGATCGGGCCGGAGAGGAAGGAGAACGGTGTCGGCGTTTCGTCGCCCGCCTGCATTTCCAGCGCGGACCAGTCGATCGTACGGCCATCGAGACGCGCCGGGGTGCCGGTCTTGAGGCGGCCCATGCTCAGGCCGAGGCCATAGAGCCGGTCGGCGAGACCGACAGCCGGGGCTTCGCCGATGCGCCCAGCGGGGATGCGCTCGTCGCCGCGGCAGATCACGCCCTTGAGGAAGGTCCCCGTGGTCAGCACCACGCGCGAGGCCAGATACTCCGCGCCGCCCGCACCGATAACGCCAGCGACGCGGCCGGCCTTAATGATCAGGTCTTCGACCGCGTCGGCACGCACGTCGAGGCCGGGGTAGTTCAGCAGCTCGGCCTGCATCGCCGCGCGGTAGCGCGACCGGTCGATCTGGGCGCGGGGGCCGCGCACCGCCGGTCCCTTGGAGCGGTTCAGCAGGCGGAACTGGATGCCGGCGACGTCGGCGAGCCGGCCCATCAAGCCGTCGAGCGCGTCGATCTCGCGCACCAGGTGGCCCTTGCCGAGGCCGCCGATGGCGGGATTGCACGACATCTCGCCGATGGTCTCGACCTTGTGCGTCAACAGCAGCGTGGCCGCGTCGGCGCGCGCCGATGCCGCGGCCGCTTCGCAGCCTGCGTGGCCGCCGCCAATCACGATCACATCCCACGTTTGGGCCATGGCTCGCAGATAGCGAAAAGCGTCGGCAAATGCGAGGCGCATAGCCGACTTGCCGCAAGCGATCTCGTGGTTTCCGCCACGGAATGTTTCACGTGAAACCTTTTTGACGTCCGCGCACAGTAATGTTCCAGGTGAAACATCACTTGCCGATACAGAACGTCCCGAACACGACTTCGAGCACGTCCTCCGCGCCGATCCGCCCCGTGATCCGCTCCAGCGCGCGAGCGGCCAGACGCAGATCCTCGGCCGCCAGCTCCGGCGCTTCCAACGCAGCGGCGTCGACCTGCTCCAGCCGCGCCAGAGCCTCGCGAAGCAGCGCCTCGTGCCTTAGACGGGTGGCGGCGGGAAACTCCGCGCCGGACAGATCGGCGGCGACCCGTGCGGCGAGCGCGGCCTTCAGCCGGTCCACGCCGTCGCCTCCCGTCGCCGCGATATCGAGCGCCTGGCGTGCGTCTCCGGCCCGCGCCATAGCTGCCGCGCGGTCTTGACCGCTTGGCAGATCGGATTTGTTGAAAACGACTACGTCATCGACGCGTACAAGTTCCGACGCTTCCTTCCAGGCGCCGCCGCACGCCGCGCCGTCGACGACCCAGATGCGCAGCGCCGCGTCGTCGGCCCAGGCCCGCGCCCGGCGCACGCCCTCCGCCTCGATCGCCTCATCGGCGACCCGCAACCCGGCCATGTCCGCCAGGATCACCTTGTAGCCATCGAGCACCATCGGCGCCTCGATCACGTCGCGCGTGGTGCCGGCCGTGGCCGTGACGATGGCCGCTTCCCGCCCGAGCAGGGCGTTGAACAGCGCGCTCTTGCCTGCGTTCGGCGCGCCTATCAGGGCGATCCGGTAGCCGTCACGCACCCGCTCCCCGCGCTTCGAATCCGCCAGCGCCGCCCTGAAGTCTTGCTGCAACGACATCACCGGCGGCAGCGCCCGCCCCGCCACGTCGGCCGGCACCTCCTCATCCGGAAAGTCCACCGCCGCTTCGACGTACGCCAGCGCATGAGTCAGCGTCTCACGCCAGCTTTCGTACCGTCGGCCAAGCGCCCCGCCGAGTTGCGCAAGCGCCTGCCGCGCCTGAGCTTCGGTTTCCGCATCGACCAGATCGGCGACGCCTTCGGCCTGATCGAGGTCGAGCCGACCGGCCTCGAACGCCCGGCGCGTGAACTCGCCGGGTGAGGCGAGGCGCAGTCCGGCCGCCTCAAGCGCGCGGATCGCCGCCGCCACGACGGCCACACCGCCATGCGTCTGCAACTCCGCCATGTCCTCGCCGGTATAACTGCCGGGCCCTGGCAGCCAGAGGATCAGCGCCTCGTCGATCGGCTGGCCATCCGCGCCTTGCAACCGGCGCACGGAAGCTTGACGGGGGTTTGGCAGTGAGCCCGCTAAGCCGCGCAGCGCCGCGCCGGCCTTAGGCCCCGAAATCCGGACAATCGCGACCGCCGCCCGCCCCGGCGCGGTGGCCAGGGCGAAGATGGTGTCGCTCATCGACCGCTTTTGGAACCCCCGAGGCTGCTCGATGCAGCCGCGGTCATCAGCTTCATGAAGTGCTCCGAGGCCTGGCCGCCGAACGCCATCCAGTTCTTCATCAGCTCTTCGGGCGCGGCCATTGCGATGTTGGCGTCCATGCGTTTCTTCATCTCGCTGACCAGATGGTCATTGAGAGTGGTCACATCCGGCAGGCCGAGGAAGGCGCGCGCCTCCGCCGGGGTGCAGTCGATCTCGACGTTCAACTTCATGCGACCGCTCCTTGACCGTGGCCTCAATGGCGTGCGACCCGCAACCGTCGCGCCTACCCACTGTGGCGGGCCGCGCGAACCCTTACAAGGAGCGCCAATGGGCGACATGCAGACGATCCGCACGCCCGATGGTGAGTTCGGCGCCTACGTCGCCAAGCCGACGGCCGCGAACGCGCCGGCCATCGTGGTGATCCAAGAGATTTTCGGCGTCAACGCGGTGATGCGCGCGATCGCCGACGACTATGCCGCCGCGGGGTATCTCGCCATTTGCCCGGACCTGTTCTGGCGGATCGAGCCGGGAATCGACATCACGGACCAGTCGGAAGCGGAATGGAAGAAGGCGTTCGAGCTCTACAACGCCTTTGACGTCGACCTCGGCGTCAAGGACATCGCCGCCGCGATTGCTCATGCCCGCCAGGATCCTGGCTGCAGCGGCAAGGTCGGCTCGGTCGGGTTCTGCCTCGGCGGTCTGCTCGCGTTTCTCAGCGCCACGCGCACCGACGTCGATGCGGCGGTCGGCTATTACGGCGTCGGCATCGAGAAGCATCTGGGCGAGACCGACCAGCTGGCCGATCCGCTGCTGCTGCACATCGCCGAGGAGGACCAGTTCGTGCCGAAAGAGGCGCAAGCTCTGATCGTCGCCTCGCTGAAGAACCATCCGCAGGTCGAACTCTTCACCTATCCCGGCCGCGACCACGCCTTCGCCCGTAAGGGCGGCGAACATTACGACGCTGGCGACGCGGCGCTGGCCAACGAGCGCACCCTGGCGCTCTTCAAGAAGGCGCTCGGCTAGGTGCTGGCGATCCAGGCCATCCGGGCCGGCGGGCCCGAGGTGCTCGAAGCGTTCGAGGTCGAGACGCCGACGCCGGGCCCCGGCCAGGTGCTGGTGCGGCACGAGGCGATCGGGCTCAACTTCATCGACACCTATCAGCGCAGCGGCCTCTATCCGATGAAGTTCCCGGTCGTGCTCGGCCAGGAAGCGGCAGGGGTCGTCGAGGCCGTCGGCGCGGGCGTGACGCGGCTGAAGCCGGGCGACCGCGTGGTCCACAGCGGTCAGGGCGGCGCCTATTCGGAATACCAGCTCGTGCCGGCGGCGCGGGCGATCGTGCTGCCGGACGAAATCAGCTTCGAGGTGGCGGCGGCGTCCTTGCTCAAGGGCATGACCACCGAGTTCCTGGTGCGGCGCTGCTACCCGCTAAGGGCCGGCGAGACCATTCTGCTGCACGCCGCGGCCGGCGGCGTCGGCACCCTGCTGGTGCAGTGGGCCAAGGCGATCGGCGCAACCGTGATCGGCACGGTCGGCTCGGCCGCGAAGGCAAAGCTGGCCCGCGAACTCGGCTGCGACCACGTGATCCTCTACCGCGAGGAGGACGTGACGGCCCGGGTCAGGGAGATCACGGGCGGCGTCGGCGTGCCGGTAGCCTACGACTCGGTCGGCAAGGACACCTTCGAAGGCACGCTGGGCAGCCTGGCGCGGCGGGGACTGTTCATCAGCTTCGGCAATGCGTCCGGTCCGGTCCCGGCGTTCGAGCCGCTGCGGCTGTCGCGCGCCGGCTCGCTTTACCTGACCCGGCCGACCATGGGCGATTACACCGCAACGCCCGCCGAGCTTGAGGAAAGCTCCGGTGCGCTGTTCGACATGATCGCGTCGGGCAAGCTGCGCATCGAGATCGGCCAGCGCTTCAAGCTGGCCGATGCGCGCAAGGCGCATGAGGCCCTGCAAGGCCGCGAGACGATCGGCGCGACAGTCTTGCTGCCCTAACACTCCACGAGCGACGTTGCTGCCGCCCTAAGTATTCATCGACTGGAAGAACTCGTTGTTGGTCTTGGTCTGACGCAGCTTGTCGAGCAGGAACTCGATCGCGTCCTGGGCGCCCATCGGGTTGACGATGCGGTGCAGGATGTAGGTCTTCTGCAGCAGATCCCTCGGCGTGATCAGTTCTTCCTTGCGGGTGCCAGACTTGATGATGTCGATGGCCGGATAGATGCGCTTGTCGGCGACCTTCCGATCAAGGATGATTTCCGAGTTGCCGGTGCCCTTGAACTCTTCGAAGATCACCTCGTCCATCCGGCTGCCGGTGTCGATCAGGGCGGTGGCGATGATGGTCAGCGACCCGCCTTCCTCGATATTCCGCGCGGCGCCGAAGAAGCGTTTCGGCCGTTGCAAGGCGTTGGCGTCGACGCCGCCGGTCAGGACCTTGCCTGAGGACGGGACGACGGTGTTGTAGGCGCGGCCGAGGCGGGTGACGCTGTCCAGCAGGATCACCACGTCGCGCTTGTGCTCGACGAGGCGCTTGGCCTTCTCGATCACCATTTCGGCGACGGCGACGTGGCGCGTGGCCGGCTCGTCGAAGGTCGAGGCGATCACCTCGCCCTTCACGGTGCGCTGCATGTCGGTGACTTCTTCCGGTCGCTCGTCGACCAGCAGCACGATCAGATAGCACTCGGGGTGGTTGGTCTCGATCGACTTGGCGATGTTCTGCAGCATCACGGTCTTGCCGACGCGGGGCGGCGAGGTGATCAGGCAGCGCTGGCCCTTGCCGAGCGGCGCGACGATATCGATCACCCTGCCGGTGCGGTCCTTCACGGTCGGATCCGGCAGCTCCATCGTCAGGCGCCGGTCCGGGTAGAGCGGGGTCAGGTTGTCGAACAACACCTTGTGGCGGACGTTGTCCGGGTTCTCGAAGTTGATCAGCGTCACGTTTATGAGCGCGAAGTAGCGCTCGCCCTCGCGTGGCGCGCGAATGGCGCCGTCGACGGTGTCGCCGGTGCGCAGGCCGAACTTCCGGATCTGCGAGGGGCTGACGTAGATGTCGTCGGGCCCGGCCAGGTAGTTGGCTTCAGGGCTGCGCAGGAAGCCGAATCCGTCCTGCACCACCTCGAGCGTGCCGGAGCCGGAGATCTCAACGCCTTCCTCGGCGAGGGTCTTCAGGATCGCGAACATCATGTCCTGCTTGCGCATGGCGTTCGCGTTTTCGATGTCGAGCTTCTCGCCGAAGGCGAGCAGGTCGGCGGGCGATGTCTTCTTCAGTTCCTGAAGCGACATGCGGGTGAGGGCCAGGGCGGCGATCGCCTTGGAGGCAGCGCTCGGCTCGGAGGATTCGGGGGTATCGGCCGTGGCGTCTGGCTCCAGCGCCTCGGTGGCGTCGGCTTCCGTTTCGGCGGATTCAAGTTCGGTGATGTCGGACATGGGTTTTACGTTCGGGGCTTTAGGTTCGGGTGACTTTACGGTTGGGCGCCCGGACGCCATTCGGCCCGAGCGTTGAGAGGTTTGGTTCGCGCCGCGCCCTTGGCGAGATGGTCAAATGCGCGGAAATCGTTCAGGGGGCCGGTCCGTCAGCGCCAAGTCAGGCGGCGGTCCGGCAAGGAGGCGGGAAAGCTAGTCGCTCCTTCAAGCGACTCGGCTTCGGCCAGCAGCGAAACCACATGCCGACGGCCCGGTCAAGCGGTAGGTCAAAAGGCGAACTTGGTGGTGATGGCCAGGATCATGACGATGGCGACCAGGAACGGCAGCTCGTTGGTCAGGCGCCAGAACCGCGCGCTCTTCTCGCGGCGGCCATCGGCCAGCACCGTTCGCGCCCTGCCCAGATAGTGATGCCACCAGACCAGGAAAAGAGCGCCTGCGAGTTTCACCAGCATCCAGGGCGTCAGCAGAAACCCCCAGCCCCAAACTAACTGCGTGGCGTCGAACCAGATCAGGGTGAGACCAAGCGCGACGACGGCGATCATCGCGGGGTTCATGATGCCGCGGTAGAGCAGCCGCTCCATCTTCTGGAACGTCAGATCCATCTCGGAGCCGCGCGCCGCGGGCGTGTGGTAGACGAACAGACGCGGCAGGTAGAGCAGCCCCGCCATCCAGGCGATGATGGCGATGATGTGCAGGCCGATCAGCAGGTTATGGTAGAACTCCAGGTGCATCAGGCCGCTTGTGTCCTCAGTGGACAGCGGCTTTGAGCCGCGTCACACCGGCTCGCGCCGGGCGCCAGGCCAGGCGCCGACAGCGCCCGCGTCGTCAGTTCGGCGAGACCCTCGATGAACCGCGGGTGGACGCCCAGCGCCGGCACACGCAGGTAGGGCGTTACACCGGCGTTCGCGGCGATCTTGGCATAGTCGTGGTCGAGTTCGACCAGGGTCTCGATATGCTCGGAGACGAAGGCGATCGGGTCGACGATCACCCCGACGCCGTCCCGTCCCGCCTGTTCGATCGCCTCGATCGTCGACGGCCCGATCCATTTCATCGGCCCGACCCGGCTCTGGTAGCAGACGCTCCAATCCCAGGATGACCCGAGCTTGGCGGCGACAGCGGCGCAGGTCCGTTCGATCTGTGAGCGATAGGGATCTCCACTGGCCGAGATTCGCTCGGGCAGGCCGTGGGCGGAAAACAGCAGCCGCACTTTCGTGGGCGCGCCGGCCTGCTCCCAGGTCGCGCGGATCAGCGCGGCGTGCGCGTCGGTGAGCGCCGTTTCATCGAAGTAGCAGCACACGATGTGGACGCGCCCGGGACCACGATAGTGCGCCTTCCAGGCCGCCAGCGACGAGCCGGTCGTGGTGGTGGAGAAGTGCGGGTAGAGCGGCAGCAGCACGACCTCGTCCGGTGCGAAGGCGGCGACGTCCAGCGCCGTCTGCTCGGTCAGAGGATGCCAATAGCGCATGGCCATGAACACGCTCACGTCGTCGCCCGGAAGCGCCCGCGCTAACACCGCCTCCAAGGCCACGCGCTGCGCCTCGGTGCCGGCGTTGAGCGGCGAGGCGCCGCCCATCATGGCGTAATTGGCGATCGCCGACTTCTCGCGAGTGCGTGAGATCAGTTCGGCCAGGCCATAGCGCAGCGGCGTCGGCGCAGTGATGATCGCGGGGTCGGCGAATAGGTTCCGCAGGAACGGCCGCACGGCCTTGGCGCCGTCCGGGCCGCCGAGGTTGAACAGGACCACGGCGATCCGGCTCATCCGTTGCGCCAGCTGGTCACTTGCTCGACGGCCTGCGCGAGGTGCTCCAGAGGCGTAGCCTGCAACACCCCGTGGCCGAGGTTGAAGATGTAGGGACCGCCGGACCATTGCCGCAGCAGTTCATCGATCCGCGCCGACAGCGCCGGGCCACCGGCGCGTAGCAGTTCCGGATCGAGCGCGCCCTGGATCGTCACCTTGTCCTGCAGCCGCAACCCCAGTTCCTTCGATGTGCTCGTGCCGAGGCCCACCACCTGCACGCCAGTCGTCTCGGCGTAGCGCTCCACCAGCGCCGGCGGCGTGCCGCGGGGAAAGCCGATGATCGGCAAGGTCACGCCGAGCCCCCGCAGGCCTTCGACGATGCGCCGGTGGGGACGGATAACCAGGCGGTCGAACAGCTCCGGCTCCGGCAGCACCTCAGCCCAGGATTCGAACAGTTGCAGCGCCTGCGCGCCGGCCTCGGCCTGCATGGCCACGTAGTGGATGCTGGCTTCGGCGATGATGTCGACCAAGTGTCCGACGCGCTCCGGGTCCGCCAGAGCCATCGCGCGCGCTTCGGCCCGCGCCGCCTCGCCTCCACGGCCGATCAGCATGTAGGTCGCCACCGTCCAGGGGCCGCCCGCGAAGCCGATCACGGCCCGGCTTGGCTCCAGCTCGGCGCGTACCCGGCGCAAAGTCTCCCCGACGCAGGCCAGCTCGCTTGCGGGCCGCTCGATGTTCGTCTCAAGGCTTTCCAGTGACGGCAAGGGTCCAAACCTCGGCCCTTCGCCGGCCTCGAACCATAACTTCTGCCCCATCGCCATCGGCAGCGTCAGGATGTCGGCGAACACGATGGCGGCGTCGTAGCCGAAACGACGCATCGGCTGCAGCGTCACCTCGGTGGCGGTCTCCGGATTCATGCAGAGATTCAGGAAGCCGCCGGCCTTCGCCCTCAGTTCGCGGTATTCCGGCAAGCAGCGCCCGGCCTGGCGCATGAACCAGATCGGCGGGCGCTCGACGGGTTCACGATCGATGGCGCGAAGGAACAGGGGTCTGACAGGGCTCATTGGGTCCCTTAGACCGCCTCGATCGTCCAGGCTCAAGGGGCGAGCGCCCCGCACCGACCAACCTTAACATCTTAATAAAGGATTAAACGAGGTATGAGGAGGTAGTGAGGCAGGGGACGAGTGGGGATCGATCTGGCTCCGGCCAACCTTCACCCGTTTGGCCCTCGCTAATTCCACAGATACCGAGCGGGCAAGGCCGCGCCTGTGAATTGCGGTGAGAACCGAGCAAGCTATTGTTCTTGCCGCCGATCCCGGCAACCCATACCGAGCGCCAGTGCTGAAGGAACGCGATTGTCCACATCGGACGCTGAACCCACCGTGGCGATCTTCCACCGGACTCGTTGCCTGGGGAAGAAGCCTGTGAACGGCGCCCCGTTGCTCCCCAGATTTAACGTCTTGCCGACGGAGGGGCGGATTCGTCCACCTGAGGGGAGCCTTGGCGCCGTCTTGGTTAACGAGTGGTTAACCGTCCGTGCACAGGCTTGTGCGCATAATTATTTGCGTGGGTCGGCCCCATGACCACACGCGCTCGTCTCGCCACCTATTTCCACGTTCACCTGGTGTCGGACTCGACCGGCGAGACGCTGAATGCGCTGGCGAGGGCCGCCTGCGCGCGGTTCACTAACGTGCTGCCGATCGAGCACATCTACGCCCTGGTCCGCTCGGCCCCGCAGCTGGAGCGCGCGCTGGAAGAGATCGCGAATGCGCCGGGTGTGGTGCTGCATACGATCATCGATCCGGTGTTGCGCAGCGCGCTGGAGATCGGCTGTCAGGCGATGGAGATGCCCTGCATCCCGGCGCTCGATCCCCTGGTCTCGGCGCTGTCGCGTTATCTCGGCGCGCCGCTCTCGACCCGGGTCGGGGCGCAGTATTCGCTCGACGCCGACTATTTCAACCGCATGGACGCGCTGAACTACGCCATCGGCCACGACGACGGCCAGGGTGGTCAGGATCTGGAGCGGGCGGACGTGATCCTGGTCGGCGTCTCACGCACCTCGAAAACGCCTACCAGCATCTACCTGGCGCACCGTGGCGTGAGGGCGGCGAACGTGCCGCTGGTCGCCTCGGGCGTGCCGCCGCGACTGCGGGCGATCAAAGGCGTGCCGATCGTCGCCCTGACCCTGGCGCCGGACCGGCTGTTGGAGATCCGGCGTAACCGGCTCAAAAGCCTCAACGAACAGCGCGACAGCAGCTACGTCGATACCGATGCGGTGCGCCAGGAGGTGGTCGACGCCCGGCGTTTGTTCGAACGCGAAGGCTGGCCGGTGATCGATGTGACGCGGCGCTCGGTCGAGGAGACGGCGGCCGCGGTGATGAACATCCTTTCCGGCGGCCGCGGCCAGATCGAGGTGCTCGGGTGACGCCGGTGGTGCTGGCGTCGAAGAGCGCATCGCGGCAGGCGATCCTCACGGCGGCGGGCGTTGCATTCGAAGCGGTCGGCTCGGGCGTGGACGAAGACGCGGCGAAGGCGGCGCTGCTGGCGCGCGGCGCGGGACCCCGCGAGATCGCGGCCCAACTGGCTGAGGCCAAGGCGCTCGCGGTGTCGCAGAGGCGGCCTGACGCGATCGTCATCGGCGCCGATCAGACACTCGACCTCGATGGGTCGCTGTTCGATAAGGTCGGAAGCCTGGCGGAAGCGCGCGCCCGGCTGCAGCATCTGCGCGGCAAGCGCCACCTGCTGCACTCGGCGGTGGTCGCCGCCCAGGGTGACGCGGTGGTCTGGCGCTACAACGAAAGCCCGCGGCTGAGACTGCGAGAAGCATCGGACAGCTTCATCGATGCCTATCTGGCCCGCCATGGCGAGACGCTGCTGGGTTCGGTCGGCTGTTATCAGCTGGAGAACGATGGGGTGCAGCTGTTCGATGAGATCGCCGGCGACTATTTCGCCATCCTCGGCTTGCCGCTGACGCCGCTGCTGAACCTGTTGCGGGAAAAGGGCGCGCTGGCGGCGTGAGCATCAGCGGCAAGACCGTGGTCGCTGGCGTCGTCGGCGCCCCGGTGACGCACTCCCTCAGTCCGCTGATCCACAATGCCTGGCTTGGCGCGGCGGGTCTGAACGGCGTCTATGTGCCGTTCACGCCGCCGGTGGTGACGTTCGAGGCGTTCGCGTTCGGCCTACGCGGAGGCGCGGTGCGGGGGCTGAACGTGACGGTGCCGTTCAAGGAGACGGCGCTCGCGATCGCCGACCGCGCCAGTGGCCGGGCGCTCGCCGCGGGGGCCGCGAACCTGCTGCTGTTCGGCTCAGACGGAAGGATCGAGGCCGACAACACCGACGGCGAAGGCGTGTTCTACGCGCTCGCCAGCCAGGCGCCGGCATGGACCGTGGCCGCGGGGCCCGTAGTCATCCTCGGGGCCGGCGGCGCGGCGCGCGGCGCGGCGTCGGCGCTGGCCGCCGCCGGAGTCACGGAGCTTCGCATCGTCAACCGGACCAGAGGCCGCGCTGAGGCGCTCGCCGCCGCCATCGGTCCCGCTGCGCGTGCCGTGGACCCGGGCCTTGCGGCGTTCGAGGAAGCCGCGTTGATCATCAACGCGACCACACTCGGATTGGGCGGCGGCGCGGGTCCGGCGGCGGTGCTCGGGGCGGCGGCTGGCGGCGCCGTAGTCCTCGACATGGTCTATCGGCCGCTGCGGACCGAGTTCCTGCAGCGCGCGGCGAAGGCGGGTCTCACCTGCGTCGACGGCCTCGCCATGCTGATCGGCCAGGCCATCCCGTCGTTCGAGGCCTTTTTCGGTGCGCCGCCGCCGGGGATCGACGTGCGCGCCCTCTGCCTCGCGGCGCTTGGAGAGACCGCATGATCACGCTTGGGCTCACTGGCTCGATCGGCATGGGCAAGTCGGCCACGGCGGCGATGTTCGCCGAGGCAGGCTGCCCGGTCTACGACGCCGACGCCGAGGTGCATCGCCTCTACGCCAAGGGCGGCGCAGCGGTGGTTCCGGTCGAGGCGGCGTTTCCTGGCGTCGAGGAAGACGGCGCGATCAACCGGGCCAAACTGTCGGCCAAGGTGGTGGGCGATCACGCGGCGATGGACCGGCTGAACGGCGTCGTCTGGCCGCTGCTGGGCGCGAATCGCCGGGAATTCTTCCGCAAGGCCGAGGAAGACCAGGTTGCGATCGTGGTGCTCGATATCCCGCTCCTGTTCGAAACCGGCGGCGAGCGCAACATGGACGCCGTGGTGGTGGTCTCCGCGCCGGCCGAGATCCAGCGCCAGCGGGTGCTCGCCCGCGAAGACATGAACGAGGCCAAGCTGGACGCGATCCTGGCTCGCCAGATGGCCGACGCCGAGAAGCGCGCCAAGGCGCACTTCATCGTCGACACCAGCCTCGGCTTCGACGCCGCCCGCGCCCAGGTCCGCGACATCATCGCTCAGCTGAAACATCCCGATTGGCGGTCGGCGCGGGCTTGAAGACCCCCGCGAACAGCCCCAATGAATGGGCATGGCGCGTGAGATCGTCCTCGACACCGAAACCACCGGCCTCGACCCCCGCAGCGGCCATCGGTTGATCGAAATCGCGTGCGTCGAGCTCGACGAACTGATTCCAACCGGGCGCTCGTTTCATCGCTACATCCACCCGGAGCGCGAGATCGACGTCGATGCGCAGCGGGTGCACGGCATCTCGCTGGCGTTCCTGGCCGACAAGCCCAAGTTCGCGCACGTCGATGTGGTCGACGCGTTCCTGGACTTCATCGGGGATGCGGCTCTGATCGCCCACAACGCCGCGTTCGACCGCAATTTCATCAATGCAGAGCTGGAGCGGCTGGGTCTCCGCGGCCTGCACGAAGTGCGCTGGATCGACACCCTCGGCATGGCTCAGAAGCGCTATCCGGGCATGTACAACTCGCTCGATGCGCTCTGTAAGCGCTTCAAGATCTCGCTCTCGGAGCGCGACAAGCACGGCGCCCTGGTCGACGCCAAGCTGCTGGCCAACGTCTATCTGGAGCTGAAGGGGGGCCGAGAGCGCGGGTTCGATCTGTCGATCTCCGGGCGTCGCGATTGCGGGAACGCCGGCGCGATCACGGTCACCGTTTATGCCCCCCGGCCCCGGCCGCTGATCTCGCGCGCCACGGAGGAAGAGCTGACCCGCCATGCCGCCTTCATCCAGGAGACCCTGAAGGACGCGGCTATCTGGCTTCAGTTCGCCGAATAGCGGACGGTGGCTCAGGGCAAGCGCCTGAGCGCCGCCTCGATCTGACCGACCGCCAATTCGAGATTCGCCGGCGTGAAGCCGGGGATGGCGACAGTCGCCAGCGTTTTCGCCGGGTCCTCCTTGCGGGCCGCGCGATCGTAGGCCGGATCATAGTGGGCCTCGATGAGGGTCGCGGCGAGACCCGCAAGATCGCCGGTGTCGGCGAGGCCGCGGCAGGTTTCCAGCGTCTTGCGGCCAATGTGGACCGGCAGTCGCGCCAGATTCGCCTCGAAGGTGGCGCGATCGGTGACAATCCCGGCGTACTGCGTCGTCAGATGGCGCGCCCGCTCGGCCAACGGGACGACAAGGTCGATCCGGGGCGCGGCGGTCATCGCCTTCCACACCGCGGGCGGCACCATACGGTCGCCAATCTTGCTTGCCTCGGCCTCGACGACGATCGGACGGGTGTGGTCCAACTGGTCGAGCGCCGTCAGCAAGCGCGATTCGAACATCTTCTGGCTCGGCTGCGCGCGGCCGATGTCGCCGAACACCGAGCCGCGGTGCTCGGCCAGCGCCTCAAGGTCGAGAGTCTGAACGCCGCGCGCCGCCAGCATGGCGAGGAGCTGGGTCTTGCCGGAGCCCGTGCGGCCACTCAGCAGCACGAACCTCAGAGCGCCGTCTTCCGCCTCATAGAGCCGGGTCTGCACTTGGCGCCGATAGGTCTTGTAGCCGCCGGCGAGCACCGCGGTGCGCCAGCCGACCTGGGCCAGGATGGTCGCCATCGCGCCCGACCGCTGTCCGCCACGCCAGCAGTAGACCAGTGGCCGAAAGCCGCCCGGCTTGTCGGCCAGCGCCGTTTCCAGGTGTCGGGCGACGTTGCGCGCGACCAGCGCCGCGCCGACGCGCCGGGCCAGAAACCGCGACTCCTGCACGTAGATCGTGCCCACCGTGGCGCGTTCGGTGTCATCGAGCACCGGCAGGTTGATCGCGCCAGGCACATGGTCCTCGGCGAATTCGGACGGGCTTCTGACGTCGATCACCGCGTCGAACGCCGCGAGCGTGTTCGGATCGACGCGGTCGATGACCTCGATGTCTGGCATGATCGAACGCGCCCGGCCCTGGTATAGAGCGAGAAGCCTTAGGCCCGAGGACACCGCGACATGCAAGACGCCCCCGTTCAGGACGCGCCCCGCCTGACCTCACTCGCCCACGGCGGTGGTTGCGGGTGCAAGATCGCGCCCTCGGTGCTGCGCGAGATCCTGGCCGGCATGCCGAGCGGAGGCGTCTTCAAAGACCTGCTGGTGGGCGCGGAGACCAGCGACGATGCGGCGGTCTGGCGGCTGAACGACACCCAGGCGCTGGTGGCCACGACCGACTTCTTCATGCCCGTTGTCGACGATCCGATGGACTTTGGCCGCATCGCCGCCGCAAACGCGCTGTCGGATGTCTATGCTATGGGTGGCTCGCCGATCTTCGCGCTCGCCATCGTCGGCATGCCGGTGGGACGGCTCCCGCCCGCGACCATCGGCGCCATTCTCGCCGGCGGCGCCGAGATCTGCGCGAGGGCGGGCGCGCCGGTGGCCGGCGGCCACTCGATCGACAGCGTGGAGCCGATCTATGGCCTGGTCGCGCTCGGGCTGGTCCATCCTGACCGGGTGATGACCAATCGCGGCGCCCGGACGGGCGACGTGCTGATTCTCACCAAGGCGCTCGGGGTTGGCGTGTTGAGCGCTGCCTTCAAGCAGGATCGCCTCACCGCGGAGGGCTACGCCGCCCTGCTCGCCTCGACGACCCAGCTCAACACCTTGGGGACCGAGCTGGCCGGCGCAGAGGGCGTGCACGCGATGACCGACGTGACGGGGTTCGGACTTTTGGGTCACGCGCTGGAGATGAGCCACGGCGCCGGGTTTGAAGTCACGATCGACGCCGACGCGCTGGCGTTGCTGCCTGGAGTCGAAGCGTTGGCCCGGGCGGGCGTGCGGACCGGCGCCTCGACGCGCAATTGGGCCAGCTACGGCCACGAGGTGCGGTGCGCCCACGAGCTCGCCCACTGGCGCCGCGACCTCTTGACCGACCCTCAGACGAGCGGCGGCCTGCTGATCGCGGTCTCGCCCGACCAGGCTGAGGCCGTAATGCGGCTCGCCCTCAGCCGCGGCTTCTCGGCCAGCCGGATTGTCGGCCGGGTGACCGCGGGTCCGGCCGGCGTGGCGGTGTCGAGCGACTGAGACCGGCCGGCTTGCGCCCAGCGATGCTCAGGCGAGGCCGAGCGGCTGGCCCTGGGCGGCGGCGCGGCGGCTGGCGTAGATGCCGGCGAAATCCAGCGGCTCCAGCATGAACGGCGGGAAACCACCCTCGCCGGTGAGGTCAGCGATGATCCGGCGCGCGAACGGGAACAGGAAGCGCGGGCACTCGATCATCAGCACCGGTTCGAGGTCCGGCTCCGGCACGCCGACGATCTGGAACAGCCCGCCGTAGAGCAGCTCGATGTGGAAAACCACCTCACTATCTCGCATCGCCCGAGCGCTCAGCTTCATCTCGACGTCGTAGAAGCCGTCGGGCCGGCCCTTCGCGTTCAGTTCGACGCCAAGCTCGATCTGCGGCTGCACCGTGCCCCGCAGCGAGTCGGGCGCGAGTGGATTCTCGAATGACAGATCGCGGATGTATTGCGCGAGCACCCGGACGCCGGGGCCTCCGTCAGGCCCGGCGCCGCCGTTGGGGCCGCCGATGGGTGGGGGCGGAAGATCGGTCATGCTCGGTCTAGTTTCCATCGCCTGACTTCGGGGCCGGCTCGCTAACACGCGACTATCGGCGGCGCAACGTCGGGGGCCTGAACGTTGGGGGCCTGACGGGGGAACCGTACGCGCCTATATTGACTTCCAAGCTAGAACGTCGCGAAAGCCTATAACGTGCAGGTCGTCGAACTCGTCATCCTGGCCGCGGTCGCCGCCGTGGTCCTGTTCCAGCTCTACGCGGTGCTGGGTCGCCGTGTCGGTCGGCAGGCGGAGGACCTTGCCCAGGCGCCGGCCGGTCAGGCCGCGCGCGAGCCCGCCATCCCCACCACGCCGGGCGTCACTGAACCGGCCGCCCTGACCGGACTGGCGGCGCTGCGAGCCCGCGATCCCAGCTTCGACGTTGCGCGCTTCATGCAGGGCGCCCGCCAAGCGTTCACGATGGTGGTCAAGGCGTTCGCCGCCGGCGACCGCAATACGCTGAAGCCGCTGCTGGCGGCCGAGGTGATGACCTCCTTCGAGACCGCGATGGCCGAGCGCGAGCAGGAAGGCCGCACCGAACAGGTCGAATTCCTGCAGGAACCGCGCGCCGACCTTGAGAGCCTCGGCGTGATCGGCGATCTGGCCAAAGCCTCAGTCCGCTTTCTGGCCGAGTTCCGCAGCCGCTCGAAGGGACCGGAAGGCGAGGCGGTGGACGATCGCCGCACCGCCGAGGTGTGGACCTTCCAGCGCAACCTCAACAGCCGCGATCCGAACTGGACGCTGATCCACGTCGATCCCGCCGAAGCGTGAGCCGGCGATCCCGGCGAGTCGCAAGCGGTCTGATCGCCTTGGCGCTGTCGGCCTGCGCGACCTTGCCGACACGGGAATCCGCGCCGTCCACGTCGATGAGCCGGCTGCCCGGCTGGGACAGCGAAAACCACGCCGCCGCCCTCGCCGCTGTCCGCCAGGCTTGCCTCGCGACCCCCGAGCCCGGCCGCAGTCCGGTCTGCGACGAGGCGCTGACCCGCGGTGCGCTCGGGGAAGATGCGGCGCGAACGTTCCTAGAAACCCACTTCCGCGCCGAATGGGTCGACGGCGAGGGCCTGCTAACGGGCTATTTCTCGCCGTCCTATCAAGCGCGGACGTCGCCTGAAGGCGATTTCACCGTGCCGGTCCGCCCACCGCCCGCCGATCCGCTCGCGCTGGACCGCTCGGTGATCGAGCGTGCCGCGGCGCCGGACGCCCTGGCCTGGATGCGGCCCGAGGACCTGTTCCTGCTGCAGGTGCAGGGCTCGGGCGTGCTGACTTTCGAGGATGGCGCCCGACGCCGCGCTGTCTTCGCCGCCGCCAACGGCCGGACCTTCGTGGCGATCGCCAAGTCGATGATCGCCGAAGGCCTGCTCGACCCGGCGAACGCGTCGGCGGACGATGTGCGCGCCTGGCTTTCCAGCCATCGCGGCCCCGAAGCGCAAGCGCAGATGGATCGGGACCCCCGCTATATCTTCTTCCACCTGGTCCCGGACGACGGCGGAGAACCGCAGGGGGCGTCTGGAATGGCGCTGGTCCCCGGGCGTAGCCTGGCGATCGATCCGGCTCATCATCCATATTTCGAACTGTTGTGGGTCGATGCCCGCGCCGCGACCTTGACCGGCGCCCAGCCGACCTATCAGCGCCTGGCGGTCGCACTCGACCGGGGCGGCGCGATCCTGGGGCCGGTGCGGGCCGATCTCTATGTCGGCAGCGGCGTCCGGGCGGGGTTTGAGGCGGCCCGCATCCGCCATACGCTACGGCTCTACCGCATCGTGCCGGCCCAACCATGAAGCACGATCTCGACGTCGAGGACTTGCGGCTCTGGGCGGTGGTCAGCTCGACCGTGCGGCCACTGAAGCCGACCGCGCCGCCGAAGCTCAAACCTTCCCTCGTAGGGAGGGCAGAGCGCGAAGCGCTCGGTATGGGGGAGTCGGGAGCCGCACAGGGCCCCAAGTCGCCCAAGACCGCGCCGGGCGTCAGACATCCCCACCCGGCCAATGCTTCGCATCGACCACCCCTCCCCATAAAGGGGAGGGAGGGCCCCGCGCCGCCCGCCGACGTCGACATCAACCTCCACCGGCGGCTGGCGCGCGGCCGGGAGGCGCTGGCGGCGCGGATCGACCTGCATGGCCTGACCCAGGACGCGGCTCGCGCGACGCTGGCCGGTTTCGTCCGGCGGTCGGTCGAGGACGGCTGGCGCGCGGTGCTGGTGATCACCGGCAAGGGCGTCAGCGGCGACGGGGTGCTGCGCCGCCGGGTCCCGGACTGGCTGGCCGAAGCCCCGATCCGCGAGCACGTCGCCGGCGTCTCGGAGGCGCACCGACGGCACGGCGGCGAAGGCGCGCTCTATGTGGCGCTGAAGCGCAAGCGCTGAGCCCGCTCAGGCGCGGGAAGACTTCTCCGCGATGCCTGACGTTCCTTCGCGGGCTTCCAGCTTGGCGGCGACCTCGTCGAGGCTGACGCCGCTGGCGGCGAGCAGCACCAGCCAGTGGTAGATCAGGTCGGCGCTTTCAGCGGCCAGGGCGTCCTTGTCGCCCTTGACCGCGGCCAGCGCCGTCTCGATCGCCTCTTCGCCGAGCTTCTTGGCCGCCAGCGTCGGATCGGCCAGCAGTTTGGCCGACCAGCTCTGAGTCGGATCGGCGCCGCGCCGCGACTCGATCACGGCTACCAGGCGCTCCACGGTCTCGGCGAAGCGGCTCATGCGTCCACCCGCTCGCTAAGCCGCACTGGCACCCCCGCGGCGGCCATGGCGGCCTTCACTTCGCCGATCGAGAGCTCGCCGAAGTGGAAGATCGAGGCCGCCAGCACCGCGTCTGCGCCGCCGGTCTTCACGGCGTCGATCATGTGCTGAGCGTTGCCGGCGCCGCCGCTGGCGATCACCGGGACACTGACCGCCGAGGAAACCGCGTTCAGCAGCGCCACGTCGTAGCCGGTCTTGGCGCCGTCGCGGTCCATCGAGGTGAGTAGAATCTCGCCGGCGCCCCGCTCGACGGCCTGCCGAGCATATTCGACCACGTCGAGGCCGGTCGCCTTGCGGCCGCCGTAGGTGAAGACCTGCCAGCCGTCGTTCCGGCCCGCGTCCTGAATTCGCGCCGGACCATGCTTGGCGTCGATCGCCACCACCACCGCCTGCGAGCCGAAGGCGTCGGCGCAGCGGCTGACGAGATCGCGGTCCTCGACCGCGGACGTGTTGATCGAGATCTTGTCGGCGCCGGCCCGCAGCAGCGCCCGCGCAGTCTCGACCGAACGGATGCCGCCGCCGACCGAAAGCGGCATGAAGCAGACGTCGGCGGTGCGGGCGATCACGTCGAAGATGGCGTCACGGCCCTCATGGCTGGCGGTGATGTCGAGGAACATCAGCTCGTCGGCGCCGGCCGCATCGTAAGCCCTCGCCTGCTCGACCGGATCGCCGGCGTCGCGCAGCTCCAGGAACTGAACTCCCTTGACGACGCGGCCGTCTTTCACGTCCAGGCAAGGAATGACACGGACCTTCAGCATCAGCCGGCCGCCGCCAAGGCCTCGGCCGGCTTGATCGCGCCGACATAGAGCGCCCGGCCGAGCACCGCGCCGGCGATCGGCGTTCCGGAGCGATCGCGCAGGTGCTCGACATCGGCGACACTGGCCAGGCCACCGGCGGCGATCACCGGGATGTGCACGGCGTCGGCCATGGTTCCGAACACTTCGACGTTGAAGCCGGTGAGGGCGCCGTCGCGGTCGATGTCGGTGACGATCAGGGCCGAGACACCGGCGTCCTCGAACCGCTTGGCCACGGTCAGGGCGTCGAGCCCGGAATCCTCCAGCCAGCCCTGCACCGCGACCTGGCCCTTGCGCACGTCAACGCTGACCGCGATCTGCTCGGGCCAGCGCCGCGCCGCCGCCTTGACCAGCTCCGGATCGCGCACCGCGGCCGTGCCGAGGATCACCCGGCTGACGCCCGCTTCAATCCAGCTTTCGATGTTCTCAAGCGAGCGGACGCCGCCACCGAGCTGCACAGGGATCGAGACCGCGTTCAGGATCGCCTCGACCGCGCTGCCGTTGACCGACCGGCCTTCGGCCGAACCGTTGAGGTCGACGACGTGCAGCCATTCGAAGCCCGCCGCGACCCAGGTGCGGGCTTGGTCGGCAGGATTCTCGTTGAACACGGTGGCGGTGGCGAAGTCGCCGTGGACCACGCGGACGCACTGGCCGTCCTTCAAATCGATCGCGGGATAGAGGATCACGGGCGCCACTCCAGCATGTTGGCGAGGAGACGGGCCCCGGCGGCTTGCGACTTTTCCGGGTGGAACTGCACGCCGGCCACATTGCCCCGCATCACCGCCGCTGCAAAGCGGCCGCCATGATCGGTTGAGGCGGCGACGTCGTCGGCCCAGTCCGGGTAGATGGCGAAGGAGTGGGTGAAGTACATGTGCGGCGATGGCCCCAGCCCCGCGAACATCTCGGCGGGCAGCACGCCCTCGAGCGAATTCCACCCCATGTGCGGCACCTTGCAACGGGGATCTTCCGGCCGGATGCGGCGCACGTCGCCTTCGATCCAGCCAAGGCCCGAGGTCTCGCCAAACTCCAGGCCCCGCTCGGCCAACAGTTGCAGGCCGACGCAGATGCCGAGGAAAGGCATGCCACGTTCCTTGACCGCCTCGGTCATCGCTTCGATCACCCCATCGCGCGCCGACAGCGCCGCCATGCAGGCCGCGAAGGCGCCGACGCCGGGGAGCACGATCAGGTCGGCGCGGACGATCCGGTCCGGGTCGTCGGTGGCGACGATCTCAGCGGGCCGCGACAGGCCGGCGGCGGCCTTCTGCAAGGCCTTCTCGGCCGAGCGCAGATTGCCCGACCCGTAATCGATCAGGGCGACGCTCTGCATAGGGGGATCCTAGAGCACGCCCTTGGTGGAGGGGGCGTGGCCGTGGGTCTTGGGGTCCAGCTCGACCGCCTGTCGCAGCGCCCTAGCCAGCGCCTTGAAGCCGCTCTCGGCGATGTGGTGCGAGTTTTCGCCGTAGAGGGTCTCAAGGTGGACGCACGCGCCGGCGTTCATGGCGAAGGCGTGGTGGAATTCCTTGAACAGCTCGGTATCCATCTCGCCCACCTTCGGACGGCTGAAATTCACCCGCCAGATCAAATAGGGCCGGTTGGAGAGGTCGACCGCGCAGCGGGTCAGGGTCTCGTCCATCGGGATGTAGGCGTGGCCGAACCGGCGCACGCCGACAAAGCCCGCCAGCGCCTCACGGAACGCCTGGCCGAGCACGATGCCGGTGTCCTCCACCGTGTGGTGCATGTCGATGTGCAGGTCGCCCTTGGTTTCGACGGTCAGGTCGAAGCCGCCGTGGCGGGCGAAGCTCTCCAGCATGTGGTCGTAGAAACCGATGCCGGTGGAGACGTGCGCCTCCCCCGTGCCGTCGAGATCGACAGCGACGCGCACCTGTGTCTCCTTGGTGTTGCGGGTTAGCTCTGCCTTCCGGTTCATGGGCCGGGCGTATGGGTCGCGCTGGCGGCGGTGTCAAACGTTAGGCGCCGAGAAACAGCTCCCGCGACGGACACAGGTCGGCGACCAGGCATTCGGCGCACTTCGGCTTGCGGGCGATGCAGGTGTAGCGGCCGTGCAGGATCAGCCAGTGGTGGGCGCGGGTTTTGCCGGCGTCGGGGACGATCGCCATCAGGTCGCGCTCGACCTCGTCGGGGGTCTTGCCCGTCGAAAGCTTCAGCCGGTGGGCGACGCGGAAGACGTGGGTGTCCACGGCGATCGCCGGCTCGATGTCGAGTTCGTTCAGCACCACGCTGGCGGTCTTGCGGCCGACGCCGGGCAGGGCCTGCAAGGCGTCGCGCTGCAACGGGACTTCGCCGCCGTGCTGCTCGATCAGGATGCGCGACAGGGCGACGACATTCTTGGCCTTGGTGCGGAAGAGGCCGATCGAGGCGATGTAGGGCGTCAGGCCCGCCTCGCCGAGCGCCAGCATAGCCCGCGGGGTGTCGGCGACGGCGTAGAGCTTCTCGGTCGCCTTGTTGACCGACTTGTCGGTCGCCTGGGCCGACAGCACCACGGCGACCAGCAGGGTGAAGGGCGTTTTGTAGGCAAGCTCGGTGCGCGGATCGGGGCTCGCGGCCTCGAAGCGGCGAAAGATCTCGGCGATGCGCGCGGTCTCGACCGGCGACAGCCGGCGGCGGCGGGGCTTGGCGGGGCGCTTCACGTCAGCTTCGCCGCCCGGTGTTTGCCATGCAATTCCAACCCCTTGACCAAGGCGATCTTGGCCACCGTCGCGCCCGGGATGAAGATGTTCGCCGCCTCGACGCCGATATCGAGCAGGAACTTCGGCTCCAGCATCTTGCCAAGGTGCTGCTCGAACGTAGTCCCGGTCGGGCTCGCCTCGCCGGTCAGGGCGTCCACCTCCACCACCGCCTCCTTGCCGGCGCGGCGATAGCGGAAGGCGTAGACCGGCCGATAGTAAAGATCGACCGCCTCCAGCGTGACGCTCTCCTCCAGGATGCGGTCGGCGTCGATCTTGCCGATCGCCTTGGCCACCGCGTCGCGCACTAGACCCGACGCCTTCACCCGCGGCGGCACCACGACGGTGTTATGCGCGGCCAGCTCGGCCAGGCGGGCGACGTCGGTCTCGATGGCGGCGAAGTCGAGGTAGACGTTGAGAGCCAGGCTCTCGGCGCCGGTCAGGCCGTCGACCAGCACCTGACGCCGGCTCTCTTCCTCACAGGACTCATGGCCGGTGACGGTGGTCTTGTGGCCGTCGATGCGGCGTTCCTCGCCGTCGATCATCACCCGTTTCACTTCCGGCGCCAGCGCAATCGTGTAGGTGCGAGCGCGTTCGTATTTGGAGACGGCGTGCGAGGCGATGCGCCAGAACGGCTGCAGCCGCTTCTCGCGGTAGACGACCTCGAATTCTTCATCCTTCGGACGTGAGAGCAAGCCGCTCATCCGCGCCAGGGTCCCGAACGCCTCGATGCGTTTCGCCCAGGCCTTGGCTTCGGCGACCTCGGCCCCGACGCGGTCCGAGAAGACCAGAATCCGCTCCCCGGCGATCGCGACGTCCATACGGGGAGTTTGGCGCAAAACACGCGACGACGCACCCCCGCGCTTCCCTCCCCCTTTGTGGGGAGGGTGGACGTCGCACAGCGACGGACGGGTGGGGATGTGCGACGGGGCGACGATCGTGCGTCTCGCCAGACTCCCCCCACCCGACCGCTTCGCGGTCACCCTCCCCATGAAGGGGAGGGAGGGATGGGCGCTACAAAATATACCGCGACAAGTCGGCGTTCTTGGCCAGTTCGCCGACGCGGGCGCGGACGTAGTCGCCGTCTATGGTCAGGGACTCGCCGGCGCGGTCGGATGCGGTGAAGCTGATTTCCTCGACCACCTTTTCCAGCACCGTCTGCAGCCGCCGTGCGCCGATGTTCTCGACCGCGCCGTTCACCGCCACGGCGGCGTCGGCCAGGGCGTCGACAGCGTCTTCGGTGAAGGTGACGGTGACGCCTTCGGTGGCGAGCAGCGCCTGTTGCTGGCGGATCAGATTGGCCTCGGGCTCGGTCAGGATTCGGCGCAGGTCGTCGCGGGTCAGGGCTTTCAGCTCGACCCGGATCGGGAGCCTGCCCTGCAGCTCGGGCAGCAGGTCCGAGGGCTTGGCGATGTGAAAGGCGCCGGAGGCGATGAACAGGATGTGGTCGGTTTTCACCGGGCCGTGCTTGGTCGAGACGGTGGTGCCCTCGATCAGCGGCAGCAGGTCGCGCTGCACGCCTTCCCGGGACACGTCGGCGCCGGCGCGGTCCGAGCGCGAGGCGACCTTATCGATCTCGTCGATGAAGACGATGCCGGAGTTCTCGGCCAGCGAGATCGCCTCCAGCGTCGCCGCCTCCTGGTCGACCAGCTTGTCGCTTTCCTCGGCGATCAGCGGAATCCAGGCGGCGGCGACGGTCGTGCGGTGCGCCTTGGTGCGCTGGCCGAACGCCTTGCCCATCATCTCCGACAGATTGAGCACGCCCATCGAAGCGCCCGGCTGGCCGGGGATGTCGAAGCCCTGGAACGCCGAGCCGGCGTCCGCCAGCGTGAGTTCGACTTCCTTGTCGTCCAGCTCGCCGGCCCGCAGGCGCTTGCGAAACGAGTCGCGAGTGGAAGGGCCGGAGCCAGGACCCACCAAGGCATCGAGGATTCGCTCTTCGGCGGCGGCTTCGGCCTTGGCCTTGACGCCGGCGCGGCGGCGCTCGCGGATCATGCCGATGGCGATCTCGACCAGGTCGCGGACGATCTGATCGACGTCGCGGCCGACATAGCCGACCTCGGTGAACTTGGTCGCCTCGACCTTCAGGAACGGCGCCTGGGCGAGGCGGGCGAGCCGCCGGGCAATCTCGGTCTTGCCGACGCCAGTCGGGCCGATCATCAGGATGTTCTTCGGCGTGATCTCGTCGCGCAACGCTTCAGGCACGCGCCGGCGGCGCCAGCGGTTGCGCAGCGCCACGGCGACGGCGCGCTTGGCCTCGGCATGGCCGACGACGAAGCGGTCGAG
>Ga0302314_10004304_pt1 | contig 26210 bp, 18 predicted proteins | sample III_Palsa_N2_3_FD_200533 | JGI IMG/M metagenome (GOLD analysis project Ga0302314, IMG submission 200533) | Peat permafrost microbial communities from Stordalen Mire near Abisko, Sweden - III_Palsa_N2_3 | ecosystem: Environmental > Terrestrial > Soil > Palsa > Peat permafrost | place: Sweden...
CCATGCGGCAAACCCGAATACCAACAGGCTAACGAACCACATCGGACCGGCATGATGCCAGTGGCCCTTGGCAATTTGCCCGCGACAGAGCGCCAGCAGCAGGTAATACACATAGAAGCTGAGTACGGCCAGCAGCAGACGACCGAAACGCGGTTCGCGCGGAGTCTGCCGCGACAACGGCAGCGCCAGCATCAGCAACACCAGGCTCATCACGGGCGCAATGGTGCGCCAGGCGAATTCCGCGCGTGCATCAGCGTTGTCCGTGCCCAATAGCGTCAAGGTATCCAGGCTTGCCGCAGGATCCTCGGTCGTGGCGTCGGACTGCACATTGGACAGCGACGTGTCGTTGCGCTCGTACTGCATCTTGCGCCAGTTGTCGGCGCCCAATGGAATCTCGTACTGCCAGCCGTTGTAGAGCGCCAGGAAGCGATCGGTGCCGCTGCTTTCCTGATACATCTGACCATGCTTACCGGTGATCAGCTTGATCTTGCGGGAACCATCTTTGTCGACGCGCTCGGTCGCAATGAAGGTATTGCCGAGTACGCTGCCGTCACGGCTCAGGGTATCGACAAAGATGATGCCTCCCTTGCTCGGCAGCGGCGTGAAGCGGCCCGCATCCAGACCGGCGGCGATCACCGAACGGTTCGCTGCAGACACCAGCGCGTCGGAAGTGCGGAAAGCCCATGGTCCGAGCCACAGCGACACCACCGCCACCAGCACCGTCACCAGCAACGCCAGCAGCGTCATCGGCCGCAGCAGGCCACCCGCCCCCATGCCGGAAGAGGCCAGCACGTGCATCTCGCTTTCGCGATACATGCGGCCGAGGCCATACAACACGCCAAGGAAGGCCGAGAGCGGCAGCAACGTGGGCAGCCCCTCGATCATGTTCAGGCCCAGCACCTGGAACATCACGCTGGCGGGGAAGCTGCCGTTGGCCACCTGCTTAAGCACCTGCGCGAAGGTGGTGCCGGACATGATGGCCAGCAGCACAATCGCGGTGGCAAGCATGGTCTGCCCCAGCTCGCGCAGGAAATAGCGGTCGAGAATGCTCAGCATGCGATAAACTTGTCCGCTTACCCAGTTGACCCGATCGGGCCGACAAACCATAAGTCTAGCCTGTCCGGCCATGGCCGGGCTCATGCAGGAACCACCCCGATGACACTTCAGTTCAGCCTCGGCACCGCCGCCCCCGAAACCGTTGACGCCGCCTGCGTGCTGGTTGGCGTGTACGAACACGGCATGCTGACCAGCGCTGCCGCCCGGGTCGACAGCGCCATCGATGGCCTGATCAAGCGCCAAGTGGAGAGTGGCGACATCAGCGGCAAGGCCGGCAGCACCACCCTGCTGTTCGCACCGACCGGCATCGTCGCGAAGCGCGTGCTGGTGGTCGGGCTGGGTTCGCAGAAGTCCCTCGACTCGGCCCGCTTCCAGAAGGTGAACATCGAGGCGGCGCGTGCCATGGGCAAGCTGCCGCTCACGGATGCAGTGTCATATCTGACCGAAATCGACGTGCCGGGCCGCAGCAGTACCTGGCGCGTGCGCGTTGCCGCGCTGGCCAGCGATCACGCCGCCTACCGTTACACCGCCACATTCAAGCCGCGCGACAAGAGCAAGCAGCCGGAGCTCAGCGCCATCACGTTTGCCGCCAGCGACGACGCGCAACGCGGCCTTGACCAGGCCCGAGCGATTGCCGAAGGCGTGCGCTTCGCCCGCGACCTGGCCAACCTGCCGCCGAACATCTGCACCCCGGCGTATATCGCCGGGCAGGCCCAGGCATTTGCCGAAGGCAGCGACAAGGTCAGCTGCAACGTGCTCGACGAGGTCGAGATGGAAAAGCTCGGCTTTGGTTCGCTGCTCGCGGTAGGCCGCGGCTCGGTCAACAAGCCCAGGCTGATCGTGCTGGAGTACAAGGGCGGCAACGAGGGTGACAAGCCGTACGCCTTTGTCGGCAAGGGCGTCACGTTCGATTCCGGCGGCATCAGCCTGAAGCCGGGCGCCGGCATGGAAGAGATGAAGTTCGACATGGGCGGCGCGGCCGGCGTGCTCGGCGCGTTTGTCGCCGCCGTGAAGATGGGACTGAAGCTCAACCTGGTCTGCGTGGTACCGAGCGTGGAGAACATGCCCGACGGCGACAGCTACCGTCCCAGCGATGTGCTGACCAGCTTGTCCGGCTTGACCATTGAGGTGTTGAACACCGACGCCGAAGGCCGGCTGATCCTGTGCGATGCACTCACCTACACCGCGCAGACCTTCCACCCGCACACCCTCATCGACGCCGCCACCCTCACCGGCGCTTGTGTGATCGCTCTCGGCAAGCACGCCAGCGGCCTGATGAGCAAACACGATGATCTCGCCGCCGAACTGCTCGCCGCTGGCGAAGAGACGCTCGACCGCGCCTGGCGCCTACCGTTGTGGGACGACTACCAGGCACAACTCGACTCCGGCTTCGCCGACGTGGCCAACATCGGTGGCAAGAGCGCTGGTGCGATCACCGCCGCCTGCTTCCTGTCGCGCTTCACCGACGGCCAGCGCTGGGCGCACCTGGACATCGCCGGCACCGCCTGGGACGAAGGCCGCAAAGGCCTCGCCACCGGCCGCCCGGTAGCGTTGCTGGCGCAGTGGTTGCTGGATCGCGCTGGCTGACACGTCGGAACCGACCCTCAATGCCCCGTGCCGATTTCTACCTGATCGACAAGCCGCGCTTCCGCGAACAGCCGTTGCTGCTGGTCTGCGAACTGGCGAAGAAGGCGTTTGCGACACAGCAGCCGACGCTGATCCTGACTCGCGATTACGCCCAGGCCGAAGCACTCGATGAACTGCTGTGGGCGTTCGACGAGGACACGTTGATTCCGCACCAGCTGGCCGGCGACGACGATGATGCACAGACCGCCGTGCTGATCGTGCCACCGGGCATCGACAGCGCCGACCGTCCGCTGGTGATCAATCTGCGCGAGACCTGCCCCAGCGGCCACTGCCAGCGCGTGCTGGAAGTGGTCGCCGCCGACCCGGCCGAGCGCGACGGCTCGCGCACGCGCTGGCGCGAATACCAGCAACGCGGTTTCGAGCTGCACAAGAACGACATGTAGGTTCAGGCCGGGTCGGTTGCCGCCGGCGCCGTGGAGGCCAGGACCTGCGCCAGCGCACCGGCCAGCTGTTCGCCGGTGAGTGGCTTGCGCAGAAAGCCATCCATGCCTGCCGCACGCGCGCGCGTTTCATCCTCACTGCCCGAGCGCGCAGTCACGGCAATGATGGGCAAGTGCGGCGCAGCCTGTTCGCGCTGACGGATCAGTCGGGCGATCTGGAAGCCATCCACGCCCGGCAGGTCCAGATCCAGCAGCACCGCATCGAAACGCGCCTGCGCCAGTTCGGCCAATGCGGCCAGTCCGTTGATGACATGCACCACCGCATGCCCCTGTCGTTCCAGCAGGCCACCGATGACTGCCGCCACGATCGTGTCGTCCTCCACCAGCAGCAGGCGGTAACTGCTGTCTTCGCGTGCATCCATCAACGGTGGCGATTCGGCCAGCGCCGGCTCCGCCAGCGGCAGGCGCACATGAAACGTGCTGCCGTGTCCCAACTTCGACTGCAGCTCGATACTGCCGCCCATCATGCCCACCAGCTCGCGGCAGATCGCCAGCCCCAAGCCGCTGCCGGCGCGGCGCTGCGGGCCATCCTCCTGCTCGAAACGCTCAAACAGCCGGGCCTGGCTGGCCTCGGAGATGCCGGGCCCGGTATCGCTGACGCTGAACTGCAGATCATCAGCCAGCCGCTGCGCGCCCAACGTCACGCCGCCGCGTTCGGTGAACTTCAATGCATTGTTCGCCAGATTCAGCAATACCTGCTTGATCCGTACCGCGTCACCAACCACCAGCGCCGGCAGATCGTCGGCGATCTCCAGCTCGAAGCGGACATGCCTGGACTGCGCCAGGCCGCGCTCCAGTTGCGCCACCTCCTTCACCAGCTGGCGCGGATCAAACGGTGCCGGCTCCAGCTCCAGCTTGCCCGCCTCGATGCGCGCCAGATCCAGCGCATCATTGAGCAATTTCAGCAGCATGCTGCCGGAACGCTGCATGGCATCGGTGTATTCGTGCTGTTGCTGGTTGAGCGGCGTGCTCAACAGCAGTTCGGCCATGCCCATCACACCGGTCATCGGTGTACGTATCTCGTGGCTGAGCGTAGCCAGGAACTGGGTTTTCGCCGCACTGGCCTGTTCGGCCAGGCTGCGGCGCTGCTCGGCCAGCTGGATCTGGTGACGATGTGCCAGCCGGCGACGCCACGCCAGCAGCAACAGCCACGCCATCAACGCCACCAGCACGGCATAGATCAGCCACGCCCACCAGCGCGCCCATGGCGGTGCCTGCACATGCATGCGCAGCTGCGTGGCACGATGCGTCCAGGTGCCACGCGCACCGGAGGCCATCACGTCCAGTGTGTAGTCGCCGGCACCGAGGCCGGTGAAATCGCGCTCACCGCGATCGCCGGTGTCGACCCAGCTGCTGTCGAAACCGCGCAGCCGAAACCGGTAATGATTCGCCGATGGATTGACATAGGAGAACACCCGCGCCTCGACATCGAGCTGGCTGTCCTGCCAGCCGATCTCCAGCGGCTTCTCGCCGATCGGCAACATCTGCGTCATGCCGTGGTGGCGCACACTGACCCGGGTGATCGACAACTGCGGCTCGTCGGCCTGTGGGCTCACCCAGTCCGGGTCGAAGGCCGCCACACCACCCAGGGTGGCGGCATAGATATAGCCACTGGGCATGTAGGCGTAGCCGCGCGAGAACTCGCCATTGGTCAAGCCGTCCTGCAGGCCGAATGAGCGGAAGTGTCCGGTGCGCGGATCGAAATACCACAAGCCGTCATGACCAAACACCCACACGCGACCGAGCGTGTCCACCCGCAGATCAGTCACGTTGACCGAGGGCCAGCCGTGTGCCGCGTCAATCCGACGATCCAGTACCACACCCTTCCCGCGAAAACGGTAGAACGCGAGCTGGTCGGCATTGGCCATCCACAGGCCATCCTTGCCGAAATCGAACGCATCAATTGATTGTCCGGCCGGCGCGCCGGGAACCATCTCGAAGCGGTCATGCGCCGCGTTCAACCGCAACATGCCGCCATCGCTGGCGTACCAGAAGATTCCATCCTTCAGCGTCATCTGGCTGCCCCACAACACCTTGTCGCTCGGGCCGTCCAGCGGCACCGGGGTCAGCGCCAGCGTCTCCGGATCGATGCGGAACACACCTTGGCCGAATGTGCGCACATACATCTGACCGTCCGGACCCGGCTCGACCTCCAGTGGGCGCTCCATCCGCTTGCTATCCGGATCGACCTGCTCGGCGTTGCCGTCCGTGACTCGATACAACGCCCCGTGCCCTGCCACCCACAGGCGCTGCTTGGCGTCCTCAGTCATGCCGACCACATCGCCACGCAGGCCGGACAGCACGTGCTCGACCTGGCCAGTCACCGGATCGAGCCGGTCAATCCTGCCATCACGCTCGCCGATCCAGACGTGGCGGCCATCCTTGCCGCGGGCCATCGTGGTGGCGACCGAATCACGCAAGCTGGTCGGGTCATCAGGAATATGGGTGAACCGGCTGAACCGGCTCCAGCCTGGCGCCAGATAGGCCACCCCGCCATCGTACATGGCCGCCCACAGGCCGCCCTCGCGATCGACCATCAGCTGCCACACCCAGGTACCCGGCAAGTTGCCATAGAGCACCGGCCGATCGCTCATCGCGGTCGTCGGGCCACCCGCCTGCGCCTGCAGGAACAGCCCTTTCTTGGTGCCGACCCACAAGCGACCGGCGTTGTCGCGCACGCTGCTCATCACGTCGGTGGCGGGAATCACCGATGCGGCGAAATGATGGGCTACACCGTCCTTGCCGACGATCATCAAGCCATCGGTGGTCGCAATGCGTACCTCGTCGCCATCGCCGTCGATGCGCCACGCATCCATGCTCCGTTTGGGGTCGTCCGACAGCACACGCCGAATCTGCCCATCGGCCGCGCGCACGAACAGGCCATGATCGCTGTCGATCCACAGCTGCTGCTGCGGATCGACATACAGCGCCGCGACCACACCGAAATCCGCAGGCTGCGTGCCCAGCAACGGATTGACCACGTGTTCGAAGCCACGCCCGTCAGCTCGCATGCGATCAAGCCCACCCGCACTGCCGACCCACAGACTGCCATCGGCGGTCTGTGCAACCGCCCACACACGATCGCTGGCAAGGCTGGCCGGGACAGCCGGGTCATGTCCCCAGTGCAGAAATTTGCCGGTGGTCGCGTCGTAACGATTCAGTCCCGCATTCAGGCCAGCGGCCCACAGGCGACCCTGTCGGTCGATCTGCAGCGTGGCAATACCGTTGTTGTACAACGAACCCGGATCGTTCTCGACATGGCGAAACACCTCGAAGTCGACGCCATCGAAACGCGCCAGTCCGCCCTTGGTACCAAACCAGATTGCGCCGTCGCGATCCTGCACCACCGCATACACATTGGTGCTGGGCAGACCATCGGCCGTGCTGTAGCGACGAAACTGCGGGGTCGGCAACGGGTCGGCCCGCACTGCAGGTATCGGAACACCTGTTGCAACCGGCGCCGGAATGGCAGCCGCTCCCATCGCAGGCGCCGATGCACCCAGCAAAATCAACATAACCAGCAGAAAAGCCGCTCTCATGAATCCCCTTCCTGGCCCGGGTCGGACGCGGCGGCCCACCCGAATCGAGCCCCATCCCGGCCCGTTCTCCCGATCATGCCAAAACCATCTGCCCACGGCGAGCGCGAAGACGCAGCCGCTACACTTGCCGGCATGTCCCGTCGCCTGCGCTTGCTGTTCACCGCACTGGCTGTAGCCGCCCTGCTGTGGCTGCTGTTTGCCGCGGCCGAGCGTGCGCTGGCGCTGGCGCAGCGATTCCTGGCGCTGCCAGCGTGGCTGCAATGGACCCTGGGCGGCGTGCTTACGCTGTTTGCGGCAGCCGGCCTGATGGTGCTGTGGTGGCTGCTGCGTCCACGTCGCCGGCGGCGCCCGCTGCCGGCGCCCGATCGCGGCAGTCTGGAACAACGCATCGGCCAGCTGCGCGAACGCGGCGCGGATACCGGTGCGCTCGCCTCGGAACTCGGCGAACTCGATCGCCGCCGCGCCAGCGCCCGTATCTACGTCGCGTTGTTCGGCGAAATTTCCACCGGCAAGTCCACCCTGATCCGCGCGTTGGCGCCCCATGCGAATGTGACCAGCGACGCGCGCGGCGGCACCACCCATGAAGTTGGTCACTACGACAGCGTGTTGCCGGATGGCCGCACGCTGGTCATCGCGGATGTGCCCGGTAGCCGCGAGGCCGGCGGCGAGGCACACGAAACGCTGGCCCGCGACGAGGCCTTGCGCGCGCATGCCGTGATCTATTTGTGCGCCGGCGACCTCAACCGCAGCCAGGTGGACGAACTGCGCTGGCTCGCCGATTTCGGCAAGCCTCTGTTGCTGGTGCTGAACAAGGCCGACCAGTGGAACAGCGCCGAACGCGAACAACTGCTGGGGCGCCTGCGTCAGCACACCCGCGGCATCGCCAGTGCGGTGCTGGCGATCAGTGCCGGCGGCAGCGAGCGTTACCAGCGCGAACTTGCCGATGGCAGCACCGAGTCAGTCGAACGCCAGCACAAGCCTGTGATCGGGCCACTGTTGCAGGCGCTCGAACGACTCACTGCACCCGGCGCTGAAGGACTGGAGGATCTGCGTGAAAACGCCGTGCTGGCTGGCCTGCACGAACGCACCGGCACGCTGGAGGCACAGACCCTCGCCGATGAAGCACAACGTATCGTGCGCAAATACGCTCGCCGCGCGATCGTCGGCGCACTCGCCGCCATCGCACCCGGCAGCGACCTGGTGATCCAGGGCGTGCTCGCTGCGGGCCTCACCCGCGCACTCGCCGCAGTGTACGGCGTGAAAGTCAGCGACGTGCAGATTGAGGACTTCGTACAGCAGGCCAGGCTCACCCTGCGCACCGGCAGCTCGATCGTGCTGGCCGTCGCCGGTAACGCGCTGAAGGCGTTTCCCGGTCTCGGCACACTCGGCGGCGGCGTGCTGCACGCGTTCGCCTACGCATTGATCTTCGACTCGATGGGGCGCGCACTGGCTACCTCGCTGGCCGAACGCCACACACTCGATCAGCACGACGCCGGCGCCCGCCTGAAGGCACTGCTCGCCGATACCGGCGGCACACGGCTGCGGCAGCTGGCCTCGCTGACGATGGAAGCGGTACGCGAGCGCGACAATGCGGGCTGACCTGTCCGTCCCACCAGGCTCACGGTGAACTGTGGGAGCGACTTCAGTCGCGACGCCCTGATGCTCAATGTGATGGGCAAGCCAAGTGAACCGGTCACCGCCAGGCGAACCAAGGCCCTTCGCCTCAAGCACCTAGACAAGCAGAAGCATCGCACCCCACTCATCAACCGGGCCTGCGATTAACCCGCCGTCATGCATTCTTCTTGCGCGGCACTGCCTCGCCAAACGCCCTGATCAGCTCGCGCACCAGCTTGCGCTGACGTTCCGGCAATAACAGGAATTCCTCGAAAGCAAGGCGATCGTGGCCGCGCACGTGATCCGGCCACGCCATATGCACGTCACGCACGCCCCGCGTCGATCGCTCGCCGTACTGCAAGGCATACGGCTCCAACCCCACCATCTTCGCCAGCGCGCGCATGTTGGCCTGCTTGGGCAGGTGTTTGCCGGTGAGCCAGCCCGAGATGGCCTGCGGCGTCACCGGCGTACCGCCGTGACGCGCCAGCAATTTTTCCAGTTCGGTCGGACTCGCCTCGATCCCGGCCACGGCCAGTGCATCGACCAGGCGCTGGGCGAACGCTTGCTGTTCCTTTTTCATGGCTCGGACGTTAGGCCCGGGTCAAATGACGATTGAAAGTATTGCTTTCACTTTTGATAAAGTTTTGCTTTCATGATCGACCGTTGTCGATTTGGTCGAGCGCATGCCGAAGTCCCTGTTGGAACAGCTTCCTGAAATCGTCGCCCGCGGGCGGCAGCAGGCCGAGAAGATCCTGGAGAGTCTGGAAGGGCGGCATCGGGTCAGTCTGCAGACGCGCGAGTGGGTGCTGCCGTCGAAGGACACGCGCGACAGCGACTGGATCACAGCGGCGAATCGGAATGCGCACCTGGGCGATGAGGGCAGCGCCGACTGGACCAACCGGCTGATCTACGGCGACAACCTGCTGGCGATGGCCGCGCTGCTGGCCGGCGACGAACACACACCCAGCCTGCGCGGCAAGGTCGACCTGATCTACATCGACCCGCCGTTCGACTCCAAGGCGGACTACCGCACCAAGGTTTCCCTGCCCGGCGTCGAGCTGGAGCAGAAGCCCACGGTGATCGAGCAGTTCGCGTATTCCGATACGTGGTCGGATGGGACGGCGTCGTATCTGGCAATGATCACACCGCGACTGATCTTGATGCGGGAGCTATTGAGCGATAGCGGCTCGATCTTCGTTCACTTGGATTGGCATGTCTGCCACTACGTGAAGCTGGTACTCGATAACGTTTTCGGAAAGGACAATTTTCGGAACGAAATTATCTGGAAGCGCACAGCCGGGCACTCGGATAGCGGACAAGGTGCCGAGCATCTAGGTCGACAGCATGACGTGATCTATTGGGTCGCAAAGTCCGACAAGGCCCTCGTGAACCTGATCTACGAGCCGTACTCGCAGGATTACATTGATTCTGCCTACAGACATATCGAACCAGTCACCGGCCGAAGATACCGCCTCGATAACACCAGCGGCCCGGGCGGAAGCGCGAAGGGAAATCCCTTCTACGAGTTCCGCGGTAAAGCAAAGTATTGGCGCTACTCGAAAGAGAAAATTCAACAACTTTATGTTGATGGACGTCTTATACAGACACGCGAAGGTGGCGACTGGAGCTATAAGCGCTACTTGGATGAAATGCCGGGCGTGCCGCTTCAATCATTGTGGCTGGATATTGCGCCGCTTCAAAGCCAGAGCACGGAGCGCACTGATTACGCCACTCAGAAGCCGGAACGACTGCTGGAGCGAATCATCAGCATCGCAACAAATGAAGGTGGCCTCGTTGCCGACTTCAACGGCGGCTCCGGCACCACCGCTGCCGTCGCCGAAAAGCTCGGCCGCCGCTGGATCACCACCGATCTCGGCAAGCCAGCCTGCATGATCATGCGCAAGCGGCTGATCGACCAGGGCGCGAAGCCATTCCTGTACCAGGCGATCGGCGATTACCAGGTCGAGACAGCGAAGAGTTCGCTGGGGCGCAGCTTCCGTGTCGGCGATCTGTCGTCCATCGTGCTGTCGCTGTACGGCGCGCTGCCGCTGCAGCCGGAGGACAACCCGCTGCGCAATCTCGGTGCAGTGGTGTTCGCCGGCAAGAAGACGCTGGTGCTGGTGGACTCGCCGAACAAGCTCACCGGCGACGCCACCCTGCGCAAGGCGATCGCCCAGCGCGAGCATCTGCTTGGCGGCTGGGATCGGGTGGTGGTACTGGGCTGGAACTTCGAGCCGTCGATCGGTCAGAGCATCACCGCTTTGAACGATGCACGGCTGGAAGTGCTGGTGATCCCGCCCGACCTGCTCGATCGCCTGCGCAAGAAGGGTGGCATCGAGAAGCTGCGCGGCCAGGTGCGCTTCTCCAGCCTGCAGTACCTCACGATCAAGCCGGTGCGGCGCCAGCGCAGCGGCGACGAAGAACAATTGCACGTCACGCTGGACAACTACGTGCTGCTCTCGCCCGAGGCGATCAACCTCGACGAGGACAACCGCAAGAAGCTCCACAAGGTGATGAACGCCGAACCATTGGCGCTGATCGAGTACTGGGCGGTGGACCCGAACTACGATGGCGCGGTGTTCCGCTCGGTGTGGCAGGACTACCGCGGCAACACCGCCAACGACGACGACCCGCTTCGCGTTATCACCGAGGCGCGCTTCAACGTGCCGCACAAGACCGGCGAGCGCCGTGTCTGCGTGCGCGTGGTCGACGTGTTCGGCTTCGAGGCGGAAGTCGTGCAGGTGGTTACGGAGTCAAGGTCATGAGCGCCACGACATTTGTGGGAGCGACTTCAGTCGCGACAGTGACTGGCGGGGATGCGGGGTTGTCGCGGCTGAAGCCGCTCCCACAGGAAGCGGGCTTTCGCGGTATCCATCAACCGGCGAAAAACTCATCGGGAAAGCCTTGCCATGACTGACGCCAACCAGCCATTGGCGCTGGCCGCCGCGCTCACCCGCCGCACCGAACAGCTTTGCATCGGACTGGAGCAAGGCATCGCCGACATCTACGAACTGGTGACGCCGGTGACCGCCGAGCTGCTGCGTTGGTGGTTCGGCGACGATGCCTGCCAGTCGCGCACGTTCAATTTCCATCCCGGCCAGCGCCAGGCGATCCTCAACGTGATCGTGGCGCACGAGGTGCTGGCCAGTCCGAACCTGAAGGATCTGTACCAGCAGGTGTGTGCCGACGCGTTGCTCGAAGGCACGCGACTGACCGAGGTGGCGCAGGGCAAGCACGGCCACCCGAAGTACTGCCTGAAGATGGCCACCGGCACTGGCAAGACCTGGGTGCTGCAGGCGCTACTGGTGTGGCAGCTGCTGAACAAGACTGCAGCGCTGGACGAGGGCTGCGACGATCCGCGCTTCACCCGCCGCTTCCTGATCGTGGCGCCAGGGCTGATCGTGTACGAGCGCCTGCTCGACGCTTTCCTCGGCAAGGAGAACGAGGACAAGAGCCGCGACTTCGCCAGCTCCGACATCGCCAGCTACGCCGAGCTGTTCACGCCGCCAGCGCGGCGCGAACGCATCGCGCAGTTCGTTCGCGGCAATGTCTGCCAGAAACAGGAGATCGGCCTGAAGGCCACCGGCAACGGCATGATCGCGATCACCAACTGGCACCTGCTCAGCGAGGCCGAGGAGGAAGCGGCGCCCGACGAGGCCGAGTGGGTCGACGCACCCGGCATGGTCGCCGATGCGGCCGCGGTGGCGTACAACGTGTTGCCGCTGACGCCCGGCCGCGCCACCGGCAACAGTCTCGACGTGCTGGATCGGCGCTGGGCGCGCGGCAATGTGCTGAGCTATCTTGCCGACCTGCCCAACCTGATGGTGTTCAACGACGAGGCGCACCACATCCACGAGTTGAAGAAGGAAGGCGAGACCAGCGAGGTCGAGTGGCAGAAAAGCCTGTCGATCATCGCCGAGGGCAAGGGCCGCCGCTTCGTGCAGATGGATTTCTCCGCCACACCGTACAACGACGTCGGTGGCGGCAGGAACCGGCGCAAGGTGTACTTCCCGCATATCGTGGTGGACTTCGACTTGAAGGCGGCGATGCGGCTGGGGCTGGTGAAGTCGCTGGTGCTGGACAAGCGCAAGGAGCTGGGCGCACTGCCGCTGGAGTTCACCGCCGAGCACGACGCGGACGGCAACGTATGCCTGTCGGAGGGACAGCGCGTGATGCTGCGCGCCGGCCTGCAGAAACTGCGCAAGCTGGAGACGGATTTCGCCCGCGCCGATGTCATGCGGCATCCGAAGATGCTGGTGGTGTGCGAAGACACCAAGGTGTCGCCGCTGGTGGCGCAATTCCTGCTCGACGAAGGACTTCACGACGAGGACGTGCTCACCGTCGATTCCGGCCGGAAGGCCGAGCTGGGCGAGAAGGAATGGGCACCGCTGCGCCAGCGCCTGTTCAACGTGGACAAGCATGCACAACCACGCGTCATCGTCAGCGTGCTGATGTTGCGCGAGGGTTTCGACGTCAACAATATCTGCGTGATCGTGCCGTTGCGTGCAAGCCAGGCACCCATCCTGGTCGAGCAGCTGATAGGCCGCGGCCTGCGGCTGATGTGGCGCGACCCGGAGTTTGTCGACATCAAGCGCGAGAACCGCGAGCGAATCAACCATGGCGAAGAGCCCGGCTCCATGATCGACATCCTCTCAATCGTCGAGCATCCGGCATTTCAGAGCTACTACGACGAACTAATGGCCGAAGGCCTGGTCGGAACTACCGGTGACGACGACGAAGATAGCAGCACCGGCGACCTGATTGCCGCCGAGCTGCGCGGGGATTACGAGAAGTACGATTTCGCGATCCCGTTCATCCTGCGCGAGACGGACGAGAACGTCGAACACCTGCCGATCGACATCGCCACGCTGCCGACATTCAGCGCGATGAGCCGCGCCAAGCTGGCCGAACTGCTCGGCAAGGGCGACACCTTCACCTCGCAGGATCTGCAGAGCAGCACGTTGTTCGGCGACTACCGCGTCGATGGCGTGGCGATGAACGTCAGCGGCTACAACGAACTGCTGTCGCGGCTGACCCGGCGCGTGAGCCAGGCCTTGAACCACGACCTGCCGAAAGGCAACAAGATCGCCCGGAATCTCGATCGTCCCTATCTGCAGATGAATACGGCTGCTTTGGCAATGGCGCTGGACGACTACATCCGCGAGCGGCTGTTCGGTGAAGCCTTCGAGCCGTTCGCGGACGAGGGCTGGCGGTTGTTGCTGCTGCAGCCGGTGATCGACCACATCGTGAAGATCTTCGGCCTGGCGTTGGTGCGTGCCGAGGAGCACACCACGACTGGCGCGACCGAAGTGCGCCATCGCCATCTGTCCGAGGTGACGAAACTGATGGTGCGTGAAAGCGCGTCGCTGGAAGTGTCCAAGTGCATCTATACAAGGCTGCCCTACCCCACCCGCAGCGGCGGCCTGGAGCGCGCGTTCATCGAATGGGCGCAGGTCGATGCCGGTGTGGAAGCGTTCTGCAAGATCAGCGAGAACCGTCACGACTTCGTGCGGCTGCGCTATGTCAAGGATGATGGCCTGCCGGCGCTGTACATCCCAGATTTTCTGGTGCGCACCGCCGAGGCGATCTACCTGGTGGAGACCAAGGCACAGGAACAGGTCAGCCATCCGAACGTGCGGCGCAAGCGGAAAGCGGCGACCACCTGGTGTGAGCGGATCAATGCGCTCGATGCGCAGCAGCGCGGCGGCCGCGCCTGGCATTACGCGCTGGTCGGCGAATCGCTGTTCCACGACTGGCGCCAGAAAGGTGCCCGGCTGGGTGAGCTGCTGGCGTTCTCCCGAGTTCGCGCCACACCGACCGCCCAATCGCAGGGCGGCCTGACCCTGGGAAACTGATCATCATTCAGTGAGAGTCTTCAGGGCGTACCGGCAAACGCCGCGCGCAACCAGTCGTGCATCAGCCGGTAGCTGCGCGTGGCGGCACGTTCGTCGTAACGGCAGCCGGCCGAGTTCTCGCCCACCTCGGTGAAGCAGTGCACCGCGTGGCCGATCACCACGAACTGCCAGTCGGCCGGACTGGCGCGCATCTCGCCGAGGAACTTGTCGGCGTCCGGCATGGTGCCCTTGTCGTCGGCGCCGTTCATCGCCAGCACGCGGGCCTTGATGTTTTTCGCCAGCGCCGGGTTGTCGGTGGTCAGGCCACCGTGGAACGACACCACCGCGGCAATATCCGCACCACTGCGCGCAAGATCCAGCACCGCCGACCCACCGAAACAGAAACCGATCGCAGCAAGCTTGGCGGGATCGATCGGTGCGCTGGATACCTGTGCCTTGAGCTGGACCAACGCCTCGTTTATCCGCTTGCGCATCAGTGCACGATCACCGTACAGCGGTTTCACCGCCGCCTGCGCCTGGTCTGCATTGCCCTGCTGCGGGCGCACGTTGGCGCCATACATGTCGGTGAGCAGGATCACGTAATCCTTGCCGGCGATCATCTCGGCCTTCTGCACGGCCGCATCGTTGATGCCATACCAGTTCGGCACCATCACCAGGCCGGGACGTTTCGCGGTGCTGGCATCGTCGTAAACCAGCACACTGTGGAACCGCGTTCCATCCAGCGTCCATTCGACGGGACGGTGCACCATCTTCGCCTGCGCGGCGAAGCTTGAACTGGCCAGCAACAGCAGACAGCAAAGTCGGGCGATGCGCATGTTGAATCCTCCGGTGGACCTGCAGGCTCCCTCCCCTGCTCGCAGGGGAGGGTTGTGATCGAAGGGAATCCCCTTTTGGGAGGGTGGGGTGCTCTTGGTCACGAGATCAAAAGCTTTACCCCCTCCCGACCTCCCCCTGCAAGCAGGGGGAGGAGCAAAGTTCAGAGTCCGGCAGCATGTCCGACGATGCGCCGCTTCAGCGGTGCAAGATGATCGAGCAGACGCACGCCGAGTCCGCGGGCGGCGACCAGCGCCGGCGACTGCCATGCATAGATGCGTGCCAGTGCGTCGAAACCCATCGCATCGAGTGTGTCGGCACTGCGCCGGCGCCGTGCGTAACGGCGCAGTACGTGTTCGGCGCCGATGTCACGACCGGCGGCGCGCGCCGCGAGCAAGGTGTCACACAGCTCGGTCACGTCGCGCAGACCCAGGTTGACGCCCTGCCCGGCCAGTGGATGCACCGCATGTGCGGCATCGCCGAGCAGCACGAAGCGATCCGCCTGATAGCGTTCAGCCAGTTGCAGCTTCAGAGGAAACGCCGCACGCGGCGTGCTGGCAATGATCCGGCCCAACCGGAAATCGCTGGCGATGCCGAGTTCATCGAGGAAGCACGCGTCGTCCAGTGCCAGCACCCGCTGCGCCTCGGCTTCGGGCAGTGACCACACGATCGAGCTGCGGCCATCGGCCAGCGGCAGCAACGCCAACGGCCCGCTCGACAGGAAGCGTTGCCAGGCGGTGTTCTCGTGCGAGCACTCGGTAGCCACGTGCGCCACCACAGCGCGCTGCGCATAGTCGTGGCCACGCGTAGCGATGCCAGCCAGCTGCCGCAATGGTGAGACTGCGCCATCGGCGGCCACCAGCAATCCGGCAGCCAACGTTTCGCCATCCGCCAGTTCCAGCTGGATGCGATCCTCGCGCGCCTCGAAACCCTTCACCTCGGCCGGGCATAGGCAGCGTACGCCGGCCGCTTCCAGCGCCTGCCACAACGTCCACTGCACCAGGTTGTTCTCGACGATATAGCCGAGCAGTTCGCGGCCTTCGCTGGGCGCATCGAAATCGATCGCTGCGCCGCTCTCGGCGTCCCATACATGCATGTGTGCATACGGCCCCGCACGCGCAGCGCGAATGGACGGCCATACGCCCAGATCATCCAACAGCGCCAGCGATGACGGCGCCAGCCCGACAACGCGCAAGTCCACTTCGTCGCCTGCGCTCCACGCTGTCGGCGCACGCGCCTCCAGCAGGGCGGCACTGAAGCCGGCGCGCGCCAGTGCCAGCGCAGCAGCGGCGCCGACCATGCCGCCGCCAACCACGGCAACATCGAGTGCCGGTGCACGCCGGCGGATCGAGGCTTCCTGCAGCGGCGTGCTCATGGCAACCGCTCCAGCACGGCCAGCGGTAGTTCACCACGAAAGCCCATGCCGCGTCGCGCGAATGCGCGTTGCAGCGGTGGCACGCGATCGCAGGCCAGCAACGCCAATGATCGCAATGGCGCCAGCAGCGGTTGTGCCAAGCAGGCCAGCCGCACCAGGCCATGACTCATCGCCATGGTGCCGTCGCGATCCGGCGCGCGGCGCGCGGCGTAGCGTGCCAGCAGCTCCGCGGCGCCCGGATCGGGGGCGCCAACCACCAGCTCGGCCAGCGTCAGCGCGTCGCGCAGGCCGAGGTTGAAGCCTTGCGCACCGATCGGATGCACGGTCTGCGCGGCATTGCCAACCAGCACCGCACGCGGCCCGGTCAACTGCGCCGCAGCGACGCGTTGAATCGCATAGGGATGGCGCTTGCCCGGCCGACTCAGCCGACCCAGCCGCCAGCCAAAGCGGCGCTGTGCCAGCTCGATGAAGGCCATATCGTCCAGCGCGGCGACCGCCTCCGCTTCATCGGCAGCTACGGTGAGCACCACCCCGCAACGGCGTTCGGCCAGCGGCAGCAGTGCGATCGGACCATCATCGGCGAAGCGCTCGTAGGCACGATTGGCATGATCGCGTTCCGGGGTGACCGTGCAGACGAACAAAGTCTGCCGGTAATCATGCTGCTCGGCCTCGATGCCGAGCTGCGCGCGCACGAACGACCCGGTTCCGTCCGCACCCACCAGCAATGGCGTATCGATGTTGTGCACACCGTCCGCCGTTCTGACCTGCGCACGCCAGCCGTCGGCCAGTGGCTCCAATGCCATCAGGGTGGCGGGTGCGAGCCGGGTCAGCCGGGTGCATTCATCCAGACGGCGCAGCAGGGCCTCACCAAGCTCACGTGCCGGTAGCGTCCAGCCCAGCGCGTCGACACCGTGTTTGTCCGCGCCGATGCGTGCGCTACCGAATTCACCGGCCCGGCTTACATGGATATGCCGGATCGGCGTGGCGCGTGTGGCGGCGTGGCGCCACACGCCGATCGCGTCGAGCCCGTTGACGGTGGCCCGGGCCAGCGCCAGGTTGCGTTCGTCGTAGCTAGGCTGGGCGTCGGCACGCGGCGCGGCGGTCTCGACCAGGGTCGCGGCGATACCAGCCGCATCCAGTGCGATCGCCAGACTGGCGCCGACCAGGCCGCCGCCGATGATCAGTACGCCAGAGCTGTTCAAGGGAGGGGATTCGGAGGCATTCATACTGCCGATAATACGCGTTGACCACGCCGATGTTGATCTGACGACCCTCGCATTCGGCTAGACTAGCGATCTATTTCAGACGCCCACATGGAACCCCTCATGGTCAAGACGCTGACCCAACGCCTCGGCATCTTGCTTGCACTCGCGCTGCTGATGGCGACCACCCGCACGCATCACTCGCTGCTGCATCATTTCGATGCGCTGCCGGATGCCTCCTGGGGCATTTTCTTCCTCGCCGGTTTCTGGCTGCGTGGCGCCGGTCGCTGGGTGTTCCCGTTGCTGATGGCCGAAGCGGTGCTGGTCGACTACCTGGTGATCAGCGGCCAAGGCATCGACTTCTGGAGCCATTACTGTGTATCGGCGGCCTACTGGTTCCTGATCCCGTCCTATTTCAGCCTGTGGCTGGGCGGCAGCTGGCTGGCCAAACATCAGCTCGGCTTGCGCCTGCCCACACTGGGGCTCGCCGTGGTGGCGCTGCTGGTCAGTTGGGCCGCGTGCTATCTGGTCTCCAACGGCAGTTTCTACTGGCTCAGCAACAGCGTGCCGCTGCCGCGCAGTTTCAGTAGCTGGTTTGCCAATCTGGGCGACTGGTACCTGCCCTTCCTGCAGACCACCGCCCTGTATGTCGGTATCGGCGCCGTGCTGCACGTGCTGGTCATCCAGATGGCGCGCGCGCTCAAGCATGCTGACCAGCCCAATCTGCCGCGTTAAAGCGCGATGGGCAACCGTCTCTCGAAGATCTACACCCGCACCGGCGACGATGGCAGCACCGGTCTGGGTGATGGTTCGCGGGTAGCCAAGGATTCGCTGCGCGTGGCCGCCTACGGCACAGTAGATGAACTCAACAGCACCATCGGCATGGTGCTCGCCGCCGACGGCGTCGATGCCGCGGTGGCCGAGGTGCTCTGCCAGGTACAGCACGCCTTGTTCGATCTCGGCGGCGAGTTGTGCATCCCTGGCATGGTGATGATCGAGGACGCCGACATCACGCGGCTGGAACATGTGCTGGACGGCTTCAACGATCCGTTGCCACCGCTGAAGGATTTCATCCTGCCCGGTGGCGGCATGGCCGCCGCCTGCTGCCATCTGGCACGCACGGTGTGCCGGCGTGCCGAACGTGAGGTGATCGCGCTGGCACGGGTGGAAGATATCCGCAGCCAGCCACAGCGCTACCTCAATCGGCTGTCCGATCTGTTGTTCGTGATCTCACGCGTGCTGGCACGCGCCAGCGGCCACGGCGAAGTGCTGTGGCAGCACGAGCGCCGGCGCAAACCCCAACCAGCCGGATAAGCCGCAGCATGCTGCGGCTGTACACCCATCCCGCCTGTCTGCAGCACGATCCCGGCCCGGAGCATGCCGAGCGCCCGGCACGGTTGCGCGCGGTACTACAGGCGCTGGATCACGACCGCTACGCCACGCTCGACCGCATCGAGGCGCCGCTGGCCACCCGTGAACAGCTGCTGCGGGTGCATAGCGTCACCCATGTCGAGCACATCCTGGCCAGCGCCCCGCTGGAGGGTACGCATCGGCTGGACGAGGATACCCTGATGTCACCAGGCTCGGTCGAGGCCGCCCTGCGTGCCGCCGGTGCCGTGGTGGCGGCCGTTGATGCCGTGCTGACCGGCACGACCCGGCGGGCATTCTGCGCGGTGCGGCCACCCGGCCACCACGCCACCCGCGATCAGGCGATGGGTTTCTGCCTGTTCAACAACATCGCCATAGGTGCTGCGCATGCGCTGGTGGCACATGGGCTGAAACGGGTCGCGATCGCCGATTTCGATGTACATCACGGCAATGGCACGCAAGCCATCTTCGAGCGCGAGCCGCGGGTGCTGTTCGTTTCCAGCCATCAGTCGCCGCTGTATCCGGGCGGTGGTCGCGAGGACGAACGCGGCGTCGGCAACATCGTCAACGGCACACTGTCGCCAGGTGCCGGATCACACGAGTTCCGCGAGCTGTGGGATGGCCTACTGCTGCCACGCTTGCATACCTTCAAACCGCAGCTGGTGCTGGTTTCGGCCGGCTTCGACGCACACCGCAACGACCCGCTGGCGGACATTCGGCTTGGCCAGGAAGACTATGCCTGGATCACCGAACGACTGGTGTCGCTGGCACGCACCCACGCGGGTGGCCGGGTGGTTTCCACCCTGGAAGGTGGTTACAACCTTGCTGCGCTGGCCGCCAGCGCAGCAGCCCATGCCAGCGCCTTGATGGAGTGACCTGAAGTGGCGCCGGCGTCTGCCTTGCTGCTGCTCTCAGGTTGCTGCGGAGACGAAACCCAGCGCCATCGAATTAATGCAATAGCGCAGTCCCGTTGGCTTGGGGCCATCCGGAAACACATGGCCCAGATGCGAATCACAGTGCGCACGGCGCGCCTCGATGCGCTGGATGCCCTGGCTGCTGTCATCGCGGCTGGCCACGGCAGCCGGGATCAAGGGGCTGGAAGAAACTTGGCCGGCCGGAGCCCGCGTCGTATTTGTTGTCCGAGCCAGACAGGCGCGCGCCGCAGGCTGCACAGGTGCAAGTACCCGCCTCGTGGTGCTGATACCACTTGCCACTGAATGGGGGCTCGGTAGCCGAACAGCGGCACACCGCGTACTGCTCCGGAGTCAGCTTGGCGCGCCATTCGGCGTCGGTATTGCTCAACTTGTGCTCACTCATGCTGAATCCTCGCACCGGCCGGATAAAGTTTGCCTGCCGTCCATGGGGTCTTTCTGCTAGCTTAATCAGCCTTCAAAGCCGGCAGACTTCCATTGTGACGTCCAAGTTCCCACCACGCCGCCTGTTGGCGGTTGCCGCAGCCCTTGCCCTGATCGGTGGCCAAGCCGACGCCAAGGGCCAGAATCCCAAAACCTCGCTGGACGGGTCGGAACAAGTGTGCCCGCTGGGATCGTTTCACTGCGAGCCGCGACCGTACAACTTCGCCATGTGCCGACCCAACGCCATGCTGGAGTTCTACGACCCGACCCTGCCCGCGGACTCCAACCTGCGCGATACCAGCACTACGTTTGTCAGGTCAAAGTACTTTGAAAGTACCGACCAGGTGGTTTACCACTTGTCCGGGGATGCCTGGCTGACTCGCGACGACCAGCGAATACAGGCCGACACGATCGATTACAACGACAACACCACCGACTACGACGCCCGCGGCAACGTCCGCTACCAGGAGGCGGGTCAGCTGATGGCCGGCACCCATATGCGCGGCAATTCCAATGACGGCCGCGGCATCGCGGACGATGTGCGCTATCAGATGCTCAATTCGCGCGGCAATGGTGTGGCGAAGCAGGGACAGATGCTGGATGACATGCACAGCCGCTATACGCTGGCCACCTATTCCACCTGCGACCTCGGCAACCATGTGTGGGAGTTCCGCGGCAAGACGATCACGATCGACAAGGATACCGGCGTCGGTGTGGCGCGCGATGCCACGATGCGGATCGGCAAGGTGCCGTTCCTGTATCTGCCGTACTTCAGCTTCCCCGTCGACCACCGACGCAAGAGCGGCTTCCTGTACCCCACCTTCTCCAGAACCAGCCGCTCAGGCTTCGAGATCAGCGCACCGTATTACCTGAATCTGGCACCAAACTACGATGCCACGCTGGATCCGCGCATCTACAGCTCGCGTGGTCCGCTGCTGGCCGGCGAGTTCCGCTATATCGTGCCGAACAGCGCCGGCACGGCGCCTAGCAGCACTGGCCAGCTCAATGTGGAATACGTGCCGCGCGACTCTGGCGAGAGTGACGGGCTGGCCAATACCCAGGGCACCTCCCGCTACCTGATCGACTATAACGACATCACCCATCTGTGGCCGGGCTGGACCTTCGTCGGCTCCTACAACCGTGCGTCGGACAGCAGTTACCTTTACGACTACGGCAACGCGCTGAACAAGACCGTGATCTATACCCTGTCCTCCATTGCCGAGATCACGGGTAGCGGTAAATGGTGGAATGCGTCGTTCGGCGGCTTGGTCTACCAGAACACCAACCCGTTCGTGACCAATGCCGTGTTGCCTTATCAGCAGCTGCCCTACGCGAATTTCAGCATGAACGTGCCGCTGACGCACTGGCTGCAATTCGGCATGGACGACAGTGCTGCAGCGTTCCGCAAGGACGGTTACGTCGAGGGCCAGCGCCTGGATCTCTACCCCTACCTTGCCGCCGACTTCGGTTCCTCGGCATGGTTTGTACGGCCAAAACTGGCCTACCGCTACACCGACTACCAGCTGAGTGGTGGTTATCAGGACTATGGTTACTACGGACTTCTCGGCAGCGGTACTGCCACGCCGTTCACGCAGCAGTCGCCCAGCCGTTCTCTGCCGATCGTCAGCATCGACAGTGGCCTGGTATTCGACCGCAGCACCACGCTGTTCGGCCAGAGCTTTACACAGACCCTGGAGCCGCGGGTTTACTACCTGTACGTGCCGTACCGCAACCAGAACGATCTGCCGCTGTTCGATACCAGCCTGATGTCATTCGACTATTGGCAGCTGTTCTCGCCGAACCAGTTCTCCGGCGCGGACCGCCAGATGAACGCCAATAACCTCACCGGGGCACTCACCACCCGCCTGCTCGACGACGACGGCGTCGAGCGGTTGTCGGCAAGTTTCGGCCAGATCCACTATTTCACGCCGCAGCTGGTACAGCTGCCCAGCGGGGCGAACACGGTAACCCCTGCCACCAACTGGTCGGGCTCGGACTACGTGGCCGAACTCGACCTGCAGCTCACCGACCGCTGGCGCCTGAACACTGAATACCAGTGGAGCCCGAACAGCCGGGTCACCGACATGGCCTCACTGGAACTGCAGCACCGGCTGGGCAACGACGGCATCCTCAATTTCTCGTACCACTACCGCCGTGGCCTGATGGAACAATACAGCGTTTCCGCGGTCTACCCGCTGTCCGTGAACTGGCGCCTGCTTGGATCCTGGACCTACTCCGTTGCCGTAAAAAACATGGTCCCAGCGCCAACGGGAACCATCGAGGCCATGGCTGGCGTGGAATACGACAGCTGTTGCGTCACCTTGCGACTGGTCGACCGCAATTACGTAAACGAGGGTTACTACGGGCTGGGCCCGGTTCCCACCGGCAGCAGCATCAACCTTCGCGACAACGCCATCATGTTCGAAATAGTCTTCAAGGGACTCGGCTCGTCTGGCGGCGAGATCGATCCCCTCTTACACCGTGATATTCTCGGCTATCAATAATCGCAGCAGTCACCGGCTTTCACTGATGAAGCAACTCATTGCATTTCTCCTGCTCGCAGTCGCGAGCATCCTCCCCGTACACGCCCAACTGCTGAAAGCGGCCGCCCCAGCCGGTCAGCCACTGGATCGCATCGTGGCAGTCGTCAACGACGATGTGATCCTGCAGAGCGAGCTGAATGACGCCGTGCGCTCGATCCAGCAGCAATACGCCAGCCAGCCTGGGCAGTTGCCGCCGATGAACGTGCTGCAGCAGCAGGTGCTCGATCGACTGGTGCTGATGAAACTGCAGTTGCAGAAGGCGGGGGACCAGGGCGTGCGTATCTCCAACGAGGACGTCGACCAGGCCGTTGCCAGCGTAGCCCAGCAGAACAAGCTTACGACCGACCAATTGCGCGCTGAAGTGGAGCAGTCCGGCAGCAGCTTTGCGGCATTTCGCGAGCAACTGGCCGACCAGATCACCGTGCAGCGCCTGCATGAGAGCGTGGTGCACGACTCGGTCTCGGTCACCGACAGTGAGATCGACAACCTGCTGAGCAGCCCGACCTACAAGGCCGGCGAGGTGCATCTGGCGCATATCCAGATCAGCATTCCCAGCGGCGCCGACGCTTCCGCGATTCAGGCCAGCCAGGCCAAGGCCGAGCAGGCGCTCGCCGCGATCAAGGGCGGCATGGATTTCAATGCCGCGGCGATCCGCTACTCCGACGCTCCCGATGCGCTGGATGGTGGCGACCTCGGCTGGCGGCGGATGGACGAGGTTCCGCCGGCTTTTGCCGACACGCTTGAGTCGATGAAACCCGGTGATGTCAGTGCGGCACTGCGTGGCCCGACCGGCTTCCATATCCTCAAGCTGATCGACCAGCGCCAGGCCGGCCGCAAGATGGTCACCGAGTTCCATGCGCGGCAGATCCTGATCACGCCGAGCGATCTGGTAACCCCGGCGCAGGCCGAGCAGCAAGCGCATGATCTGTACAACCGCATTGTCAACAAGCATGAGGATTTCGCCGCACTGGCGAAGGAATATTCCAAGGATCCCACCACCGCCAACGCCGGCGGTGACATGAACTGGTTCGCGCAGGACCAGTGGGGTTCGATCATTGCCAAGCAACTCGATGGACTGAAGGATAACCAGGTCTCGCAACCGTTCCAGAGCGAAGCCGGCTGGCACATCCTGCAACGCCTCGGTAGCCGCCAGAGCGACCAGACTGTGCAGCTCGGACGCGACCAGGCGCGCCTGGCGATCGGCAACCGCAAGGCGGATCAGGCCTATGACGACTACCTGCGCGACCTGCGTGCCAACGCCTACATCAACATCCTGGTACCCGAGCTGCGTGATACGGACAACCAGGCTGCTGCCGGCACCTCACCGTAAGCCGGCTTGAACGCTGACCTCCCCCGGCTCGCGGTCACTGCCGGTGAGCCGGCGGGTATCGGCGCGGAGCTGCTGATCCGTCTGGCCGCCAGTCCACTGGCGGCCGACCTCGTGGCCATCACCGATCGTGCCTTGCTGGAGCGTGCAGCCGCACGCTGCGGCACGAGCATCGAGCTTATCGATGATGACGGCAGCACGCAGACCCTGCGCCGTCCCGGCACGCTGCGCCTGTGTCAGGTGCCGCTGGCAGTCGTCGAGGTGCCTGGCCAGCCCGACCCGCGCAATGCCCGGCATGTGCTGGCCACGTTGGCCGAGGCAGCCGATGGCTGCATGGCTGGTCGCTATGACGCTGTGGTCACCGCGCCGCTGCAGAAATCGTCGATCAACGACGCCGGCATCCACTTCAGCGGGCATACCGAATTCTTCGCCGAGCGGGCGCACGCTGATGTGGTGATGATGCTGGCCAGCCCGGAACTGCGGGTAGCACTGGCGACCACGCACCTGCCGCTGGCAGCGGTATCCGCCGCAATCACGCGCGACGCACTGACCCGGACGCTGCGCATCATGCACGCCGAACTGCAACACAAGTTCGGTATCGCCGCGCCACGCATTGCCGTGCTGGGTCTCAATCCGCACGCCGGGGAAGGCGGTCACCTCGGCCGCGAGGAAATCAACACCCTGATCCCGGTGCTGGATGCATTGCGCGGCGAGGGCATGAATCTGCTCGGCCCACTGCCGGCCGACACCGCGTTCGTGCCAGCGCAACGTCAGCACTACGATGCGGTGCTGGCGATGTACCACGACCAGGCGTTGCCGGTGCTGAAAAGCGAAGCATTCGACCGCACCGTGAACCTCACGCTCGGCCTGCCATTCATCCGCACCTCGGTCGATCACGGCACCGCACTGGATCTGGCCGGCACGGGCCGGGCTGATCCGGCCAGTCTGATCGCCGCGGCGAACATGGCATTGGAGCTCGTGGCGCGCAGCGCCATTCATTCCCCTTCTCTCCCATGGCGACCGCAGGAAATCCCTTCATCGGGAGGAGAAGGTCGGAATGAGGGGCGAACCTCGCTGGAAACCTCCATCAAATGAACGCCCGCCCCAAGAAAAACTTCGGCCAGCACTTCCTGCACGACCGCCGCTACATCGACCGCATCGTCAGCGCGGTCGCACCGACGACAGAAGACTTCGTGGTCGAAATCGGCCCGGGCGAAGGTGCGCTGACGCTGCCTCTGCTGGCAGCGGCCGGCAAGCTCACCGCGATCGAGTTGGATACCGACCTGATCCCCGGCCTACAGGCACGCGCCGCCGCCGCTGGCGAGCTGCACATCATCCACGCCGACGTTCTGAAAGTGAACTTCAGCGCGCTGGCACACAGTCACGGCGTGCCGCGCTTGCGCATCGCCGGCAATCTGCCGTACTACATCTCCAGCCCGATCCTGTTTCACTGCGTCGAGCACGCCGCGGCGATCCAGGACATGCACTTCATGCTGCAGAAGGAAGTAGTCGAGCGGATGGCCGCCGAGCCGGGCAGCAAGGTCTACGGGCGGCTGTCCGTGATGCTGCAGCTGGCCTGCCGGGTCGAACCGCTGTTCAACGTGCCGCCGGAAGCATTCCGTCCACCACCGAAAGTGGAGTCCGCCGTGGTGCGGTTGCTTCCGCTGCCGGCGGAGGAACTGCATGACGCCAGGCCCGAGCATGTATACGCGGTGGTCAAGGCCGCCTTCGGGCAACGGCGCAAGACGCTCGCCAACGCGCTCAAGCAATTGCTGGACAGCGACGCGATCCGTCGCGCCGACGTTGACCCCAAGGCCCGCGCCGAAACGCTCGCTCCGGCCGACTTCGTGCGACTGGCCAAGATTTACGGCAGTCTCGGAACTCCCGTCTGATCTGCCACGGATGATGGTCTCGTCACCCCATTCGCGACGACAGGCCTTACAATCCGGGCATGACTGAAAAATCTTCCTACACGATCGACGTGCAGGTCGAAACCCGCTTCGTCCCCGACCAATCGAAGCCCGGTGACAATCGCTACGTTTTCGCCTACACCATCACCCTGCGCAATGCCGGCGA
>Ga0302314_10004305_pt1 | contig 26209 bp, 25 predicted proteins | sample III_Palsa_N2_3_FD_200533 | JGI IMG/M metagenome (GOLD analysis project Ga0302314, IMG submission 200533) | Peat permafrost microbial communities from Stordalen Mire near Abisko, Sweden - III_Palsa_N2_3 | ecosystem: Environmental > Terrestrial > Soil > Palsa > Peat permafrost | place: Sweden...
AACGCGGCCTGGCGCTCCGCCGGACCGCCGATCATCACGTAGATGTCCGGAGCTTGCGACACCGCCGGCACCAGGCCGCGTTGCTCGAGGAGCAGGCTGAAGGTCATGTCGCCGATCGCAAACCCCACCGCCGCGAGCGCCGGGCCGCCGAGCTTGGCCACCAGGTCGTCATAACGGCCGCCACCCGCCAAGGCGCGCAGTTCCCCCTTGCGGTCGAAGGCCTCGAAGACAAAGCCGGTGTAATAGGCAAGGCCCCGGACGACGCCGAGATCGACCTGCACGAAACTCTCCAACCCCATGTCGGAGAGGCCGCCAAGGAGCTTCCGCCAGTCGGCCAGCCGCGCCGGCGCCACCGGGTCGGTGCTGCGCGCGAGCATCTCCTCCAGCTGGGCGAAGGTGCGGATGCCGAGGAACGAGAGCACATCGGTCCTTATCTGGGCGGGGATCGCGCCGTGGGCGGCCTCGTAGGCCTTGAAGGCCTCTTCCCCGTGTTTCTCGTACCGGTCGACGGCGCCCAGCATCGACCGGCTCTGGGCCGGGTCGAGGCCCAGGGCGGCCAGGAAATGGAGCCAGACCGTCCGGTCGCTCAGGCGCACACAAAAATCCTCCGCCGTGAGCCCGAAGGACCGCATGCACTGGATCAGGAGCGCGATCAGCTCGATCTCGGCTTCCGGCCCGGCCTCGCCGAACAGGTCGGCGTTCAACTGGAAAAAGCAGCGCCCCCTTCCCTTCTGCATCCGCTCATAACGGTAGAACTCGGCAATGCTGAACCACTTGATCGGCCGCTTGAGCGCATTGGCGCGGGCGCCGACCAGTCGGCAGACGCTGGGAGTCATCTCCGGCCGCAGGGCCACTTCCCGCTCGCCCTTGTCGACAAAGCTGAACAGCTGGCCCTCGATCTCGTCGCCCGACTTGGCCCGATAGAGGTCCAGGGGCTCGAGCACCGGGGTATCGTATTCCTGGAACCCGAAGGAGGCGGCCGTCTGCCGCCAGAGCCGAAAGATGTGCGTCCGTTTGGCGAGGTCCTCGGGATAGAAGTCGCGAAAGCCGGGTAGGGTCTGGAACGTCTCCATTAGGGACGAACAGGGTGCAAGGCGCCCGGATCAGGGCGACCCAAAAAGTGACCCGTCCCGGGCTTGGCCTCAGGCCAAGGTGGTCAGGTCCAGCTTCTTCAGCTGCTGCTTGAGGATCTTGCCCGCCTTGAACTTAACGACAGCGCGCTGCGGGATGATGACTTCCGCCTCGGGCTTGTTGGGATTCCGGCCGACCCGCTGCTTCCGCACTTGGACTTCCAGGACGCCAAAGTTACGCAACTCGACGTTGCGTCCCTCGGAGAGCGCCTTCTGGACGATGTCGAGGGTCTGTTGGACCGTATCGACGATCTGTTTTTGCGGGAATCCGGCCTTGCGGTAGATCTCCAACACGATCTCGCGTTTGGTGAGGTTCGTGGACATGAATGGTTTCCTTTGGGTATGGCTTTACTGAAGCAACTTAAATTATTCGTCTGGGAGGAATTGCGTCAATACTTATCCTTGAGACATGCCTGATCCGGTCGCAGTCAACTCCATGTTCGGCCGGATTGCCCACCGATATGACCTCGCAAATCGGGTTTTGAGCGCCGGAATCGACGTTTATTGGCGATTTCGGCTCCTAAATGCGGTCCAGAGGGTGCACCCAGCCAACATCTTGGACCTTGCCACCGGCAGTGGGGACGTCGCCCTGGCCTTGGCGCGTGGGCTCCCGGCCGGCCGGCAAATCCTCGGAGTGGATTTCTGCGTCCCGATGCTGGCGGAGGCGGATTTGAAGCTCAGCGCGGCGGGCCCGCTGCGAAGCCAAGTCCGGTTCCAGCAGGGCGATGCCCTTGCGCTGCCGCTCCCCGACGGGTCCTTCGACGCGGTCACAATCGCCTTCGGGTTGCGCAACATGGCGGACCGGCACCGGTGCCTGACCGAAATCCGGCGGGTGCTGCGGCCGGGAGGAACGGCGTTCGTCCTCGAATTCTCTCAGCCTTGGCCGCTGGTCCGGCCCCTCTATCGCTTTCACCTGCGGAAGATTGCACCCGCGGTAGCCGGCGCCCTCACGGGCGACCGATCCGCCTACGACTATCTCGGCACCTCGATCGAGGCGTTTCCCGGGCGAGAAGACCTATCACGGGAGTTTCTCGAAGCCGGATTTGCCGCGGTCGAGTCGCGCGCGATGACGCTGGGCGTAGTCGCCCTCCACCGCGCCCGCTCCTAAGGCGCCCTCAATTGAACGACTTCCCGCAGCCGCAGGTGGTGTGGGCGTTCGGATTCTTGATCTCGAAGCCCTTGCCGTGGAGACCGTCGTCAAAATCAACGATGGTGCCATCGAGGTGCGTAAGGCTTTTGGGGTCGACGATGATCGCCACCCCCTCGCTCTCGAAGGCGGCGTCGTCCACCTTGGCGGCGTCAAACGACATCCCGTACTGCATCCCCGAGCAGCCACCATGCTCGACAAAGAGCCGGAGCCGGCCGTCCGGCACCTCGGCGGCCGCGTGCATGGTCCGAACCTGGTTCGCGGCCCGGAGGGTCAGTTGAATCATGAAAAAATAATAGCCGTGTAAATATCTGGTGTCAAACCAGCCGCGTTCCCTCGAGAGCAGCCGCACTTGCAGCAGAAATCGGGCCGGGACGCCGGAATGAGCTCTTGCAAGCGGCGATTCGGAACGATTCGATTCGGGCGCAGTGGCTTCAATCACCCAAATCTTCACCGAGATCAACTACGAGATGGTGCGGAAGCTGGCCGAGGGCGGCATGGGAGTCGTGTACGAGGCCCACCAGCACGGGGCCGGGCAGTTCCGAAAGACGGTCGCGGTGAAACTGATCCGCGAGGAGTACTCCTCGATCCCGGAATTCCAGAAGAACTTCATCGGCGAGGCCCGCCTCGTGGCCGACCTGATCCACACCAACATCGTCCAGACCTACCACCTCGGCCAGCTGCACGGCCAGTACTTCATGGTGATGGAGTTCGTGGGCGGCCAGAACATCGAGCAGTTCATGGACAAGCACCGTCAGCTCGGCCGGCAGGTCCCGGTCGACCTGGCCGCCTTCATCGTTTCCCGTGTGGCCCGCGGGCTCACCTATGCCCACCAGAAGCGCGACCGGCAGGGGCACCACCTCAATATCGTCCATCGCGACATCGGCCCGAAGAACGTGCTGATGGGCTACGAGGGGGACGTGAAGCTGACCGACTTCGGGATCGCGAAGGCTTTCAACCTCATGTACAATGAGGAGGGCAAGGTCATCGCCGGCAAGGATGAGTACCTGTCCCCGGAGCAGGCGAGCTACGCGGTCACCGACGCCCGGGCCGACCTCTTCCCGCTCGGCATCGTCCTGACGGAGATCCTCTTGGGTAAGAACATCTTCCGGAATGTGGATCGCGCCCAATCCCGGCGCAACATCCTCACGATGCCGATCCCGACCTTCTCGACTCTGCGCCCGGACATCGACGAGCGCCTGGAGCGGATCATCCAGAAGGCCCTTCGGCGCGACCGCGACCAGCGCTACCAGTCGGCGGCCGAGATGCTCCACGAACTCGAGGTCTACCTTTACAGTGCGGGCTACGGACCCACCAACGAGAAGCTGGGCACCTACCTGCGCGATCTCTTCGGCGTCCGCGACCCCCAGCCCGCCACCGCGCTCTCCGCCCTGCCCCTCCCCCCGGAACCATGAGGCCCCACGCGCCTCGCAACCGATGAGCTCGGGAGGTTTCAGCCAGGATCTGCGGCAGCGCCAGTCGCAGTCGCTTGTCCTGGCGCCGCAGCTTCGCCAGTCCCTGAAGATCCTGCAGGTGGCCGCCCTCGACCTGCGCTCGGTGATCCAGGAGGAGCTGCAGGCCAACCCCACGCTCGAGGAGCTGCCGATGGACGGCATGAGCGCGGAGAAACCCGAACCCGACAATGGCAGCTCCGACGCCAACGGCGACGACGCCGCGGCCAGTGCCGACGGGACGCCCGAGCCGCCGCCCGACAGCAAGGGCGAGGAGATGGATTTTTCCAAGGAGTTCGAGATCCTGGGCAAGATCGACGACGACTGGCGCGACTACATGGCGACCGCCGGGGGCGCCCAGTCCTACTCCGCCGAGGACGCCGAGCGCCGGCAGCACTTCTTCGACTCGGTGCCGACCGAGACCTCCCTCCAGGAGCACCTGATGCGCCAGGCGGAGATGACGGATCTCGCCCCCCCCGCCATGGAGGCGATGCAGCACCTGGTCGGCAGCCTGGACGACCGGGGCTTCCTGACCGTGAAGGCCGCCGATGCGGCGTTGCAGACGGGCCTGCCGCTCGCCGCGGTCCAGGAGGCGGTGGCGACCCTCAAGACCTTCGATCCGGCCGGCATCGGCTCCGAGGACCTGGCGGAATGCCTCCTCGCCCAGCTGCAGGCCAAGGGCCGCAAGGACTCCCTCGCCGCCCGGATCATCCGCGACCATTTCGAGCTCCTGACCCGCCGCCGCATCCCCGAGCTTTCCCGCAAGCTCGGCGCGGCCTCGGACGACGTCCAGTCGGCGATCGAGGAGATCGGCAAGCTGGACCCGGCCCCCGGGCGGCAGTTTGCCGACGATCAGAACCGCGTGGTGGTGCCCGACGTCGTGGTCGAGCACGACGGCAACGAGTGGAAGATCCACCTCAACAACGACTACATCCCCCGCCTGCGCATTTCCAGCACCTACCGCGACCTGATCGCGAAGGGCTCCCTCTCCAAGGACGAGCGCGACTACCTGAAGGACCGGATGCGGTCCGGCAAATTCCTGATCGACTCGATCGAACAGCGCCAGCGCACCATCGAGCGGATCACCCGCGAGATCCTGAAGGCCCAGATGCCCTTCTTCGAGCACGGCGTGTCGCAGCTGCGGCCCCTGACCATGACCCAGATCGCCGACGTGGTCGGGGTCCACGAGACCACCGTGAGCCGCGCCATCGCGAACAAGTATGTCCGCACGCCCCACGGAGTCTTCGAGTTCAAGTATTTCTTCACCCCGGGCTACCAGAACGATAGCGGCGCCTCGGTCTCCAACACGAGCGTGAAGGAGATGATCGCCGACCTGGTGGTCAGCGAGGACAAGGGCGCGCCCTTCAGCGACCAGGAGCTGGTCGCCAAGCTGCAGGAGAAGGGCATCAACATCGCCCGCCGGACGGTGGCCAAGTACCGCGAGGAGCTCGGGATCCTGCCCAGCAACCTCCGGCGCGACTACAAGTAGGCGCCGGGGTCCACCCGCAGCGCGGCGCCGCGGAAGGGGCTGCCCTCGGCGGCATCGGCCCAGGCGGCAAAGCCCACCATTGCGGCATTGTCGCCGGTGTGCTGCGGCTCCGCCGCCAGGAAGGTGGCGCCGGCCGCCTGGGCCCGGTCGGCGATGGCGGCGCGGAGGGCGCGGTTGTTCGCGACGCCGCCGGACAGGCCGACGCTCCGGTACCCGCCGCGGCCGAGCGCCTGGCCCGTCCGGGCCGCCAGAGCGTCCACCACGGCCGCCTGGTAGCTGGCACAGAGGTCGGCCAGCGAGCCCGCGACCTCCCCTTCTCCCATGGCCTGCACCCGGTAGCGCAGGCTGGTCTTGAGGCCCGAGAAGCTGAAGTCCAAGTCCTCCCGGCTCCCGATGCCGCGTGGAAAATCGAAGGCGTCGGCGCGGCCGCCTGCGGCGAGGCGCTCGATCGCGGGCCCCCCGGGATAGCCCAGGCCGAGCAGCTTGCCGCCCTTGTCCAAGGCCTCCCCGGCGGCGTCATCCCGCGTCGTGGCCAAGGCGGTCAGGGCGCGGTCCTTCGAGATCTGCAGCAGGATCGTATTGCCGCCGGAGACGATGAGGCCGAGGTGCGGCAGAAGCGGAGCCAACCGGGCGGAAAAGTCCATCGGATCGTCGGCGTGCAGGCCGATGAAGGGCGACCAGGCGTGGGCCCGCAGGTGGTTAACGCCAACCACCGGAACCCGAAGGGCGGCCGCCGCCGCTTTGGCCGCCGCCGCGCCCACCGCGAGACAAGCCGCAAGGCCGGGTCCGCGAGTCACGGCGACCTCGCTCACCTGGCCCCACCCCGGAGCCGCCCGGGCCAGCGCCAGCAGGGGGCCGAAGTGCTTCAGGTGCTCGCGGGTGGCGATGTCCGGGACCACGCCCCCGTGCTCGGCATGGAGCGCGATCTGGCTGTGGACCCATTCGCCCGCCAGTCCGGACGCCGGGTCGAAGAGCGCCACCGCCGACTCGTCGCAGGAGCTCTCGAACGCCAGGATCACGGGCTGAACGCCCGCGCCGCCTTCAGCACATCCACCGCCACGTCCAGCTGGCGGTCCTCGATCGGGGCGAAGTCGAAGCGCTCCCTGAATTCGGCCGCGTCGGTGATGTCCGGGCGCGAGGTCTGCCGCTCGATCTCGCGGTCCTCCTCCGGGGTCATGACCACCTCCACCTGGGGCGCGATGCCGTGGGCGTTGATCATGGCGCCGCTGGGCGTGAAATAGTGGGCGGTCGTCAGCCGCAGGCCCTCGCCGTTCTTCAGCTTGAAGATCGTCTGGACCGAGCCCTTCCCGTACGACCGCTCGCCGACAATGACGGCGTGGGCGGAGTCCTTCAGGGCCCCGGTCACGATCTCGGCCGCGCTGGCCGAGTCCCCGTTGATCAGCACCGCCACCGGCAGGTGCAGGGGCTCGCCCTCCGTCTCCGAGTAGTAGCTCTCCTTGTCCTCCGGTCGTCGCCCCTCGGTGTACACGATCAAGGCCCCCTTCTTGAAGAACGGCTCGGCCACCTCGACGGCGGCGTCGAGCAGGCCACCCGGGTTGTTGCGCAAGTCGATGACGAGGCCGTCGATGCCCTTCTTCAGGAGGGAGTCGAGGGCGTCGTCGAACTGCTCGCCGGTGTGGTCGGAAAAATCGGTGATCTGGATGTATCCGGTGCTGGTGCCCTCGATCACCCGGGTGCCGCGGACGCTGGCGACCTTGATCACCTCCCGGACCAGATCCAGTTCGAAGCGGCGCTTCTCGCTGGGGCGGAACAGCCCGACCCGCACGTGGGTGTGGGGCTTGCCGCGGAGGCGGTCGACGACCCGGTCCATCGGCGCGTTCTGGTCGACCGGCTTGCCATCGATCGTCTGGATCTCGTCGCCAAGGAGGATGCCCGCCCGGTCGCCCGGGGAGCCCGCGATCGGGTTGACGACCGAGTAGGCACCATGGTGGATCTCCACCTCGACACCGATGCCGCCGTATTCGCCGTCCAGGTCCTCCTCCAGCTCCTGGTTGTCCTTGCTCTCCAGGTATTCGGAGTGGGGATCCAGCGATTCGACCATCCCATGCAGGGAATTCTTGGTCAGCGCTTCGTAGCTGGCGGCCTTCGGGTCGACATAGTTCTCGTTCACGGTCTTCAGCACCTCCCGGAGGTAGGAGGAGGACTTGTCGAGTTCCCGGTTGGGAAAGAGGCTCCAGCTCCCGGCCACCCGCATCGACCAGACGCAGGCCGCAAAGCCCAGCACGGCCGCACCGGTGAGGATCAGAATCCGTTTGAACATCGGGGAAACAGTGTTCATCGGCTGTCGTTTGTAAATGCAGCCCTCGCCTGAGCCCCCGGACCCCCCCCGGCTGCTGGCGGCGCTCCGGCGCCGGGCGACGGGCCGCCCGGCGGTCAGCTTCGCGGAGTTCATGGCCGTCGCCCTCTACGACGCCGAGGTTGGGTACTATCGCCGTTCCGCGCCGCGGGTCGGCACCGGGCCCGGCACCGATTTCTACACCGCGAGCGGGTCGCCGCTTTTCGGCCGCCTGGTGGTGGCGGCCTGCACCGCTCTCCTGGACGGCGACGACCCCCGGCGCTACACCTTCGTGGAGATCGGGGCCGAGCCCGGCCCGGGAGTCATCGGCGAATGCCCCCACCCCTTTGCCTCCGCCCGTTCCGTCCGGGTGGGCGAGCCCCTGGAGCTGGAGGGTCGCTGCGTCGCCTTTTCCAACGAGCTTTTCGACGCGCAGCCCTTCCGGCGCTTTCGGTTTGGCGGCGCGGGCTGGCGCGAGCTCGGCGTCGCCGTGGGCGGCGACGCCCTCACCGAGGTTGAGCTGGACGATGGGCCGCCGGCGGAACTGCCGCTGCCCGAAGGCGCAGCGCCCGGCTACGTGGTCGATGCCCCGCTCGCGGCGGCAGATCTGGCCCGGGCGATCGCGGCCGAGCCCTGGGAGGGCCTCTTCCTCGCCTTCGACTACGGCAAGAGCTGGGCCGAGCTGGTGCACGAGACCCCGGAGGGTACCGCCCGCGCCTACTGCCGCCACCAGCAGAGCAATGACCTCCTGGCCAATCCCGGCGGGCAGGACCTGACCTGCCACGTCTGCTGGGACTGGATCCGGGACGGCCTTCGAGCCGGCGGCTTTGCGGAGCCGGTGCTCGAGTCCCAGGAGGCCTTCTGGGTCCATCACGCCGGCGCTTTCATCGCCGAATTCACCGCGGCGGAGGCCATGCGGATCAGCCGCGCCAAGCTGTCCCTCCTTCAACTCCTCCATCCCGCCCACATGGGACAGAAGTTTCAGGCCCTCTGGGCGTTCCGGGGCAAAAAACACCTTGCCTAACCGCCCCGCCGCCCGATAACGTCTTCCTTTTAACTCATCACACCATGGGCAAAGTCTGCGTAATCACAGGTCGTCATCCCGTCAAAGGGAGCATCATCAACCGCAAGGGCCAGACCAAGAAGAGCGGCGGCATTGGCACGCACGTGACCAGCATCACGAAGCGCAAGTTCCGGCCGAATCTCCAGCGGGTCCGCATTCGGATGGCCAATGGCGGCACCAAACGCGTCTGGGTTTCGGTCAAGGCCCTGAAGGCCGGCCTGGTCCAGAAGGCCTGAGGGTTTTTCCCTCCATTTCGAAGCCGCGGCCCCGGGGTCGCGGCTTTTTCATGTCTCTTTCCGGCAGCCGCTTCCAGCTTCGCTACCGCGGCGGCGGCAGGGGGCGAACCTCGCCCTTCCAGAGCCGGTAGGAAATCGGCTCCGAGGGACGCGGGATGCGGCTCCGGTCGAAGCCGCGGGCCTGGACGTAGTCGAAGGTGTAGTGGAACGACGCCCAGAGGAGCGGGTAGGAGAACACGCCCTTGGCCTCCAGCTGGGCCCTGAGCGCCGCCAGTCGCGCCAGGCCGACCGTGAGGTTGGCCCGCCAATCCCAGACCGAAGTTCCGTAGGGCAGATCGGAGAACGCCCGCCAGGCCTCGGGCTTCAATTGGAGGATCCCGCGCGCCTCCCCTCGCTTCGCGTGGGGATCAAAGTCCGACTCGCTCTTCACCAGGGCGTAGACAAAGCCGGGATCGAGGCCGCGGGCGGGCGCCTCGGCTTCGAGCGCCGCCCAAACCTGGCGCCGGGCCTCGAGCGAATTCGGCTGCTCCCCGGGGAGGTCGCCGGAGCGCGGGGCACAGCCCGCGAGGACCAGCGCCAGGGCCGCGACCGGAGCCCTCAAAGCGCACGGAAGACCACGGAAGCGTTCTGGCCGCCGAAGCCCAGGTTGTTGCTGAGGACGGTGCGCGCCTTCACCTCGCGCGCCACGTTCGGCACGTAGTCGAGGTCGCAGTCGGGGTCGGGGTCCTCGAGGTTCATGGTTGGCGGCGCGATCCCCTCCTCGAGGACCTTCACGCAGACGATCGACTCGATGCCGCCGGCCGCGCCCAACAGGTGGCCGGTCATGGACTTAGTCGAGCTGACGGGCAGCGTGCGGGCGTGCTCGCCGAAGATCTTCTTGATCGCGAGGGTCTCGAACTTGTCGTTGTAGGGGGTGGAGGTTCCGTGGGCGTTGATGTAGTCGACCGCCTCGGGCGCCGCGCCGGCGCTGGCCAGCGCGCGCTTCATCGCCATCGACAGCCCCTTGCCCTCCGGGTCCGGCGACGTGATATGGTAGGCGTCACAGGTGGCGGCGTAGCCCGCCAGCTCGCAGTAGATGCGGGCGCCGCGGGCGCGCGCGTGGGCGTAAGACTCCAGTACCAGGATGCCGGCGCCCTCCCCCATGATGAAGCCGTCCCGCCCCCGATCGAACGGCCGGCTGGCGGTCTGGGGCGAGTCGTTGCGCGTGCTCATCGCCTTCATCGAGCAGAACGAGGCATAGGCGAACGGGGTGATGGCCGCCTCGCTGCCGCCGGCCACCATCACGTCGGCGTCGCCGCGGCGGATCGCATGGGCGGCCTCGCCGAGCGAGTGGGTGCCGGTGGCGCACGCCGAGACCATGCCGAAGTTCGGGCCGCGCGCGCCGAGCTCGATCGCGACCAAGCCGGAGCACATATTGCCGATCAGCGACGGGATCGTGAAGGGCGAGACCTTGCGCGGTCCGCGCTCGGCCAGCACCCGCAGCTGGGTCTCAAAGGTGTACATGCCGCCGATCCCCGAGCCGATGATGACGCCGACCTTGTCGCCGTCCTCCGTCGCTATGTCGAGGCCGGCGTCCGCCACCGCCTGGCGGGCGGCCACGAACCCGAAATGGGTGTAGCGGTCGTTGCGGCGGGCCTCCTTCGGATCCATCAGCTGGGTTGCGTCCCAGCCGCGCACCTCGGCGCCGATCTGGCAGGCAAACGCCGAGGGGTCGAACAGGCTGACGCGGTCGACGCCGACCTGGCCCCGGATGAGGCTCGACCAGAAGGCGGGCACGTTATGGCCGAGCGCGGTCACGGCCCCCAGGCCCGTCACGACCACCCGCCGGTCGCTCGTCGGATCGTTCATTAGTCAGGGGTTGCTCCGCACCCGACGTTCCAGCCCGGCGCGCGGAGGTCGCCGGACGGAGTTCCCGGCTGCTCAGCTCTGCGCGGCCTTGGCCTTGATGTAGTCGGTGACCTGACCCACGGTCTGGAGCTTCTCGGCGTCGGACTCGGGGATCTCGCCCTTGATCTCATCCTTGAACTCCTCCTCAAAGGCCATGATAAGCTCGACGGTGTCGAGCGAATCGGCCCCCAGGTCGTCAAGGAAGGAGGCGGTCGGTGTGATCTGCTCCTCGTTGACGTTGAGCTGATTCACAATGATCTCCTTAACACGCTGGTCGATGGTTTTTTGGTCAGCCATTTGGGTAAAATCCGAGTGAACGTAGGCTTCACATGGCCATGCCGCCGTCAACGGTAAAAACTTGGCCTGTAACATATCCCGCTTCCTCCGAGCACAGATAGGCGCACATGTTGGCGATATCGGCGGCCTCCCCAAAGCGCTTCAGCGGCACCGCCTCTAGGATCTTGGCGGCCAGGTCCGGTTTGGTGACGAAATCCGTGGTCATGTCGGTCTTGATGAACCCCGGGGCGACGGCATTCACCGTGACGCTGCGCGAGGCGAACTCCCGGGCCAGGGACTTGGTGAATCCGATCATCCCGGCCTTGGCGGCCGCGTAGTTGGCCTGGCCGGCGTTACCCATGAGGCCGCTGACCGAGGTGATGTTGACCACCCGGCCCCAGCGGGCCCGGGTCATCGGCCGGGCCAGGTGCTTGGTCCAGTGAAAGCAGCTACTCAAGTTGGTCGCGATCACGTCGTTCCAGTCCGCATCGCTCATCCGGAAAAGGAGCCCGTCGCGGGTGATGCCGGCATTGTTGACCAGGATGTCGATCGTCGGGATCTCGGCCAGGAGGCCTTCGGCGGCCTTGGCGACGGCGGCGCCGTCCGCCACGTCCACCGGCAGGGCCCGGGCCTTGCCGCCTGCGGCGGTGATGGCGGCCGCGGCGGCGCCGCAGGAGTCCGCCGACTTGGAGACGCAGATGACGGATACGCCGAGGTGGGCCAGGGTCTCGGCGATGGCTCGGCCGATGCCGCGGCCGGCGCCGGTCACGAGGGCCGTGCGGTTGGTGAAGGTCAGCATGGGGTTAGTAGACGTCGCGCTGGTAGCGCTTCTCCTTTTTCATCAGCTTCACGTAGTCGGCCGCCTCGACCGGCGTCAGGTTGCCCTGTCCGGCGATGACATCGTGGAGCGCGATGTCGACGTCCTTGGCCATGCGCTTGGCATCGCCGCAGACGTAAAAGTGGGCGCCGGCCTTGATCCAGGCCCAGAGCTCGGCGGCATTCTCGCGCATCCGGTCCTGGACGTAGACCTTGGTGAGCTGGTCGCGGGAGAAGGCGGTGTCGAGCCGGGTGAGGTGCCCCGACTTCTGGTAGGCTGCCCAGTCTTCCTCGTAGAGAAAGTCGGTCCCCCGCCGCTGGTCGCCGAAGAAGAGCCAATTTCGGCCCGGGGCGTTCAGGGCCACGCGGTCCTGCAGGAAGGCGCGGAACGGCGCGATGCCGGTGCCCGGCCCGACCATGATCGCATCCTTGGCCGGATCCTCGGGGGGACCGAAATGGGAGTGCGAGACAAAGACCGGGGTCGGCGTCATGCCGACCGTCACCCGGTCGGCCATGAAGGTGGTGCAGACGCCGACCCGGTCGCGGCCGTTCGTCTCGTAGCGGACGACGGCGACCGTCAGGTGGATCTCCTGCGGATGCAGGCGGGGCGAGGACGCGATCGAGTAGAGGCGCGGCATCAGCTTGCGCATGTGGTCGACCAGTTCCTGCGGGGTCAGGCGGGCGCTCGGGAACTCCGCGAGGAGATCGATGAACTCGCGCGCGTCGAGCCAGGTGGCGAGGACCTCCTTGGACTCCGGCACCAGGAGCCCCTCGAGCGTCGCCTTCTCGTGGGGCAGGACGGCCTTGGCTGCGAGGGTCTCCACCATCCGGCGGGTCGGGCCGGCGAGCGCCAGCTTGGACGCCAGCGCCTCGCGGAGCGTGATCGGCGCCACCGCCTTGGGCAGCGTGACCGGCTCGTCCCCGGTCGCGCCGAGGGCGGCCAGCAGGGCCGCCACCTCGCTCGGCCGGTTGGTCGCGAAGACGCCGAGGGAGTCGCCCGCCTTGTAATGCAGGCCGCTCCCGGCGATGCTCACGACCAGGTGCCGGGTCTCCTTGGCCGAGCCCGGGCCGTTCAGGACGCGGTTGTCCGTGATGCGGGCGTCAAAGGGATTGTCCTTGGAGAAGGCCGAGGGTGCGACGGGGTCGGACATGGCAATGGGACCGGCAATAAAGCGCCCGCGGACCCCCGCTTGCAAGCCGCTTCAATCGCTGCACGTTGTCGCCTTATGACAGACTCGAACCTGGGCCTGACCGGCATCCACCACCTGACCGCGGTGACGGCCCGGGCGGCCGAAAACCACGCCTTCTACACCCAGGTGCTGGGCCTGCGCTTGGTGAAGAAAACGGTGAACCAGGACGACGTCTCGGCCTACCACCTGTTCTACGCGGACGGAAAGGCCAGCCCGGGCACCGACATCACCTTCTTCGACTGGCCCGCCACCCCGGAGCGGCGCGGCACCCGCTGCGTCGTGCAAACCGGCTTCCGGGTGGCCGGCCAGGAGAGCCTGCGGTGGTGGAAGCAGCGCTTCGTCGACCTGAAGGTCCGCCAGGGCGAGGTGGTCGAGCACGACGGCCGCTGGGTCCTGGACTTCGACGACCCGGAGGGCCAGCGCCTGAGCCTGATCGCGGACCGCGGGGGCCCCCCTGGCAACCCGTGGGCCCAGAGCAGCGTCCCGGCGCCCCACCAGCTGCTCGGTCTCGGGCCGATCCGGATGAGCGTGCCCGAGCTCAAGCCCACCGACCGCGTGCTGACGACCATCATGAACATGGCGTCGGTCCGCACCTACGTTCTCCCGACCGAAGCCGCCCCCGCCGTCCACGTCTACCGCATGAAGGGTACCGGCCCGGCGGCCGAGCTGCACGTGGCCGTCGAGCCCAACCTGCCCCCCGCGCGCCTGGGCGCGGGGGGCGTGCACCACGTCGCCTTCCGCACGCCCGACGAGGCCGAGTACGGCGCGTGGGAGGAGCGGCTGTCCCAATTCGGGGTGCCGACCAGTGGGCCGGTCGACCGGTTCTACTTCCGGAGCCTTTATTTCCGGGAGCCGGGCGGTGTCCTCTTCGAGATCGCGACCGACGGCCCCGGCTTTGCCACGGACGAGTCCCTGGACACGCTCGGGCAGGGCCTGGCGCTCCCGCCCTTCCTGGAAAGCCGGCGGCGGGAGATCGAGGCGGGGCTCAAGCCCCTGGCAGTCTGACGGCGCGGGCCGCCCGGCCCGGGGAATATTGCCGTCCGCGGTCCGGGGGCGGCGAACGGCCCGCGGCGGTGACGGGTGGTCACCCGCCCACCACGAACGCGCTCCCCGCTGGGCTTTCCAATTGCCAGATCCCGGGGTTCGCCCAACCCTGACCCTTCAACGTGCAGGATGACCCAACCCAGCCCGCCGGGGGCACGATCCGACTCCAGAAGTTCATCGCGGACGCCGGGATCTGTTCCCGCCGCACGGCGGAGGCCCTGATCTTCCGCGGCGAGGTGTGGGTGAATGGCAAGCAGGCGGTACCCGGCACCAAGGTGACGCCCGGCGTCGACCGGGTGACGGTCGAGGGCAAGATCGTCCGGACCCAGCCGCAGCCCAAGATCACGCTCGCGGTCAACAAGCCCCGCGGTCTCATCTGCTCCAACGACGACCCGCACAACCCGGAGACGATCTTCGGCCTGCTGCCCCGCGAATATAACCGCTTCCGCTTCTTCTGCGCCGGCCGCCTCGACAAGCACAGCGAGGGCCTGGTCATCCTCACCACCGACGGCGACCTGGCCCACCGCCTGATGCATCCGTCCAACGAGGTGATCAAGCGCTACCACGTCACCCTCAAGCAGCCCTATCCGGCCAGCCGCCTGCCGCGGCTGGTGAACGGCCTCACCTTCGAGGGCGAACGGCTCAAGGTCGAGCGAGCCGCGCTCATCAATCCCAAGCCCGACCAGTCGGCCACGGACCTGGACGTCCAGATGCACCACGGCAAGAAGCGCGAGATCCGGCTCCTCTTCTCGGCCCTGGGCTACACGGTCCTGCGCCTGCGGCGCTACCAGATCGGGGCCGTCCGGCTGAAGGGAATCCCGTTGCGCGGGGCCAAACAACTTGCTTCAAAGGAGATCGAACAACTTTTCAAGTCGCCTCGTACACCGAATGCCGAGCTGCAGGCCAGTGCTTCGCGGACCCCTCCCCTCCATGACGATTAAAGTTATCCTAGCGGCGGCGTTCCTCGCCGGCACCGCGGCCCTCCCGGCCGCTACGCTCAGCATGTCGACCGCGGTGCAGAGCCAGCCCGATGCGGGGTCCGCCGTCATTGAGGTCCTGAAGGCCGGCTCCGAGCAGCCGCCGCCGGCGGCCAGTGCGGCCCCGGCCCCGGCGGGCTGGCTCGCCGTCGACGTCGCCGGTCCCTTCGAAGGGTACGTGAAGAACCGGGACCTGACGAAGCAGCTGGACCTGATCCCGGGCGCGACGATTCGGCTCGCGCCCAAGGACGGCGCCGGGGTCCTGGCCGTCTTCCAGAAGGGCGACAAGGCCGAGATCACCGGACTTCACGGCAGCTGGACCCAGATCCGCCTCGAAAAATCGCTGGTGGGCTACATCCAGACCGGCGCCGTCCTCGCGACCGCGCCGGCGGCCGCCACTTCCCCCGCGCCCACGCCGGTCGCGGCCGCGCCGGCCCCGCCGGCCCCTCCCGCCGCCGCGCCCGCGCCCCCCGCCCCCGGCGACGAGGACATCGCGCTGTCGCGGCTCTTCGAGGGCACCCTCGCCTCGACCCGCTCCCTCCTTGCGCCCAAGCGCCCCTACCCGTGGCAGCTCAACGACCCGGATGGCAAGCGCATCGCCTTCTTGGACCTCTCGAAGCTCCTTCTCACCGACCAGATCGAGAACTACGCCGGCCACGGCGTGGTCGTCCTCGGCTCGCTGCACCGGGTCAAGGACACCCCCGACCTCGTGATCGACGCCGAGGGCCTGAGGCTGAAGTAAATGGAGGTCATTGACGGCAACCGGATCGCCGCGACCATCATCGCCGAGCTGAAGGCGGAAGTGGCGGCGGGTCGGGGCCGCCCACCCTGCCTCGCGCTCGTGCGCATCGGGGACGATCCGGCCTCGGTGTCCTATGTCCGGAAGAAGGGCCAGACGGCCGCGGAGGTCGGGATCGAGAGCCGCAACCTCCTGCCCCCGGTGACCATCGGCCAAGCCGAGCTCGAGGCCCTGGTCGACAGCCTGAACGACGACCCGGGGGTGGACGGCATCCTGGTCCAGTCTCCCCTGCCCCCGCACCTGGACGAGCGGGCGGTCTTCCGCCGGATCGCCCCCGAGAAGGACGTCGACGGGTTCAACCCGGTCAACCTCGGCAAGCTGGCGCAGGAGGATGACTCCGGCTTCGTCGCCTGCACGCCCGCCGGCATCATGGAGCTCTTGGCCCGCAGCGGCGTCAGTCTCGAGGGCAAGCATGTGGTCGTCCTCGGCCGCTCCCTGATCGTGGGCAAGCCCGCCGCCCTCCTCGCCCTGCAGCGGCGGGCCGGCGCCAACGCCACCGTGACGGTCTGCCACTCGAAGACCGTCGACCTGCCCGCGCTGACCCGCCAGGCCGACGTCCTGATCGCCGCGATCGGCCGACCCGGCTTCGTCACGGCCGCGATGGTCAAGCCCGGGGCGGTGGTGATCGACGTCGGCGTCAACCGGGTCGCCGATTCGTCCAAGAAGACCGGATACAAATTGCTGGGCGACGTCGACTATGCCGGGGTCGCGCCGCTCGCCGCGCTCATCACCCCGGTGCCCGGCGGCGTCGGCCCGATGACCGTCGCGATGCTGATGCGCAACACCGTCAAGGCGGCGCGCCGCCGGGACCATGGCTGATCCGGCGTCCCTTGGCTTGCGCCCCGCGGCCCCGGGCTGCAGCATCGGCGCGCCGCTCCCTTCCACCCGCCTTCATGCCTACCGCCCGCATCCTGGTCGTTGACGACCAGCCGATCAACGTCCAGCTCCTGAAGCGCAAGCTCGAGCGCGGGGGGCTCGACGTGTCGACCGCCAACAACGGCCTCGAGGCCCTGGAGCAGGTGCGCCTGCACAAGCCGGACCTCATCCTCCTCGACCTGATGATGCCGGACATGGACGGCATCGAGGTCTGCCAGCGTCTCCAGGCAAGCAGCGAGACGCGGTCGATCCCGGTCATCTTCGTCACCGCCCGGACCACCAAGGAGAGCAAGCTGGAGGGCCTCGCCGTCGGGGCGGTGGATTACATCACCAAGCCCATCGATCTCGACGAGACGGTGGCCCGGGTGCAGACCCAGCTGCGGTTCGCGGCCATCAACCGGGAGAACCTGGAGCTGCAGCGCCGGCTGGAGGAGTCCCGGCGGGCCGCCACCATCGGCGCCGTCGCCCAGGGCATCGCCCACAACCTCAACAACTTGCTGGGGGTCGTCATCGGCTACCTCGACCTGGTGAAGAGCGGCTACGACAAGCCTTCGGTGGTGAAGAAGAATGCCCAGAGCGTCGACGACGCGATCCAGCGCATCGTGGGCATCGTGCGCCAGCTCTCCACCTTGGTGGTGAAGTCGCGCCCGGACCTGACCCGGGTCCCGCTCCCGCGCCTGATCGAGGGCGGCATCCGCCGCTTCCAGGCCGACTACAAGCTCTCTGCCGGCATCGTCGTCTACAACACCGTCAACGACCTCGAGATCGACACCAACATCGAGACCTTCGAGGAGGTGCTGTCCAAGGTGCTGATCAACGCCTGGGAATCCTACGGCGAGGCCCCGCCCGACCAGCGCCCGATCGCCATCAACACCCGCCTGATCGAGAAGGCCCGGGGCGACAAGATGCTCGAGCTCCGCGTCGACGACAACGGCAAGGGCATCGCCGAGGAGATCCGCGACCGGATGTTCGAGCCCTTCGTGAGCTCGAAGCGCACGGTCGGGGTGGGCATGGGACTGACGATCGCGCGCCACTCGCTCCGCAGCCTCGGCGGCGAGGTGACCCTCGTCTCCAAGGCGGGCGGCGGCGCCAGCGCCATCCTCGTCCACCCGATCCGGGACCCGCGCAACCGCGACCGGTCGCTCGAGGACGACGAATAGTCGCGTCCATGGACGAGATCGCATTCCTGGGCGCCGGCAACATGGCCGCCGCGATGGTGGAGGGGTTGCTCGCCAAGGGAACCTATCCCGCGGGCCGCATCGCCTGCCTGGCTGCGGGCGGCCCCACCGCGCCGCGGCTGGCGGCGCGCACGGGCATCCGGCTGGCCGCGTCGCCCGAGGACCTGCTGGCGCGCGCCGGCACGCTCGTGGTGGCCTTCAAGCCGCAGCACCTGGCGACCGCCGATCCGCGGTGGGCGGCCCTCTCGGCCGGGCGGCTCGTGATCTCCGTCTTGGCGGGCCAGAAGCTGGCCGCGCTCGGCGCGGCCTTCCCCCTCGCCCGCAACATCGTCCGGAGCATGCCCAACACCCCGGGACAAATCGGCGCCGGGATCACCGCTTGGTGCGCCGCCGCCCCGCTGGCCCCGGCCGACGCCGCGATCCTGGAGGAGGTCTTTGGCGCCCTCGGCACCGCCCTCGAGCTGCCGGAATCCCAGATCGACGCCTTCACCGCCGTCTGCGGCAGCGGGCCGGCCTACGTCTTTGAGTTCGCCGCCGCCCTGCGCGACGCCAGCGTCGGCCTGGGCTTCGACGCCCCGACCGCCCGGCGCCTGGCGGTCGAGACTCTGCTGGGGTCCGCCCGGCTGCTGGCCCACCGCGGCGAGGACCCGGAGGTCCTGCGCAACCAGGTGACCTCGCCGAACGGCGTGACCGCCGCCGGCCTGCGGCGGATGGGCGAGCTCGATTTCCGCGGCCTTGTCCGGCAGACGGTGCAGGCCGCCCGCGCCCGGGCGGGGGAGCTCTCCGCCTGATGGCCACGACCGCGCTCAACGGCCGCATCCTCGTCACCGGCGGCGCCGGCTTCATCGGCAGCGCCCTCATCTGGGCGCTCAACGCCCGCGGCATCGACGAGATCGTGGTGGCGGACATCCTCAAGACGGACGAGAAGTGGCGCAACCTGGTCCCCCTCCGCTATGCCGAGTACGTCGAGGGACCCGTGCTCCGCGCCCGCCTGGCCCAGAGCCCCGCGGCCTTCGGCAAGTTCTCGGCGGTGTTCCACCTTGGCGCCTGCAGTGCGACGACCGAGCGCGACGCCTCCTACCTGGTTGACAACAATACGGCCTTCACCCGGGAGCTGGCGGGATGGGCGATCTCCGGCGGCGCGCGCTTTATCTACGCCTCCTCGGCCGCCACCTACGGGGACGGCGCCCAGGGCATGGACGATAAGGACCCGGCGCTCGAGCGGCTGCGGCCGCTCAACATGTACGGCTATTCGAAGCACCTCTTCGACCTCCACGCCCGCCGCCTCGGCTGGTTCGACCGGATCGTCGGCGTCAAATATTTCAACGTCTTCGGCCCCAACGAGGACCACAAGGGCGACATGCGCTCGGTGGTCGCCAAGGCCAACCTGCAGATCCGCGAGACCGGGAAGCTGGGGCTCTTCCGGAGTTACGACCCGAAGTACCCGGACGGCGGCCAGATGCGCGACTTCCTCTACGTGAAGGACGCGGTCGAGATGACGCTGCACTTTGCCGACAAGGGCCTGGCCTGGGGCGGCCTCTACAACCTGGGCTCCGGCGAGGCCAACACCTGGCTCACGCTGGCCGACGCCATCTTCGCCGCGCTGGGACGGCCGCCCCAGGTCGAGTTCATCGCCATGCCCGAGACCCTGCGCGCCAAGTACCAGTATTACACCAAGGCCGACATCTCCAAGCTGCGCGCCTCCGGCTACGACCGGCCGGTGACGCCGCTGGCCGCGGCCGTGGCCGACTACGTCCAAAACTACCTCGGGCCCGGCCGGCGCCTGGGCGACGTCCCCCCGTTTTGAGGCTGCCGCTCGGAGTGGCGCTCGCCGCCGCCGTGGCGATGCACGGGGCCCTCGTTCCGGCGAACGACCCGGCCTTCCGCTACTCCGGGCGGATCGATGACCGCCACCCGGAGGTGCCGGTGATCGTGTGGGAGTCGACCCGGGTGGCCGCGGATTTTCGCGGCCCCGACCTGACGCTCCGGTTTGGCCCCGCCGCCGGCCAGAATTTCTTCAACCTGGCGGTGGACGGCACGGTGGACGTGATCGCCGTCCGCGCGGGGGCCGCCTCCGCGCTGGCCTACGGCCACCCGCTCTCCAGCGGCCTCCACCACCTGGTGCTCGTCAAGCGCTCCGAGGCGGCGGCCGGGAGCGCCGCCTTCGTGGGCATCGAAGTGCGGGACGCGCCTTCCGTTCGTCTCCCGGCCGCCGGGCCCAGCGGCCCGAGATTCCAGTTCTTCGGCGATTCGATCACGGCCGGGGCGTGCAACGAGGACGGCCCGGCCGATCAGTGGGAGGACCGCCGCACCCACGATGCGGAGCAAAGCTACGCGGCCCTCACCGCCCGCGAGTTCGGGGCGGACTACCGGATCATGGCGGTGAGCGGGATCGGCATCGTCACCGGCTACGTCCCCCCGACCTTTGGGCAGGTCTGGGACCGGCTCTATCCCGAGGCGGCGTCGCCCGCTGCGGACCTCGCCGCCTGGAAACCCGATGTCATCTTCTTCAACTTGGGCGAGAACGACGCGTCGTTCTCGGCCAAGCAGGGGCGGCCCTTCCCGTCTGATTTCGCCGCACGCTACCAGGACCTCGTGCGCCGGGTTCGGGCGGCCTACCCCGGTGACCATTTCGTGCTGCTGCGCGGGGGCATGGGTGAGGGTGCGACCAATGCTGACTTGATCAGGGCGTGGACGACGGCGATGCAGATGATCGAGGCCGCGGATCCGGCCGTCAGTCACTTTACCTTCGCGCACTGGTCAAAGCAGCATCCCCGCGTCGCCGATGACCGGGCCATGGCGGCGGAACTTACGTCTTGGCTGCGGCGGCAGCCGTTTGCGGCCCAACCGCGTCGACCTTAGCGAGCTGGACGGCGGCGGGAGCGCCAAGAAAGGGAGCGATCCATGGTCGCTCCGCTTCAAGTACTCAGGAAATGGGACGGTGGCCGGGTCCGGCGAAGGACGAAGGATTTGCTCGGGAGGGAAGTTTGGGCGGCACATTGGAACTAGAACCCCGCCGGAGCTACTACGGTATAGGTCCCGTGCTCATGGGAAGCCGCGGAACCTGATCCCTTCCTGAAATTTCCCGGCTCAGTCACCCGCCCCGGCACTCCGTCTGATAGCTCCAAGCCGTCGGTTTCCAGGGTCATGGGAACGCCGGTCGCGACCAATCCCCCCCTCGCGCTCGGCGTCCTGAAACCCAAGGGATTTGGCCTCGACGCCCTCGCGGGCCTCGCCTCCATCGTGCTTCTGTCCGCGGTGATTGCCGTGCTGTACTTCGGCCGCGCCCTGCTGGTGCCGCTCGCGCTGTCCATCCTGTTCACGTTCATGCTTTCGCCCATGGCGGCGCGCCTGGAGCGGGTGTTCGGGCGCACCGTGGCGATCGGGGGCATGGCCGTGGTCATCTTCATCGTGCTCGGGACCGCCGGGTGGGTCGTCACCCGGCAGGGGCTGGACCTCATGGCCCGGCTGCCGGATTACCGCGCCAACATCGAGAAGAAGGTTCAGGCGCTGGCGCTGCCGGAGGACAGCCCGGTAAAGCGCTTCTCCCAGATGGTGGGCGACGTGGAGTCGGAGATCCCGGGAATCGCCACCCCCCCGGGCAAGGTCGCGCCCGTGCCCCTGGTCCGCCGGCCGGGCGCGGGCGCTCCGCCGCCGGCGTCCGGTGCGGTCGATCCGCTCCTGCAGCTGCGCTGGCTGGTCAGCCCGTTTGTCGGCGGTTTGGCCACCACTGGCGTGGTTATGATCCTCGTCGTCTTCATGCTCCTCAAGCGCGAGGACATCCGGGCGCGTTTCATCCGGGTGGTCGGGCACCGCCGCATCAGCGTGACCAGCCGCGCCCTGGAGGACGCCGGCGACCGGGTTTCCCGGTATCTCATCGCCCAGCTGGTCGTCAATTTGGCGTTTGGGACGGCTATCGCGCTCGGCCTGTTCCTCATCGGCCTGCCCAACGCCTTCCTCTGGGGTGCCTTGGCCGCGTGCCTCCGGTTTGTGCCTTATGTCGGCGTGATGTTCGCGGCCTTGGGGCCCTTGGTGCTGGCGCTGGCCGTTTCTCCGGGATGGCAGCTCCTCGTCTCCACCTGCGCCCTCTTCATCCTCCTGGATCTGGTGGTGGCCAACATCGTCGAACCCCTCTTTTTCAAGTCGAGTACCGGCATCTCCTCGCTGGCGCTGATCGTCGCCGCCATCTTCTGGGCCTGGCTCTGGGGCCCGATCGGGCTGATCCTTTCCACCCCCCTCACCGTTTGCGTGGCCGTCATGGGCAAGCACGTTCCCCGTCTGTCCTTTCTGAGCGTGCTGCTCGGCAACGAGGAGGCCCTGAGCCCGAGCGAGGATTGCTACCATCGCCTGCTGGTGGGGGGCATGAACGAGGTGGCCGCGGTCGTCGAGGTCCACCTGAAGGCGGACACGCTGACGACCCTCTACGGCGAAGTGCTGATCCCGACGCTTACGATGGCCGAGCAGGACTTTGCCCGCCAGGAGCTCGAGGTGGAGCAGCGGGAGCGGGTGATCCAGGGGGTGCGCGACATCATCGAGGACCTCGCCTCGCGGCCCGCAACGACCCACAAGGAGGGCCCGCTCGAGGCCGCCGACCTCCTGCCCGACCTCAAGGGCAACTCCGACCTCAAGGCCGCCTGCATCCCGGCCCGCGCGGAGCGGGACGAGCTGGCCGGCAGCATCATTGCCCATCTCCTGGACCGGCAGGGCCTCAAGGTCGTCCTTTCCGAGGCGGGGATACCCCAATCCAAGGTCGCCGCCTGGGTGGAGGAGCAGCACCTCGACGCCGTCTGCATCTCCGCCGTCGCGCCGACGACCGCCGCGCACACCCGCCAGCTGTGCGCCAAGGTCCGCGCCCGCTGTCCCAAGATCAAGATCCTCGTCGCCCTCTGGGGCGCCACCGACGATCCCGAGAAGGCCCGGCAGGCGCTGGCTTCCAGCGGCGCCGACGAGGTGGTGTTCACGCTCGCGGACGCCGTCTCCCGCCTCGTGGGCTATTCGACCGACGTCATCGGCGCGATGGTGCCCGCTCCCGTGCCGGCCGACGAGGAGCTGCGGCTGAAGGCGCTCAAGGCCCTTGAAGCCTACGGGGCCAAGTCCGACCCGACGTTCGACCGCATGACCCGGGACCTGGCGCGCACGTTCGACGTCCCGATCGCGCTGCTGACCCTCATCGACCGCGACCGCCAGCTCTTCAAGTCGCAGCTCGGCCTGCCCGAGGAGATGGCCGGCGTCTGCGAGATCCCCCGGGAGTCGTCGGTCTGCGCCCACGCGGTCTACTCCAACGCCCTCCTGGTGGTGGAGGACATCGCCGCCGACCGCCGCTTTGCCAACAACCCGATGCTGAAGAAGCTCAAGCTCCGGTTCTATGCCGGCGTGCCGCTCCGCGCCCCCGGCGGCCAGCCGGTGGGCGCCCTCTGTATCCTCGACACGAAGCCCCGGCATTTCGGCGAGGCCGAACGGCGGATCCTGACGATCATGGGCGATGTCATGAGCGACGAGATCGGATCCCATCCGCTCGGCTCGGGCTCGCGGCCCCCGATGCCCGTGGCCGCCGGCGCTACTTGATCGCCTCGAGTTCGGCCTCGGACTCTTCCTTGCGGTCGCCGGTGGCCTTGCGGGCCGCGGCGACGTCGTCGGCCGAGATCGGCGGGGCCTTGTTGCCCCACTCCTGCCGCACGTAGGTGAGCACCGCGGCAATCTTCTCGTCGCTCCAGTTGTAGGCCGTGCCGGAGACCTGGCCGAAGACCGGCATCGCCGCCGCATTGAAGACGTGGCCCTCGACGTGGACGTCGCCCTTGAGGCCATAGAGCACGATCCGGATCACCCGGGCCGACGGCCCGTTGACCCACTCCGAGCCCGCGAGCGGCGGGTAGATCCCCGGGACGCCCTGGCCCGTGGCCTGGTGGCAGGTGACGCAGACCTGGGTGAAGGCGCTCTTGCCCATGGCGACCGGGTCGACCTTGACCACGACCTCGCCGGTCGAAACCTTGGCATTCTCGTCGAAGATGGCCGAGTTATAATGGCCGGCGTACCGGTTCAGGTAGGTGCCGGCGAAGAGCACGAGCCCGCTGAGAACGAAGAGGATGCCGATCGGCAGGAGCCGGTAGCGGGCGCCCTCGTCCGGGTGCTGCCCCAGCACCTGCTCATGCGCGTCCAGCAGGCTCTCGTCGCTCGCCGCGGCCTGGTCCAGGCGCGGATCCTTGGGGGGAACGGCGCTCATCGGTTTCCCTCCGGGGTCGGCGTGATCGGGGGCGTGGGCGTCGGGGAGGGCGTCTCGGTGCTGGGGACCATGGGGACGGCCCCGGCCGCGGCCGCCTTCGGCTTCGCCGCGTTCGAGCTCGCGGCCGCCGCGGCATTCGGCGCGGGCGCCGCCGCCGGCGCCTCCCCCTCGGGCGTCGCCGGCGGCACCGGGACGGCCTCCGGGAAGGTGTAAGGGTTCTTCAGGCTCACCAGGTAGGCGGCCAGGGCCACGGCCCGGCGGGTCGGCACGACCTCCCAGCCGTCCTTCGGCTTCTCCGCCCCGATCAATGGGAGGGCGTTGGCCGAACGCTGCGCGTCGGCCCCGATCTCGCGCTCCTCAAAAAGGAAGCGGTAGGACGGCATCCCGGGGGCGCCGCTGTACAGCAGGTGCAGCAGGTCATCGGCGTCGGGCGCGGAAGGCTTGCGGTCGCCCAGGTTGGTGAGGTCCGGCCCGATCCGGGCATGGCCGATCTGGGGGAAGGGCTGGTAGATGTAGTCGCGGGCGACGCTCTGGCGGTCGCCCCAACCGCGCGCCTGGTCGGACCCGAAATCGGGCCGGCGCACCTGCTGGGTGTGGCACGCCGCGCAGCCGAGGTCCTTGTAGACCAGCTGGCCCCGCGCCGCCTGGCCGGCCATCCAGCCGGGGAACGTCGCCTGCTCGTTGTCGTCGTAGTACGGTGCCAGGCCGCCCAGCTGGGCGTTGGAACCGAGGACGATGCCCGCCCAGGAGATTCCCAAGGCCGCCGCCAGGCCGATGAAGAAGAGAAAGTTGTTCTTCACGATGCGGGGGTCTCCATCGCGGCCGGCGCAGTGAACCAGGCCGGGCTGGAGACCTTGAGGATCCGGCAGCAGGTCAGGTAGAAGTTGGCGAGGAAAAGGAGGTTGCCGAGAATCAGGACGGCCTCGCCGATCGCCACCCCCGACAGCCAGGGCTGCATGTGCAGCACGATGGAGGGGAACTCGACCTTGGGATCGAGCAGGTCCTGGCTTTGCGTCACCGAGGCCAGCACCAGCGAGGCCAGGACCGCCAGGACACCCACAAACGAGAGGACCAGGTGGGTCCTCACGAGCGCGCCCGAGTACCACGCCTGCCCGGTGATCCGGGGGAGCGCGAAGTAAATGCCGCCGAAGAGGACCATCGAGGCCGCGCCGTAGAGGGCCAGCTGCTTCTGGGCCTCGTCAAAGAAGGTGAACTCCGTGTGGAGAGCCACGCCGTGCATCGCGGTGACCGCGTCGACCACCGCGCCGAGGACGTAGGCGAAGAGGCCGAAGGCGATGAATTTGGCCGCAATGCCAGGCGCCCCGAGGACGCCGCGCAGGTTGAGGAGGACGATAAAGGTGTGGAAGAACAGCAGCGCGCAGGACACGACCGCCACCGACGGGATCCAGGCCGGGACCGGTCCGCCGATCAGGTGCCGGCCGCCGGTCAGGCCGCCGACCAAGACCAGGGTCCAGAAGCCCAGCGAGGCGAATTCATAGGACGGCAGGACCCGGCCCGTCACCTTCGGCACCACGTAGTAGGCCACGGCGAGGAAGAGCGGGGCCAGCCACAGCGTCCAAGCCGACTGGGCAAACCAGCCGGCGATGATCGGCTGGAGGACCCCGCGGACCGGCGAGGCGAAGAGCATCACGTGCGCGATCGAGAGCAGCCAGGGAAAGAGGAACAGCGCCGCTGCCCCGTACCAGTGCGAGGCGAAGGAGACCTCCCGCAGGCGGCCGGACCAGGCCAGCAGCCCGGACACCGCGATCGCCGCGTACGAGGCGAAGAGGACCAGCTGGACGTAGCTCGGGAGGCCGAGGAGCTCAAAGCCGGTGTTGTCGCCGCAGGCGACCCCGACCAGGGCGCCGGTGACGCCGAAGTTCCAGAAGGCGGTCCCGCCGAGCGCCCAGTTCTGAGCCCGGAGCGGCTCGCCGGCCAGGCGGCCGAGCACCCAGAGGAGGAGCCCCAGGCCGGCGTTGGCCAGCCAGCCGTAGACGAAGGCGGTCTCGGCCATCGCGGTCACGCGGCCGTAGGTGAAGATCCGGCAATGGGCCAGAAACTGGGGCGAATGCAGCTGGACGGCCGCGACGAGGGCGAGGACGCCCGCGACCAGCAGCCAGGCGATGCCCGACAC